>Ga0007882_10002170_pt1 | contig 11142 bp, 11 predicted proteins | sample CryBogCBH12Aug01_FD_71195 | JGI IMG/M metagenome (GOLD analysis project Ga0007882, IMG submission 71195) | Freshwater microbial communities from Crystal Bog, Wisconsin, USA - CBH12Aug09.1 | ecosystem: Environmental > Aquatic > Freshwater > Lake | place: Crystal Bog, Wisconsin, USA | collected... | reverse complement strand
GGAAATAGTGACCTGCGTCCCTAATTGGCTAATGGGTAAAGAGTCTTGAACTTTCAGCTACGCCAGGTTCAAGTCCTTTGAAAAAAATCCAGACATAGATACGTTAAGACTTTGGTCTACGCACCAAAAGATTCTCTTATGCACCTTTTTTGAACAAAAACACTAACCATAGTGTTCAAAAAATAGCATTGAGTTGCCCTAATTCGTGTTTATACAAACGTTTTAGGTAAAAACTGCATTTATCTTAAGTGGCACAACCTTTGCAAATACAAATCAGTTTCACTTCAGATTTCTCTTATGCCTAATCTCTTTAATACCCAAGATTCAAGTGATGAGAAGCGTCATGATGCATATGATGAATCTCGTCCATTGTTGATGAGTTGTTCTTGTGGAAAAGGGCATACTCTAAACGATTCGACTACTTGTCATGTCTCTAGTAGTGCACGATCTGTTGAACAGACATCTATGGATTACATGGAGGCAGCCTTTGTTAAGGCTTTGTTTCCAGTAGACACTGTTCGCCGTAATTTTTTAAAAGCTGTCGGAGTCAATACGGCAAGAGCAGCAATAAGCTCAGTAATGCCTTTAGGTGCTTTACATGCAATGGCTGAGGAGCGCGGTGCTAATGAGAAGAAAGATTTAAAAATCGGATTTATTGCTATTACTTGTGCCAGTCCGCTCATCATGGCAGATCCATTAGGTTTTTACCGAAGAGAGGGGCTGAACGTCCAGTTAATGAAGACTGCTGGATGGGCTCTGATCCGCGACAAAATGATTAACAAAGAGCACGATGCTAGTCACTTCCTCTCACCAATGCCTTTGGCTATGAGTATGGGGCTTGGGAGTAACCAAGTAGCTATGAACGTTGCTAGTATCCAAAACACAAATGGGCAAGCAATCACCCTACATTTAAAACATAAAAATCTTAGAGATCCCAGGCAATGGAAAGGTTTCAAATTTGCTGTTCCTTTTGAATACAGCATGCATAATTTCCTACTTCGTTATTATTTGGCTGAAAACGGTGTTAATCCAGATACAGATGTTCAAATTCGCGTAACTCCGCCTCCAGAGATGGTTGCAAATCTTAGAGCGGGCAATATTGACGGATTCCTTGGTCCAGATCCTTTTAACCAAAGGGCAGTATATGACGAGATTGGTTTTATTCATATCTTGTCTAAGGAGATATGGGATGGCCACCCTTGTTGCGCCTTTGGCGTAAGTGACGAATTCATTAAGCAAAACCCCAATACTTTTGCATCGCTTTATCGTGCAGTGCTGACTGCGAGCTTCATGGCTAATCAAGATAAAGACAGAGAACTCATCGCAAAGGTGATTAGCCCTGCGCAGTACCTAAATCAACCAGAAACAGTCCTAACTCAAGTGCTAACAGGTAAGTTTGCAGATGGTCTTGGCGGAATTAAAAATGTACCAGATCGTGCAAGTTTTGATCCAGTTCCCTGGCAAAGTATGGCTGTCTGGATGTTGACTCAAATGAAACGCTGGGGTTACGTTAAGGGCGATATAAATTACAAACAAATTGCTGAAAAGGTATTTTTGTTGACAGATGCTAAAAAGTATATGGCTCAAGCAGGCTTTAAACCCCCAGAAGGTGCTTATAAGAAATTTAAAGTAATGGGTAAAGAGTTTGACCCCTCAAAACCTGAGGAATACACAAATAGCTTTGCCATTTCAAAAAGAGCCTAATAATTTATGAAATCGTTACAGTTAAAGGCTAACGTTTTATCTATATTCATTTTTGTGCTTTTAATTGGTATTTGGTACGTAAGTACTTTAACTGCAGGCAGTGGATCAAGTTCCAGCTCTGCCTCTGGTATGACACCTGAGCAAATCGAATATCAAAAGCTAATGGGAAAGGATATCGATTCACAAAAGTCTACTGGATTCCCATCTCCAGCGCAAATGATGAAAGCGATAGGCTATCAGTTATCAAATCCTTTTTATGACAACGGACCTAACGATAAAGGAATTGCAATTCAACTTGGTTTCTCGCTTTTAAGAGTGGGATTAGGATTTGTATTAGCCAGTTTAATTGCAATACCGTTTGGATTCGTGATCGGGATGAGTCCATTGCTTTTTAAGGCGTTTGATCCTTTTATCCAAATACTTAAACCAATAAGTCCTTTAGCTTGGATGCCATTGGCTCTCTACACTATTAAAGATTCAGCGCAATCAGGAATTTTTGTTATTTTCATTTGCTCAATTTGGCCGATGTTAATCAACACCGCTTTCGGAGTATCCTCAGTCAAGAGGGAGTGGCTTAATGTAGCTAGTACATTAGAGGTCAGTCCATTTAGAAAAGCTTTTTTGGTAATATTGCCGGCTGCTGCACCGACGATATTAACTGGTATGCGAATAAGCATGGGTATTGCTTGGTTGGTCATTGTCGCAGCAGAAATGCTAGTGGGTGGAACTGGAATTGGATATTTTCTTTGGAACGAATGGAATAATTTATCGCTTACGAGTGTAATTTTCGCTGTTCTACTAATAGGTATTGTTGGGATGGTATTGGACCTGTGTTTCGCCAAGTTACAAGAGTGGGTAACTTATGTTGAGTAACTCATCAGCTTCAGTTAACTCAGGGACAGCGGTGAGCTCAGATGATACGATTTCATCAAATAAAGTTATTGATTTAATTGACAGCCAGAATCGAATTAATTTCCTTCAAATTCAAGGTTTATCCAAGCATTACCTAAAAAATAAGCCAATATTTTCAGACGTTAATTTCTCAATAGATAAAGGTGAATTTGTTTGTATTATTGGACATTCTGGATGTGGTAAGACAACTATCCTCAACGTTTTAGCAGGTTTAGACACAGCTTCATCTGGGTACGTGATTATGGATGGGCGAGAGGTTAAGGGGCCTAGTCTAGAACGCGGTGTGGTTTTTCAAAATCATGCTCTTATGCCTTGGTTTACAGTACGCCAAAATATTGCATTTGCAGTAAAGTCTCGATGGAAAGATTGGAGTAACGATAGGATAAATCAGCACGTCGAAAGATTCGTTGAAATGGTTGGGTTATCACACTCGCTTGAGAAAAAACCGTCCGAATTATCCGGTGGTATGAAGCAAAGAGTTGGAATTGCAAGAGCCTTTTCGATACAACCCAAGATGCTATTGCTTGATGAGCCGTTTGGAGCTTTGGATGCATTAACGCGTGGCACTATTCAAGATGAGTTGATGGGTATAGTTAGAAGTACTCAGCAAACAGTTTTTATGATTACTCATGACGTTGATGAGGCAATACTGCTTGCAGATAAGATCATACTTATGAAAAATGCCGTGATCAGCGGTGACTCATATACTCCTGGCGGTATTGATCAAGTTTTAAATAATCCGCTGCCACTGAACAGAAAGCGTGCAAATCTTCACCATTTAAATGGTTATTATGATTTAAGAAACCACATTGTTGATTTCTTAATTGGGATAAAAAAAACTTTTGATTAATTTATAAAGGAGCTATAAATGAACCGATTAATGGTTACAGAAAAAATTATTTCCACTAAAGTCTCAAAAGGGATCAAATGGGAAGCTGTTGCAAAAAAAGTTGGGGAATCCAAGGAGTGGACAACTGCTTTATGTTTAGGTCAGATGACTGCGACTCCTGAGCAAGCTAAAGCAGTAGGTAAGATTTTTGGGCTAACCGCTGAAGAACAAAAATGGTTAATGGTTGTCCCATACAAAGGATCTCTTCCTACGGCTGTCCCTACAGATCCCCTGATCTACCGCTGGTACGAAATTGTCAACGTATACGGTACAACAATCAAAGAGTTGATACATGAAGAATTCGGAGACGGTATTATGAGCGCAATTGACTTCAGTATGGATATTGAGAGGCAACCAGACCCGAAGGGTGATCGTGTGAACGTGGTTTTATCTGGTAAATTTTTACCTTATAAAACGTATTAAATTAGTTTAACGTTTTTTATTAAATAACTTGCTGATCTTTAAAAGCGTTAATCTCTATGGGTGAGTATCCCAAGGAGGATAGAACCTCTTGAGTGTGCTCACCCAAATCAGGCGCAACACGGGTTATAGATGGCGGAGTTCTTGAGAGCTTCACACCTTGATTTAAAAGTGTGACTGTTCCTAATTTAGGATGATCAACTGTAACGCTAATTTTTTGATCTTGAACCTGTGGGTCATCAAAAACTTCTTTTACGTTATAAATTGGCCCGCATGGTACACCGTACTCGTTTAATTTATTAACCCAGTATTCTTTTGATTTTTTAATAAAAATACTGCCAAGAACTTCATTCAAAGCAAATCTGTTTGCTACTCTATCTTTTTCTAAAATAAAGAGTGGGTCATCTTTCATCTCTGGTTTTTCAATTGCTTCACAAAATTTTAGCCACATGGGTTCGCCAGAGCAAGCCACATTAATATAGCCGTCCTCGCATGCATAACAAGAGGTGGGCATACTTGTTGGATGATCATTGCCAACCTGCTCTGGAATGTTTCCCGTCATCAAGTACTTGACGGCTTGGAAATCCATGAGTGAGATACCGGCTTGTATTAGAGAGCCTTGAACCCACTGTCCACGCCCAGAGACCTCTCGCTCCAATAAAGCAGTCATGATGCCAAGTGCACTTAAAAAGCCGGCGGTGAGATCCGTGACCGCTGCTCCAACTCGCATGGGTCCTCCACCTGGTGCGCCAGTTACGGACATAAGTCCACTCAAGCCTTGTGCAGTTTGATCGAATAACGGCCTTTTACTGTAGGGACCAGTTTGTCCAAAGCCAGAGATTGAGGCTAATATGATCTTTGGATTGATAGAGCTTAATTTTGCATATCCAATTCCTAACCGCTCTTTAACGTCGGGGCGAAAATTCTCAACTACTACATCGGCGGTTTCAACTAGTTTATAAAATATCTCTTTAGCAGCGTCTGTTTTTAGATCTAATGTTATGGACCTAGTATTTCTGTGCAGATTTTGCATATCAAAGCCCAATCTCCCCCCGGCCATGAGCATTCCCTCGCCTAGGTGAGGAGGGGACTCAATGCGGATAACATCGGCTCCAAAGTCTGCAAATTGTTTCACACAGGTCGGACCAGCACGCGCTCGAGTTAAGTCCAATATACGAAATCTGGAAAGGGCGTTTTGAGTCATGGTGATGTCTTTATACTTTATATTTTTTGGAATTAACGATGTTATTTCATGCCGAATAAAAGTCTAGGTGTTCAGGGTAGTTTGTGTGAAAGTTTGATTTGAGTTGAATATTCTTGGCGATAACTAATATTTTCTCATCCTCGTCAGTTCTTCCAGCAATTTGAAGTCCTAACGGAAGTCCCTCTTTGTCAAATCCATTGGGAATCGAAATACCGCACATATCTAGCAAGTTCACTAGCCTTGTATAGCGAACTGGTGGTCTATCATGGTTAACCTCATCAATGGGAATCGGCGGAGTTAGAGAGCAAGGAGTTAATACTGCGTCTAAGTTAGTTATTGCGCGTTCAAATTCAAGCTTCATGCTCGCTTGATTACTAAGCGCATTAACATAGTCTGTTTCTGTTATTTGAGTCCCTGTAATGAGTCTTGGTCTTACCGAGCTATCAACTTCTTTGGTTGAGTCTAAAGCGATTTGACCATACTCTTTTGCTGCCTCTGTAAGCATGATGGTAGATGAGACCTTCGCTACTGATTCAAAAGTGAATGGCATTTTGATTGTCTCAATTTCTGCTCCTAGACCTTTTAGCAGATCAATTGAGTTTTCATAGGCATCTAAAATTTCCGGATGTACACCCCTTAGTTCATCAACATGTAGACGTCCAAAGCGCATTTGATTTATTGGAAATTGATTATCTTGAGATTTGTGGTTTTGCACAGTGTCAGACAAAATTTGAAAAAGATCTATAAGTGGGGCGGCATCCTTAGCAAACATACCGACAGTGTCTAATGATTTACTAAGAGGAGCAATTCCTCTAGTGCTAATTCTTTTAATCGATGTTTTCATCCCTGTTATAGAGCACAGGGCTGCTGGAATTCGAATTGAACCACCGGTATCGGTACCGATTGATAACGGGACCAATCCTGCAGATACAGCAACGGCCGACCCACTACTAGACCCCCCTGGGGTTAAATGACGCAATAGATCCCAGGGATTTTTTGGGGTATCCATATGCTCATTGTTACCCCAAGCTCCAAGTGCGAACTGAACAGTATGGGTTTTACCGATTATTATCAATCCAGCTTTTTCTAATAAATAAATAATGTCAGCTGATTGGTGTGCAACCTCTTTGTACAAAGGTGAGCCCAAGGTTGTAACGCGGCCTTTGATATCTACTAAGTCTTTAATAGCAATAGGTATACCGTGTAAGGGGCTTAAAACTATGCCATTTTTGCGCTTTAAATCTAATTCTTTAGCTGCAGCTAATGCGTCATCCGCATACACTTGGATAAACGCATTAAGTTTTGGATTCAGTTTGTTAATCCTCTTAAGGTAATGACTAACAAGTGCCTCAGAGGTGATAGCTCCTTTAATGAGTGCAGACTGTAAATCCGAGATATTCTTATAACTTGGGGGAGGCGCGATCATTTATTTTTGTGGTGTGCTGAAGTTTTGACCACCGTCTACGTTAATTACCGTTCCGCTTAAATAGCCACATAAATCTGAGCATCCAAAAACTGCAAGATTTGCTATCTCATAGGGCTCTGCCATGCGACCAAAGGGAAGTGTGGTCGTAAGTTCCATCCACCGGTTTGGATCCCCTAATTTATCAGTGGCAGTTTTTTTGAGCATTACTTCCATCCTATCGCTCTTTGTCGGCGAAGGATTTATTCCAAATACTCTAACACCAGAGCGAACGCTTGCACCACCAATGGCTTGAGTAAAAGAAATAAGAGCACTGTTAGCTGCTGCGCCACATATATATTCATATCGTGGAGCAATACCGGCCATTCCTATAATGTTGCAAATGACACCTTTTTTCTTGCCTTGCATGGATTTCAGGTAATGCCTTGTTAAATTGATATAGCCAAATACTTTCAGCTCCCAAGATGAACGCCATTTCTCTTCATCTATTTCAAAAATATTTCCCCCTGGAATAGCTCCTGCATTGTTAATTAAAATATCTACATCTGGATACTGTTTGTGAAGCGACGAACATGCATCTGAGAGCGACAAATCCAGGGCGACTGTCTTAATTTGGTCAGCTTTAAAGCCTTTATCAGTAAGGTGGTTTATTGCTTTTTTAAGGTTTTCAGAGTCTCTAGAGGTGATGATAATTCTTGCGCCCTCAGCTAAAAATGATTCAGCAATAGACAGTCCTATTCCTTTGGATCCACCGGTAATTAGTACTGTTTTGTTTTGTAGATTTAGGTTCATATTATTTTAAAAGTTTGCTTTTTTACTTGTTTCGCCTGCTGCTGTATGTTGTGTAATGAGATTAGACAGGTACTTGGTTCTTATACCAGGCGTATATCTGTTCTCCATTTTTGAAACAAACTCCTGGGGTGTTGAGCAGCAGATCTAGCATCCGCTCAAAACTATTAAAACGGTGTGGTACACCAATCAGGTGAGGGTGTAGCCCTAGAGCTAAGACTCGAGGGTATTTTAAGGACTCACGTTGAAATAGTTCGAGAGTATTCTTAAGACGCAGAAACATCTCATCTGAAGAGTGTTTCTCAACCGCGTATATGATTGAGTCGTTAACCTCTAAGTTGTAGGGAAGTGCTAATAAAGGGCCTTTCTCTGTCGTCATCCAATTAGGTACATCATCAATTACCCAATCGCAAACGTATTTGATCCCTTGGTTTACAAGGTACTCTGGTGTCGAGTAGGATTCTCTTAGTCCAGGACTTAACCAGCCTTTGGGTCGATTTCCAGTGAATTTTTCAATCATCTCCAGGCTACTTGCTATCAAATCCTCCTCAGCACTAGCTTGGTTAAGTGTTTTTTGATGAATGCCGTGTCCAATGAATTCCCATCCGGCGCTGTTCATTGCCTCAGCGGCTCTTGGGTAGGCATGAATCACTCCTGCATTAAAACTCGTAGAGGCAGGTAAACCTCTGGACTTGATCGCCTCAATTATTCTAGGAAGCCCGGCTCTCATTCCGTAATCCACCCAGCTAAAGTTGGGAATGTCTGGAATAGTCTCCTTGCCATGAGGGGGAGTAATAATTGTTCTGGGCATTGCAGCATCAAATTGCCAATGCTCAACGTTGACCACTAGGTGAACGATGATAGAGCCTTCCACAGGCGGGGTTAGCGAAGGGCCTTCATTAGAGAAGCGATAGGGTACTCTTGGGTTAGCCATGTGAACTCCGGATCATTTGGAGAATTTCAAGACGCAAAGATCTGAATATCTCAGAGGATGTATCCTCAAGACGTCTGGGGCGATCGAGGGGAACGTTGATTTTTCGATCAATCCTTCCAGGCCTGGCGGACATTACATAAATAGAATCTGCTAAAAATAAAGCCTCATCTATGTCGTGAGTCACGAAAATAATAGACGGCTTAATTTTTTGCCATACAGACAACAATAATTCTTGCATGCTGAGCCTGGTTTGCGCGTCCAGTGCTCCAAAGGGCTCATCCATTAAAAGTATTTGGGATCCAAGCGTTAGTATTCTTGCGATTCCAACTCTTTGTCTCATACCCCCAGATAGTTGAACTGGGAGGTGCTCCCTGAAATCTTCCAAGCCAACCATCCTAAGCATTTGATTTGCCCTGTGTTCATACTCATGACGTGGAATATTGTTTACTTTAGGGCCAAAGATAACGTTTTCCCAAACTGTAAGCCATGGAAATAGTGCAGCCTCTTGAAAGACGACTCCTCGGTCTGGTCCAGGTGCTTTAGGTGTCTCATTATTAACTTTTAATGAGCCAGAGGAAGGAAATTCAAACCCAGCAATAAGGTTGAGCAAAGTCGATTTACCGCAGCCTGATGGTCCCAAAAGCGCTACAAACTCGCCTGAAGCAACGCTAAGACTGATGTCTTGAAGGGCTACTACAGGGGACTTTGAGTTGTAAGTTTTACTAAGATGATTGATTTCTATATTGGACATAATCGTACTGAATCGGCATAAATCAGAGGGTAGAGTAAAAGGTAATTAGTGACTTTGGAGAATACGCCAACTTAAAAATTTATTCTGAATGAGAACTATGATTTGGTCGCTGATAAATCCCATAGCGCCAATAGAGGCCATATCGGCTAAAACAATATCCATACGGCCCACATAATAGGCATCCCAAAGTACATAGCCTAGACCTGATTTGACAGCGACCATCTCCGAGACGATAACTGCAGTCCAAGAAACTCCTAGTCCTATTCTTAGCCCAGTAAATATTGATGGCGTAGATGCGGGTAATACAACTCTACGAAGTAACTGAAGCTGGCTCGCCCCCATCATCATAGCTGCTCGGACTAAGTTCTTTTCTATATCACGTGCACCCTGAGTGGTGTTAACTACGATTGGGTAGAGACCTCCGAGGAAGATGAGAAAAATGGATCCAAAGTCCCTAATTCCAAAGATTGCGATAGAGAATGGTAACCAGGCAGTAATTGGAATAGGTCTGAGGCTTTGTATCAAAGGGTCAACTATGTTTGATACTAAACGGCTCCATCCGATCATTAGCCCAAGCGGAATACCTATGACACAAGCCAACAAAAATCCTTGAAATACTCTGGAAGCAGAGTATGAAACGTTGGCACCCCAAGTACCTAAATATGGGTTTAATCCCATTCCTGGTTTAGCAAATATCCAATCACTCCATCCCAACAAAACTTTTGAAGGTGTTGGGAGTAAACCTGCGAGTTGGGGTAGTTCACCTAGATATTGCCAAATCAAACAGATGATAATGGGGAGTGTTAGTCCAAGTATTATTTTTTTTAATTGGGGATTGATCATGAAAAATTATTTTTTTAGATCTTTGACTAGAGAATCATCATACAAATCAGCTGCTTCCTTTGAAACTGACTTTTGAATAATGCCCTGTTTAAATTGAGCCTCAGCTAGGTTGAAGATCTGCTCTTTGTTTAGGACTCCGCCAAGTTTAATAATTTTCGCTGACTCTTTAGTGACACTCAAGGGAAGACCCGTGTATTTTGAGTATGAGTCTGCAAAAAGATCATTGTTTTTTTGCAATTGTTCTTCTGCTTTCAAATAAGCCCAAAGAAAACGTTTAACGAGCTCTTTCTTTGTCGCCATCGCCTCACCAGAAGCGGCAAGCATACCTAATTCAGCACCAACTGATTTTGATTGACTGTAATCCAAACTCTTTGCAAAATAAGTATCGCCTTCTACGACTGATTGCGATTCAAACGGCTCCCAAAGTACCATGGCATCAATATCGCCTCTCTTCATGGCTTGAACAAAAGCAGTACCACCGCCTTGAATATTAACTGGATTGAAAGTCGTGTAGGGTATATTTTTTTCGATGAGAGTCATTGCAAATTGCATCCAAACAGCGGATCCAGGTGCAATCCCAATTTTTTTGTCCTTTATATCAGCCCAAGAGTCAATTTTTACCCCTTTGTGAACTACCAAATATTTGGCTGAGCTTCCCACTCCAGTGAGACCGATTAAGTTTTTACTCCCTTGGGAGGCTGCAACGGCTAAGTCTCCTGGAGCAACAGCAGTCACGTCAACTGAGTTGGATAACGCTGCAGTTCTAGCATCAGCGTATCGAACAAATTCAGCTCTTTTAACTTCAATATTGAGCTTCTTTAATTCCTCTTCCACGAAAAGCATCGGAGATAGATGGCCAACTTTTACATACCCAATCGTTAAAACCTCATGGTCTTTCATTGGGCTAGGTGCTGGACCTAAGGCAAATGCGCTTGTGCAAAAGGCGAGGGATATAGTCAGGGATCTTAAGGTAAATTTTTTGGTATTCATGATTTCCTCTTTAACGAATTGATAGTGATTGAAAACTTGGATAAAACTAATTTATGGATTAATAACTTTATGGCTTAATGTTAAGAGCACGGTTGTAGTATTTTGGATCGTAATATTTAAATGGATCCTGGAGTTCTTTGTGAGGCTTTGCATATTTACTTCTTAGTTGCAGTACAGTTTGAATACCTGGAATGCTCATAGCTCCTTTTTTAAAGAATCCAGTTTTTGGATTGAGCAATTCTTGATATGTGCTCTGTGCAAGCTCAGGCGTTAGGCTAGGTAC
>Ga0007882_10002168_pt1 | contig 11148 bp, 12 predicted proteins | sample CryBogCBH12Aug01_FD_71195 | JGI IMG/M metagenome (GOLD analysis project Ga0007882, IMG submission 71195) | Freshwater microbial communities from Crystal Bog, Wisconsin, USA - CBH12Aug09.1 | ecosystem: Environmental > Aquatic > Freshwater > Lake | place: Crystal Bog, Wisconsin, USA | collected... | reverse complement strand
TCGGCCAGGGGCCAGGTCTCCTGCTCGCCCGTGGCCATGTGCTTGACGGCCACGGTGCCGGTGTCGAGCTCTCCCTCGCCCAGGATCAGGACGGTCTGGATGCCCATGCGGTTGGCGCTGGCCATGGCCTTCTTGAGCGCTCCGCCCCGGGTCTCCAGCTGCAGGGACACCCCGGCGTCCCAGAGGCGGCGGGCCAGCAGGAGGGCCTCGGTGGCGGCCCGCTCGCCCAGGGGGACCAGGAGGGCCGGGGGTGCGGTGGGGGCCCCGCCCCGCACCTGCTGGAGCACCATGGCCAAGCGGTCCAGGCCGATGGCCCAGCCGAAAGCGGGAACCTCGGGTCCGCCCAGCTGCTTCACCAGGCCGTCGTAGCGCCCGCCCCCGAGCAGGGCGCTCTGGGCCCCCAGGTCCGAGCTGAGCAGCTCGAAGGCCGTGCGGGTGTAGTAGTCCAGCCCGCGCACCAGCCGGGGATCCTCCCGGAAGGGGATGCCAAGACCCGTGAGCAGCTCCTTGAGCCGCGCGTGGTGCCGGGCGGAGCCCTCGTCCAGGAAGTCCGTGATGACCGGGTGTCCGGCCAGCGCCGCCTGGCAGCCCTCGTTCTTGCAGTCCAGCACCCGCAGGGGGTTGGTCTCGATGCGGCGGTGGCAGTCGCCGCAGAACCGCTCCTGCCGGTCGGAGAAAAAGGCCCGGATGGCCGCGTGGAAGGCGGGGCGGGACTCGGGGGTGCCCACGCTGTTGAGGGAGAAGCTGAGCTGCCGCAGGCCCAGCTCCGTGAGGAAGCTGTGGAGCATGAGCAGGCTCTCGGCCTCGCTCTCGGGGGTGGCCACCCCGAAGCTCTCGGCGCCGATCTGCCAGAACTGCCGGTAGCGGCCCGTCTGCATGCGCTCGTAGCGGAACTGGGGGCCGATGTAGTAGAGGAGGACGGGATCGCTGGTGGCCAGCAGCTTGTGCTGGACCGCGGCCCGCACCACGCCGGCGGTGTTCTCGGGGCGCATGACCACCTCGCGGCCACCCTTGTCCGTGAACTGGTACATCTCCTTGTTCACGATGTCCGAGCTCTCCCCGACGCTGCGCTTGAAGACGTCCAGCTCCTCCAGGATGGGGGTGCGGATCTCGCCATAGCCGTGGCGCCCGAACACGCGCCGGGCCGTTTCCTCGATATGCTGGAACCAACGCAGCTCCGCCCCGAAGAGATCCCGCATTCCTTTCACTGACTGGGCCATGATCCGACTCCCGAGCCTTCTGCTCGCCACCTTCAGCCTACTGTCTTGGGCCCAGGTTCCCAAACCCGCGGCGCCGGCGGTCCGCCTCAAGGTGATGGTGGATCCGGGCCACGGGGGCGAGGATGGCGGCGCCCGGGGGCCCAAGGGGCTGAAGGAGAAGACCGCAGCCCTGGAGCTGAGCCGGGCCGTGCTGGACCGGCTGGAGGCGGCCGGCTTCGAGGCGGCGAGCACCCGCGCGGGTGACAGCTACATCCCTCTCTGGGACCGGGCGAAGGCCGCCAACGAGCAGGGGGCGGACCTCTTCATCAGCCTCCACCTGAACGCCGCCCGGGCCAAGTCCGCCCGGGGCTCCGAGGTCTACTTCCTGAGCCTCGGCAAGGGCGGCGACGAGGATGTGGCCGCCGCGGAGAACGCCGGGGCCGGCGCCCCCCCCGGCAGCGCCGACAGTGTGGTGGCCAGCATCCTGGATGACCTGGCCCAGAAGGCCTTCCTGCAGGACTCGGAACGCCTCGCCGTGGCCCTCCAGACCCAGCTCAACCAGCTGGCCGGCATCAAGGAGCGGGGCGTGAAACAGGCGCCCTTCGTCGTCCTGCGGGGCGCCGCCATGCCCGCCGTCCTGGTGGAGGTGGCCTTCATCTCCAACCCCAAGGAGGAGAAGAAGCTCCAGGACGCGGACTTCCGCGCCAAGGTGGCCGACGCCATCGTCCAGGGCGTCCGCCGCTACTTCGCCGGCACCAACGGCGGCGTCCGGCGCCGGATGGTCGGAGGCCGACCTTGAACGAAAGCCGTTTCGAAGCCATGATGGAAGGCCGCAGTACCCGTAGCTCAGTTGGATAGAGCGCTGGCCTCCGAAGCCAGAGGTCGCTGGTTCGATTCCAGTCGGGTGCACCAACAAAGGCCAGGGGAGGCAGCGCCTCCCCTGGCCTTTGTTGCTGTCCCTGGAATCGAACCAGCGAGTGCATCGCCCGAGACGCGCCTCGATGGCGCGTCGAAGCGAGGCGGCACCCGGCCTAGCCGGGTGCGGTTCGATCCACCCCCTGGCCAGCCGGCCCCCCTTGGTTTGTTGATGAATCTGGAATCGAACCAGCGAGTGCATCCCCCGAGACGCGCCTACACCAGCCACCCCACCAGCTTCACCACCCCCGCCGCGAACAGCAGGGGTACGCAGCACCCGCCCAGCCTCCCGAGCTTCCGTTGCCGTCCGCTGCGGGAGAGCGGTATCCCGAGCTGCCGGGAGAGGCGGGCCTGGGCCTGGGAGACGCCGAGGGCGCGCCGCCACGAGAAGGACAGTCCGGGGATGCCGGTGCCTCGCTTGCGGCCCATGGGACCTCCTGGAGTGCCATGATTCTAGCGCCTCCAGCACTGTGCGAGTCGCAGGTTCCCCAGGCACAGCCCTTGGCGGATCAGGCCAGGTGTTCGGCAAAGATTAATTTTTCTGCATCAATGCCTGAGGTACCCTTGAGCCTTCGGGGAGCCCCCATGCGCAAGCCATTTACCGTGACGGTGACCTCGGTCTCCTTCGTGCTGGTCCACCTGGGCTGCCTGGCCGCCCTCTGGCTGACCTTCTCCTGGAAGCTGGTGGCCCTCTGCGCTGCGCTCTACCTGGTCCGGATGTTCGCGGTGACGGCGGGCTACCACCGCTACTTCAGCCACCGGGCCTACCGCATGGGCCGGATCCCCCAGTTCCTGATGGCCTTCCTGGCCCAGACCTCGGCCCAGAAGGGGGTGCTGTGGTGGGCGGCCAACCACCGGCACCACCACCGGCACTCGGACACCCCTCAGGACCTGCACTCCCCCGTGGTCGACGGCTTCTGGTGGTCGCACGTGGGCTGGGTCCTGTCCGACGCCCATGACACCTACGATCGAGGCGCCATCGAGGACTTCGCCCGGTTCCCAGAGCTGCGCTTCCTGGACACCTACCACTGGCTCTGTCCCTGGCTGCTGGGGACAGCCACCTTCGCCTTCGGCCTGGGGACCGGCCTCGGCGGCTGGGAGGCCCTGGTCTGGGGCTTCGCCATCTCGACGGTGCTGCTCTGGCACGGGACCTTCTGCATCAACTCTCTCACCCACGTCTGGGGCACGCGGCGCTTCGAGACCGGCGACCAGAGCCGGAACAACCTGGTGCTGGCGCTGATCACCCTGGGCGAGGGCTGGCACAACAACCACCACCACTACCAGGCCAGCTGCCGCGCCGGCATCCGCTGGTGGGAGGTGGACCCCACCTACTACGCCCTCAAGGTGCTGGGCTGGATGGGCATCGTCCGGGACATGCGCCCGTTCCCCCGGGCGGCCATGACCTCCTCCCGCCTCTGATGGCCTGGCTGCGGCGGCTATGGGAGCCCCTGGTGGCCCTGCTCCGGCAGGGGGCCCATCCGGACGGCCTGGCCTGGAGCGTCTCGACGGGGCTGGCCCTCGGGATCTGCCCGCTCTGGGGCACTTCCACGGCCCTCTGCGCCGGGACCGGCGTGGTCCTGGGCCTGAACCAGGTGGCGCTGCAGCTGGCGAACTACCTGGCCTATCCTCTCCAGCTGGCCCTGCTCATCCCCTTCATCCGCCTGGGCGAGCGGCTGTTCGGCAGCCCCCATCTGCCCCTGTCCCTCGGACAGCTGCAGCAGGCGGTCCGGGCCGATGCCTGGGGCGCCCTGGGCGCCTTCTGGACAAGCCTCTGGCACGCCTCGGTGGCCTGGCTGGTGGTGGTGCCGCTGCCCGTGGTGCTCCTGGCCTGGACGCTGAAGCCCGCCTTCCGGGCGCTCGCGGTGCGCTTCCGGCAGCCGTGATCCCCGGGTAGGCTGGAGCCACTTGGCTATCTGGAGCTGTGCTCATGAGCGAGTCCCCGGCCCGCCGGCCGTCTGTCATCCGCAAGCGGTTCCCCCTGGGCTGGCTGGTGCTGCTCCTGCTGGGGCTGGCGGCCGTGGTCTTCGCCGTCCTCCAGCGGAACGCGCCGGTGTCCCTGGGGGTCACCCGCCCCCTGGTGTTCAAGGCCGGGGAGCGCAACCCCCTGGTCAGCGCCTCGGGCTACCTGGTGGCCCGCCACCGGGCGACCCTGTCGGCCAAGGTGCTGGGGCGGCTCGCGTGGCTGGGCGTGGAGGAAGGCAGCCGGGTCCAGAAAGGCCAGATCATCGCGAAGCTGGAAGCCACGGACCTGGAGGCCTCCCGGGAGCAGACCGCGGTGAACCTGCAGCAGGCCGAGGCGGACCTGGTGCGCGGGGAGGCCCTGGCCAGGGACGGCATCCTGGACCGGGCCAGCCTGGACCGCCTGCGCACCGGCAAGGCCTCCCTGGCGGCACAGCTCCGCTACCTGGACGCCACTCTCGAGAACATGGTGCTGCGCGCCCCCTTCACGGGCACGGTGACCCAGAAGCTCTCGGAAGTCGGCGAGACCGTCAGCCCCGGCAGCGCCGGTGGCGCCAACGCCATCAACGCCGTGGCGGTGCTGGCGGACTTCGACTCCCTGGAGGTCGAGGTGGAGGTCAGCGAGACCGGCATCACCAAGCTGCGCAAGGGCATGCCGGTGGAGATCCGGGTGGACGCCCTGGAGGCGGAGCCCAACGCCAGGCCGCTGCGGGGCGAGCTGCGCGAGATCTATCCCACCTCGAACCGTCAGAAGGCCGTGGTCATCGTGCGGGTGGGCTTCCGGGACAAGAGTCCCTACCTGGTGCCGGACATGGGCGCCAAGGTGACCTTCCTGGGCGAGCCCTACCGCCAGGATGTGCTGGTGCTGGGGCGGGAGCAGGTGGTCCGCGTGAAGGGCCAGCCCTGTGTCTGGCTCCTGGAGCAGGGGCTGGCGGTCCTGAAGCCCATCACCATCGTCGCCGAGAACCCCACGGGCTACGAGGTGACCGGCCTCGACCGGACGGCGGACCTGCTGGTGCTGCTCTCGGACACCAAGCTCGAGCCCGGGGCCAGGGTCAAGGTCAAGGACCGATGAGCGACGGGCCCATCATCCGCCTGCGGGGCATTGCCAAGAGCTACTACCGCGAGACCCTGGAGATCCCGGTGCTGCAGGGCATCGACCTGGACATCCCCGCGGGCGGCTACTACGCCCTGATGGGGCCCAGCGGCAGCGGCAAGACCACGCTCCTGAACCTCATCGCGGGCATCGACCGGCCCACCGGGGGCGAGCTGGAGGTCTGCGGCCACGTCCTGAACGACCTGGACGACGACGAGCTGGCGGCCTGGCGCTCCGCCTACGTGGGCTTCATCTTCCAGAACTACAACCTGGTGCCGGTGCTGACGGCCTTCGAGAACGTCGAGCTGCCCCTGCTGCTGACGCCCCTGAGCCGCCGGGAGCGCCGCGAGAAGGTGGAGGAGGCCCTGCTCCACGTGGGTCTCACGGACCGCATGGAGAACTATCCCCGCCAGCTCTCCGGCGGCCAGGAGCAGCGCGTGGCCGTGGCCCGGGCCATCGTGAGCGGCCCGGAGCTGCTGGTGGCGGACGAGCCCACCGGGGCCCTGGACCACCAGAACGCCGAGGAGATCATGGCCCTCATGGAAGGCCTGAACCGGGACCTTGGCAAGACCATCGTCATGGTGACCCACGACCCCAAGGCGGCGAGACATGCCCGTCATCAGATTCATCTTGAGAAGGGCGTCCTGGACCGGACCATCGAGGTGAACCGGTGAGCGGACGCCTGGGCCGGTGATGCGGTTCCTCCGCCTGGTCCTGCGCTCCTTCCTCCGCTCGAAGCGGCGGACGGTGCTGACGGTCCTCTCCATCACGGTGTCCGTGGCCCTCGTCGCCATCCTGCAGAGCATCCTGGCCACGCTGAACGCCTTCGCGAACAACCCCGACGCCTCGAACCGGATCGTGGTGCGCCACAAGGTCTCCATCACCAACCTCCTGCCCATGCGCCACGCGGACTGGCTCCGCCAGCAGCCGGAGGTCGACTCGGTGATGGGCCTGCAGTGGTTCCAGGGCGTCTACATCGACCGCAGCAACTTCTTCCCCAACTTCGCCAGCGAGGCCGAGTACGTGACATCGATCTTCAAGGAGGAGATCGTCGACTACTCCGACGCCCAGTATCGGGAGTTCCTGCGCGACCGGAACGGGGCCCTGGTGGGCAAGGCCCTGGCGGACAAGTACGGCTGGAAGCTGGGGGATGTCATCTCCCTCAAGAGCGAGCTGTTCCCCATCACCGTGCGGCTCACCATCCGGTGCATCTTCCGGTCCAAGCGCCCCGCGGACGAGCTGGCGCTGCACTTCAACTACAAGCTGCTCGAGGAGGGCGTGTTCTACATGAAGGGGCGGGTCGGCACCTTCTTCGTGCGGGTGCACCGGGCCGAGGACGTGCCCAAGCTCATCGAGCGCATCGACCGCCACTTCCACGACGCGGTGGAGCCCACCCACAGCGAGACCGAGAACGCCTTCCAGCTGGAATTCCTGAAGATGATGGGGAACTACTCGGCCATCATCCAGATGATCACCGGGGCCGTGCTGGTGGCCATCCTCATCGTCACGGCCAACACCATGGCCATGGCGATCCGGGAGCGCACCACGGAGATCTCGGTGCTGCGGGCCATCGGCTTCCGCACCAGCCAGATCCTCGGCCTCCTGATGGGTGAGGGCATCCTGCTGTCCGTGCTGGGCGGCGGGGCGGGGCTGGGCATCGCCTGGCTGCTGGCGGGGATGGTGCGCAGCTATGTGGGCACCTTCCTGCCCTACCTGCAGAACTTCCACATCGATCCCGGAACCATGTCCCTCTGCTTCCACGCCACCCTCGCCGTGGGCGCCCTGTCCACCTTCATCCCCGCCTACCGGGCCGCCCGGAGGCCCATCGTGGATGGGCTGCGGGGGCTGTGATGACGCTGCTCTACCTGATCCTCACCCCCTACCTGGCCTGGCTGGTCTGGGCCGCCTTCCGCTATCCGGTGCCCCTCAGCTACAACTGGCGCAGCCTCTGGCAGCGCAAGGTCAGCACCCTCAGCACCGCCGGGGCCATCAGCGTGGTGGTGGCCATCTTCGTGGTGGTGCTGTCCCTGGACCAGGGGCTGTCCCGGGCCTTCATCAGCAGCGGCCGCGGCGACCAGGCCATCGTGCTCCGCCCCAACTCCCGGGTGGAGCTAAGCAGCACCCTCGACCGGGACCAGCTGCGGATCCTGAAGGCCTCTCCGCTGGTGGCGATGGATCTGGACGGACCCCTGATCTCCGGGGAGTGCGTGGTGGTGCGGTCCCTGGACAAGGCCGACGGGGATGGCTCGGCCAACGTCACGGTCCGCGGCCTGGAGTCCCCGGGCATCCGCATGCGGACCCAGGTGCGGCTGCTGGAGGGCCGCTGGCTCCTGCCCGGCCTGAACGAGATGGTGGTCCCCCGGCGCATGCAGCTTCGCTTCTCGGGCCTGGGCCTCGGCCAGAGCCAGGACTTCGGCGGCCGCTCCTGGAAGGTGGTGGGGGTCTTCGACGGCGGCGGCTCGGCCTTCGACAGCGAGATCTGGGTGGATGTGGTGGCCCTCATGCAGGCCTACCGGCGCACCATGTTCTCCAGCGCCCTGGTGCGGCTGGGCAGCGAGCGGCAGGTGGAGGGCTTCGCCCGCATGGTGGACCAGGACAAGCGGCTGAAGCTGGAGGTCCGCGCCGAGCCCGACTACTACGCCGACCAGACCCGGGCCGGGCAGCCCATCCGCATCCTGGGCAACCTCATCACGGTGATCCTGACCGTGGGCGCCATCTTCGCGGCCATGAACACCATGTACGCCACCGTGGCCAGCCGCACCCAGGAGATCGGCACCCTCCGGGCCCTGGGCTTCCGGCAGCACGAGATCATGGCCAGCTTCCAGTGGGAGGCCACGATGCTGTGCAGCCTCGGCGGGGTCCTGGGGGTGCTGCTGTCCCTGGGGTTCAACGGCATCCAGACCGGAGCCACCAACTTCCAGACCTTCTCGGACGTCAGCTTCGCCTTCCTCATCACCCCCAGCCTGATGTTCAAGGGGCTGGCCTTCAGCCTGTTCATGGGGCTGGCAGGGGGCGGGCTGCCAGCTTATAGAGCCAGCCGGATTCCCCTGACAGAGGCGATGAAGGGGGGTTGACCAATCCTTGACAGCCATCGTTTTGCGATGCACACTGGGCCTGGTTTTTCCTCTCCCGGAGGCCCCATGGACCGCGAACTTCTGAAGGGCAGCACGCCCCTGCTGCTGCTGTCGCTGCTCTGCGAGGGTCCCATGTACGGCTACCAGATCATCGAGACTGTCCGGCAGCGCACCGGCGGCACCTACACGCTGAAGGAAGGGGCCCTCTATCCGGCCCTCCACAAGCTGGAGGCCACGGAGTTCATCACGTCCTACTGGGAGACCCAGGAGAACGGACGGGAGCGCCGCTACTACTCCATCCAGCCGGCGGGGCAGGCCTTCCTGGTGGCCAAGAAGCAGGAGTGGAACCAGTTCGTGAACATGGTCCAGGCCTTCGTCGAGCCCAAGGCCTGAGGCCATCCGGTGTCCCGGGCCCTGGAAGCCTATCTCGCTCAGGTGGGCTCAGGCCTCAAGGGCCTGACGCGGCGGCGTCGCCTGACGGTGGTCCGGGAGCTGGAGGCTCATCTCCTGGATGAGGCCGAGGCCCGGGGCATCAGCTCCGAGTCGGCGATGGCGGCCATGCTGGATGAGAAGGAACACCCCATCCTGCTGGCCGAGGAGATCGCCTGCGGAGAGGGCCAGGACGCCAACCACCGGGGCGGTACGGCCCTGGCGGCAGGCATGATCATCGGGATCGCCACCGGCGCGCACATGTGGTTCGAGGGGTGGCGCTGGTACATCGCCCTGGCCTTCGCGGCCTCCCAGGGCTTGGCCGTGGGTGCCGGCTACTTCTGGGCCCGGCGGCACTGGCTGCGCCTCCCGGGCTGGGGCCGCCTGGGCATGGCCGTGCTGATCACCTCGCTGCTGTCCATCCCTCTCGGCTTCACCACTCACCACGGCTTCCGCCCCACTCGGCTCTTCTACGGCGCCTTCACGGGCTACCTGCTGGAGCGCCACAGCCAGGAGCGGCCGCTCTGGCAGACGCTCCTCGAACCGGCGGCCTTCACCGCGTTCATGTTCTTCCTCGAGACGGTGCTCCTGGGCCGGATCCACTTCGCCTGGTGGAAAGTGCCGCTGGAGCTGAGCTTCAACGCGACCATCCTGCTGAGCGTCATGGTGGCCTCCCGATTCCGGCGGCTGCTGGCCGAGCGCCGGGTCCTGACGCCCCAGGAACAGGGCTGACCTCCGGGAATCCCCCTTGAGTGGAAGGGCATCCGGGGGTAGACTGGTCGTCTTGCGTGGACAAGCCGCGTGCAGAGACCCCGATTCCCGGGGGCATCCGGTCGGTCCCAGGAGGAAGCCATGAAAGAAAAAATCCACCCCGTTCTCCACGAAGTGAAGGTCCACTGCGCCTGCGGTGTCGAGTTCGTGACCCGCTCCACGAAGAAGGAGCTCCGCGTGGAAGTCTGCTCGTCCTGCCACCCGTTCTACACGGGCAAGCAGCGCCTCATGGACGCTGAAGGCCGGGTCGAGAAGTTCAACCGGAAGTACGCGAAGAAGGAAGCCCCTGCGGCGGCCGTCGAAGCTCCCGCTCCGACCGAAGCCTAGCTGCGGCATCCCCAAGGACGGGCCGAGCGATCGGCCCGTCCTTTTTGTTTGCGCCCCTTCGGCGCCCCCCCCGACCACCCCGGAGCCCCCATGCTCGATCAGCTCGAAGCCGTCGAAGCCCGCTTCCAGGAAGTGGAGGCGCAGCTGCAGGACTCCGCCGTGGTCTCGGACCCCAAGCGTCTCCGGGAGCTGAGCAAGCTGCGGGCGGAGCTGGAACCGGTGGTGCAGGCCTTCCAAGCTCAGCGGTCGCGGGTCAGGCAGCTGGCGGAGGCGGAGTCCATCCTGGCGGACAAGTCGCTGGACGCGGACTTCCGGGAGCTGGCTGAGCTGGAGATCCCCGACCTGAAGCAGGCCATCGCCCAGGGCGAGGCGGAGCTCCGGCGCCTGCTCGTGCCCAAGGACCCCGCGGACGCCAAGAACGTGATCCTGGAAGTCCGCGCCGGCACCGGCGGCGAAGAGGCCGCCCTGTTTGCAGGGGAGATCTTCCGCATGTATCTCCGGTTCGCCGAGCGGCGGGGCTTCAAGGTCGCGGTGCTGGACCAGAGCGATGCCGACGCCGGCGGACTCAAGGACGCCACGGCGGAGATCCAGGGGGACGGCGCCTACTCCCTCTTCCGCTTCGAGAGCGGCGTGCACCGCGTGCAGCGGGTGCCCAAGACCGAGACCCAGGGCCGCATCCACACCTCCGCCTGCACCGTGGCAGTCATGCCCGAGGCCGAGGAGGTGGACATCGAGATCCACCCCAAGGACCTCCGGGTGGACACCTTCTGCTCCGGCGGCAAGGGTGGCCAGAGCGTGAACACCACCTACTCGGCGGTGCGCCTGACCCACCTGCCCACCAATACCGTGGTGCAGTGCCAGGATGAGCGCAGCCAGATCAAGAACATGGCCAAGGCCATGACCGTGCTGCGCAGCCGCCTGCTCCAGAAGGCCCAGGACGAGGCCGATGCCATCCACTCCGCCCTCCGCAAGTCCCAGGTGGGCAGCGGGGACCGCAGCGAGAAGATCCGCACCTACAACTTCCCCCAGGGCCGGGTGACGGACCACCGCATCGGCGTCACCATCCACCAGATCGACGCCTTCATGGGCGGGGCCCTCGAGCCCATCATCGAGCCCCTCCGCGCCGCCTACGAGGCCGAGCGGCTCCAGGCCCTGGAGGCCTGACCCGGCTGCCGTATAGTGGAGGTGGGAAGTCCTCCATGGCCCGACCGAACCTCAACCCCCGCGGCGAGTCCGTGCTGCGCACCCTCATCGAGACCTACCTCGAGGCGGGGGAGCCTGTGGGTTCCCGGCTGCTGGCCAAGCGGTATCCGGAGACCCTCTCCAGCGCCACGATCCGCAGTGTGCTCTCGGACCTGGAGGATGAGTCCCTGGTGGC
>Ga0007882_10002165_pt1 | contig 11152 bp, 9 predicted proteins | sample CryBogCBH12Aug01_FD_71195 | JGI IMG/M metagenome (GOLD analysis project Ga0007882, IMG submission 71195) | Freshwater microbial communities from Crystal Bog, Wisconsin, USA - CBH12Aug09.1 | ecosystem: Environmental > Aquatic > Freshwater > Lake | place: Crystal Bog, Wisconsin, USA | collected... | reverse complement strand
ACATCATTCCCAAAATCTCCGTGCCGCCGAAACCGGCGGAGGTGATGGCGTGAAAGCGATTCATCCGCAGGAGTTCAAGGTGATGTCCCTGCGGGAATGTCCCGTCCCCAGCGAAATGCTGGTGTGCGAGACGCCACGACAGGTGGTGGATTACTGGCGGTTGCACATCGCCACAGCTCCGCACTTCAATCCTGAATGTGAGTGCATGGCGGTGTTGATGTTGAACACGCGCAAGCGGGTCAAAGGGCATCAGTTGCTCTCCATCGGCACGATGGACACGATTCTCGTGCATCCGAGGGAGATCTTCCGCTGTGCGATTATCGCCGCCGCCGCTTCAATCGTGGTCATCCACAATCACCCGAGCGGGGAAAGCACGCCGTCTGAGGCCGACATCAAGGTGACGCGCGATTTGATTCGCGCCGGTCAACTATTGAAGATTGAGTTGATCGACCATGTGGTCGTCGGTAACCAGAACCATTCATCGTTAAGAGAATTGGGCTACATGGCGTGCTAAAAAAAACAACCCCGACCACTACTGGCCGGGGCTTTTTGTTGATTCGTTGAGAGTCGCAACCGTCAGGTGGAACCATTTCAATCCGCACTTTGCGGGCATGGGGGCCAAGGATTTTTCAAAAAAGCCAGCAGCAATAGTGGACACACCACACACGCTAGCGCTTCAAAGCTAAACAGAGATAAAACCAGCCACAGACCTAAAAAGCTGCAAAGAAGTCCCAGCCAAACAATTTGGAGAATGATGACCGCAAGAATTAGGAAAATATCCCAAGCCAGCCTGAGCGGCAGTAGAACCAGATTTTTGATGAAATGTTTCATTACGATTTAACGTGACTTCAATCTGGCTTCACAACTAGGACTGGTTCTGGGGACATTGTGTAGGAGCGGTAGAATCAAGGAATGTCCCCAAACTGAATCCTGGGTGGGCAACGCAACTCCGTGGCAAATTGGTTCATATTCATGAATCAACAGCCAACAGACAAAGTGAACGACTGCGACCTCAAGGCGCAGGGTTTGGATTATATTAAATTGCCGGTTTTCCAGCATTTCAACGGCAAGCCATTCCACATTTTTAAGGTCGTTCAGAAATGGGATGTCTCCAAGATTTTCAAGGATTGCCAAAACATCCTGATGCGGTCGCGGCAATCGTTTTATACGAGTCTGGCGGAGCAGCAGCACAACCGGTGTTCGTGGGTATTGCTGCGGGATGGTGACGTTTTTTGCTACATCGAAGACACGATGTTGCTCTGTTACGCCGGCACCCCGGCAGTCGCTCGTGAAAAGGCGCTGGCATTGGTGAAACTCTATTCGCTGCCAGTTGAAGCTGAAAAAACTAAGTTCTATGTGTTAAGCCTTGAGTCTAACGTTCTCCACTCGCAAGCGGTCGAGGTGGCAAAACCGATTCCATTGAACGCTGACGAACTGCAATTACATTACGGATCAGACACACCGGAATTTGAGCGTTACCTGACCGGCGCGTGGGATTCGGGCATGGCCGGGCTGACGATTTTTCGCGGTTCCCCCGGCACCGGCAAAACCTCGTATATCCGGCACCTGATTTCAAAACTCCAGCAGACCCACCGATTCTATTATCTGCCGCTCAATGCGGTTCGCTATCTGTCGTCGCCGGACATGGTGGAGTTTGGTTGCGGCTAAACAGCCTCCCTAGCAAAAATAAAAAAATCGTCGTGATGGAGGATGCCGAGGATTTACTGACCGAGCGCGCCGTGGACAATCAGGCCAAAGTATCGGCGCTGCTCAACATCGGCGACGGGTTGATGAGCGATTACCTTCAGCTTCATCTGCTCTGCACCGTGAATTGTCCGTTGGACAAACTTGATCCGGCCATCACGCGGCCCGGACGCTTGACGGCGGTGCGAGAATTCAGGCGGCTAGACAAAAAGCGCGCTGAACGCATCGCCACGGCGAAGGCGATTACGTTGCCGAAGCAGGACGATTATTCACTGGCGGAAATCTATCGGGGCAACCAATGGCGTGATGACCAACAAGCTGGTAAAAAAATCGGATTTGCAGTTTCCTGAAGCTCCGCCGCGCACAAATTTTATGACCATTCCAAACTTCTCACTGCAATGGGTGATTCCCGGAACCTTGGCGCGCAGTTGCCGCCCTTGTTACGACGATGACATTCCGACCAAGTTGCTGGTCAACAAATGGCTCAAGGAAGTGGCCCGGATGAAAATTAAATCCATCCTCTGCCTGCTATCGCAAGAGCAGTTGGACGAGTTTTACGGGGCGAACGGAATCCAGCTTTTGGAGATTTACCGGCAGCAAGGATTTATCGTCGCCCATGTTCCGGTGCCGGATTATCAAATGCCGCCGCTGTCCACTGCGGATTTGGCAATGATTCAAAAGGCGCTAACGGAACTGCCGAAGCCCTGGCTGATTCATTGCAGCGCCGGGATTGATCGCACCGGTGCGGCTGTCGAATTCGCTCGGAATCACCTGCTACATTTGTCGAATCTCGCTTGAACAAATAAATTGCTGTTACTTCCGCATCAATTAACTTCGGTTCTTATGACGCCAAACATTTTTACCTTCGTGAGTAAAAAACTGGAGAACAGCGATTACAAATCTAAAGATTTTGACAAGCTGAAAGCCATTGTTGGCGAGGCCGATAAAAACGCAATCAGTCACGAAACAAAGCCGGGCGAACACTCTCCAAGCGTTAGCAATAATAACAGGGGGGAAACAGCATTTCAGAGAGCATTGTATGACCATTCCGAAGGGCAAATTCAATTGGGGAGGGTGGTCTGGTGTGACATTGAGCTGCCGGTTACATTTTCAAATAAAAGCAGGCGTCGCTGTATTGATCTTATCGGGAGACTTGAAAGTTGTGGGAATTTTCTATGTGAATTGAAATATGCAAAGAGTAAAAAAAGTGCATCCAGCAACGGCCCTGACTATGCCGTAATTGAAGCCTTACTTTATTATGGGTTGGTGGAGAAGAATCAAAAAGAACTCGATACCTACGAGGTGTGGCGAGACGAACGCAAGGCGAAGTTTTACTGGGCAGATGTCGCAAAAAGCAGAACATTCATGGTGCTGGCAAATGATAGCTTTTGGGAAAAAGCTCAAAGAATTCCTGCCGCATCTAAAAGAATTTTTGAATTGGTGAATTCAATTCAAAGCGAACTCAAAATCAGAGTTCTGCTTTGCAAAACCACTGATTTTGAATTCAAAAAAGGTGTTGCGAATGACCCCAAAAGGTATTGCCCACAACTGCCAAATGGTGCTGACAAATGGGAAACTGTCAGATTTGAAGTCGCCTGTTGAAAAAGCTTAAATAATTTCGCAGTTTTCGCCATCTTCCACGGCCAATACATTTTTGAACCGTTTCTGAAACTCGCATCTGCCCGTGGTGTGAATCGGAACAACGTGACGCGGATTCACGGCTTTGACAAACTTTTCTATATCCTCCGCAAAAATGTGGCCGCTGGTGTGGCACGTTACAAAGTCCCCGCCGGCTTTAATGACGCTGGCTTCCAATGCTGGATATTCGGAATCCGGGCGGTCAAGATAGCCTTCCCAATACGAATAAATCCAAACGGTGTCGGGCGGGAATGTTCCGCGAAAATCGTCTTTGAACATGGATGGACGGCACACCATCACATATTCGTCCGGCTGGGATAAAATCGTTTCCAGTTCAATCCGGTCTTTCAGGAACAAGCGGTTAATTTTGCCAAGATTCCGTTTTTTCCAAGTCCGCTCGAAATGCCGGTTGTAATAAACTCGGATTCCATTTTTACTTTCCGGCTTGGGCACGCGACATTGACCGGCGGCCAGATGCAGCACAAACGCAGCGTAGGGGTCTAAAACAAATATCCGGTTGGCTCTTTGTGCTGCTTTGTAGAACGATACCAGCCGGTCAACGTGCAGCGGTGAAAAATTGGCGAGAACCAAGCCGGGGAGCTTAATAAAATGTCGCCACAACTTGTTTTCCAATTCTTCTTCCGTCCAGCCTTTTGCCCGCTGGCCGGAAAAGTGAGTGCCTTCCATCAAAAGCACGTCAACGGGTTTGCTGGCAACGCCAGCCAACAGAGCTTTGACCATGCCCGGCTTCCGGCCATGAAGCCGCAAGTCGCCTGAATACAACAATCGCTTGCCGCCGGCCTCAATGAGAAACGCCGCACTGTCGAAGGCAGAATGATCCACCGAGTAGGCGGTCACGGTAAAATCTCCAATGCGTATCGGTTTGCCGGGGATGATGGTCTTTTGCCGGGATTTCTCCAATTCGACCTGCCGGGCGAAAATCGAACCAGCCAGCAGCATCTTGCTGGTGCCCTGAGTGCAATAGACGGGAATTTTTGGGTTGGCGTGGTTCAACAACCCGGCATGGTCGGCGTGCGCGTGGGAAATGAGAATGGCATCCACCGGTGTTCCGGCTTGAAATAGCCCCGGCACTTTCGGCACATGGGCGGCACCGGACGGGAAATGATTCCGTGCCTGTTTGGAGCTTTTCGGGTCGCCCGGATAATCCAACGGCAAGCCGACATCCAGAATGATTCGCGTGTTTCCGGCGATCACTTCGACGCAACTGCCGCCAATTTCTTGCGAGCCGCGATGAATGATGAATTTCATTTTTTATCAAAATAAACAGCGGTCAGAATTGACCGGCCTTGATCCGGCACGACTTGGATAGCCCGGTCGTCAAAAAAACGAATCAGGTCGTAATCCTTCTGGTTGGTCACGCCAAGACATCCCAAGCCATGCTTTTCAGTCCAAGACTGAATGGCGGGGATGCTCGCCGGGTCGCACGCTCTCGCCGTGAAGATTTTCACCGTGATGCCAGCCGACAGCAAACTCTTAACCGTCGCCAGCATTTCAGGAATTGGTTCGCCCAACGGATACGGCGGCTCAAAATGTCCCGTGCCATCAGAGCGGGAGATCGTCCCGTCGAAGTCAAATCCTACCCAATGCTTTTGGGTGACGAAGACCGGCGCTTGTCCGTCGCCAAATTCCACCCAGGCACCCGGATTATTTTGTGCGTCTAGGCCGGTTGTTATTTTAAGAGGTCCCATTTGTGTTTTCAGTATCGTCCGGCTCAAGATTTCATGGAAGGACTGGCTTTGGGGACATTTCGCCGGCTGCATTCAAGATTCAATTTTACGAGCATCCCGCAGCATCCGCCGAACCTGCGCGTCATCGGTCTGCTGCGTAAGCCCGGATTTTTCTTTCAGGAATGAATACCGCGATTGCCCTTTTAACTTCAATCGTTTTGCCGCTGCCTCCGCTGCCAGTATTTTTTTAAGCTGCGCCGATTTATGTTGCCGGCCAGCGCCCAGCTTTGGCCCCTGCCGGCCAATGCCGCGCGCCCGGTGCAATCGCAAAATCTTGTCCCAGTTCAAATCCCGCTTCGGATCAAAACTCCAATAGCCGGGAATGAATATCATCGTGCCGTAAGGATTCATCGAATACGCGAGCTTCTGAACCAGCGGTTCGTCACCCTTCATGCCGTATAGAAACCATTTCCAGCAAAAAAAATCGAAGACGACTTGGAAGTTCTGGTCGGCACGGCTCAAGTCGGATGAAATCGGCTGTCGCCAATTCCCTTCCTCCAGTTTCGTTCGGCGAATGATACCGTCCTGGTCGCAAAAATTCTTTATATCGAATCTGGTTTTGATCGTCTGCCAGTCTTTTTTGAATCCGTCGTTGTCACGAAGGCGTTCCTGAAACTCGGTGTATTTGAATGGCGCTTTCCATGCGCCTTCGGGCAAACCTTCGCGCCGTTCGTGTTCACACAGGATGATGAATTCGGGATCAGCGACACGGGCGTTATTCAGGCCCATGTCCGGCTGGCCGCTGGCCGAATCAATCAGCAGTTCAAGCAACGGTAGCAAGTGAGCGCTGTTGCGGTCGGGGAATTCCAAAACCTTTTGGATTTGCTGCGCCAGATGCGCCGGATTCTGCGGAAACGGGGAAAATCCCTGCAAACTCATTGAAACCATCAGCTCGAAAAGGGCGCACAATCTTTCCCCTTCAACCTGCTTCCGGCCAGTTAATTCAGGGCGAATAGCCGGAAGTCGGGTAAATTGAAAAAGCAGCAAATCAGTCAACATCGGCACGTCTGCAAAGGGTAGCAGCCACGCGCGTTTCAAGCCGATAATCAAGGCAACAGATAAATCTGGTGCTAAATTGAGATTTTTGACGGTCTGTTCCCAATCAGGTTCGCCGGGGCGGAGATGCGGTTTGAATGCAGTCGTAGATTTGACTAGAAGGCGGAGATTTTCAGCCGCTACTGCGCTGCCGGATTTGGCGCGGTTCATGTCGGCAGATTATGATTTGTTGACACCAAAGGCAACAGGGGGAAAGCGCGTGGGCCGCTTTGTCAACCGTGGTTAGGGTTGCCCAGTGACTTCCTGAATCCGTTCCGTCGCCATGCGTAACCCGTCCTCGATTTGCGTTTTCATTTTAGGAGTCAGTTCGCCGATCTCCGGTTCGTGCAGCGGCGCGAAACTGGTGTTGAAGGTCAATCCGCCGGAAAGCGAAACGTCATGCTTGGAAGTATATTCGATCACCTTGAAAAGAATACGCGTCTCATTATCGTTTATTTTTGCACCCGCGATGGCGATTTTCCGCAAGCCCCCCGTCAATTCCTGCTGGCAGGTCAGCCCAAACGAATCAGGCCAGTATGATTTTTTTGACCGCACGGTGAAAGCCGGTGCTTTGGTCTCAAACGCCGTGATGAGCGCCGGTGCCAATTCGGCGAATGGCTTTCTGGTGGTCACTTCATGAGCCTCAAACAGACTCCCTTCATTCTGAAAGGTGAATCCGCTCAAAGCGGCGGTCAGCGCCATTTGGGGGACAGCTTGGCGGGCTTGTTGCGCTTGCTCGCGTTGTGCGGCGTCCTGTTTGGTGAATTCCGCCAGCATGGTTTTGGCTTCGTCGTTTTCCGGCAACGCTTGCAGCGCCGTTTCGAGCGCCTTGATGCCGGCGGGATAATCGTTGCGAGCACCGGCAATTTTGGCCGTTTGAATTGCCTGCTGTCCGCGCGCTTCCTGTTGCAAGACCAGTGCGTCCGTGTCGTTTGGACTCGCATCAAGTGCCCGCTGCACCGCTGTCAAAGCCCGATCATAATTCGTCAAAGTCATTTGCCGCCGCGCCATGTCCATGGCGGTGAGATATTCTTTGCTGATTAGGTTGGTGCGAATTGTTGTGGTGCGATTGGCTTCAATAACCAGATTTATTTGGATGGTGGGATAGCCATTCTTCTGCAAAGTAAAAACCCGGTTGCCCGGAAGTATTTCGGCCAGATTGACGGGAGTTTGCCCCAATAATTGTCCGGCTTCATCGGTCACGGTCGCCCCAGTCGGTGACGTTTCCAATACCAACACGCCATATTGGAATTCAATCGGCAAACTATTGGTCGTGTCCGCTACCACCGAAATGGTGTTGGTCAGTGAAGTTCTGTGTCGAGTGGCCACCACCTGAAAATTTCCAGCGGGCAAGCCGGCCAACAACGCGGGCAGGCCACCCGTCCCGACCAGACTGTCGTGGTCATCGCGCACCTGATACGTCGCATCCGACTGGTTGCAAGTCAGGGAAAGCGCTCCCAAGTGCGGATTGAAATTGCATGGCGTTGCCGAGTCTGGCGTCACCGGACAATCCCGCGTATCCGTCCAATGGGCATATTCCGCGCGGATATGATAATTGTCAGTCGGCACCGACAGATTCGTGCCAACAGAGTCGTGCAGCGTCAGGGAAAATTCCGAACCGGTGATGGTGATAGTTTTTGCCGCTGGTGTGGCGTTCACCGCCAGTGAACCCATAATCCGCTTCAAATCGATCTGTCCCAAATCCCGCCCGCCAAACCAAGCAAAGAAATTGGTTTGAAAATTTTCCGCCTTCGGATGCTTGACGGTGAACGTGTGTGAACCGAACGAAATTTTATCACCATTGCCCACCGGATGACCGTCGAGCAGGACGCTGGCTCCATAGGCCGCGTTTTTTCCCGCCAGCGTGACGGTGAATTTCACGCGGGTGCGTTCGCTCCACACTTTTTGCTGGCGGTAGCCAATCAGGCCCAGCACAAACAGCACGCATAAAATCACAGGCAGTAAAAACTGAAACAAGCCGGGTGGTTTTTTGGTCGGGGATGACATGATAAATTCAATCCGGTAACGATGGACGGAAGAACAGCCCATCGGTGCTTTGGCGTTGACCGCGCAAGGGTGGCACACCCATAATTCACCTCAATTCACCGTTATGTTTGGATCAAAGTCAAAACAAAACACGGACGAGGTCCTAAACCACTGGATCGCATCAGCGGACGGCTTCACCTACTCACCGAACGAATTTTACAAACTCGTTCAAGAACAACTCGAAGCCATTGAAGTCCCCGGCCTTGAAATTTCCCAACTGGAATACGCCGAGGGTGGTGTGTTGTCCTCCCAACGAATTTATCTGCGCCTCATCCGCGAACGGCTGGCCTTCGACGTCTGTGCCGCCCCCTTTGGCAAACGCTACTTTTTTTCCTGCCGCACGGTTTATTCGCCGGCCATGCTGCGGCTCTCGGATGTCGTGTTGGTTTTGATTTATCTGGGGTTGATTGGTCGCGGCCTTTATCCCCTGCTGGGGCCGGTATTGAGCGGTGTCGCGGTCGCCGCCATCGTGCTGACCGTCGGCATCATGTTTCAGGGCGTGGTGGCCAAAGGGATTGGCAACGTGGACGCCATGCTCATCAAGATTCCGGGGTTGGGGCCGGTTTATGAGCGATTTTTTCGCAAGGAAACCTATTACCGTCACGACACGCGGATGATGTATCTGGATACGATTCCGGGCATCGTCCAAGCGGTGGCGGATGAAATCACAGCTGAAAAGGGCGTAAAACTCATTCGGGAATATCAGATCGCCCCAATTTTGGGCGAGCTTTACAAACCGTTGCCGCCACGTCAGCCAGCCGCTTCAGAAAAATAGGGCGTGAACCATGCCTACCGTTCACGAACATTTTTCCCAACAGTTTCAAAAATGGGAAGTGCGTGGACGGGGCTGGCAGGTGTTTGACCAACCGGTTTATCCCGAACCACCGTTCACACCGTTTGCCTATCGTTCGATGATGGAAACCCCGGCGGTGGACGACGGACGACGCCACACTTTTTTGAGTGCGCTGATGGAGAAGATGAGCCAGAAACTTGGCCCACCGCCCCCGCCTAAAGTTGAACTTCAGCCGGAGGAAGAACCGGAACCGACTCCGCTTGAACGTAATTCCTTGGTTGAATTTCAGGCTTCCCTGCCAAAAAAACTCGATGTTTCGCAAAATGCATTCGAGCAATTTCTTCTAAACCTCTCCCTGTGCCAAGAACCCATCGCTTTTGAGCTGATCGGTCAGCACAAGCAGGTGACCGCTCAATTTGCAACATCTTCGGTGGACGCACCGCTCGTCCGCCGCCAATTACAGGCATATTATCCGGAAGCCCTCTTCATCCCCGTTGAAAACAATCTGGAGAACGCATTCAATGCCTCCACCGGAGATGAAGTGCTAGCAGTCGAGTTCGGGCTGGAGCGCGAATTCATGTTTCAACTGCGGAGCAGTGATCTTGATCCGTTTATTGGCATCATTGGAGCGTTGGCGGATATGCAGCCTGGCGAACTGGGCTTGTTTCAAACCATCTGGCAGCCGGTGCAAAACCCCTGGGCCCAGGGCATCACCGACTCGGTATCCCATCGGGACGGCAAGGCGTTTTTTGTCAATGATCCCGAACTAGCCAGCGCTGCAAAAAACAAAGCGACTCAAGCCATTTATGCCGTAGTGGTTCGAATCATGGTCTGTGCCGATACCTATGGACGAATGGTGCAAATTGCCTCTGATTTATCCGGGGCGCTGCGGGTATTTGACCAGCCAGTTGGGAATTCCCTCATTCCCCTGCACAACCAAAATTACCCATGCGCGGAACACATTGTTGATGTCCTGCAAAGACAAACTCGGCGGTCGGGAATGCTGTTGAGCAGCGATGAATTGACCGGCTTTGTTCATCTTCCATCCACCGCAGTGCGCTCGCCCGTTTTTCAGCGGCAGGCAAACAAAACCAAGCCAGCGCCGGCCATTGTCCGCCAAGAAAGCGGTTTGCTTTTAGGCACAAACGAACATGCGGGCGGAAGCGTTTCCGTTCGACTGACACCAGACCAACGAACCAAACATACGCACATTATTGGTGCCAGCGGCACCGGCAAGTCCACGCTGCTTTTTAACCTCATACTCCAGAGCATCCAGAATGGTGAGGGCGTCGCTGTCCTTGATCCTCACGGAGATTTGATTGACCGGATATTGGGCGTCATTCCTGAATCGCGAGTAAATGACGTGGTTTTAATTGACCCGGTGGACGAAGATTATCCCGTCGGTTTCAACATCTTGTCCGCCCATAGTAATTTAGAAAAAAACCTGCTTGCCTCTGATTTGGTGGCGGTCTTTCAGCGTCTTTCAACCTCATGGGGGGATCAAATGAACAGCGTTCTCCAAAACGCCATTCTTGCCTTTCTTGAAAGTGACCGGGGCGGAACCATTGTTGATTTGCAGCGATTCCTGATTGAAAAGCCGTTTCGCAATGAATTTCTGAAAAGCGTTAATAACCCCAACGTAAAATATTATTGGGAAAAAAGTTTTAATCAATTGGTAGGCAACCGATCCATCGGTTCAATTTTAACGCGGTTGGATACCCTCTTGGTGCAAAAGCCCATTTTGCAGATGGTGTCTCAGGCGGAAAACAAATTGGATTTTGCGCATATCATGGACACTGGAAAGATTCTGCTGGCAAAATTGCCAGAGGGTCTTTTGGGGCGGGAAAATTCATACCTGCTCGGCACTTTGCTCGTATCCAAATTTCAGCAAATTGCCATGAGCCGCCAGGCGCAGCGGATTGAATCTCGCCGAATGTTCAATATCGTCATTGATGAATTTGCCAATTTCATCACGCCGAGCATGGCGGAGATTTTATCCGGTGCGAGAAAGTATCGGATTGGTCTCACACTTGCACATCACGAGTTGCATCAGTTGCAGCGCAGCCCGGAGGTGGCAAGCGCGGTGATGACGCACCCATACACCCGGATTGTATTCCGCGTCGGGGATGATGATGCCAAAAAGCTGGCCGACGGATTTTCATTTTTTGAATCCGAGGATTTAAGAAAT
>Ga0007882_10002163_pt1 | contig 11154 bp, 9 predicted proteins | sample CryBogCBH12Aug01_FD_71195 | JGI IMG/M metagenome (GOLD analysis project Ga0007882, IMG submission 71195) | Freshwater microbial communities from Crystal Bog, Wisconsin, USA - CBH12Aug09.1 | ecosystem: Environmental > Aquatic > Freshwater > Lake | place: Crystal Bog, Wisconsin, USA | collected... | reverse complement strand
TAAACTTTGTCATTGATTTTTACACGAGCTTCAGCATTCTCATTAATGATTTCGTAAGGTGCGAGCTTTTTTTCATTAGGCACTTCTTCATATTTGCGCCCCATGAAGCGTTTAATTGAAAAAATTGTGTTTTTCGGGTTCGTAATAGCTTGTCTTTTTGCAGCTTGCCCTACCAGACGATCACCCGTTTTGGTTAAGGCAACAATTGACGGTGTTGTTCGGTTACCTTCCGAGTTTTCAATAACCGTCGGCTGCGTTCCCTGCATGACAGCGACACACGAGTTGGTTGTGCCAAGGTCGATGCCGATAATTTTACCCATGATTGTTGTTCCTTGTAATTTGATTAGTGATAAAAAAATCCGGACCGATCATCTTGTAGATGTTGAGTCCTGACTATCTTTCGTTTAATTGATTGAGATGGTTTTTGTTTTATTGGTCTGCTGAGCTTTTGGCAGAGTCACATGCAGTATTCCATTATGATAATCCGCATTAATGTTCTCCTGATCAATTGACTCGCCAAGGTTGAATTGTCTCTGCAAGCTGCCATAAGTTCTTTCGATGCGTAGATATCCTTTGTTGTTTTCTTCTGTTTCCTGTTTTCTTTCCGCTTTTATAGTCAGAATATCATCCTCAACTTTAAGAGCAATTTGTTTTTTATCTATACCAGGCAGCTCTGCTTCAATATGAAAACCCGTAGCATCTTCAGAAATATCAACATTGAAGGCAGGTGTTGAAGATGTTTTTACACCAGAATAGATATCATTAAATCTTTTAACAGGGTCTTTCGATAATTGTACCAGCATGTCATTCTCCTTATTCTGCTTGTAATTACTGATTATTAATTGTAAGTGATTTATGTCTTACTGTACATAAACATTCAAAAACCGTGCCAAAGAGAAAAAGCGTTGTTTTTGTTACTTGATGGAGATAAAAAAAGGCGGAATGATGATAAAAATGTCAGACTTTCTTTTTAAGAGGAGTAAAAATGTCGGACAGTGTCAATAGTGTCAGAGATTTTAGTGTATATAAAGATAGCTTGACTTCTCCGAAGGATAGAGGCAGTAAAAGGTAACCGATAGAGTGGTGGTTTGCTTTTACCCTGGATATGTTTGATGACTGGGCGGGAAAGGATATGTGAGGGTCAGTTGGATGAATTGGTATTTACTTTATGGGCTGAGTTGGGCCGATTCTGAAGGTCTTCAACTGATACTTTTTGAAGTCAGATAACAGCATGAATAGATTATAATGTTATCAGACATGCAGGAAGAGCACTTCAATCCCTCTTTTCTTCGGGTAATAATGCCCAAATTTCATGCGGTAAAGATATGCTGTTGTGCATGTGGCGTAATATCCCCTAAAGGCTATTCATGTAGCAGCGTGTCTTCATATTCTATATTGCTGACGCTGGTGAGTTCCATGATAGAATTAATCAGGGACTGTGGGGCTTTGAACTGGACAATTCTTTCCTTAACAATCATCTTTGTTTTTTTTGCATCCTCAAACTCATTCTTGCACTCAATGCACTTTGAGAGATGCATGAAAAAATCGTGTTCTTCCTTAAGAGAAAGTTCACCATCCACTGCAGCGCTCATAAGGATGCGGGCATTTTGGCACTTCATAGTCATAAAGTTTGTGCGTATTGATGTTATTGATCTTTATCGGTGTTGAATCCGTATTTTTTTGCATACTCCTCAAGCTGTTCACGAAGCAGCTTTCGCCCCCGGTATAACCTTGACCTCACAGTCCCTATAGGACTTTCAACCATATTTGCAATTTCTTCGTAAGTAAACCCTTCAATATCACATAGCTGTATTACCTCCCTAAACTCTTCAGGTAATGACTGCAGTGCCTGATAGACTTCCTCATGAAGCAACGAATGGAAATAATCACTTTCTGCTTCACTGGTATCATTCTGAACGTCTTTGATAGAATGATAAAAATCCTTAATAAGATCGTAATCTACCTTGCCCGGTTCTTTGGAGTTTTTATGAAACCGGTTGATATAATTGTTTTTCAGGATTTTAAACAGCCATGCCTTACAGTTTGTTCCCCGCTCAAATGAATTAAAAAATCTGTAAGCCTTAAGATAAGTTTCCTGAACCAAATCTTCCGCGTCATCCGGATTCATGGTCAGATGAAGTGCATAATTGTAGAGCGAATTCAAATGAACCACTGCTTCCTTTTGAAACTCTAACTGCTTTTGATGCTCCTCCTTGGACAGAGATTCTTTTTTTGTCCTGGTTTTAATGTTACGGCTTGGATCAGGTTTATCCATAATCTATAATCTTCCAGGTTCAAATAACGTTGTTTTGCATGTCAAGGTCTGAAGCAATAAAGTTAAGTATAATAAATGCCGTTAAACATACAAATATAAGTATTTCCATCAATAGAATGTCATCGATCCTTTAGATTAGACTAATGCCTTGACCCCTTTTTGCTATACAAGCAAAAAGTTTTTTTGCAAATATAAGAACCCTTATCCCCAAATCAGGAATAGCCTGCATGTAGGGTTTTTAAGGGTTCAATGGGAAGTCCCCGGATTGATGTCTTTCGATGAAGGTTTCTTGATCGGGATGATGTATGGCAAAAAAATCGACTTCGGGAGAAGGGGTTGCAGCAAGATTACCAGTAATGAAAATAAGTACTTAAGCCGTATTTAGTCACTGTAACTGTTTAACCTTTTCTTTGACAATAACAGCAATTTCTTTCTTGTTTGTGGCGCCAAGCATCATGTTACGCCACTGACTTTCTGAGACCATTTTACTGATAAGTCCGAGCAATCGAATATGACTGTTTGGATCCGAAAGGGGTGAGAGCATCAGGAACATAATTCGGGCAGTATTACTTGATTCCTTATCATAAATACCGATTTTGTTGACTCCGATAACAATAACCGGTTTTGTAAGATTTTCAAGCCTTGCATGAGGGATTGCTATATCCGACCCAATAAAAGTTCCGCCCTGTTTTTCTCGTTCAAGCAAAACACGTAATGCGATTGTTTCGTCAATATTCGGGTCAGCAATACAGCATTCGTGCAACAGCTCACGGAACGCCTCTTCCTTTTCAATAACATTTTCCCACAACACAACCCTTGCGTTCCTGACCGGTTCTTTCCATGCCTGCTCCGGTAGGCGACCAAACAGATGATTTTCCTTGATGCCGAAAAGGTTCGTAGCCATTACTTCTTTTGTCTCTAAAGCCTCCTCATCCCTGGTATCAAGCACGATGATATTGATGCCCCTGCTTTCATTAATCAGGCGTTCAACAATGGTCAGCCGACCAAAGAGGCGTTGCCAGAACGGAAGAGTTCGTCCTGAGTTGCCGATAATAATGTGTCCGACCCGATACTCCCTTGCAAACTGCAGAATGGTCTTGACAATATCGTCTCCTTTGTAGGTAAATACTGTGGCACCAAGCTGCTGGGCCAGAGCAAGGGTGTTGGAAAGCATTCGCTGTACACTGGCATCAATATTAGTAGGGCTGTCAGAAAGGGTTTGTACATAGACAGCATACCAGTTTCTGTTCAAGCGCCCTGCTATACGCGATGCATAGCGCAAAATCGTTTCACAGTTCTGCGTTTTTGAACTGAGGCAAACCATCAGTTGATCAGGATTGTAAACGGATTCATCAGGAAGTTGGTTGCGATGCTTTGCATCGAGCTTTGCAGCAATTTCCCTTAACGTAAGCTCTCTGAGTTGCTCAAGGTTTTCAGGCCTGAAAAAGTTTGAAAGAGCAGTTTCGGTACGACCGGGAACATAGACTTTTCCTTCGCTCAGGCGCTGTCGCAGATCATCCGTTGTAATGTCGACATTGACGAGCTGATCGGCTAACCCCAGAATGCGATCGGGTACCCTTTCCTTGACCTTAACACCTGTTGCATGTTCTACCGTTTCATAAAGGCTTTCGATATGCTGGATGTTCAAAGTCGAAATCACATGTATGCCAGCAGCAAGTATTTCCTCTACATCCTCGTACCGTTTGTGATTTCTGCTTCCAGGAACATTGGTATGTGCGAGCTCGTCGACAAGTACCACGGAGGGGCGACGCTGAATGATACCATCGATGTCCATTTCAGTAATTTCAATACCTCGGTAAAGGATGCTTTTCCGGGCCATGACTTCGAGTCCTGAAAGAAGCGCTTCTGTCTCTTTCCTGTTGTGGGTTTCCACTAGACCGACAACAACATCAATGCCATTATCCTTAAGACGTCTTGCTTCCTGCAGCATCTGCCATGTTTTTCCTACACCAGCGCAATAGCCGACGTAGATTTTAAGTTTTCCCTGCTGCGACTGCTGGATGAGACGCAAAAAACTGTCAGCCCTGTTGCTCTCCATAGTTTTCTCTTTCCTTGATTCTATACCATAGGAATTTTATTCCTGCAACTTGTCAAGTGACCTGTTGAGCTGCAGGACATTGACCAACGATTCGTTCAATAAGGGAATGGTCATTTTTCCACTTTCCGGGTTATTGATAACCGCCATTACCTGATCGATAGAGAGCCCTCTTGCCCTGGCCACTCTCGGTACCTGAAATGTAGCAGCAGCAAAAGAAATATGCGGATCAAGGCCGCTGCCTGATGCTGTAACCAGATCAGTTGGAACTTTTTCTCCTTTTTTCAGTCTAAAAGGAGCAAGCAGTTTCTCGGTCTTCTGTCTCATTGCCACTGATGCCGGTGACAGATTACTGCCTCCTGCACTGGCAGCATTCCAGGATACAGCTGAAGGGCGGGGCCAGAAATATTTAGGCTGCGTAAACTGCTGGGCGATAAGTTCACTTCCTGCAACCTGCCCGTTTTCGGAGTGGATGAGAGAGCCTGAAGCAGAATAGGGGACAACCTGACCGGCAAGGAGTACAATTACTGTATATAACCCACTACAGATCACCACAGTAACTGGAAAAAGACGTAATGAGACTGCAAATTGCTTTGTGAGATCCCCGAATGAGAACGTTGTTTTCATAGTAGTAAAACGTTTGTTTATACAAGACCCGTTAAGGCGATAAGCATATCAATGAGTTTGATTCCTATAAATGGAACCATAACCCCCCCCAATCCGTAGATTACCAGGTTTTTCCGGAGCGTGGCATCAGCTCCCATCGGACGGTATTTGACACCCTTTATCGCGATAGGTATCAGCAAGGGAATGATAATGGCATTAAAAATCAATGACGAGAGAATCGCACTCTCCGGTGTTGCCAGATGCATGATGTTCAAAACGGCGAGCCCTGGGATTGCCAGAACAAACATTGCAGGAATGATGGCAAAATACTTGGCAACATCGTTGGCTATGGAAAACGTTGTCAGTGCTCCTCGCGTCATAAGCAGTTGCTTGCCGATCTCAATGATTTCAATGAGTTTTGTCGGGTCACTGTCGAGATCCACCATATTGCCAGCCTCTTTTGCAGCTTGTGTCCCCGAGTTCATGGCAACCCCGATATCAGCCTGGGCAAGTGCCGGTGCGTCATTGGTGCCATCTCCCATCATGGCAAGAAGTCGCCCCCCTTGCTGTTCCTTTCGGATGTAGGCTAGCTTGTCTTCAGGACGAGCCTCGGCTATGTAATCATCAACACCTGCCTGAGAAGCAATAGCTCCTGCAGTCAGAGGGTTATCACCCGTAACCATAACTACACGCAATCCCATAGCACGGAGTCGGGCAAAGCGCTCAGATATGCCCGGTTTGAGAATGTCAGCCAAGGCAATAACACCAAGAAGCTCTTTGCCATCAGCAACTGCAATAGGAGTCATCCCTTTGCGGGCAACGTCGTCAACCAGTCCCTGCATCTTTTCCGAAACATTTCCGCCCAGATTTTTACAATAATGTATAAGGGTATCCGGTGCCCCCTTACGTAAACTCCGACCATCTGGAAAATCAATGCCGCTCATTCGCGACTGCGCTGAAAACTGCACAACTGTTCCATCCCCATCCTCAGTTCCCTTGATCCCAAGCGTTTTTTCAGCGAGGGTTATAATAGACTTTCCTTCAGGTGTCTGATCACCAAATGAAGCCTTCATCGCGACTGTCGCAAGACGCTCCCTGCTGATGCCTGGTAAAGGGAAATAATCCGTTGCCTGGCGGTTCCCTATCGTTATGGTACCGGTTTTGTCAAGCAGGAGCGTATCAATATCACCCGCAAGCTCAACGGCTTTACCACTCTTTGCCAGTACATTTGCCGAAAGTGCACGATCCATCCCTGCAATCCCTATTGCCGAAAGCAATGCGCCGATAGTGGTAGGAATAAGGCAGACCAGCAATGCAACCAGAGTTGGAACTGAAAGCGTTATACCAAAATATTTACCTATCGGCCAAAGCGTACCGGTTACCAGTAAAAATGCAAGAGTAAGACCAGCAAGCGTTACGGTAAGAGCAAGCTCATTTGGTGTTTTCTGCCGGATTGCACCTTCAACAAGAGCAATCATTTTATCAAGAAAGGAGTTGCCGGCTGAGACGGAAATGCGCACAACAATTTGGTCTGAAAGGACTCTGGTTCCCCCGACAACACCCGACCGGTCACCACCGGCCTCTCTCACCACCGGAGCCGATTCACCGGTTATAGCTGATTCATCAACCATTGCGGCTCCTTCCACAACCTCGCCATCTCCAGGGATGGTTTCGCCGGTCAGTACAATCACCCGGTCACCCTCACTGAGCTGGTCAGAATTTACCGACTCTTCCTTTCCATCTTTTAAACGTCTGGCGACCGTATTCTGTCTTGTTCGTTTAAGAGTGTCAGTCTGAGCCTTCCCCCGAGCTTCGGCAAGGGCTTCAGCAAAGTTTGAAAACATGACGGTAAGCCACAATATAACCATGACCGCAACAGTATAGAGCTGGTGCCCGACTCCTGTTGTTGCATTTACCATGGCAATAAGCGTTGTCAATACAGCCCCTGCTTCTGTAACAAACATGACAGGATTTTTTACCATAGCTCTTGGATCAAGCATCACTAATGATCGCCTAAGAGCGCTCAAAACAAGCTTTCTTTCAAATATAGATGATGTTCTTGTCTGTCGGCGTTCCGATTTTGCCTGATCATATATATTCGGCAAGGGATTCGTTTTCATCATGTTGTATTTATTAATTCTTTGAAAACTTCATGGTTCAGTGAATGATTGCAGTAAGATGATCAGCCACAGGGCCAAGAACGGCTACCGGCAAAAAGAGAAGTGCACTGATAAACACAACACTCCCTAAAATAATGATTCCAAACAGCATAGTATCGGTTCTGAATGTCCCTGCTGTTACCGGAACAGGCTTCTTTTCAGCCAGCGAACCAGCAATGGCAAGAGGCAGAATAATGGGGATATATCGCGCCAGCAGCATCACAATACCAGTAGCAATGTTCCAAGGAATGCTGCTGTTCCCCAGACCGGCGAAACCAGAACCATTATTGGCTGACGCAGATGAAAACTCGTAAAGAATCTCTGTAAATCCGTGCGCTCCGGGATTGCCTACAGTGGCAGTGCCTAAGGGTGTAGCGGCAAAGAGTGCGGTTCCTCCGAGAATCAGGGCAGGATGAACCAGCAGGGTAAGCAGCGCAAGAGTCATTTCAGGTGTTTCAACCTTTCGTCCAAAATATTCCGGGGTACGGCCAACCATCATGCCGCAGATAAAAACGCCCACGATGATAAACACAAACATATTGATCAGGCCAACCCCAGCACCGCCAAAAACAACATTCAGCCACATTCCAACAAGTGGTACAAGACCGGTTATCGGGTTAAGACTGTCGTGCATGCAGTTTACAGAACCATTACTCGTTGCTGTTGTAAGTGCGGCCCACAGTGCACCCGCACCGGAACCAAAGCGAAGTTCTTTGCCTTCAAGATTCGAAACCACCTCGACCGGTAGACCGGACAGCGCTGCTGCAGGCGAACCTTCAAGCCAGACAGCTGCGCCAGCTTTCAGAACAAGCAATGCCATCATGACGGAAAAAATTACAACAGCATCACGCATTCGTCCTGTGATATGACCAAACATCCAGACTACAGACATTGGGATCAGAACAATACTGATACACTCCAAGGTATTGGTAAAGAATGAAGGATTCTCAAACGGATGTGCCGAGTTAGGTCCGAACCATCCACCGCCATTGGTTCCCAGCTGTTTGATTGCCTCCATGGCGGCAACAGGCCCACGAGCTATAGTTTGCGTTGCATGCTCAAGGGTATGGACTATTACTGCACCATCCATAGTCATCGGAACACCTCCGGCAAGAAGGAGAAAGGCAACAAGCATTGCAAGTGGAAGCAGGACAAAAAAAGTCGTTCGCATCAGATCGCTGTAAAAGTTACCCACTGTTTTTTTTCCACTCAGCGCCCTGCTAAGCGCCACCAGAGCTGCAATTCCGGTAGCAGCTGAAACAAACTGCAGCCACATCAACCCGAACAATTGGGAAAAATAGGTCATTGCTACCTCCCCGGAATAGTGCTGGAGATTGGTGTTTGTTACAAAAGATGCCACCGTATTAAAAATAAGGCTGGCTTCAAGCGGACCTTTGGCATCGGGATTGAGAGGCAGCCACTGCTGCAGGGCCAGGACAATTGCCACAAACGCAAACATCACAACGTTAAAGACCATCATGGAAATGAGATATCGCTTCCAGTCCTGTTCTTCAAGAACAGCCTTACCTCCTATTTTGCTGAACATCCCTGAAGTCAATCGACGATATCGAGAGGTCTCTGTCGGGTTAATCAGACGGCTCATAGCGAGCCCAAGAGGCCACGACAGCAGGACGGGAACAATCAGTACCAAAATAAACAGCAGTAACATAACGTGATGGGTTTAAAATTTATCAGGGTTGACAATGGCATAGACCAGATAAACCATGCAACCAAAAAATGTGAGTAAAACCACGAAATCCATCTTAGCCTCCTATATGAGTAATGACACCTGCCAATGTGGCAAGCCCTGCCAGAAGCAGAAAAATAAGTATGCCGACAAACAAGTAATGATAAACGCTCATGATGGCTGTCCTCCTTATGTTACAGTAGCCTGAAGTTCAGATGTATTTTTGTTGATGGGTATGGTAAACCAGAAAACAGAACCTTTTCCAGAAACGCTTTCAGCTCCGACTCTTCCGCCCTGAGCTTCGATGATTTCCTTGACAATGGAAAGTCCAAGCCCGATACCACTCTTTTCCTCCTGACCCGGAACCCTGTAAAACTGTTCAAAAAGGTGTTCCACATGCTCCGATGCAATACCAGTTCCTGTATCAGTGACAGAAAACCGGATGTTCTCCTGATATTCCGATGCACTCACTGTTACAGTTCCGCCAGGTGAGGTAAAGCGCAATGCATTCGACAGGAGATTTGCAAAAACATGCCTGAGGCTGTCACGATCTGCAAGCATTTCAGGTAATTCTTCAGGAATTGTGTTCACAATGGAAACCCCTTTATCACGGGCAGCAACCAAAAGCGGCTCAATACCCTCAATACTCATCCGCAAAGGAGAAACGGGAGAAAAATTCAGATGAGCTTTTCCTGATTCAATCCGATTGATGTCCAGTAGGTCATCCAGAATATGGACAAGACGTTCAGTTTCCTCCCGTGCCGCCAGAAGCAGGTCTTCCTGTTTTTCATTCAACTGACCAACACGCTCTTCAAGCAGCAAATGAATCGACATTCTCAGTGACGTCAAAGGAGTTCGTAATTGATGCGAAACAGTGGAAATAACACTGCATTTCAGCTCAAGCTGCTCATGAAGCTGCGTAACATCTCTTAAAATCAATGCTGCCCCTGCAAACTCATCACTCTCAATCCCTATTTGAAAAGGCACCACCATCGGCTGAAAAAAGTACTCCCTATTCTCGGCAAAATGCTGGATAAATCCGTTTGACTCCTTGTATTCAGCAGCTGAACCCTGTCGTAACGCTTTCTGCAGCAACGCCGTCAACCATTCATAGCCAAGATCACGGACGTTAACTCCTGGCTTCAGACCGAAATAATGATCAGCAGTCTCAGTTGATACTTCAACAATTCCGTTAAGGTCAAGCACCGCTATCGGCGAAGGGAGAACCTTAAACAACTCCTGTGTAGCGCTGCGAGTTCGAAGCAAGGTTTCCCGATCGCTTTTACGAACTTTGCGGAGGGTTACCGCCATTTGATTAAAGGATTCTGAAAGCTTTCCTATTTCATCGGTTGATTCAGTATTCAGCACCAGCTCAAGGTTGCCTTTCCTTATTTCTTCAGCCGATACAATCAGCTTCTTTATAGGCATAAGTATCCATCGATGAGATAGATAGCTGAACAGTAAAGCCACAACAGCACTCGCAAAAATTGCAGCAAGCACCGTGTTATGAGCTGAAGCAGCCATATGCCTTGCCACATTATTTGCTTCATTCATATTGGACTGGTTCATGTCGAGAACCTGCCCTGAAAGTTGCTTGATGTGGCGGAAAAGAGGAAGCAGCCTGGAAAAATAGGTAAGCTGTCTTTCAGACAAAGAAAGAGATGTATCGGTAACAAGTTTAACAACTTCGATATATTCCGAGAACTGACTTCTGATCTGCAGAGCTTTCTCACCCTCTCCCGGTAACGTAATATTGCCCAGTTCCACTCCAAGCGCTTTACGGAAGTTCAGTTCATGTGCCCGGATATTATTAATCCCTTCATTGTAGTGGCCTGAAAAAGTGAACAGTACACCGCTGTCGATACGCTCAAGCGCCTCCGTCATATTCTGACAGGCAACCACACTGCGATAGTTCTGTTTGAGAATAACGTCAATAGCTCCGCCAAGTGCATCTATCTGCCTGATGGTAATCAATCCCATCGCTGCTACAATCAAGAGCAAGCCACTGAATCCAAGTACAAGTTTTTGACGTATGCCAATCATATTGATTACTATTTTCTAATTAATAACAAATAGCGTGCCAACAGATCTATCTCATATAAATAATGGGGATAACAGGAAAGCAGGAAAGGGAAACCTTGCAGAAATCAATGAAATACTGTCCAAATGATTGCATTTTGCAACGCAAGTTCGGTAACATAAAGAAAAGAGACCAAGGTCAAACTTTACTGAAGAGCAGAAGGGTCTGGTTTGGAATTAAATCATGTATTGTTTTCGTTTTCTCCAGAGAGTAGCCTGATCAATACCTAAAACCTTTGCGGCCTCTTGTAACGACTTTGTTGAAGCAAGAATCGTCCGTATATGGACCTCT
>Ga0007882_10002160_pt1 | contig 11164 bp, 6 predicted proteins | sample CryBogCBH12Aug01_FD_71195 | JGI IMG/M metagenome (GOLD analysis project Ga0007882, IMG submission 71195) | Freshwater microbial communities from Crystal Bog, Wisconsin, USA - CBH12Aug09.1 | ecosystem: Environmental > Aquatic > Freshwater > Lake | place: Crystal Bog, Wisconsin, USA | collected... | reverse complement strand
CGAGCAAGGCTTCATCTGACATGCTCGTGCGTGCGTATCACCACACCTATGGGCTGCCGACGGTCATCACGAACTGCTCCAACAACTACGGGCCGTTTCAGTTCCCGGAAAAATTGATTCCCGTAGTCATCCAGAGCGTCATCGCACGGAAGGCGATTCCGGTTTACGGCGACGGCATGAACGTGCGCGACTGGCTTTACGTTCGTGACCATGCGGCAGCGTTGTGGATCGTGGTTAATCGCGGCGCGCTCGGCGAGACCTACAATATTGGCGGCCACAACGAATGGGCTAATATTCATATTGTTCAGCTTATTTGCGATACGATTGACGAATTTGCCCCGCAGCTTGGCGGAAAATCGCGTTCGCTCATCACCTACGTCAAGGACCGGCCTGGCCATGACCGCCGCTACGCGATTGATGCCTCAAAGATTCAGCGCGAACTCGGTTGGGTTCCGGCGCACCAATTCGAGCAGGGCATTCGCGAGACTATTCGTTGGTATCTCGACAATCAGGAATGGGTCCAAGCCGTGCTGAAGAAATGATTCGTTGAACGCCGGTGCCGGCACTAACATCTAATCGTCATGCGCCGCGCCACATTTTTTCTCTACTTTGCCATGCTGCTGTCGGCGATGTATGCGCCGGCGGCAAATTCCATCGTTTGGGACACGAAAAAAGATTCTGTCAGTGCAGATGTTCGTGGCGTGGCCTTGTGGCCTTTGCTGGAGGATATTGCGCACCAGACGGGCTGGCATATTTTTGTGGAGCCGGGCTTGAGCCAGAAGGCGGACGTCAAATTTTCCCATGCCAATTCCGGCGAGGCGCTCAAGAAACTGCTCGGCGATTTGAATTTCGCCTACGTACCTAAGACCAATGAGGCCGACCAGCTTTATGTTTTCGCGACCACGATGCGGGCGGCGACCCAGCGGGTCAGTGCCCCCGCCACGAACAAGGTGACCGTCGCGAAGCACATCGCTAATGAACTCGTCGTGAAGGTCAAGCCGGGCACGGACATTGACGCGCTGGCAAAAGCGCTCGGTGCAAAAGTTGTCGGCCGCAATGATAAGCTCGGGATTTACCGGCTTGAATTTGCCGATATCGCCGCCACGGATATTGCGCTCGCCCGCCTGCAAAATAATCCCGATGTGGCCGCCGTGGATTATAACTACATTTATGATGCGCCACCCACGCCGCAGACCCTGGCCAACGCCACTGGTGGTCCGCCCAAACTAACCCTGGATAACACCGCCCCCGGCGATCCGTGCAACCCCGTGATTGGTTTGATTGACACGGCGGTTCAACCTTCCGGTGGCGCGCTTGACCAATTTATGCTGCCGCCGGTTTCCGTGGTTGGCGACAGCAGCGCAAGCCCCAGTGGCATCACCCACGGTACGGCGATGTATCAAACGATTTTGAATGCGGTTTCGCAGTCGTCCGGCGGTCACACCGGCGTGAAAATATTGCCGGTACAGGTTTTTGGTGCCGGCGAATCGGCCACGACCTGGAACGTGGCGCTCGGTGTGCAGGCAGCAGTCGATGGCGGCGCCACGGTGTTGAACCTGAGCCTCGGCGGCACGGGCGATAGTACGGTTTTGTCGGACATCATCCAGCAGGCCCTCGCCAAAGGCGTTGTCATCTTTGCGGCGGCGGGCAACACGCCGGTCAATACGCCGACGTATCCTGCGGCCATTCCCGGCGTCAATTCCGTGACGGCATTGAGTTCGCCCGGTCAATTGGCGCCATATGCGAATTACGGAAGTTTTTCCGCGCTGGCCCTGCCCGGCAACAGCATTGTTTATCAAGGCGGACAGGCGTGGATGGTGCAGGGCACTTCGCCCGCGACGGCGTACGCCACGGGGGTGGCGGTTGGAACGAAATCAGTGAACTGCTCGGATTGGTCGCAAATCGAGAGTGCTATGCAGCAGAAATTTCCCGTGCCGGCAAAGTAGCCGGTGGGAATTGGATTATGGGAAATAGGGGCTAAAGAAGGTTCAGCAGCTTTCTACCCATCTCCCAACTGCTATTTCCTGATTAATGTGATTGGCAACCGAACTTAATGAAGGTGCCCAGGAAAACTCCGACCGCGGCGAGCAGCAGCCACGGCTGACCTTTGAGCAGTTCAATGATGCCCCAGCTGATGAAAAAGGCGAACAGCCCGAACGTCACCACGGCTAGCGTAAATTTCATGTGGCAAAAAAGTAGCAGCTTTCCCTTTTCTTGCAAGCCTGTGGCGCGGGCGGTCAGCCTTGAATAAAATAGCTGAGGTTTTCCAGTTCGATGGCGAGGTTGACATTGTTCACCATCACCTCCTCCGGCACAGCTAGAACGCTGGGCGAGAAGTTCAGGATGCCGGCGATGCCCGCCTCGATAAGCTGGTTGGCAACGGTTTGGGCGACCGCTGCGGGAACGGACAGGATGGCCATCTTCACGCCGTTTTCGGCAATATAACGTTTCAACTCATCCATGCCGAGCAGCGGTTGCTTAAGCTGCTTGTCCCGTTTCCGGAGCGGCTCGGCATCGAATGCCGCGACGATCTCAAAGCCTTCTTTTTCAAATCCGCGATAGGAGAGTAGGGCCAGGCCGAGGTTGCCGACGCCGACGAGGATGACCGGTTGCAGGCTGGAGGTTCCTAGCTCGTCGGAGATTTTAAGCGACAGTTCCGCTACGTCATAGCCCAGCCCGCGTGTGCCGAATGTGCCGAAGTAGGCCAGATCCTTGCGCAGTTGTGTGGATTTGACGCCGGCGGCCTTGGCCAGCGCCTCGCTGGAAACGGTGCCAATGCTGTTCTCGCGCAGCCGCGCCAGGCAGCGTAAATAAATCGAGAGCCGGTAAATGGTCTTGCGCGGAATGATGGGCCGTCCGGTCCTTTTCACTTGCGCAAGCTAGCGGAGCAAGGGCTGCTCCGCAAGCCGATGTCCGCCCGGCATTCGTGTTTTGTTAAGTGGATGAATTATAATAACCGCTGCCGGACGTGACGACAGTCCCGGCTGGGTGGTAGATCCAGCCGCCGGAACGGGAACTTGAAGCCGCAGGTAGTATTGCAAGCAGACCGCTGAACACTCCTGCCATAATGTATGCAAATCGCATGCCAAATCGGCTTACCTGTTTTATGGGTAAAATCAAAGCATTTTTGGTTGTTAGTCGTATTTCCTTGGTGAAAAATTAACTTGGCGGACAAAAATGTTCACGTTTTGATAGCGATTACCGTGTTGGTAAATGGCGACGCGCTGTTCGTTTCGCGCTGTTTGTGTATTTCACGGGTTCATTTCCTTGAGGCCGTATTTGCGCTGAATCGTTTTTTTTATCCGTTTTGAGCGGAATGTTACCGCTAAGTGATTGAAGCCCTGATGATAAAAAGTATTCTAGGCTTTGGTTTTAAAATATTTTAGCCTAAATCGGCAAGTCGGCAAGCGGGCTGCTAAACTATGTGATGATGATCAGAACGAAATCCGCCATTCCGGTAGTTTTTGGTTTGGCGGCATCAACGGCCACCTTGAATAATCAGGCTCAATGCTGGGGTGCGGAATTTTGCCCAGCTTTGGCGCGGTGGGGTTTGGCTGGCGGTAAATGCACACGGCGTTAAAAAATCAACTGACGGAATATGCTGAATCAATATAAGGTCAACCAAGGTTTTGATGAAATGGCGGACGCCCAGGCGGCCGTGCGTCCCCACTACCAGAAATTTCACCGGCTATTTGGCGAATTGACTGTGCCGGAGTTTCAGGCCAAGCGCACGGCGGTCGACAATGCCTTTCTCCGGCAGGGCGTCACTTTCAATGTCTATGGTGACGCGGCGGGTGCCGAAAAGATTTTCCCGTTCGATCTGCTGCCGCGGATCATTCCGGCAAAGGAGTGGGAGTTTCTGGAACGCGGCCTGACGCAGCGGATTACCGCGTTAAACCTTTTTCTGCACGATATATACCATGAACAGAATATTTTGAAGGATGGCGTCATCCCGGAATTTTATGTGCTTTCGGCAAAACATTTCCGGCGTGAATTTGTGAACTTCAATGTGCCAAAGGATATCTATATTCACATTTGCGGTACGGATTTGATTCGCGACAAGGATGGCAACTATCTCGTGCTGGAAGATAACGGGCGCTGTCCTTCCGGCGTGAGCTACGTTCTGGAAAATCGGCGCGCGATGAAGCGCGCGTTTCCCCAGATGTTCGAGGGCATCGGTGTGCGGCCGGTGGAAAATTATCCGCAGGAACTGCTCAAGTCGCTGAAATACATCGCGCCCGCCGGTGTGGCCGACCCGACGGTCGTGGTTCTGACGCCGGGCGCCTACAATAGCGCGTATTTTGAGCACACCTATCTGGCGCGGCAGATGGGCATTGAAATTGTCGAGGGCCGGGATTTGTTTGTGAAGGATTCGCGCGTTTTTATGCGGACCACCAAAGGGCCGCAGCCGGTGCATGTCATTTACCGGCGCATTGACGATGATTTCATTGACCCGACGGTTTTCCGCCGCGATTCGATGCTGGGCGTGCCGGGGCTGATTCACGCCTATCGCGCGGGCAATGTCTCGCTCGCCAATTCCATCGGCACCGGCATCGCTGACGACAAGGTGATGTATTACTTCGTGCCGCGGATGATCAAATACTACCTCGATCAAGAGCCGATTTTGGGGAATGTTCCGACGTATCTCGCCAGCGAAGAGGCGGACAAAAAATATATTCTGGAAAATCTGGAAAAGCTGGTGGTCAAGGCGGCGAACGAATCGGGCGGCTATGGAATGTTGATGGGGCCGAAGGCGGCGAAGGCCGAAATTGAAAAATTTCGCGAGCTGGTTCTCGCCGAACCACGCAATTACATTGCGCAGCCGATGATTAACCTCTCGCAGCACCCGACCTGTTGCGATGATGTCTTCGAGGGGCGGCACATTGACTTGCGTCCGTTCATTTTATCCGGTGAGCGCGTCAGCATCATTCCCGGCGGCCTCACGCGTGTCGCCTTGCGCAAAGGCTCGCTCGTCGTCAACTCGTCGCAGGGTGGCGGCAGCAAGGATACCTGGGTTTTGTATGGCGATGAATGATTTCATTTTCGAATTCACGCTTCCGAGCTTACCCTGGCGTGCCGTTTGCGCGCCTGGTTTTGAATTCCCCATATGTAATTCGCCATTCACCATTTCATTATGTTAAGCCGCGTCGCCAATTCCCTCTACTGGATGTCCCGCTACATCGAGCGTGCCGAGAACATCGCGCGCATCGTGGACGTGAACCTGCAACTGCTCCTCGACATGCGCAGCCTCGACGAGAAGCAGCTCATCGCCTATTGGAAGCCCATCGTGATCGCCACTGGCGATGAGGAGGCTTTTTTTAAGGCCCATCCGCACGCCACCGGCGCGGCCGTCACGGAATTCCTCGTCTTTGATCGGGAGAATCCGAACTCGCTCCTCCAATCCATCTGCCAGGCGCGCGAAAATGCCCGCATGGTGCGCGACCAGATTACGTTGGAACTTTGGGAGGAGTTGAACCGCCTTTATTTGTTTGTTCGCTCGCCCCAGGCGCGCGAAGTTTGGCGGCGCAGCGCGACGGAGTTTTTTCAGGAGGTTAAATCCAGTTCGCTGCACATCATCGGCATCATCAACGCCACGCTGATCCACAACGAAGGCTGGTGGTTTGTGCAGGCCGGCCAATTTCTGGAACGCGCCGATAAGACCACGCGCATCCTGGACGTTCGTCACGAAAGCCTGCCGGAGCGCGGCCTGCCGCAGAGCATCAGCCCCGACGAGGCGCTGGGCTGGTCCGCCGTGCTCCGCTCTTGCAGCGCTTGGGACGCTTACAAGTCCATCAACAGCGCCGACGTGCATCCGCGCCGCGTGGCGGAATTCCTTTTGCTCAGCGATCATTTCCCGCGATCGGTCCGCTTCTGTGTCAATGAATTGAACCGCGCGCTGCGCCGCATTTCCGGCGTGGCCGAGGGCCGGTTCTCCAATGACGCAGAGAAGCTCACCGGCCGCTTTCTGGCGGAACTTCAGTTCAGCACCATCGAGGAAATTTTTGATGTCGGCCTGCACCGCTACCTGGATGACGCGCAGCTTAAATTGATCAACATCGGCGATGCGCTTTTTCGCGCCTACATCTTCCAGTCCTTTGACAACCCGGACGAATTTCACATGGTGCAACAGGAGGAGCAGCAACAGCAGTTCCAATCGGCAATCGGCAATCGGCAATCGTAAATTACCATGTCCATCCACGTCGCGCTCCACCACAAGACCCACTACCGATACGACCGTCTCGTCAACCTCGGCCCGCAGGTCGTGCGCCTGCGGCCCGCGCCGCATTCGCGGACGCGCATCCTGTCGTATTCGCTGAAGATCACACCGGAAAAGCATTTCATCAACTGGGCGCAGGATCCGCAGGCCAATTATCAGGCGCGCTTGGTCTTTCCGGAGCCGACCCGCGAATTCTGCGTTGCGGTGGATCTGGTGGCTGAGATGGCGGTGTTCAATCCCTTTGATTTTTTCCTCGAGCCGGACGCCGAACGGTTTCCCTTCGAATATGACCCGGCGCAGGATCACGAACTTGCACCCTTTCAGCGTAAATGCTGGCTCACGCCCAAGTTCATGAAATATCTCGCGGCCATCCGCAAAGATTTTCTCAAAGAATCCAAGCGGCGCACCAAAAAGGAGCGGCTCGAAATTCCCTTCGAGGAAAAGCCACGCACCATTGATTTCCTCGTCGCCGTCAACCAGCGGTTGTGGCAGGACATCAAATACACCATCCGGCTCGAACCCGGCGTGCAGTCGCCGGAGGAATCGCTGGAAAAATTGAGCGGCTCGTGCCGCGACTCGGCGTGGTTGCTCGTGCAGTTGTTGCGCCACTGCGGGCTCGCCGCTCGGTTTGTCAGCGGTTATTTGATCCAGCTCAAGGCGGACGTGAAATCGCTCGACGGGCCGAGTGGTGCGGAGAAAGATTTCACCGACCTCCACGCGTGGACGGAAGTCTACCTGCCCGGGGGCGGCTGGATAGGTCTCGACCCGACCTCCGGTCTGCTTGCGGGCGAAGGCCACATTCCCCTGGCGGCCACGCCGGACCCGACCAGCGCCGCGCCCATCAGTGGCTTGATCGATGAATGCGAATGCGAATTTGCCCATAAGATGAATGTCACGCGCATCTATGAATCGCCGCGCGTCACGCTGCCTTACACCGATGCGCAATGGGGCAAGATTGAGGCGCTTGGCCATTCCATTGACGCCGACCTGAAGTTGAATGACGTGCGCCTGACGATGGGCGGCGAGCCGACGTTTGTTTCCGTGGATGATCCGGATGGCCCGGAATGGAATTTTACCGCCGTCTCGCACCGGAAGCGCACGCTTTCCGGCGAACTCATCAAGCGGCTGCGCAAACGATTTGCGCCTGGTTCGCTGCTGCATTATGGCCAGGGCAAATGGTATCCCGGCGAACAGTTGCCCCGGTACGCCCTCGGTTGTTACTGGCGCAAGGACGGTGTGCCGGTTTGGAAGGACGATGGGCTCATCGCTGATGAGTCGAAGGATTATGGCTACGGTGCCAAGGACGCAAAGGAACTGCTTTCGCGCATCGCCAAAATCACCGGTGCGGATCCGAAGTTTTTGATTCCCGCCTACGAAGACGCTTTTTATTACATTTGGAAAGAGCGCCGCTTGCCGTCAAACGTCACGCCGGAAAAATCTAATCTTAAGGACAAACTGGAGCGTGAACGCATCGCGAAAATTTTTCAGCGCGGCGTTGATGAGGTGGTCGGCTATGCGCTGCCGATCAAGCGCGCGATGTATGGCAACCAGCCGGGCTGGATGTCCGGCGCGTGGTTTTTGCGCGATGACGACACGCTGTGGCTCATACCCGGCGATTCGGCGATGGGTCTGCGTCTGCCCTTGGATTCGATTCCCTGGGTCGCGGAAAAAGAATTCCCCTGGATTCACCAGCCGGATCCGTCGAATCCGAAACTGGCGGAGTTGCCCAAAGAATTCCCCTACCAGCCGCGCAACCCGGAAACTTCTGGCCAGCAGTTCATCCGTCGCCAGGGTGGCGCGCCGGCGCCTGCCGGGTACGGTCCCGGCCAGCGCGCGCAATATCGTGGCGACCTTGAGGAAAAACGCGTCGAGTTGCCGCCGTTGCCGCCGGAAATGGAATATGACCCGAACCGTCGCCCGGTGCAGGGCCAGTCCGCTCCGTGGATTATTCGCACGGCGATGTGCGTCGAGCCGCGCGATGGTCGCTTGCATGTCTTTATGCCGCCGGTTTCGACGACCGAAGATTATTTGGATTTGGTCGCGGGTATCGAAACCGCTGTGACCGAACTCGGCACGCCGGTCATCATTGAAGGCGAAACCCCGCCGCGCGATCCGCGCCTGAACAAGCTCGCCGTCACGCCTGACCCCGGTGTCATTGAGGTCAACATGCATCCCAGCAAATCCTGGGATGAACTGGTCGAGCGCACGACGGTGCTTTATGAGGAGGCCCGGCAGGCTCGGCTTGGCACGGAAAAATTCATGCTGGATGGCCGCCATACCGGGACCGGCGGCGGCAATCACATCATAATCGGCGGCGATACGCCGCAGGATTCGCCGGTGCTGCGCCGTCCGGATTTGCTGCGGTCCCTCATTTCCTACTGGCAGAATCACCCTTCGTTGAGTTGGCTGTTCAGTGGCCTGTTTGTCGGTCCGACCTCGCAGGCGCCGCGCATTGACGAGGCCCGCAACGACTCGCTGTATGAACTCGAAGTGGCGTTCAGGGAATTGGAGCGCAATACGCAGCGGTTCGGCTACACGCCGCCGTGGCTCTGCGACCGATTGTTCCGCAATCTGCTGATTGACGCCAGCGGCAATACGCATCGCTCCGAGTTTTCCATTGATAAGCTTTATGCGCCCGAAAGCAGCTCGGGCCGCCTCGGGCTTGTGGAAATGCGCGCCTTTGAAATGCCGCCGCATGCCCAGATGAGTTTGGCGCAGCATCTTGTTTTGCGTGGGTTGATTGCGAAATTTTGGAACGAGCCCTACCAAAACGGCCTTGTGCGTTGGGGCACGGATATCCATGACCGCTGGATGCTGCCGCATTTTTGCGAAACGGATTTCAAAGATGTCATCGGTGATTTGCGTGCGTCCGGCTACCCTTTTGAATTCGACTGGTTCGCACCGCATTTTGAATTTCGTTTTCCGCGTATCGGCGATCTGGAGCAGCGCGATTTGCAAATCGAGCTCCGTACCGCCCTCGAACCGTGGCACGTCCTCGGCGAGGAGCCCGGCGGCGGCGGCACGGTGCGTTACGTGGACAGCTCGGTGGAACGCCTGCAAATTAAAGCACGCGGGCTTGCCGGCGATCGTTTCGCCATCACGGTCAACGGCCATCGCGTGCCGTTGCATCCGACCGGCGTGAACGGCGAGGGGGTCGCGGGCGTGCGGTATCGCGCATGGCAGCCGCCCGAATGCTTGCAGCCGACGATCGCGCCGCACGCGCCGCTGCGATTTGATCTTTATGACACCTGGAACCAGCGTTCGCTTGGGGGCTGTACCTATCATGTGGCGCATCCGGGCGGACGCAGTAATGACAAATTTCCGGTGAACAGCTATGAGGCCGAATCCCGGCGGCTCGCCCGGTTTTTCCGGCATGGACATCAGCAGGGCAACTTCCCGCCGCCGCCAAAAATCTTGAACGGCGACTTTCCGTTCACGCTCGATTTGCGTAATGTCTGACTCGGCCGACAATCCGGGCCCCCGCAACCGACCGCCGATGACGCAATCGCAATTTCAATCCGCGCCCGAGGACACCGGCTTAGCCAAACAGGCCAAGCCGGAGAGCCTGCTGTCTGGATACGAACAGGGTGTGGCCTTTGATGAGTTTCTCGCCGACCAGCAGCCGCGTCCGCAATACGCCCGGCTGTTTGGCGCGCTCGAAGAGTTTGGGCTGGCGGAAATGCGCCACCGCCGCGACGCCTGTGAGCGGCTCGTGAACGAGCAGGGTATCACCTACAACGTCTATGGCGACGCGCGCAGTTTGGAGCGGCCCTGGCAGCTCGACCCGGTTCCCTTCGTCATCGCGCCGGATGAATGGCGTGCCCTGGAGACGGGGCTGATCCAGCGCGCTACGCTGCTCAACCAGATTCTCGCCGACTGCTACGGTCCGCAGGAGCTCATCCGCACCCATTGGCTCTCACCGGCGATGGTTTTTGGACAGCCGGATTTTTTGCGCCCTTGCCATGGCATCCGGATTCCCGGCAACACCTATCTGCATTTCTACGCTGCCGACTTGGCGCGCTCGCCGGACGGACGCTGGTGGGTCGTTTCCGATCGCACGCAGATTCCGACCGGCGCCGGCTACGCGCTGGCCAACCGCCTCGTTGTCTCGCGCATTTTATCCGAACCGTTCCGCGACAATCATGTCCATCGTCTGGCTGGCTTTTTCCGCGATACGCAGGCGGCGTTGATGAAGCTTTCCCCGCGCGGAGCGGACAATGCCCGCGTGGTGATGCTCACGCCCGGGCCGCTGAATGAAACCTATTTCGAACAGACCTATCTTGCGCGTTATCTCGGCTACACGCTGGTCGAGGGGCAGGACCTGACCGTGCGCGACAACTGTGTCTGGTTGAAAACGCTCGCCGGCCTGGAGCGGGTCGATGTGATCCTGCGCCGCGTGGACGATGATTTTTGCGACCCGCTGGAATTGCGGAACGATTCCATCCTCGGCGTGCCCGGCCTCGTCGAGGCGGTTCGCGCCGGCAACGTCGTCTTGGCCAATGCCCTCGGTTCCGGTCTGGTCCAAAGCCCCGCGTTCATGTCGTTTTTGCCCGGGCTGTGCAAGCATCTGCTTGGCGAGGCGCTGACGCTGCCTTCCGTGGCCACATGGTGGTGCGGCCAGAAGGCGGCCCGCGAATATGTCCTGGAGCATCTCGATAAGCTGGTCGTCAAACCCGCCTTCCGCATGCGCCTCCGCCTGCCGAATCCCGCCAAGGCGATGACCGATGCCGAACGGGTGGCGTTGCGGCGGCAGATCGAATTTGATCCGGACCTTTTCGTGGCCCAGGAGCGCGTCAAGTTCTCCACCGCTCCGATGTGGGAGAAAACCGGTCTCGTGCCGCGGACGGTTGAATTGCGCGTGTTTCTGGTCGCGACCGAAAATGGCTATCGCGTGATGCCCGGCGGGCTGACGCGTGTCTCGCCTGATGCCGGCGGACAATTAATCAC
>Ga0007882_10002158_pt1 | contig 11170 bp, 5 predicted proteins | sample CryBogCBH12Aug01_FD_71195 | JGI IMG/M metagenome (GOLD analysis project Ga0007882, IMG submission 71195) | Freshwater microbial communities from Crystal Bog, Wisconsin, USA - CBH12Aug09.1 | ecosystem: Environmental > Aquatic > Freshwater > Lake | place: Crystal Bog, Wisconsin, USA | collected... | reverse complement strand
GTTTGACTGGCAATAGTAGAAATACTCAACTGAGTAGGAGCACCTGCATTTACTAATGTAGCAGCACCCACATTGGTTGTAAGTGTACCAGTAGCAGAAACTGTCCAACCAGTTGCAGTTGCCGTTTTAAAAGTTACTACAGCAGTCCTTGTGCCCGCCACTAAAGACGCAGAAGAAGGAGCTAAAGTAGCGGCTGCATCTGTAGAAGTTACAGAAGCAGTTGTAGTATTAGATGTTACCAGATTCCAGTTGGCATCTACTGCATTTATTGTTACATTACAGGAAGTACCTGCAGTTTGAGCAGTAGGGGTGCCTGTTTTACCGGTTGTAGTTCCCGGAGCTGCTGTTTCACCAGGCATTAATACCTGATATTTGGCAGCAGTACCCGCATTTACAAGAGTAGCAGCACTTGTATTGGAAGTAAGAGTACCGGAAGCTGTAAAAGTAAACCCAACAGCAGTTGCCGTTTTAAATGTAGTGGTAAAGCTTTTGGTACCAGCTACCAATGCAACACCGGTAGGTGCTGTAGAATTAACATCCGATAAAGTAAGAGTAGGAGTACTGGTATTGGTAGTAACCAGATTCCAGTTTGCATCTACAGCATTAACAATAACGGTAAAAGAAGTACCTGCAGTTTGAGTTGTAGGTGTACCTGTTTTACCTGTTGTAGTTCCGGGAGCTGCTGTTTCACCAGGCATTAATACCTGATATTTAGTAGCTGTACCTGCATTAATTACAATAGAACCACTGGCAGCAGAACTTGTTAAACCAGTTGCTGAAACAGTAAAAGTGGTAGTTTCAGCTTTTGTATAAACCGGTGCAGTTATAGTTGCACTGCTTGAACCAGATGAAATAGTTGCAGTATTAGCACTTAAAGTACCAGTACCTGCTGTATTTAAAGTTACTAATGTACTTGAACCTACATTAGCAGTATTACCATACAAATCCTGTGAAGTTACTACTACACCGCCTGTAAAAGCTGTACCAGCAGTTTGCGGAGTAGAAATTGTTCCTAAACTTAATTTATTTACAGCCCCTGCGCCAATTGTTTGAGTGACAGGTGCATCTAAATAACCAGTTTTGGAAATTACAATTGATTTATTTGTTCCCGCTGTTTGTAAAAGTCCGGCAGGAACAGATGCTGAAGGTGTAAAAGTTATTTGAGAGGAAGAAATTGAATATCCCCCTGTTAATTGAGTACCTCCTATAGTAATTACAGGGGTTCCACTTGCAGCATACCACCCATTATCGGTATAAGTTACATTAAAAGCATTATCAACTGTTGCAGAAACTGCAGCATTGAAAGTAGGAGGCGAAGATGCAGCACCAGCTAAGAAATTATAAGTAATTCCGGTTATAGTGGTGACAGCCCCCCCATTAGTTAAAGTTACATTAGTAGCTGCAAAAGTTGGAGTAATGGAGGTGGTACTTCCGGTGACACCAGAAGCAACATCTGCCTGTAAGAAATAAAATGTATTGGAACTGGTTAAATCTTTAGTAAACCCTGAGAAAGTAATAGTACCAGCTGCAAGTGTTCCGGTTGCTACTAAAGTAGAAGCACCTGAGGAGTAGGTAGCCGATGTACAGGAAACTAATCTTACAGCACTAAAAGAAGATGTAAAACTTCCGGTAGCAGTAGTAACTACTAATCCGGTAAAATTAGAAGGCTGAGTTTCTCCACCGGTAGAAACACCAAAACCAAGTATTGCCTGATTAGTTGCACTTGCTGATAAAGTAGAAGATGCTAAACCTCCAATACTTAACCCACTTGCATTACTAAAGGTAGCAGGGGTATAAATAACTATATCATCTAAATAATCAGTTGAAGAACCAGCATTAAAAATTCCAATTCTACATTGTCCACTAAATGTATTATTAAAAGTAAATCGCTGCATAGATGTATTACCTGCAGTACCATTTGCAGCAAACTGTTGAACAGCATAAGTAAAACCCGCAGGAGCAAGTGAGTTTGCACTTCCATATACAGGAAGAGCAGCAGCTGCTATATTGGTAATATTAAGTGTACCCGCTGCTGTCTGATTGGTATTAAGTCCAACAGTAAAATTACCTGCAGGAGCCATCCAGAATGTAACAGAAGCAGCTCCATTAACAATTGGAGTTATTACGTAACCACTACTAGAACCTAAACCTGCTGAGTGGCTTAAAGTATGAATCTTACCTAATTTGTTATCTGTCTGAGCAGTACTAATTTTAGAATAAACCCAAGTACCAGAGTTAGGGCTCGTATTGTAACTACTTTGAGTATTTGCATTAGCATTTGCTGTATAATAAGATTGTTGCAAATTTACTGCACCCGCAGGTATTGCAACTTGTCCATTAGCAGTTGCAAATCCATTAGTCCACAAGTTTTCTTCAAAACTTTCATTAATCAACTGTGCATGTGTAGTTTTGCCCATTACAAGACAAAGAACTAAAATAAGCGAGAACTTAATCACTTTAAGTAGATTACTTTTCATATAGCTGTTTTTATTATTGACTGAATTGGAATAACCGTTGTCTGTAGCAGACAGTAGAAGATGGTGTAAAACCTTTTTCATATAACTAACATTTAAATCGTGATGATTAAAAATTTGATAGTCACACATCTTAAACAGATAAAAATAATATTATATCATTGCTGATATAACATTATTAAAGGCGTGCTCACTTTTTTAATCAGGTGTAAAATTAAACCACAAATCGTTTTATATAATGAAATTTAAAGATTAAAACTACGCAATCGTTACCGGATACGATTGCGGAAAAGGCAGCACAGCCTCCCCGCCTTCCAATAAGAGGTTCTGATACAAATACAGTTTGTAAATACTAATGGGAAACCTGTTCTTTGAATATTAAATGTAATGTGACAATAATTTCAGAAAAGGGATTACAAACACGCTATAAGAATTATACAATTTAAAAGTCTTTAAAGCCTATATCTTTATTCTTTCATTTATACTCATTGCCTGTTGCCGCTTTATTTATAATTGTATTCTTTTTGATTTTTACTTTTTACTTTGCCAACCGGCATCGATTGCGTAAATAAATACCTGTTTAAAAAAAAAGTTACCCTTTTATTACAGTCCTTTGCATTGCATTTCCAGACCGGCTGTTTAATCGCTGGGTTTTCACATTTTTTCTCGGCATAATTAAATTAAGTTTTATGTTAATGTTTGTCCTTTTGTTTTGCTGCATTCCGCTGACAAGGATATACATTAATGCCATCGATACACTATTTATTTGTCCTGCTACAATCCTTCTATTGGACAAACAGATACAGTTCCTCAAAACTGTTATCATAGAGGATAATTTCACCGGCGCTGCTATAATACGATAGGGATGCATTCCCGATGGTTTCAACAGGTTTTTATAAACATTCAGCATGTTCTGAAAGAGTTGTAGAAGTCTGCTAAACTGTTTCAGCATGTTCCCAAACTCTTTCACAGGGTTCTAAAACTCTTTCACAACGTTGAGAAACTCTTTCACAACGTTGAGAAACTCTTTCAGAAGGTTCTCAAACTCTTTCACAACGTTATGAAACTCTTTCAGAAGGTTCTCAAACTGTTTCAAAACGTTGAGAAACTCTTTCAAAACATGATTTTCAGATTTTATTAAAATTTACAGTACAAAAAAATAGTTTATTATGAAAACAATAATTGTAACTACAGAGTTAGGATTTATAAGTCAGTTAGAAAATTATTTAACTAAAGTTCAGCTTGTAATTCTTTTACTGGGACTGGATGTTTTAAAGATTGCAGTGCTTACAAAAGATTTAGTTTTAATTAAATATATCTATGCAGAGGCTTTGTCTTTCAAAACATCTTCTGTTGGTGCAAATGCTTACAAACATATTTTACTTTATGGTGGTGATTTAGGGGATATTCCCGCATTACCGGTTTTACCCGCAGGTCCTGCACCTGTAGTAACAAGTGGTGGGGTTATTCAAAGATTCAGGGATATAGTTCAGGATACTGTTAATAGTAAAAATATTACTAAAGATATTATGAGTAATCTGGGTATCCTTGCTCCCGAAAGTAAGGAAGATAATAATCTTGCAAAACCAGAATTTCATCTTACTTACAGCAGTGCAGGTCACCCGATGATTGTATGGATTAAAGGTCATTTTGACGGAGTGGAAATCTGGAAAAGTGTTGATGGTATCAACTTTACTAAACTGGATAAAGACATTAAACCCGATTATATAGATAAGAGTGATTTACCGCCTTCAACAAAGGCTGAAAAATGGTATTATAAACTCATTTATTTCATAGATAAAGATCAGGTGGGTCAATGGAGTGATGTACAAAGTATAGCTGTAGCTGGGTAAAATACAAGTGTGCTGATGTGCTAATATGATGATGTGCTAATGAATACAGGATACAAATTCATCAATTTGATAATAAAACATCGTTAATATTAAAGTCCCCGGAGTAATAATACTTCGGGGACTTTTTTATTATTACATAGAGCCTATTAAATTTGTATTTGTATTTAACCTTAAAAGATTTAAACGTTTTAAACCTTACCCTCTCTTTCTTTAAGGATAATTAAACATTAAATTCAGATGCTGAACTATTACTTTGCAGCCAATCATTAAATTATGTTTCATTTCAGAAATTATTTATCATTTGTTGTAGTCTTTTTGATGATGTTTGTGCAGGTTACTGGTCAGAACAAAGTAAATAATAAAAATGCTGACTACCCAATATTTGAAAATTCTGAAGAAACATTTGTTGGGCCTTTTGATAGCTGGTATAATGTAAAAAAAGATTTTGGTGCAAAAGGAGATGGCAATACAGATGATACCAAGGCTATACAAAGAGCATTGGATGCTTTGAAACTGAATAAAAAGAAGGTAGTTTATTTTCCGGAAGGTCGTTATAAAATAACAGCTACATTAATGATGAGTGCATTAACCAATATCAGTATTATTGGTGCTAATCCGGAAAAAACAATTATTACCTGGTATGGCTGGAAAGGTATTACAATGCTGGATATGAATGGAGTATCCGCTTACTCCATTAAAAGAATAACATGGGATGGCAATTCCCGGGCCGATGTAGCTGTTAACCATGGATGGGATGGCAAACATCCTTATCTAAATACTTTTGGAGAACATTCAGAAGAAATCTTTAAAAACGTTGGATTTGGGCTGAGAGGTGGAACCAGAAATGCTATGGATGCAGAATGTGTGGTAAAGAACTGCCGGTTCCAGAGCTGTTCAAAAGCAGGTATCAGTGTCGAAAACATCAATGCTAGAAACTGGGAAGTATGGTACTGCACTTTCTTGTATTGTAATATAGGTGTTACCAACTGCTATGGTTTTAGTGGATTGTTTAATGTTTATAATTGCTTTTTCACCGGATCGGCTTATGCTGATATTGCCAAAACCCAATGCGGTTACTTTGCATTAAGACATAATACATCTATACATTCAAACAAATTTTTTATAGGAGATAACCGTACCAGTCAGGGACTGGTTACTATTCAGGGTAATAAAGTATATGAAACAATAAATGCCACTGCTATTCAACTGGGCGATGAAGGCCCATCATTGTTAATGGATAATGTTATTGTATCACGTCCTGCCAATATTTCATTACCCTCCATTAGGGTTTCAAAAGCAGAGACCTGCACTTCGGTAGGTAATATATTTACCAGCAATAATCCATATTTAACATACAATAGTAAAGACACTATCAGCCAGATTGATGACGAAATAGCAAGCATAGAAAATGTAACTTTTGAAATGCCTGTTATGGAGGGATTTACAAAATCAGAAGCAACTAAAATATTTGAAGTGCCTAAAAATGCCAGTGATTCAATCATTCAGATACTAGTGGACAGTGCAGTACTTTGCACTTTTAAAAATCCGGTTATACACTTTGCGGCAGGAAAATATCCTATTAAAAATACAATAACTATACCTTCAAAAAGAACCATTATATTAATTGGGGATGGCAGAGATACCAGACTAGAATGGAAAAGTAATTATACAGGTACAATATTCATGCTGGAAGGTCCTAATCATACTGTAATAAAAGAAATGACACTGTCGGGTAAAATGGTAGCAGATGGAATTCAAATAACTAATTGTGATCAGAAGAACGCTCAGATTATAATAAATCAGGGGGCAGAAAGAATTAGTAAAGAAGCTGGTTTTCTGGCCGAACATCTTGACAACACAAATGTTTCACTTTTAAATTGCTATCAGAATGGAAATCAGAAAGTAGGTGTTAAAGTCATTGGTGGATTAAAAAAAAATAAAGGAGAAAAAACAACAGGAAGGTTCTGTTTATTTGGAGGCGCAGCTATTGACAATTATAATTCATACGACGTAACAGCAGGTGCAGATTTACTGGTAAACGATGTAAGCTATGATGCAGGGCGAGCCGATAAGTTTAACACCTTTACAGATTCATCAAAAGGCAATGTAACGCTATGTGGGTTTAAAATAATGACAGGTATTAAACCTATAAACCTGAAGAATCCAGACTCGACTGCTGCCGGCTTTTCAATCACTGGATTTCATGGTAATTTATCGCTATTGAATATTTGTTTGTATTCAAGATTAGTTATCCATAAAAATGTAAACAGCAACACTAAAATATTTGCCATTTATAGTTCTAAGGAATTTTTATTCAATAACTATAGTACTGCTGCAAAAGTTGGAATTCAGAGTTATTCTGCCATAAAAAATGAGACGATTGCAAAAGCAATGAAAACTGGTCAAAAACCTTCAGATGAATTTATATTAAAAATGCTGGATCAGGAACGAAGGTTTATTACACAACCTGTTGTTGCTCAAAAAAATACAATAACAGATGTAAGGATATACAGAGTAACAATAGAGAGTTCGAATGTAGCTTTCAGGTTTTCTCATTAACAAATAAATGTGTAATTATAACGTTTAAAAAACATAACTACTATTAAACTTTAATTTGTAATATTTTCCTTTTTTATACAAATTTATTCACACAATATTAAATTCCCCTTATTTTTAAGCCTAATAATGAACATATATTTGTGGTAAACGAAAAAGTCATTAACATTACACCCAAATTAGGAATTAATGGATACTGACAAAGCGGAACTTATGCTATTAGCGGCAATTATAATTGCAATACTGGTGAAACTAGTATTCTTTGCTTTGATTCCAAAAAGGAAGATTAAAATGTTTTTCCGAAGTTTCATCAAGTGGTTTAATCTTTCCTATATGCTGGAAGATATAGACGAAAACGTGGAAACATTTATGAAGACCAGTAATTACTGTAATTTAATAATCTGGCTTGGTAGTGGTGTTCTGATTTATTTAGTATTCTTCTTTTTGATTTTCCCCGAAGGATAGAAAGGATTCACCGTGAATCCTGAGAATAATACGTGAGTCGTGAGAAAATACAGGAAAATAAAACAGTGTATTATCCTGTATATGTATACATTAGCAAATCAGCTGATTTTTGTGTATTCTCCTGACTCCTGTATTCTATCTCTGTCTCCTCTAAAGAGTCTTCTTAAAGAATTTATTCTGAAATAATAAAATGATGATAACGCCTACTGAAATTGATGCATCAGCAATATTAAAAACAGGCTGAAAAAACTGAAACTGTTGTCCACCCCAATAAGGTATCCAGATAGGTAATGTGGTGTCTATTAAAGGAAAATAAAGCATATCCACGACTTTGCCATGCAGAAATGTTCCATAACCATGTCCGGTAAAAGCTTTTGCAATAGCATGCCCACCTTCAAAAGTCAATGTATTAAAACTTATATCGAATATTAAACCATAAAACAGACTATCCAGCAAGTTGCCTAATGCACCTGCATAAATGAGACCTGCACAAATGATAAATCCTGTATGATAATTTTTCTTAATAAAATCTTTCAGGAGGAATGTACCCCAGATTACAGCTATCAATCTAAAGAGTGTTAATACTATCTTGCCAATAGCGCCACCAAACTTCCAACCCCATGCCATACCTTCATTCTCTACAAAATGAAGATTAAACCAATGTCCGATCAATGCTCTTTCCTCACCGGGAATGAAATTTAATTTGATATAAAACTTCAAGACCTGATCTGCAATTATGACTGCTAATATTATAAAGAATAAGTTTCTTGCTTTCAATGTTTTCTTAATTAGTGTTCAAAAATAGTGTTTGAAAATTTAAATATGCAACTCAGAATACTATCTTAACAATGTTTCTATAGTTTTAAATCCATCTACAGCAGGAATACGTTCCCATAAAATACTAAATATCGTGTCTGCTACTGGTATCTGTGCATGGATTGTCTTGTTAGTTAAATGAATACATTTACTGGCATTATAACCTTCAGCCACCATATTCATTTCCAGTTGAGCCGACTTTACACTATACCCCTTTCCTATCATATTACCGAAAGTTCGGTTTCTACTATATAATGAATAACAAGTTACTAATAAATCGCCCAGATATACCGAAGAAGCATAATCCTCTGTAGAGTTGGGAGATGCTATCCTTAAAAAGGCATTCATTTCTTTAGAAGCATTAGCAATGAATACGCTTAAAAAATTATCGCCATATTCCAACCCATGAGCAATACCTGCACCAAGGGCATATATATTTTTCAAGATGGCAGCATACTGTGCACCTCTTAAATCGGTATTGGTAATAGTATTGATATAATCGTTCTTAAAAGAATCTGCTACCAGTTGAGTCCTCTGTAACTGATTGCCCGAAAAGGTTAAGTAAGATAATTTCTCTGCTGCTACTTCTTCAGCATGACATGGTCCAAGTAATGTAAAATAATTATCAGAGGAAACTTTAAATTTCTTTTCAAGGTAATCCTGCAATAACTGATTTGAATGAGGCAAAATACCCTTTACTGCTGATATAATTCTTTTATGATCAAAGATATCAGCAGGTGCACCAGATAAAGCTTCATGAATATACGCCGATGGCAAGGCTATTACAACCGTACTGCTATTACTAACTACTTCTTCCAGAGAAGAAGAGAGGTTCATCAAACTTAAATCGAAATAAGCCGAACTCAAATAATGTGGATTATGCTTACGCTTTTTAATGATACTAATCGTTTCATCTTTTCGAACCCACCAGTTAATGGTATTACCATTATCGGTTAATATTTTCGCTATGGCAGTAGCCCAACTTCCGCTTCCTATAATACCAATCTGCATATTATTGTTGTTTTGGAGGATGTAAATAAACATAAGTTTATTCAATTCTTGGAATGAATATGAAAATTCATTGATAAACGGATTAAAACAATCTCTTTTAGCATCAGTTTCCCACATAATTATTAAAAGAATTCTGTACATAATACATTTGCAGCTATGCGTGAATATTTAAAGGGATTGAATGAGCAACAAAGAGCTGCGGTAGAACATACCAAAGGTCCTTTAATGATTGTTGCAGGTGCAGGTAGCGGAAAAACAAAAGTATTAACTACCCGTATTGCCAACCTGATGGCTAATGGAGTAGATGCCTTTAATATACTGGCGCTGACCTTTACCAATAAGGCAGCAACTGAAATGAAATTACGTATTGAAAGAACTTTACAAAGCACTGAAGCAAGAAATTTATATATTGGTACATTCCATAGTGTATTTGCTAAAATACTCCGCTACGAAGCCAGTAAACTGGGATATCCTAACAACTTTACAATCTATGATACTGATGAAAGCAGAAGTGTAATAAAGACTGTAGTACAGGAAATGGGGCTGGATGAAAAGCACTACAAACCCAATATAGTACATAACAGAATTTCATCGGCTAAGAATGCATTGATGGGCCCCATGCAATACATGATGGATAGTTCTCTACAACAGGAAGATGCCCGTTCAAACCGACCTGCAATAGCAAAAATTTACAGTGCTTATGCAGCCCGTTGTTTCAAGAACGGCGCTATGGATTTTGATGATTTATTATTGAAGATGTATGAGCTGTTAAGAAACCATAACGATGCCTTGCATAAGTATCAGCATAAGTTTAAATATATCATGATTGATGAGTATCAGGATACCAATCCGGTGCAGTATGAAATAACTAAATTGCTGGCAGCTGTTCACGAAAATATTTGTGTTGTAGGTGATGATGCTCAGAGTATTTACAGCTTCCGTGGTGCTACTATTGAAAACATATTACAGTTCCAGAAAGACTACGATGATGTGAAGGTTATTAAGCTGGAACAGAACTATCGTAGTACACAGAATATATTGAATGTTGCCAACAAGGTTATTGGCAATAACAAGAACCAGTTACCAAAGAACTTGTGGACTGAAAATGAGACTGGTGAACTGATTAAACTGGTTAGAACCTCTACCGATAATGATGAAGGAAAGTTTGTTGCTGATACTATCAAAGAACAAAAGCTTCGTAATCATTATTACAACAGAGACTTTGCTATATTGTATCGTACCAATGCTCAGAGCCGTGCCTTTGAAGAAAGTCTTAGGCGCATGGGTATTGCATATAAAATTTATGGTGGACTTAGCTTCTATCAGCGTAAGGAAGTAAAAGATATGTTGGCTTATCTACGGGTAATAGTTAATCAGCAGGATGAAGAAGCACTGAAAAGAATTATTAATTTCCCTGTAAGAGGAATTGGTAAAACGACTATTGAGAAATGTGTAATTTTTGCCAACGAACAAAACATTACGATGTACGAAGTTGTAAAGCGTGCAGGAGAGTTTGGCTTTAAAGCAGGTACACTGGAAGCCCTCAATAACTTCAGTACCATGATCCGTTATTTTCAGACTATGCTTTCTGCAAATAACGCTTATGATGTAGCAGTGCAGGTTGGCAAACACACCAATATTGTCAAGGAATTATTCAACGATAAAACTACGGAAGGTTTACAGCGATACGAGAACGTTCAGGAGCTATTGAACTCTATTAAAGAATGGACAGAATCGCCTTCAAATGATGATGGAGAATTGGGTGATAAAAGTCTGGGAAGTTATCTGCAACAGATAATGCTACTAACCGATGCGGACAAAGATCAGGAGAACGATGATATGGTAAAACTGATGACCATTCATGCTGCAAAAGGACTTGAATTTGGATGTGTATTTGTAGTGGGTGTGGAAGAAACTTTGTTTCCAAGTGCTATGTCTATCAATACCCGTGAAGAATTGGAAGAAGAACGCAGATTATTCTATGTAGCGGTTACA
>Ga0007882_10002155_pt1 | contig 11171 bp, 11 predicted proteins | sample CryBogCBH12Aug01_FD_71195 | JGI IMG/M metagenome (GOLD analysis project Ga0007882, IMG submission 71195) | Freshwater microbial communities from Crystal Bog, Wisconsin, USA - CBH12Aug09.1 | ecosystem: Environmental > Aquatic > Freshwater > Lake | place: Crystal Bog, Wisconsin, USA | collected... | reverse complement strand
AGCCGGAGTTGGAAGTGACGTGGACCGCCGAGGCCCCCGCGCTTTCCGGCAATTCGCTGCGCGTGCCGATGCCAGGGCGGGCCATTGCGCGCGAGGCGGCGATGCAGGCGCGCGGGGCGGCCGATGGCTTCGCGCTGCGCCTGCGCCACCACAACGCCGCCCTCCACGCCCGCCACATGCCCGCCGAGCCGGTGGCCCGCGCCTGTTTCGATGCCGTGGAGCAGGTGCGCTATGAGGCGCTGGGCGCGCGCGATTATGCCGGGGTGCGTGGCAATCTCGCCGCCGCGCTGGAGCAGCAGGTGGCCTCCGATCCCATCGCGCGGGCCGAGCGGGCCGAGGATGTGCCGGTGCAGACCGCGCTCGCCCTGCTGCTGCGCGAGGCGCTGACCGGGCAGAAGGTGCCAGAGGTGGCCAGCGCCGGGGTGAATCTGCTGCGGGAATGGATCGAGGGGCGGGCCAAGGGCGATTTCGCGGCGCTGGCCCATTCGCTGGAGGATCAGCGCGCCTTCCAGAGCCTCGCGCTCGATATGCTGGCGCATCTCGAACTGACCCGCGCCGAGCAGATGGATCCGACCGACGAGCAGGACTCCGAGGAAGGCGGCGAGGAGCCCACCGAGGAAGAGGAAGAGGGCGATAATGCCGGGCAGGAGCCCGATAAATCGGACACCGCCGCCGACCCCTCCAAGGGCGACGAAGAGGGCGATAGCGACGAGGACGGCGACAGCCGCGACCAGGACGGTGACCCCGAGGCCGGCGACGACGGGGAAGAGGGGATGCTCCCCGTGCGTCCCAACCGGGCGTGGACCGATATTCCCGCCGATTTCGACTACAAGATCTACAGCGAGAAGTTCGACGAGGTCATCGCCGCCAGCGATCTGTGCGACGACGAGGAAATGACCCGTCTGCGCGCTTATCTCGACGCGCAGCTGAAGGGCCTGCAGGGCATCGTCACCAAGCTCGCCAACCGCCTCCAGCGCCGCCTGATGGCTCAGCAAAACCGCAGTTGGGACTTCGATCAGGAAGAGGGGCTGCTCGATGCCGCGCGGCTGGCCCGGGTGATCGTCGCGCCGGGATCGTCGCTGAGCTACAAGGTGGAGCGCGATGTCGAGTTCAAGGATACCGTCGTCACGCTGTTGATCGACAATTCGGGCTCGATGCGCGGGCGGCCGATCAGCATCGCGGCGATCAGCGCCGATGTGCTGGCGCGCACGCTGGAGCGGTGCGGCGTCAAAACCGAGATTTTGGGCTTCACCACCCGTGCGTGGAAGGGCGGCCAATCGCGCGAGGCGTGGCTGGCGGGCGGCAAGCCCGCGCATCCGGGTCGGCTGAACGACCTGCGCCACATCGTGTATAAAAAGGCCGACGAGCCCTATCGCCGGGGCCGCAAGAACCTCGGGCTGATGATGCGCGAGGGGCTCTTGAAGGAAAACATCGATGGCGAGGCGCTGCTGTGGGCGCATTCGCGGCTGCTGGCGCGCTCTGAAGATCGCCGCATCCTGATGGTGATCTCCGATGGCGCGCCGGTGGATGATTCCACCCTCAGCGTGAACAGCGCGGGCTATCTCGAAGCGCATCTCCGCAACGTGATTGGCTGGATCGAGAAGCAGTCGCCGGTGCAGCTGGTGGCGATCGGTATCGGCCATGACGTGACGCGCTATTATCGCCGCGCGGTCACGATTATGGATGTAGAGCAACTGGGCGGCACGATGATCGAGCAGCTCGCCGGATTATTCGAGGAGGAGTGATTTCATGCCGTCGAAGACCGTTTCCCATGCCGTAACGACCCGCCGCTCGGTGCGCGCTTTTCTGGATACGCCGGTAACGCTGGAGACTATCCGCACCGTGCTGGATAAGGCGCGCTGGGCACCCTCGGGCTGCAACTTTCAGCCGTGGGAGGCCACGGTGCTGGCGGGCGATGCGCTGCGCGGCCTGCAGGAGAAGATCAGGGATGTGCCCATTCAGGATCCGGCCGAATATAGCTGGAGCGATCCCGATGTTCTGCCCGATTGCCTCGCGCGCTATCATCAGCTTGGCGCCGAGCTGTTCGGCTCGGTGAATGTGGAGCGCTACGATGTGGCCGGGCGCGATGCTTTCACCGATCGCAACCGGACCTCGTTTGACGCGCCCGCGCTGATGCTGGTCTATTTTCCGCGCGTGATGGGGCCGCCGCAGTGGTCGGATGTGGGGATGTGGCTGCAGACGATCATGCTGCTGCTGCGCGAGGAGGGGCTGGATAGCTGCCCGCAGGAGTTTCTCTCGCTCTACGCCCGGATCATCAAGGATTTCCTCGGCGTTTCGGATGAAAGCCACATCTTCTTTTGCGGCCTCGCCATCGGTGTGGCCGATCTGAGCGCCCCCATCAACCACTTCACGCGCCACCGCGAACCGCTGGATAATAAGGTGCGGTTTCTGGGGTTTTGAAGCGGGGCAGGGCTCGAAACGGCCGCTGCAAATATTGGGCAATATGCCGGATTGATTTGTAATAATAAGCTGTTAGCCTCCCCCTGTCGACAGGGCCGGACACCGGATCTGTGGATCGGGGGGGGCTTCATGCGGTTTTGGATAGGGATGGGTGGCGCGGCGCTGGTGCTGTCGCTTTTCGGCGCGCGGGCCGCTGGTGCGCCAGCTAGCGGTGCCCCCGCTGTCGCCTTGGCCGTCCAGACCGATTCCCCGCCAGCCTCACAGGGGCAATCCCCCTGTGAATGGCATGTCTGGCCCGCAGCCGTGACGCATACTACCTATTACGGCTGGGCTCATGGGGGTGCAGTCGATGGCAATCAGCGTGGGATCAAGGGTTATCCCGACATGAAGCCGGATGCGCTAGATGCGCAGGGGCAAGCCCGCCTGCTCTCTCAGATTGATTGGCATGCGCAAACCAGCGATCCCAACCTGCGCGTTGTCATCCATCAGATCCCCACCGGATCAGATGACGACAGGAAGCGAACATCTCGGCTGCTGACAGATACAGCTCCTTGTTACAGGGAGCTGATCATCACTGGCTCGGTAGTCGAGGCCAATGTGCTTTCATCTAATTCTGTGCGTATCGTTGCATTACGCAAGAAGTTCGACGGTGCCAATGCGTCGCCCGTCAATTTTGCGACGATGAGCATGGTCGTGTTTCAGGTTCCAGAAAAAAATGGAGCCGATTTTGACGCCCGTATGCGCTCCGCTGTTCAAGATGCTTATCTGGCGGCGGTCAACAAGTTCATTGTTATGCAATCATTTCATTGAAGGGGATAAGGAAAATGATGAAGTTTAATTGCTTGTTGCCGGTGACGCTGGTGGCTATGATATCTTCTGCAGCCATGGCGCAAACGGCAGCTACGACCGCCGCGCTGCCATCTGCCTCCGTTGCGTCTCCTTCTCCTTCCGCTGGTGGTGTGGTTAGCACGACGCCAGTCGCCGCGTCACCCACGGCTGACCCTGCACCAGCCTGCGAGTTGCACGTGTAGCCCGCGGCGCGCGTGGCTGCAGAGACGCAGGGCATGGCATCAGGCTTCGGCTTGCTTGGAGCAATAATCGATGCGTCTGCCCATGCGGATCAGAACAAGCGTGATCAAGCGTTCATCACCGCCACGCTGGATGCCCACGCTCAAGCGAAAGCACTGCGCGAGCTCGATCTGCCGACGCTGCTCCATCTGCCCCCGTCAACGGTAATCATTCACGAGCAGGGCATCAATCTGAAATCCGACGACACAAATCGGCTGACCAACTCTGCGGCCAAGTGCTATTCGGAATTTGTGGTTCGTGGCCTGACTTACTTCAAAAACATCGCCCACCCGGCCCAGATGCGCACGTTCCTCTCCATCCGCAAGTTCGATGGCGCAATCATCAAGGCCGACTTCAGGGATTCCAAACATGAGGACCTGGAGGCAAAGCTTCCGAAGGAGGGGGAGGACACCGGGCCAGCGACCGACGCGCTGATGGCTGCATTCAAGTTCGATGTGAATTTTTTCGCCAACAAGTTCGTGAAACAGCATTCGTGATTCACGTGAAGCTTCGAAGGTGGCACGAAAATTCCTGCCTTCAAGTGAGTTGAGGGATTTGGGGGTGGCGCGGGTCGCCACCCCCTTCCTGCCCGAGCCGCCTTCACCGCTTGACCTTTTCCTCGCCCCGCGCCAACCGCCAAAGCCATGAGCGCGCCGCAATCCACCCCGCCCCTGATGCTGTTCAACAGCCTGACCCGTCAGCTGGAGGCTTTCGAGCCTGTTCATCCCGGTGAGGCGCGGGTCTATACCTGCGGGCCGACGGTGTATAACTACCCGCACATCGGCAATATGCGCGCCTATGTCTTTGCCGATGTGCTGGGGCGGACGCTGAGCTTCAAGGGCTACAAGCTCAGCCATGTCATCAACATCACCGATGTCGGCCATCTGACCGACGATGCCGACGCGGGCGAGGACAAGCTGGAGAAGGCCGCCAAGGCCAGCGCGCAATCGATCTGGGACATCGCGCGGCATTACACGCAGGCCTATTGGGCCGATATCGCCGCGCTCAATATCCGGGGGCCCATGAAGGCGGGCAAGCCCGAGGCGATGCACTGGTCGATCGCCACCGATTATGTGCCGGCGATGATCGCCTTTGCGCAGAAGATAGCGCCCGCCCATTGCTACGAGCTGGACAGCGGCCTCTATTTCGATGTGAGCACCGTGGCCGATTATGGGCGGCTGGCGCGCGCGGCGGTGGAAGAGGGCGAGGGCCGGATCGAGAAGGTCGATGGCAAGCGCCACCCCGCCGACTTCGCTATCTGGCGCAAAACACCGCCGGGCGAAAAGCGCCAGATGGAATGGGATTCACCCTGGGGCAAGGGCGCGCCGGGCTGGCACCTCGAATGCAGCGTGATGAGCGGCGAGCTGCTCGGCTTCCCCTTCGACATCCACACCGGCGGCATCGATCACCGCGAGATCCACCACCCCAACGAGATCGCCCAAAATCAGGCCTTTGTGGAGGCGGAGCGGGGTTGCAGCTGCGCCGATCTGGCGCTGGATGTGGCGGAGCATTCGGGCGCAAGGCTGTGGATGCACAATAATTTCCTCGTCGAACGCTCTGGAAAGATGAGCAAATCTTCGGGCGAGTTTCTGCGGCTGCAACTGCTGATCGACAAGGGCTATCACCCGCTGGCCTATCGCCTGATGTGCCTGCAGGCGCACTACCGCAGCGAGCTGGAGTTTAGCTGGGAAGGGCTGGGGGCGGCGTTGACTAGGCTGAAGCGGCTGGTGATGGCGGTGGAGCGACTTCGCAACGACGAGAGATGGTTGGAGCCGTCAAATGCTTGGCTGCCAAGTTCAATGGCTGAGAGCACGATGCAAGTCTTTGATAACGCGATTTCCTCGGACTTGAACACTTCGGAAGCGCTGGTAATTCTTGAGGATACGCTCAGTTTGAAAAAACTGGATGTAAACTTGGGTCGTTACGTGATTGAGGCAATGGACGAGGTTCTCGGCCTCAACCTTCTCACCCTCACCCGCGCCGATCTGCGTCTGCGCCCCAAATCGGCCACCATCACCGAGGACGAGATCGAGGCCATCCTCACCCGCCGCAAGGAGGCCCGCGCCGCCAAGGATTTCGCCGCCTCCGATGCGCTGCGCGATGAGCTGGCGGCGCAGGGTGTCGAGGTGATGGATGGCGATCCACTCGGCTGGGATTGGAAGCTGGGAGAATAGGGGAGATGCGAGGGTGTTACACCCTCGCGCTCCCATTAATGTCTTCGTCGCGTGAAATCTCGCCGTCGTGCCATGCCGCGAAGCGGCTATTATGCCTGCGGCGCTGCGAGGTTGCTCTTGGGCCGAGCCGATGCACCACGCCGACAGTCCCGGGAGCGCGAGGGGGTAACCCCCTCGCATCTACTCCCTGAAACTCTACCTAAACCCCCTCAACAATCCTCCAGCAGCAGCATCTCCACCTCCACGGTCAGCCTCTGCCGGGGCAGCATTTCCAGATCCACCTCGCTCACCGTCGCGTCGGCGACGATCTGGCGGGAGATGGTGAACTCATGCTCGGGCAGGGCGGTGATGAAGGCCTCGCCTGCGGCTGCGCCCTCGATGCCCTCAAAGACCATGGCGATGGTGTGGCGGGTGCCCTGGAAGGTGGCGCTGGCCCAGGGGCGTTCGGCGTGGCGCAGCAGCTCGGCTTGCGGCCCTGCGAGGCGCATCACCGCGTCGAGCAGCTGCATTGCGGGGTGGCGTTGGCGCGGGGGGCGGGTGCGGGGCGCTTTGACCTCGAGCGAGGGGGCGTCGGGGTTTATGGTGGCGATCAGCGTACGGGTGGTGGTGGGGTCAAAGCGCATGGGTGGCCTCCCAATAGGAATTAATGAAATTTTCGATTCGCAGAGCCAGCGCCTCGCGGGGCTTTCGGCCGTTGCGCATGTCGCCCACTAGGCGGGGGTCATGGGCCACCAATCGGCCAAATTTGGTCCACGGCATTCCACTGTGTTCGAGAAATTTCTCGGTCTTTCTTAGCAACATGACCCCTCCGTAGCGATTCGGTAGTAGCTATTCCCTATGCGTTCCATTTAAAATCCTACTTGTCTAGGAAAAATCTTATGGTAAGGTGGCGGCATGGAAATCACCGGTTCCCGTGCCCGCCTGTTGCAACTTGCCTCTGATCGTGGGGTTAGCTTGGCTGCGCTATCGGCGCTTATCGGGCGTAACTCAGCGTATTTGCAGCAATTTGTTCGCAAGGGTAGCCCGCGAAAACTGGAGGAGGGTGATCGCCGCAAGCTGGCGCAATTCTTCGGGGTGGACGAATCGGCGCTGGGTGGGCCGGAAGAAAATTCTTCCAGTCAGATAAGAAAACCCCTGCAGGCCGATTGGGTCGATGTTCCCCGGCTTGGCCTCAATGCGGCGGCGGGCGGGGGGGCCTTCGCGGCAGAGGAGCGCGCGATTGGCGCATTCCGCTTTTCGGGCGGATGGCTGCGCGCGCAGGGGCTGGAGCCGGCGATGCTCTCGGCGATTGCGGTGGCGGGCGATTCGATGGAGCCAACCTTGCGCGATGGCGACGAGATTCTCGTGGATCGCGCGCCACGGGCCCGGCGCGATGGGGTGCATGTGGTGCGGGCGGGCGATAGTCTGCTGGTGAAGCGGCTCGATCTGGGGCGTCCCGGTCGGGTCACGCTGATCAGCGACAACCCCGCCTATCCGCCGATCGAGCTGGCACCGGGCGAGGTGGAAATCGTCGGTCGGGTGGTGTGGAAAAGCGGGCGGTTGTAGCCTTCAGTCGCCTTGATCAATCCACTGGGCCAGCCAGTCGGCCAGCGCCTGCGGGCTGAGCGAACGGGCATCGGCGAGCGCGGCGACATGGCCTGCGTTCACCAGCCTGCCGGTGCGCGGATCGATGATCAGCACCTCGGGCACGCCGCGCGGCCGTTCCGCGCCATAGGCTGCGGGGATGCCCATGTTCTTGGTGTAGCGCCCGACATCCACCGTCACCACCTCATAATGCTGGCGGACGAAGGGGGCGAGATCGGGCAGGGCGATGGTGCCCGCGAGGATGCGGCAATCGGGGCACCAATTGCCGCCCAGATCGATCAGCAGCAGGTGGTGATGCGCCTTGGCGCGCGCGGTGGCGGCGCGGATCGCGGCCTCGGCATCGGCGTGCTCGTCATAAGGCAGGGGCAGCGGCTGGGCGAGATCGGCAAAGCTCGCCTCGGCAAGGCGCGGGGCGGGCGTCGCCTGCAGCGGCGCGGCGAGGGCGGGGATAGCGGCCAGCGCCAGGCCTAGGCTGAAAACACGCATGAGATTGTCCTTAACCCTTGAGAGGCCCGCTGATATAGGCCGCCCACCCGCCTTTGTGGCTACAAACCCCGGAGTGTGCCCGCAAGGGCGTTGATCATGCCTGACACCGAACACCCCCCCATTCTTCCCCCATTGCGCGCCGCGATCATCCCCGTCACGCCATACGAGCAGAACTGCTCGCTGATCTGGTGCACGAAAACCATGCGTGGGGCCTTTGTCGATCCCGGCGGCGATCTCGACAAGCTGACCCAGGCGCTGGAGAAAACCGGGGTCACGCTGGAAAAGCTGCTGATTACCCACGGGCATATGGATCATTGCGGCATGGCGGGCGTGTTTGCCCAGCAGATGGGCGTGCCGATCGAGGGGCCAAACGAGGCCGACCGCTACTGGATCGAGGGGCTGGATAACGCCGCCACGCGCTTTGGCCTGCCCGGAGAGAGCTTCGAGCCCGACCGCTGGCTGGTGGATGGCGACACGGTGAGTGTGGGCGAGCTGACGCTGGATGTGGTGCATTGCCCCGGTCACACGCCGGGCCATGTGGTGTTTGTGCACGCGCCCTCGCGGCTGGCGATGGTGGGCGATGTGCTGTTTGCCGGATCGATTGGGCGCACCGATTTCCCCGGTGGCAACCATCAGCAGCTGCTGGATTCGATCACCGGCAAACTATGGCCGCTGGGGGATGACATCACCTTTATCCCCGGCCACGGCCCCACCAGCACCTTTGGCCACGAGCGGCGGACCAATCCTTTTGTGGCGGATCGGCAGTTTGGGTAGGGGATAGGTTTAAAGGGAAGTCTTGGGGGTGTTACACCCCCAAACCCCCGGGACTGTCAGCCTTGGCGCATCATCTCGGCATGGCGCTTTGCCGCGCAGCGGCGATATAGCCTGCGGCGCTTCGACGTTGCGCCAAGGCCGAACTAGTGCGCCAAGGCCGAACTAGTGCGCCAAGGCCGAACTAGTGCGCCGAGGCCGACAGGTATGGGGTGCAGGGGTGTAACACCCCTGCAATTTCACCTTAAAACCTGCCCGTAGCCGCACCCAGCGCCACCACCACCAGCGCGATCTGGGTGAGCATCGAGGTGAGCATCCCGATTGGCCGACCGGGCTTGAACCCATTCTCTTCCATCCCGAAAGCGTGCGCCACGCGGCCCAGCATAAAGGCCGCGCCCAGCGGGGCCAGCCACAGGCCACCTCTGCCGGCGGCTTCCACCAGCGCGAAGAGAATCAGCGTCAGCGGGGTTTGCTCGATGAAATTGGCCTGTGCGCGCATCCGGCGCAAAAGGGCCTCGTTGCCGCCATCGCCGAGGCCGATTTTCGCGGCATGGCGCACTCTGCCGATGCGGATCATCAGCCAGATGTTGATAACTACCGCCGCAGCGGCCAAGCAAAGCGTAGTATGCAGCAGCACTATTTACTCTCCCGAATTATCCTGTGGCGGGGGTAGCCTTCCAGCGCTTGCGTTGCACGCGAAATTCGCTATAGGCCGCCCTTCGCTGCCGCCACGCGCCCTTGGTGCAATGGGCGGCATTATTTCATTACTCTAGGTTTTTTCAGGATCAGGTGCCGCGATGGCTGTCCCAAAAAGAAAAACGTCTCCCTCCCGTCGGGGTATGCGCCGCAGCCATGATGCGCTGCAGCCGCAGGCGTTTCACGAGTGCTCGAACTGCGGCGAGCTGAAGCGCCCGCACAATCTGTGCCCGTCTTGCGGTCACTACAACGGTCGCGAAATCATCGCGGTTGGCCTGTAAGATTGCCGCATAGCGGGGGAGGTTTGCGCCGATGAGTTTGCCGCGTATCGCTGTCGATGCGATGGGCGGTGACGACGGCGTTCGCACTATGGTGGCGGGCGTTGCGCTCGCCCACCAGCGCGATGCCCGCACCCGCTTTCTGTTGGTGGGTAATGGGGCGCATATCGCCTCGGCGATGGCCCGGCATCCGGGCTTGGCCTCCGCTTGCGAGATACTCCACGCCGATGATGTCATCAGCGGCGAGGAGAAGCCCAGTCAGGCCCTGCGCCGTGCGCGCACCACCTCGATGGGTCTTGCGATCAACGCGGTGAAGGAAGGCCGCGCGGCTGCCGCGCTCAGCGCTGGCAACACCGGCGCGCTGATGGCCATGTCCAAGCTGGCGCTGCGCACCATGCCCGGCATTGATCGCCCGGCTCTGGCCGCGCTGCTGCCCACGCTGGCCGATACCGATCTGGTGATGCTCGATCTGGGCGCCAACACCGAGTGCGACACCCGCAATCTTGTGCAATTTGCCATCATGGGTGCGGCCTATTCGCGCATCGTGACGCGCTGCACCCAGCCCCGCGTGCGGCTGCTCAACATCGGCTCAGAAGAGATGAAGGGCACCGACACTTTGCGCGAGGCCGCCGCCCAGCTGAAGGCCGCCTCGGGCGAGCTGGCGCTGACGTTCGATGGCTTCATCGAGGGCGACAAGCTGTGCCGGGGCGAGGTGGATGTGGTGGTGACCGATGGTTTCTCGGGCAATATCGCGCTGAAAACCATCGAGGGCACCGCGCGTTTCGTGGGCGATTTGCTGCGCCGCAGCTTTTCCTCGTCGCTGCGCTCGAAGATCGGCTTTCTGATCTCGAAGCCCGCTACCGATCTGCTCAAGCATCATCTCGATCCCAACAAGCATAATGGCGCCATTTTTCTGGGCCTGAATGGCATTGTGATTAAAAGTCACGGCAGCGCGAATGTGCTGGGTGTGGCCAACGCCGTGGCGGTTGCCGCGCGGCTGGTGGAGGAAAACCTGACCGAACGTATCGCTGCCGATCTCGCCCGCCTCGGGGCAGAGACCATTCGCCCAACTTCCTCCACCGCCAGCCCCAGTGCCATCGAGGCAAAATCGTGACCCGGCGTTCGGTTCTGATCGGCACCGGCTCGGCGCTGCCCGCGCGCGCGGTTTCCAATGCGGAGCTCGCCGCCCAGCTCGACACCAGCGACGAATGGATTGTCGAGCGCACCGGCATCCGCAACCGCCATATCGCGGCCGAGGGTGAAACCACCGGGATGCTGGCCGCGAAGGCCGCCAAGGCCGCGCTGGCCGCCGCCGGGGTCGAGCCCGCCAGCATCGATCTGATCGTGCTGGCCACCGCCACCCCCGATCAAACCTTCCCCGCCACCGCTACCTGGGTGCAAAACGAGCTCGGCTGCAATGGCGGCATGGCGTTTGATGTCGCCGCGGTGTGCTCGGGCTTTCTTTATGCGCTGGGCGTGGCGGATTCGATGCTGCGCACGGGTATGGCCAATCGCGCCATAGTGATCGGCGCCGAGACTTTCAGCCGCATTCTCGATTGGGAAGATCGCGGCACCTGCGTGTTGTTTGGCGATGGCGCGGGCGCCGTGGTGCTGGAGGCTCGGACAAGCGACGATCCCCAGGCCCCCGGTATTCTCGCCACCAAGCTGCACGCCGATGGCGCGCACAACCAGC
>Ga0007882_10002153_pt1 | contig 11182 bp, 13 predicted proteins | sample CryBogCBH12Aug01_FD_71195 | JGI IMG/M metagenome (GOLD analysis project Ga0007882, IMG submission 71195) | Freshwater microbial communities from Crystal Bog, Wisconsin, USA - CBH12Aug09.1 | ecosystem: Environmental > Aquatic > Freshwater > Lake | place: Crystal Bog, Wisconsin, USA | collected... | reverse complement strand
AAGGAAAAGACGTGAGTTCCAAGAGGACTTAAACGCTCGCAAGAATGAGGAATTTCAACTTGTACTCGAGCGTGCAAACAAAGTTGTTCGACAAGTTGCTGAAAATGAGAAGTATGACCTCATCCTTCAAGAGGCGGTCTACATTAATCCTAAGCATGACATTACAGAGAAAGTAATCAAAGCGATCAACGCGCAGTCTCCCTCAGGCTCTGGTGCCTCAAGCTCCAAATAGTTTGCCTTCTATTTGGGCTAAGTTATAGTCATTTTTGATTTAAGCTGTAGCCGATTACTTCAGTTAGTTACAGCTTAATTTGAATTCAACGCTTCAAAATTTTGAACCTCGTTGGACTCAAGGAATTAAACAATTGCAAATTGAGTAAATTTTGCAAATTTCACAACTCCTGCAATTGGTTCAGACTGGATGGCGTTAACTCTCGGTTTTATTGTTGAAAAGTTAGGCGGAACCCTTGTTGGATCTGCCTCCATGAGCGTGTCCTCTATTGCTCCGCTAGATAGCGCTAGTGTTTCAGACATTAGTTTTTTGAGCAACCCTCTGTATGTTGATCAACTCGACACAACCAAAGCGGGTTGCATCATAGTTTCTGAGGTACACCGAGCTAAGGCAAGTGCTCGCGGTGCCTGCATAGTGGCTGATAAGCCTTACCTGTACTTTGCTCAACTCACACAGTTGTGGCGAACGCAGCATCCTGTTTTTACAAGTTCTGATCAATTAATCCACCCAAGCGCATTTGTTCATCCAAAGGCGATTGTTCACCCATCAGCCCGAATTGGTCCTTTTTGTGTCGTAGAGGAAGGTGCAGTAATCGGAGAGCGGACTTGGCTTAAATCAAGTGTCAACTTAGGCCATCATTGCACCATTGGATCAGATTGCATCGTACATCCAGGTGTAGTGATTGGCGCAGATGGCTTTGGATTTGCGCCGCATCAGGGGCGTTGGGTCAAAATAGAGCAACTCGGCAATGTTCGCATCGGCGATAAGGTTGAGATTGGAGCAAACACATGCATAGACCGTGGTGCCCTTGGAGACACCGTAATTGAGGAAGGTGTCAAGCTTGATAATTTCATCCAGATTGGACACAATGTTCAAATAGGTGCGCACACTGCGATGGCGGCATTTGTAGGAGTATCTGGAAGTACCAAAATCGGAGCCTACTGCACTGTAGCTGGCGGGGCAGGATTTGTGGGGCATATAGAGATCGCTGACAAAGTCAATATAGGGGCCAAGGCCGTAATCACTAGGTCAATCCGCGAACCCGGTGAGTACGGAGGGTATTACCCGTTTGACTCGGATACCGTTTGGAAGAAAAATGCGGCGATACTTAGGCAACTTAGCTCACTAAGGGAGAAGGTTAAGTCTTTAATTCAGCGTGGCTCTTAGGATAAAAACAGTATTTCGGTGTTGTTTTTATTTGATGTTTTTGCTTCAGTTATCTTTTTTTGAATCTTCTAAATAACCTTAAATTCATTTCCTTTATAACAACTTTAATTCGTAAAGAGCATCATTATGAGCAGCATGGATATTCATAAAATTCTTAAACTACTTCCACACAGGTATCCTATTTTGCTGGTTGATCGGGTGCTTGAGGTTGATAAAGGTAAGTCTATTAAGGCGTTGAAAAATGTCTCTATCAATGAGCCGTACTTCAACGGTCATTTTCCTCATCGCCCAGTGATGCCTGGAGTGCTGATGGTTGAAGCTTTAGCTCAGGCGGCAGCGTTGTTGGCGTTTGAGAGTTTTGATATCAGTTCTCAAAGTAACAATGTGTTTTATTTCGCGGGAATAGACGGCGTTCGCTTTAAACGACCTGTTGAGCCTGGTGATCAACTCTTGCTCAACATCGAAGTCCTCAGGATGAAAGCCGGGGTAATGAAGTTCAAAGCCCAGGGATTTGTAGGTGAAGATTTGGCCGTTGAGGCCGAGCTGATGTGTACGATGCGCACCATCGAACAGGCATAGTTTTAGTGTCTGTCGACAAAGCAACAGCCAAAGCATAAACTGTCAACACCTAACGTTGTCAGTCAAGCCACTTTAGATTTACTTTAATATTTAATATTTGCTATGACACGAATTCATGCAACCGCTCTTGTTGATAAAAGCGCCGAGTTACACGAAAGTGTGGAAGTTGGACCATACACTGTGATTGGTCCGCATGTGCGCGTAGGGCGGGGCACGCAAATCGGTGCACACTGTGTAATCGATGGACATACCAGCATCGGTGAAGACAATAAGATATTCCCTTTCAACTCACTTGGTGGTGTCCCTCAGGATAAGAAGTACGCGGGCGAGCCGTGTGAGCTTATTATTGGTCACCGAAATACGGTTCGCGAGTTTTGCACCTTCAACATAGGCACTGCCGGGGACAAGGCTTGTACGCGTTTGGGTAATGACAATTGGATCATGGCCTATGTTCACTTGGCCCATGATTGTGAGGTCGGTAACAACACAATTTTCGCCAATAACTCATCACTTGCAGGTCACGTGCAAGTGGGTGACTTTGTAATTTTGGGTGGCTTTACAACTGTTCACCAATTTTGCCGGATCGGTGCCCATGCCTTTACCTCCATAAATGCCATGATCTGGGCCGATTTGCCGCCTTTTGTGATGTGTCAAGGACAGCCAGCGCAAGCACGCTCGATGAATTTTGAGGGTCTTCGTCGAAGAGGTTTTTCTCAAGATCGCATTAAAGCTATCAAAGAAATGCACAAAATTTTATACAGAGACGGGCTAACCCTTGAGCAGGCCAAAGTGGCAATCAAATCCCTTGAGACTGAGCACAAAGAAGCTTTTGCTGATGTTCAAATGATGCTTGATTTTTTGAACGCCCCAAGTGCAGAGCGCGGTATAGTTCGTTAATTATTTTCCTCACTTGCAAGCAGCTCAAAACAATTTAACTCAAACACACATTGCGCCTCGTATAGCGATGGTTGCCGGTGAGTCATCTGGCGATTTGTTGGCTAGCTTATTGATCAAGGGAATATTGGCTCGCTGGCCAAGCGCGCAGATTTACGGAATTGGGGGAGAGGGAATGTGCGCGTTGGGATTTAAAGCCCTGTGGCCCGCGCACAAACTATCTGTCAGGGGTTACTTTGAGGTGTTACTGCATTTGAGGGAAATACTCTCGATTCGCAAGGCTCTAAAGAAAGAGCTTTTGGACAACCCCCCAGATCTGTTTATTGGAGTGGACGCGCCTGACTTTAATTTGAGTCTTGAGCAATCCCTAAAAGAGACTGGAATACCGACTCTTCATTTTGTATGTCCCTCCATTTGGGCTTGGAGAGCTAAGCGTGCACTTACACTTGAGAAAAGTGCAGATCATGTACTTTGCATCTTTCCGTTTGAGCCGCAGCTACTAGAGAAGTACAAAATTGCTGCAACCTATGTAGGCCATCCCCTTGCGCAGGTCGTGCCAATGGTGCCTGATAGGCTTGCAGCGCGCAGGCTTTTGGGGATCAATCCATTGTCTAAAGTTATTACTTTAATGCCCGGAAGTCGCGTGTCTGAAGTACAACAAATGGGTGAGCGGTTTTTAAGAGCCGCTTTGATCATGCAACAAACACAACCTGACCTTATATTTTTGTTGCCCGTGGTACCTCACCTAGAGCGCTACGTTCAAAAGCTTTGCAGTCGCTTGCCTGTTTCCAATTTAATGATCCTAAAAGGACAATCACACGATGCTTTGAGCGCTTGTGACGCCGTGCTGGTAGCTAGCGGAACCGCGACCTTAGAAGCTGCACTCTTTAAGCGTCCTATGGTGATTGGATATCACGTCAATTGGTTTAGCTACTGGTTGATATGGCCTCAGCGGTTATTACCTTGGATTGGATTGCCAAACATTTTGGCAGGTAAGGAGATTGTCACTGAGCTTTTACAGACTATGGCAACCCCAGTAGCGTTGGCCCAGGAGGTTTTGACACTACTGAATGATCAAATTGCCGTGGATAAGCTAACCAACATCTTTAGTGATATGCACCTTGAATTAAAACGAGATACTGCCAGCATTGCCACAAAAGTGATTGACCAGTTGCTAACTTCTTTCAATAGATCGAGCTCAAAATAAGTCGTGAATGATCCACTAACCCTCGAGCGTCTTGGATTTAACCCAGAGGAGTTGGCCGCAGGAGTTGATGAGGCGGGACGAGGGCCTTTGATCGGGCCGGTCATGGCCGCAGCAGTGATCTTGGACCCCTTAAAGCCTATAAAGGGTTTGGCTGACTCCAAGAAACTTAGTGCACAAAGGAGAGAGTCGCTTAATCTCGAGATCAGGGAGAGGGCTCTAGCATTTTGTATTGCTGAGGCTAGCGCAGATGAAATCGATCAACTCAATATTTTGCAGGCCACCATGCTTGCAATGGCTCGAGCCGTAGCGGGACTTCATGTAATTCCAAACCGTGTTTGGATTGACGGCAACAGAGTCCCTAAATTATCAATCCCAGCAAAAGCGGTGGTGAAGGGAGACTCCTTACTGGACTGTATTTCTGCCGCTTCAATTTTGGCCAAAGTAAGTCGTGACGCCTGGTGTTCTGATATTGATAAGCAGTATCCTATGTACGGTTTTGCTCAGCACAAAGGGTACGGTACCAAGGCGCATATGGACGCTTTAAAGGTGTATGGTGCAACGCCTTGGCACCGCCGAACTTTTGCACCCGTCGCAGCAGTGTTGACACGGGCTTAGTCATTAGTGCTGAGCAGCAAATAGCTAGGGGACTTGATACGCATTGGCTGTTATAGAAATATTAAGACTCATTGTTTTAAAGTGTTTCCTCGCACAGACTCCGCGAAATTTAAAGACTAAATTCATTGTGTGTGACCTTCGTCACATGTCGATATTCGGTCGGCAAAATTTTGGAGCAAATAATGAGTATCAATAAAGATCAGGTTCACGGAAGAGCCGAGCACGCTAAAGGCGTCGTCAAAGAAGCCGTAGGAAAAATCGTTGGCAACAAGGATATGCAGAAAAAGGGCAGTATTCAGCAAAGTATTGGCCATCTTCAATCAACTGTAGGTGACGCTAAATCTAAAATCGCCGATGCTTTAAATGCGGTTAAAACTTCTTAGGCCTCAAGTGTTCTTCCAACACTAAATCTTGAGTTAGTAATACACAACTGTCTTCATTTTGAAGACCTCAACTTAAACGGATAAATCATGAATAATAAACTTGCTGGAATATTACTGCTTTTGGCCGCGATGGTCGGTCCTATTGGCGCAATTGAAGCTCTCGCAGCAGACACAACTACTGACACAACCGGGCAGTATGTTGATGATTCAACAATAACGACTAGGGTCAAGGCCGCGTTTGCACAAGACAAGGGCATAAAAGGACTGAAGATAAGTGTGCGAACCGATCAAGGAGTCGTTGATTTGACGGGCACAGTTACCAACAAAGCGGACTCTGATCGTGCAACAGAGATCGCGACGAAGGTCAAATCCGTCAAAGCTGTTCATAACAACTTGGAAGTAGTCGCCCACTAGGCTTAGATATCTAGAAAGAATGAGGAGGTATTTTCTTAGTACCTCCTCCTTTAAAGAATTTTTTACGCTGGGGATCTAAGCCATTCCTGCAGTTTTTAGATCAGCAGCTATAAATTACATTAATAATTTATAGTTAATATTTATTTATGCTGTCTGATACTCAAACATAAGGTCCCGTTCAAATTCAAGTTTCAACTATTCAAGTCGATTTGCTTTGTAGTTAATCTTCTAAATTGTTGATTTTGTTGAAACTTATTTGATAAGCGAGAACCTTTATGAAAAAATTACTACTTTTAGTTGCCATGTCCGCAGCCTTTGGTGTTCACGCCCACGGAGCTGCCGAGTCCCGTGAAGGTGCCTCTGAGGGCTCATCCGGAGCAATTGAATATGAGCGTGAGTCAACATTTCAACTTGGGCTAGACGGTGGATATGACTCCGGTTCCAAGAAGAGTTTGGTTGCAGTTTCTGCTGCCTTGCCTCTTGGTGAATCTGGTTTCAAAATTGTTGCGGAATACTCTGCAGGCCGGCAAGGTGATGTTGGCGCAAATGTATCGATTCTTAAAGGCGTAAAAGAGTTATTTACAGTCGGACGTTTTGAGTTTGGAGCTGTTGCCGGAATTGCTCATTCAGTTGAAGTTGACGTAGCAGGTAATGGCTGGGTAGCTGGGGGAGAGGCTGCTTATGATCTCTCAAAACTCTACTCAATTAAGCTTGAAGCAACTCGTTTCACAGGTACTGGAGTTCTGAGTAACGAGCGCTCTAATGTCATTCAAAGTGGTCTGATCATTAAGTTTTGATTCTGTATCAATGCATTCATTTGCTTTTACTTGTTCTCCAATGAGTGAAACCAATGATGACTTCGTAGGTCGTTTGGTTTACGCCGTCTAATATGACTAGAATAAGTCCCACTCCTACTTTTAAACGAATTGAGTAGTTGGGACTAATTCAATTTGTCATGGCTCTTTCATGCAATTTTCTTAGACTTATTCCTTTTACCGCATCCAGTGCTATAAAGATTTATGAGTAACTTGAATTGGCAAACATCGGACGGGGTGACACTAAAGTCGCTACGTCAATCGGCCGGAATAGGCCTTTCGGTGTTGGCGAGAAAGGCATCCCTCTCAGTAGATCAACTCCGTCAACTCGAGGATGGTGGTAGCAGTCTGTTTTATACAGAGGCAATCAAGCTAAGAGCAGGTGAACGGGTCTTGTCCATACTGGGTTTTAAATTTACTGAACCCCAAGCTCAGGTAAAGCAGCACGGGAGCAACGAGCAACGCATTGTTCCGGTGAAGGCTCCTAAGCCTGATTTGTTGGAGCGTTTGGAGTTGGCTAAAAATTTTGCACTTAAATTTTTCAAGAAAAAGTTGCACCAACTTATTTTTAAATTTAAAAAAGCGTATCTCTTGGTATTGGTTAATAGGATAGAAGTTTTTAGACTCGCGCCTAAATACCCCTCAACTATCAAGTCCCTTTGGCATTCAACTATTTTTTGGTATTGTGCAGGAACGATAGCTTCCGCATTGTTGGTTTATGACCTCTCCCTTCACAGTGCTCAGTGGGGTTGGGGTGGGGGATACTCGGACTTGGTTGCTAAGGTGGAGGGTTTAAGTTTTAAATTTGTCTCCGTGCCCGCTCATTCGGCTCTAGTGACTGAGTCTCAGGTGCAAAGCGTTAAAGTTGATGAGCCTAAAGTAAATAATGTGCAGGTTATCCAGGCCTTTGACGGAGGGAAGAGCGCAAGCTTAGTTACTCATAGCGAACCCCTTAGCTCTAACCCAGTACAACAGAACCCCTCCTCTTGTCATTGGCAAAGCGCTGCGCCAACCATTACAGCACTCCATCCTAATAAACAGGGTAACTTTGTGCACATCATGGCTACTTCGCTCTCCAGCTTATGCATCATGGACTCGCAAAATAAGGTGTTTACTTTGACCCTGGCTTCCGGGGGCTCTCAAAGCGTTTACGGCGAGCCCCCTTTTAAGATTTATAGTGAAAATCTCAGAGGGCTTAAGTTTTATTTTCAAGGTTATAGTATTTACGTACCAGAAGAGGTGGGCAAGCAGATATCCTTGACAGAACTGCCTTTCACCAAAGAGGCGAATGTGGCGCAGGGAATTAACTAATTCATGTTCTCCTGCGTGCTACTGGATAGTTAGTGCAGTATAAGCAATAGCTCATAAATTGTCGCAGTCTTTATAATCTCTCAATGCACAGCGACCCTCTTCAAAATCAGCACGCCTTAGAGATCATTCAATCTAAAGATAATCCTTTGCTCAAAAAGATTCGTGGTATTGCTAATGACGCGCGTTCTTATAAGGATACCCATCAGATTTGGCTTGAGGGAGAACACTTATGCGCGGCCGCGTTTGATAAAGGTGTGCTAGTTGAGCATTTAATTTGCTCTCACTCATATCATATTGAATTAAATCAAACACATCCACTGTGGCTTAAAAAGGCCAGCAGAGTTAGTGTGATTCATGACAATCTTTTTAAACTCATCAGCTCGTTACCTTCACCCGCAAATGTTGGTTTTTTAGTTCCATCGCCTAATCTTAAAGAGGTAAACCCTCTGTTACAAAGCGTAATTTTGGACCGAGTGCAAGATGCAGGTAATGTTGGATCTATTTTAAGAAGTGCAGCAGCCTTTGGATATAAACAAATCATTGCGTTAAAAGGAACCGCTGGTCTGTGGTCCGCCAAAGTCCTCAGAGCTGGAATGGGCGCGCATTTCAATATGCATTTGATTGAGTCAGCAACGCTTGAAGATGTCCGTAGTTTGCAGATACCTTTGCTATGCACCAGCTCTCATGAGGGATCATACTTACATGAGTTGCAACTATCCGGTAAGATTCCCGCTCCTTGCGCCTGGATCTTCGGCCACGAAGGCCAGGGGGTACGAGATGAATTGATGGCTATAGCAGCTCATAGAGTCAAAATACCCCAACCCTATGGGGAGGAGTCACTTAACGTCGCCGCTGCTACAGCAATTTGTCTGTACGCCGGTATCTCGCAAGGGACTAGCGTACAAACGGACTCATAACTCTTTAACTACCTTGAGTCTGGCAATTCAATCTTGACTTCAAGAACCTCTAAGTTATCTTGACGCTCGAGGTTTACTCTGATGTCCTCGGCATTGATTTTTACGTATTTGCTAAGAACAGCAATCAAATCGCGCTGAAGCTCTGGGAGGTAATCTGGCTCTGCAGCGTTTCGCCCAGAGCGCTCATGAGCTAAGATAATTTGCAAACGCTCTTTAGCTACATTTGCTGATTTCTTTTTCTCTCCAAGCAAAAAAGACAAGATGGACATACTTATCTCCTTCCAAACAGGCGCTGGATCAATCCCAATTTTTCATTCTCTATGAATCGCAGCGGTTTGTCCTCGCCAAGAAAGCGGTCTACTACATCTAGATACGCCTCAGACACCTCGGTCTTATCAAGATGAACTGCGGGTACACCTTGATTAGAGGCTTGAAGCACATTCTCTGATTCTGGTATTACGCCTATAAGCGGTATTCGAAGAATATCTTGAATATCTTCAATGGATAACATTTGTCCTTCCTCAACTCGCGCTGGGTTATAGCGTGTAATTAACAAATGTTCTTTTATAGGGTCTGAGCCATTAATTGCTCTTAAGGTTCTGCTGCTGAGCATACCTAAAATACGGTCTGAGTCGCGAACTGAGGATACCTCTGGGTTTGTAACAACGATCGCCTCGTCCGCGTAATGCATCGCCATGAGCGCGCCAGTCTCTATGCCGGCTGGTGAGTCGCAGATGATAAATTCAAAGTCCATTGAAGCGAGTTCACGAAGAATGCGCTCGACACCTTCTTGGGTCAGGGCTTCTTTGTCGCGTGTTTGAGAAGCTGCGAGAACGAAGAGATTGTCTGTATGTTTATCCTTAATCAAAGCCTGATTCAGGGTAGCCTCTTGGTTGATTACGTTAACAAAGTCGTACACAACCCTTCTCTCGCATCCCATGATCAAGTCTAGGTTGCGTAGCCCCACATCAAAATCAATGACAACCGTTTTGTGTCCGCGAAGGGCAAGTCCAGATGCAAAACTGGCGCTGGTTGTTGTTTTACCCACACCTCCCTTACCAGAGGTCACTACAACAATTTTTGTCATGGGTTACGGTCCTTTATTAAATGAAGAATTACAACGAGAGTTTACTGGGGTTGCATCACTAATTTATCGCCGACCAAACGGATTTGAGCCGGTTTGCCAGCAACATCTTTGGGAATCGCAGTATCGCTAGTTCTGTAAACACCGGCAATAGCAATGAGCTCAGCCTCAAGACAGGATGTGTAAATGCGCGCATCTTTATTTCCCTTTGCACCGGCAATTGCTTTTCCGCGCAGGGGTGCGTACACATGTATGTGTCCGTCTGCCATGATCTCTGCTCCAGGGTTAACCATGGCCATGACGACTAGATCCCTCCCTTTAGCGTAGACGTGCTGCCCTGAGCGAAGTGGCTTGTCTACGATGAGAGCGCAAGTTGAAACGGCTATTGCCTCTGCTGCGCCGGAGTCTGGGGCGTTCGTCGAGGCAACAACGTCCTTTAGAGGGGATTGTTGGGATAGGTCTTCAATTTGGCTGTTAATCTGGGTCTGAGCACCGCTCTTTTTGGACTCAGTCGGCATTTGTGATTGAGTAATTAAAAATAATCCAGCCAATTCAGCCCAAGCATGATGCGTCGGGTTGTTTGAGCGAAGTGCAACCGGATTCATTTTGTATTTCTTTAGCGCTTGATAAAGCTTAGGCAGGTCCAAAGTGGCGGGAGTCTCGCGCTCTGGTATCTGAGTCAAGTCGATCATGACTGGATCGTTATCAAAGAAATCTGGATGCTTAGCGAAACGTAGATCTAGGTCAGTGAGTACTTTGTCAATGTCATCGAGGCGGATGACAACGCTCTCCAATGGCAGGAGGGCACTTTTTATATCAAAGGCTGTGGGCGTTTTAGGGACTTTACTGGTCGACATCTTAAGTTTGGGTTAGCTTGTTCAAATGGGGGGATTCAAAATGTTGGAGCATTGTCCGCAATCTTCCGCTCATTTGTTACTCAGCGCAATTTTCTCAGACTTAGAGGCAAAATTTGCTAATTATTAAGATTTTTTTAATTAAAAATGGGATTAATTGACTTCATTTCTATTCAATTCGAATAAGCATCGGATAAAAGAGGGCGAATAGAGCTTTGATAAACTGTTCTGCGAGAGCCAAAGTGATTTGATCATTAATTTGTTTCCTTACTTTAAAAAATTAATAAGTCCCATCACGTTTATTTAGAATGGCTTTTAAATGTTTGCTAAACAAACGTAAAAATTAATACTTTAAATTCATTTAAGCTTATGAGTAGCGCATTAATTGTCTTTTACTTTTTGATTTTATTGTGTACCTTGCTAGTTACGACAAAGACTGTTCAAGGACCATGGCTGTTTTTGTTTCGAGCTTTTTTTCCCAATTGGAAGTTTTATCACTCACTTGGTTGGCAACCACAGCTATTTGTTCGCGTTCGCCCCTCTAGCACGAACAATGCAGATCTTTGGGGCGATAGTCAATTAATTTACCCAAGAGCACAGAGAAGTGTCCTCCATCTTTTTCATAATCCAAGTGTCAACATTGCTCTTGCTCACCAAAATTTAGTAGAACACTTGGCCAATGACCTTCAAGAATTAAGTGATCTTGGGGA
>Ga0007882_10002151_pt1 | contig 11187 bp, 12 predicted proteins | sample CryBogCBH12Aug01_FD_71195 | JGI IMG/M metagenome (GOLD analysis project Ga0007882, IMG submission 71195) | Freshwater microbial communities from Crystal Bog, Wisconsin, USA - CBH12Aug09.1 | ecosystem: Environmental > Aquatic > Freshwater > Lake | place: Crystal Bog, Wisconsin, USA | collected... | reverse complement strand
CAGTGATTTACGAGCTCAACTATTTAATCAGGGTTGGATATTACGCAGCACAAGCGATGAAGCCTTAAAAAACGTTATCAACTCGGAATACCTACTGATGCAGGGCATTATCAATAAAAACAATATCCGGGCAAATCCATGACGAAAATCAAGTAAATTCAAGCGCAATTTACTGATTATCTTGTGAATGCATCAACTCCTGAATTCTTCTTAGTCTATTGAGCGGATCGAGTTCACCCAACAAACTCACCTTAACCATCCGCTCCAAATTGAGCAACTCAGCCCACCGGTTGGCTACCCATCCACACTCATCAAGACAAAATGGTTGAGAGAATGGGAACTCTTTTAATTTAACGCCTCGAGCTTGGTTCTCAGCAATGAATTTACCCAGTGTATCTGCTACGCCCTGCAATTGAGGATCAACTCTTATGGGCGGATCATCAGGCAACAAGACCACATCGGCTCGCTCGACACCTGCCTCAGGTGCTAGCCGTTTAATAATCTCAAACCGACGCCATCCAACACATTTAATTCGGAACAAAGCAGGTTGCAACTCTTCAAACTCAAGAATTTTGGCAAGGGTTCCCACCTGTGCAGGCATAATTTCGTCGCCAGGCAATTTAACCTCGAATCCCTGCAAAAGAGTTACCACTCCAAAAGGTTCTCCTCGCTGGTGATTGCGTTTAACCATACTTAGGTACCTGGGCTCAAAGATGTTGAGCGCAATAATCCCATCAGGAAACAATGTCATAGCAAGTGGAAACAAGTCTAAACTTTTAAATTCTTGCGATGATTCAATCATTTCTTAAATATAAATAATATAGTTTCAAGTAACAGGTATCCTTTAGTTTTATTTAATTAAACACAAGTATTCAAATTAAAATAACAAAAACTAAATGAGAAAACAGCAATCCTATCATGACTGAATTACCCCAAGATCTGGCACGCTCTTTTCTGAGTCACATTCTTGAGTGCGATTCGACAATAGATAGGCAAGTTTTAGCGCAGCAAAACAAGACGCAAACAAAGAATCAACAAGTTCAAATTTTAGGCCTTCAGCAGCATTTTGAGAATTGGTTTAACAACTATTTACAGTCTCACAACCTAGCTAAGTCAAAATCTTCCCAAATTCTTATCCAACTAGCAAAAGCTTTTGAGTCCTTACATTATCCATTGATATCGGGGATTTGCTGCCAAATAATTATTGACCATTATCAAGATCGCAATGGATGGAAGCAGGATGATTACTTTTATTTAGCTGAGCAATTGGAGAGCAAAGGTAATCACCTGTTAGCTGTTCAAGGCTATAGAAAATTAATTGAACTTGGCTTAGATAAGCACAAAGCTTACAACCGGATTGGATTAATTTTCATGTCAATTGATCAACCAGAGCAAGCGATCATAAATTTTAAGCTTGCTTTAGAGGAACAGTCTGATTACGTTCAAGCACAAATTAACTTGGGTGTAGCGGAACAATTTAGTGGACGTTACACCCAGGCCATTCAATCATTTTTAAAAGCCCTTAGCAAAGATCCCTCACAAATCAATGCGCACTATAACTTAGGAATATCGTATTTTAGTATTGAGTCTTATGATTTATCAATTCAATCGCTTGAAAATGCAATAAAACTCAACCCACTATTTACAGATGCTCACTACAACTTAGGTGTTGTTTACAGTAAGTTAAAAAAACATCGATCAGCACTTGATTGTTACAAAATAGTTATCGACTTAAATTCTGATTACTTACTCGCACATTACAACAGCGGGGTATGTTACTTTGAATTATTTAAGTATGAAGAGGCACTAAAGTGTTACGAAAAAGTAATTTCAATAGATCCAGACCATATTCGTGCACATTGGAATGCAGCTCATTGCTATCTCATATTAGGGAATTTAAAAAAAGGATTTTTTGAATATGAGTGGCGCTGGAAACACAATGAATTACAGAATAAACAGGTTCAAAGAGTTTTTGACGCTCCGCTCTGGCTAGGTGAGGGCTCACTAAGGCATAAACGTATCCTCCTTCACGCAGAGCAAGGCTTTGGGGACACTTTACAGTTTATACGTTATGTAAACAGACTCATGGGCCTTGGAGCTAGTCTGATCATAGAAGTTCAACCTGCTCTTAAATTGCTAATCCAAATGTCACTACTTGACGAAAGGAAAAAAAATCAAAATGAAGAGAAATTAATCGTCATAGCTAGAGGAGAGAAATTACCAGCCTACGATCTTCACTGCCCTCTAATGAGTTTACCCCTGGCAACAGGCAGAACTTCGGCCTCATTTCTCGCAGCTGCTCCGGTTCCCTATTTAAATGTCGACGAATTTCACCAGGGTATATGGTCCAAGAAATTAGACGCAATCATCCAAGATCACCATTTAAATTGGAACTTGAGTCCAGACGAAAAACGTCTACGAATTGGATTAGTATGGTCAAGTGGTTACAGAGATGATCAAAAAGATACATGGGAAATTAACCAAGAGCGTAACCTTCAGTTAAAAGCACTAGAGACAATATTTCAACTCCCAATAGACTGGATAAGTCTGCAAATAGGCAAAATACCCAACAAGGAATTGCAAGATCTAAATCTTATAGGCTGGCAAGGCTCTAAACTAATAAATCTTAGTGCAGAAATCAACAATTTTGCAGATACTGCAGCAATAGCGAAGTGCTTAGATATGGTAATTACGGTTGATACATCGACAGCCCATTTATGCGGTGCATTAGGCCTGAATACTTGGATAGTACTAAAAGCAAATGCCTGTTGGAGATGGTTTTTACATACTAACCAATCGCCCTGGTATCCTAATGTTCGTTTATTTAGACAATCAATGAAAGGTGATTGGAACGGGGTGATAAACCTGTTGAATTCAGAACTGAAGGTATTGACCACTAAGGCTAGATAGTTTGCTTGAACGGATTAGTTACTATAAGACTAAAAATAAAAAAAGGCGCCTAGCACGAACAGGCGCCTTTTACATGAAGATTTTATCTGGTTAAGATAATTTACCCGTGTATTTTTCCAGTTGAGCCCAGGCTTCATCGCCAAATTTTTTATGCCAATCTGCATAAAACCCGGATGATCGAAGCTTTGCTCTGAATGCGTCCGTCTGTACGTCATTAAATATCATACCTTTAGACTTGAGATCAGCCTGCAAACTCTCATTAAGTTTACGGACTTCAGCGCGTTGAAGCATTGCAAATTCAGCTACTAATTTGGTCATCAAAGCTTGCAAATCAGCAGGAAAACGTTCGAAGAGCTTTTTATTACCCATGAACCAATAGCCATCCCACATATGGCCGGTCATTGAACAATACTTTTGAACTTCATTGAGTTTTGCTGTTGAAATAATTGCAAGGGGATTTTCTTGACCTTCAACAACTTTAGTTTGCAGCGCTGAATAGACCTCTGCAAAGTTAAGCGGCGTTGGTGAGGCCTCTAGGTCTTTGAACATTGAAACCCACATAGGCCCGGGAGGGGTCCGTAATTTTAGACCCTTCAAGTCTTCTGGGGCATTGATAGGACGAACGCTGTTGGTTATATGTCTATACCCATTATCCCAAATTTTATCAAACGCAAAAATACTACCTGTAGCAGCGATTTGTTGACGTACGTGAGCGCCCAAATCACCATCCATAGCATTCCAAACTTGGTTGTAATCTTTAAAAGCAAAACCAACACCATTTATTTGAGCAGCAGGTACTAATGTACCGAGGATTAATGGGGATAAAGTCATAAAGTCTAGTGCACCAGATCTCAACTGAGAAAGCATGTCCGTATCGTTACCTAATTGGTTATAGGGAAAGACTTGTAAATCAATACGGCCCTTAGATTCAGTTTTCAACTTTGCAGCTAAAGCTACAGCCTGTGTGTTCAAAGGGTGAGTAGCGGGCAAGTTACTACCAAACTTAACACTGAACTCAACCTTCTGAGCGTTAGATGAGCTGATCACCCAAGGCGCCGCTAAAGTAGATGCAGTCACAATTAATTTACGTCTAGTTAGTTTCATTCATTTTCTCCATGTAAATTTTAATTTTCCAAATATAACATGTACCCTAGATGATCAAGCGAAGGATCCGAGAACGAACCTCTTCTTTAACTAAATTTAATGACAAAATGGATACACAACCACTCAAAACTAATGGTTTTCCATAATCTAATTTACAGAGAATCATCTTTAATGAAAAGCACAGTCTAGAAAACTTCATTAAGTTAAAAGATATTAGCAAAGACTTATTACAAATTAAGTAAAGAGATTAATTCAGAATTAATTAGTCGGAGATGATAAATATCAATACAGCTTTGGGCATTAAGATCAATAATAAACATATATAAATAATCTTAAAAAGCATCTATCAAATGAAAATATTTAAATATATTTATCATGAAAAAGCTAATCAAAATTTATAAATAAATTTAATATTTAAAAGTAATAGATTTCAAATAAAACGATAATTTTGAAATCAAAAAAATAATTTAAATCATTAATACGATTAATGTTAAATAAATCAAAAACCGTAGATCTATATTGACAAGGGGGCGGCTACAAAATAAGTGCCACGAAAAAAATTATGAGCTAAAACAAATACCAAATTCAAAAGAAATTAATGAAAAAACTAAATATACTTTGCATTGCAGCCCTTGCTACCATGAGTTCCACCTATACAACAGCACAAAATCTTGATAGATTCTACGGAGGAATAGGAGCAGGAGAAGCAGTATCAAAGATTGATTACAACCTGATGAGCAAAGACTTGATGGGCTCAGGTATAACTGATAGCGGAACAAGCTCAAACCATAAAGATGCGTCTTATAAAATTTTTGGTGGATATCAATTTAATCCCTACTATGCAGTAGAAGTTGGCTATTTTAATTTCGGCGCATTCAAATTCAATACCAATACTACTTCCGCAGGATCACTTAATGGGAATTTAAAAATAGACGGAATAGATCTCGCAATTGTTGGAACTATACCTTTAAGTGAAAAATTATCACTCATAGGCCGAGGCGGATGGATAGACGCGCGAACAAGCGATACCTTTAGTACATCGATACCAGGGTCAATTAGTAATTCAAATCCTCAAAAAACTCAAAATAATTATTCAGCTGGATTTGGCTTTGCATACAAAATAAATCAATTAGTAACCGCAAGAGCTGAACTAGAAAGATACAGAATAAACGATGGACTTGGAAATAATGCTAATGTAAATTTAGCAACTTTAAGTTTAGTTTTTCCTTTTGGAAACACAAAAATTGAAGCACCAAAAATACAAGAAAAAGTATCGCAACCAGAAATACAAGAAAATAGATTCACCGAAGAGAAACCTAAAGTAATTCAACCTCAAAAAGATGAATCATATATTATAGAAACAAAAGAAAACTTAAGAATTAGTTTTTCTGCGGAAATTTTATTCGAATTTGACAAGGCGAAAATAACTCCATTAGGAAAAAGATCATTAGATAAATTCGCAAAAGAAGTAAATGCAGTGGAATATGATTTAGTAACCATCGATGGCAATTCAGATCGTATAGGAAAGAAAAGATATAACGAAAAACTATCGTTAGCAAGAGCTGAATCAGTTAAAGAATATCTCATTTCCATAAAGGCGATTCAAGAAAATAAAACAAAAACAATAGGAAGTGGAAGTAGTAAACCCCAGACAGATATAAGTGATTGTCGCGGAATCAAAACATCTAAAGCTGTAATAGCTTGTCTTCAGCCTGATCGTCGAGTAGATGTTGACTTAAAAGGTTCAGAACATATAAACAAATAAGTGATTAAACATTAAATCGATACACTCAACACTTAATATTTGAGTGTGTCGATTAAACAAATAAATTTTCTTTATTAATTAAAAAAATTTACATTTATGAAAAAAAACCGTCTACTCTGAAAGAATAGACGGTTATATTAAAACCAGAGGTTCTAATTATTTTGCAACAACTGAAAGTTTATGAGCTGCTGCAGTAACGTGTTCAGTAGCACTGACAACGTGAGCGTTGGCAACTTTAGTGTGATCAGATGCTCCCTTATGATCCTTGGAGTCAATCATTTTAACAACCTCTTTATGCGACTTAGCTGCTAACTCTAAATGTTCAGCTGCTTTAGCATGATGTTGTTGTGGAGTTACGGTTGAAGCATGATCTGTAGTTTTAGTTTCTGTAAGTGTCATTTTATTTTCTTTGTAAAGGTTAATATTAGTTATCTTATAGTTTATGAGTACATAACCTACAAATCAATTATCAGAGAAAATTTATGTAGTGTCTGTCTGTTATCCAACTGTCTAAATGAATTAAGAATCATCTAAATAGGTATTAAATATTTCTAAATATACTTATTGGTAAGAATTAAAACCGAGTTCCAACTGACAATGTGAAACCCTTAACATATACATTATCACGATCATATGAATGCATATAGTCAATTTGTCCGTAAATAACTTTTGTTAAATTAGTTTGAATACCAGCTCCATATGCTACGTCACTACCTAAATCAGATCCTGATGCTGACGCCGTTGAATTGGCACGAACAACTCCTATTCTTGCAAATACTTCCGTACCGTCAATAATAGTAAATTTTGGTTTTAGAAAAACACCAAATCCGCTGTAGGAGGCATCATACCCGGGTCGACTATCCTTAGATACTGTTGTCGTATAAAGAACATCTAAACCCAAGTTTTTATTCAATTCATTTCCAATGAGGAATCTTACGCCATATGGCTTAGCGTCTCCACCTGGACCAGCAAGATCGATTGGTGAAAAACCAATTTCACCATAAAAGCTGTTTGCAGATCCAACTTGACTTTGAGCATTAGATGCTGAATTCATTAATAATGCACTAACTGCAATAGATAGTAAAATTTTATTGTTCATATAAATTCCATTAATGTTAAAGGTAAGATCATCGTTTAAATTGAAATTAAACTCTGTCTGCTCTCGCACTTAAACGAAAATAATGATCTATTAATCAAATCAAATTTAAAATTTAATTCTTTAATAAAAAATTACTAGCAATAGAGTCTATTAATACTTAATCAACTTTATTTTTTAATCCAACGACATCAACATCAACTCTTCGGTCTGATGAAAGGCATGCAATAGCCTCTGAAGAGGAATGTAACCCTCTACAAGCACCTGAATCAGTTAACGGTTGTGAGCTTCCGCGTCCAATAGTTGATAATTTATTTGAAGCGATTAATCCGCTCGAAATAAAATACTCCTTAACCGCGTTAGCCCGTTGAAGTGATAATTTATCGTTGTATTCCTTAGGACCAATACGATCGGTATGTCCAACAATATTTATGTTGTCATATGCAACACCATTAAGTTGATTAGAAAATTTATCTAATTCAACTTTTCCTAGCGGAGAAATGGTCGAACGATCAAATCCAAAAAGAACATCAGAGCTAAATGAAACATGAAGAATTTCTGGCGGCGTTTCTACAACAGGCGCTGGAAGCTCTTCATATATTATTCTTTCAACTATCGGTGGTTGTGCCTCTGTAACAACCACTACTACTGGTATAACTTCAGTACTTACACGCTCAATTACTTTAACCTCTTTAACAGGATCTTGTCCGAATGGGAATACCAAACTAATTGTTCCAATATTTATATCACCTTTGTTTCCTACAGCGTCGTTGATACGATATCTTTCAAATTCTGTACGTACTGAAATTGATTGATTAATTTTGTAAGAAAATCCGACACCTGCTTTGTAATTATTGTCAATAATTTGTGGGTTGTTATTTAATACCGCAATAGAACCCGAGGCTGTAAAATTATCTCTAGCTCGTGTATTAGCTACACCAATTCTTCCAAGAAAGGATAACTTTTCTGTGATGGGTAGGTAACCTAATAAATCAATATTGAATCCTTCAAGTTTTACGCCTCCGTTTAAAGTCCCCGATGGTATCGTGGTGGATTTAAAACCGAATTCACCCAGCTTAAAATATCCAGCTTCAATTCCAAAATTGCTATTTATTTGATAACCTCCGAATATTTTATACGAAGCGTCAATTTGATCGTGTACTATAGAAGTAGAAGTTGATCCCGCCCCAATTAATTCAGCGCTAATTCGATCATCATCTATTTTTGCTCGGCCCTGCCCTGCACCCAAACCACCGTAGAAGTGATCTATATTTTGAGCTTGTACATTTGTAAAGCAAATTAAGCTTAAAACAGAGGTAATTAGTAGTCTTAAATTATTCATTATTTTCTTTCAAATATATTTTTATCAGCAGGTACTAGGGTGAAACAATGGTGGTGTTTGTCATCGTTACAGATGCATATAAGCCAATTGCTCGACCAATTAGAGTAGTTTGATTTGTCTGACCTACAGTAGAAAAGGTTACGCCAGAAGAAGCTATGATGGTTCCTACCATGTTAGAACCATATCCAATTGTTGCTGCACTTCCAACTTGCCAGTACACATTTTTAGCCTGTGCACCATTCGAAAGTATTACTTGCTTAAAGGTACCAACAGTTAAAGTAGATGGAATTATAAAAATCCATTCAGCATCAGGATTTCCCCCTGCATCTAATGTTAGATTACCAGCACTAATAATAAATGAGCTACCTGTACTGTATACAGCAGGTGCTAAAGTAATAAGACCTAATTCTCCGTTTATAACATGACCAATTGGTAAAATGCTTAAAGTATGGTAAGCGGCAATTGCGTCATTTGTAGCAGTAGTAGCCAATGCTAGAGTGGCATCTGTACCTGGCGCTGGTGGCCCACAATAAATATGGCCAGTAACATTACCAATATTTAGTGTTGTTTCTGTATATATAGTACTTCCTTGATGGAAGCCGGTAAATAATGTACAAGCTGCAGTTGTACCTAAATCACCATTGATAATTGTATTGATACCCGAATTCGTTACACCTGCATTACCTCCAAATGCTCCGTAAGAAGCAATACTATGTAAATCAACCACTGCTGCATGATTACAAGCAAGCGTTCCAGTTTGAAATGTAAACGAAGTTGCTAATAACGCATTACCATCTGTATCTTTAATTCCATTTGTTAAATTAACAGAATAAACTGTAGAGGCAGTATAGGCTAATGGGGTAAATGTCGCAGTGTTCGTTAAATCGTTATAACTTATAGAGCCTGCAAACGTAGGTGAATTAATATAAAAAGATGATGATGTTATGGTCAATGCATCCATAGATTTACTAAATGTGACACTAACTGGCTGGGATAAGCAAATACCTGTTTGCAATGGAGAAATAAGAGGATTTGTAGCAGTAATAGTAGGGCCAATAGTCGTAATATTGGAAGTGTTAAAACTCCAAATGTATTCTGAAGCCATTTGTATTCCGTTCGTATCAGCAACCCCGGTTGTAATGGATGCTGTGCATATTGAATTTACTGGAAGGCTAGAAGTTTGTTGAAAAGTAGCTGTTTGATTTAAATTGTTGTATTTGACAGTTCCTGTAATAGGAGTACCAGATGGACAATTAATCAAAAAAGTAGAAGTATTTAATGTTGCAGAATTCATATTGCGATTGAATTTTGCAGATATATCCATATTATTTGCTACTCCAGTCACAATAGGATTAGTATTAGCTGGGACAGTCAGTATTACCTGCGGAGGTGTGGACACGACAGGTGTTCCGAGAATTGGAGACTGGCCACCTGATCCACCACATCCGTTTAATAAATTAATACAAATTAGGACGCAGATGAATCGTAATTTTCTAGCTGTTATGTTTAAAAGCCTCATATAAATTCCTTCGTTTGGTGTATTTAAAGAAATACATTCCATAAGATTGATTTGATAAGAATTTATCTATTACGTCTGTCTGATATCCAACATAAATTAATACGACATCCCTTGACAAAACTCATAATATAAAAATGATACTGAGTTAAATTTGTTTTATATTTTGCAATTTTTTCAAAATATAAAAACTAATAAAGTGAAATCTATGAATATTAAAAAATACCTTCAATGCATAACTACATCATTATTGATTACAATTTTCTCCGGCTGTGCTGTCACAAGAGACCAGGAATCAGTTGGAGCATATATTGACGATAGTGTCATTACTACATCCATTAAAAGTAAATTTTTTGAAGATAAGACTGTTGATGGCTCAGCAATTACAGTTGAAACTTTAAATGGAATCGTGATGCTATCCGGTTTTGTAAAAAATGTATTGCAAAAAAATACAGCTGAAAATATAACAATAAAAGTTAAGGGTGTTAAAGCTGTGAAAAATGAAATATCTGTGAAGCCATAATTTAAAGAAAAAGAAAATAACCCCCAGATAAAGAAGTATCTGGGGACTAAATACCTATTTTGATTTATTGACTTCATGTCCAATATATCCACCTACTGCAGCACCACCAATAGTTCCTGCAGCACTGCCGCCTGTTAATATAGCCCCTCCGACAGCTCCTGCACCGGCTCCAATAGCTGTTGATTTATCTTTTTCAGACATATGTGAACAACCAGATAAGATAATTAAATAAAAATAAAATGTATAGACGTAATTTTTTCGTTTGTTTAGAAACATAAATAACCTTTAAGATAATTTGAAAAATATAAATCCACAAATGTGAATGGACATAAGATAACAACTTATATTTGATACGTCTGTACCCTTAAACACTATGTGTGACATCAGACAGACTGATTTTTGTTTACAAAGTAAATTATCCTTTGTATAAAGTAATGAAAGAAGAAAAATATGAGTGAGCAAAAATTAGATCGTGAAAAATTAAATTCTTTAATAAATCTATTTTTCAATAATTTTGATGAAATGTTAAATAATTCAAAGCCTCTCATAAATGAAAGTGCAGATGAAATATCAGAAATTGCAATAAGGATATTAAATGAAATTAAACTTAAAATAATTTTAAAGAATACTAATTGCAAATTTATTGACCATGTTGCGAATTCAATTCGCAACAATCCTATTAAAGCCATTCTTCTTGCAACAAGCATTGGGGCTATCTCTGTTGGACTTATAACCCTTCTTTCTCGATCAAAATTTAAAAATTAATATATATTAATGCTTAAATTAATATATAAATTAATAGGATTTAAGCCCATCTATTTTGTAGAATATTTGAGCAAATCAGTTGAGATTATTTCAAATGAGTTCAAATCATCGCTACATTGTTTGAAGCAAAGTATTTTTCTATACTTAATTTCTTTTGCTTTAATTT
>Ga0007882_10002148_pt1 | contig 11202 bp, 5 predicted proteins | sample CryBogCBH12Aug01_FD_71195 | JGI IMG/M metagenome (GOLD analysis project Ga0007882, IMG submission 71195) | Freshwater microbial communities from Crystal Bog, Wisconsin, USA - CBH12Aug09.1 | ecosystem: Environmental > Aquatic > Freshwater > Lake | place: Crystal Bog, Wisconsin, USA | collected... | reverse complement strand
GCATCGCGCGATAGAGCGCAATCGCCTCCTCCTGCCGCCCCAGCCCCACCGCGATGGTGGAGGCGAGCAGGCGATAATCGGGGTTGTCGCCGTCGTCGGCCAGCAAGGGGGCGAGCGCCGAATGCGCCGCCGCGTGCTTCTGGCGGCTGGCCAGCGTCTGGGCATATTCCAGCCGCGCGGCGCGGTGCTCGGGAACCATTTCCAGCACGGCGGAGAGCAGCAGTTCGGCATCGTCATAGACCTCGCGGGCCATGCCGATCCTGGCAAGCAGGCGCATCGCCTCGGGGTGATCGCCATGCGCCAGCAGAAAGGCGCGGATCATCGTCTCTGCCTGCCCCAGATCGCCGTCGAAATAGAGCGAAGTGGCCGCCACCACCTCGCCCGGCAGCGCGGCCAGCGTGGCGAGATGGGCGGCGGCGGTGGCGGCGCTCGGCTCATCGCCGGTGATGCGGTAGACCCCCTCCAGCATCCGCCAGCCGAGCGGCAGCGCCGGGTTGAGATTGACCGCGCGCAGCAGCGCCGCGATGGCCTCGGTGGCGTGCCGGCGCGCCACATGACACAAGCCGCGCTCCTGATGCAGCAGGCTGAAGCGCGGCTGCAGCGCCGCCAGCCGCTCAAGGCTCGCCAGCGCCTCGTCGATGCGGCCAAGGTGGCGTAGCGCGCTCGCCTCTATCAAGAGCAGATCGCGGTTTTCGGGATAATCGGCCAGCAGCGCGCGGGCCGCCGGCAGCACCTCGCCATGCCGGCCGCCAGCCTGCGCCGCCCGCAAGCGCCGCACCTCGCTTTCGAGGGCGGAAATGGGCGGGGTGGCGGGTCTATCCAGCAGGGTGGCGTTGGTCATGGCGTGGTGTCCGGTGGATCAGGAAAGTGGGACGGCACCCTCGGTGCCGCCCGTTACAGTTTGACGATTCCTGATGGGGTGCCGGCCATAATCCGGTAGCGGGCCGCCAATCGCGCAGGTCGATCGGCGGCCCGGTTCGGCGGTCTTAGAAGCTCGCGCCGATCTTCACGCCGAAGGTGCGCGGCCGCACCGGAACCTGCGCCTGAATGAACTGCGGCGAGGAGGTGAAGGTCGAGGCGTTGGAGTCGCCGAGGTTCTTCACAAACACCGAAGCCGTCCAGCGATCCTTGGCAAAGCCCAGCGAGGCATCCATCAGCGCATAGCCCGGCTGGCGATAGCGATACTGGGTGGTGCCAAACACCGCAGCGCCAGTGGGGCCGGCGGGATAGGTGTTGGGCTCGGAGTACATCACGCCGGTGTAGTTGGCGGCGAAGGTGGAGAACCACTTCAGCCCGTGCATCTCCCAATCATAGCGCAGGCGGATATCGGCCTGCACCTTGGGGGTGAACGGGGTGTTGCCACCCACCGCGCCGAAGGGATTGACCGAGGGGATCACCGCGCCAGCCGACTTCGAATAGAACTGGGTGATGCACTGGCCATAGGTGGCAGAAGCCGCCACATTCGACACAAAGCAGGGCGAATTGGCCTGGGTGTTGTCGTTGTAGGTCATCGCACCCTGCACGGTCAGGCCTTCCATCGGACGCGCCACGAACTGCGCCTCGAGGCCCTTGATGTGATAGGTCGGCCCATTGGTGACGAAGCTGGTGTTACCAAAGCCGCCAGCCGGGTTGTAGAAGCCGATCTGGGTGTTGCTCCAGATCATGTAATAGGCCGAGAGGTTGAGCTGCAGCTTGCGATCAAGCAGGTCGGTCTTGAGGCCCACTTCCCAGTTGGTCAGGCTGTCGGGCGAATAGCCGTTGGGCCGGTTGAACTGGTAGAGCGGATCCTGCGGATTGCCATTGGCGTCCTTGCTGGCCTGCAAGGGCAGGATCAGCTTGGTGGCGCGGTTGAAGCCACCGGGGCGGAAGCCCTGGCTGAACAGGCCATAGATGATGGTGTGATCCTGCGGCTTCCAGGTAATTACGCCACGGCTCTTGAAGCCATGATAGCCCACGTGATCGTTGTTGGCGTTGATATTGACGTTGCCGCCACCCGCCACCGCGCAAACCAGCACATTGACGCAGTTGCCGGGATAGGTCTCGAACTGCGAGCCTACCTCATATTCCTTGTAGTCGTAATAGCGGGTGCCGCCGGTCAGCGTCAGCTTCGACGTCACGTCGAAATCGACCGAGCCGAAGAAGGCGGTCTGGGTGTAGCCGCGCTGGGTATCCTCGCCAAAGGCGGTGTTGCTGGGCTCGAGGCCCGGCTGGTTGGCGGTGGAGCCGGGATAGGTCGACACCACGCCCGAGCAGGTGACATTCTGCGAGATCAGCGCGTTGGTGCAGGTGGGGATGGTCTTGTAGTCGAACTGCATCACGTCAAAGATCTTGAACTGCTCCCAATAGGCCCCGCCGATGGCGCGGATGCGCTTGTCTTCGGGGGTGGAGAGACGCAGCTCATGGCTCTGGTGGGTGTTGCGCACCGAGTCATGCCAATAGCCCTGCGGCGAGTAGCACTGCGGGGTGTTGCTGCCCCAGCCGGTGGTGCCGCCGGTGCACTGGTAGTACATCCCCGCGCCGGTGCGCGAGTAGTTGGTATAGTCCTGCTGATCCTCGATATGGCGGGTCATGTAGCTGCCGGTGTAGACCAGCTTGAGGCCGCCGATCTTGCCGTTCACCGTCCAGGCGGTGTTCCAGTAGCGGTCCTTGTTGAAGCTGGGGGTGAAGATCGTCGTCTGCAGCTTGCCCAGCGGCTGGAAGTCGAGGCCATAGGGCTCCTGCGCCGAGCTGCCCTGGGCATCCATATCCTGCATCGATTCCGTGATCAGCACGTTCCAGTCGGGGTTCACATCCCACAGCGCCGAGAGACGGATACCCTGATAGGTCACCGGGTTGCTGTTCTTTCCGGCGATGGCATAGTTGTTATACTGGCCGCCGTTCGATTGCTGCGAAGCAGGCAGGGCGCAGCCATTCACCGGAGCCTGACCATTGGGGCACAGGCCGCCAACGGTGGGCACGTTGAAGTAGCTGTTGCCGCCATCGATGTTCGAGCGCGTGAAGGTCGAGGGCACGTTGTCGATGTAGCCGCCCTGACGATCGTTGTAGATCACCGCGCGCACCGCCAGCTTGTCCTCAAGGATCGGCACGTTGAGCGTGGCGTTGAACGAGGAGTTGGCCGCGCCATGGCTGGTGCCGCCGTAGATACCCTCGACATTGCCTTCCCACTTGTTCAACTTCGGCTTGTTGGTGATGTAGCGCACCGCGCCGGCCTCGGCCCCGCCGCCAAACAGCGTGCCCTGCGGGCCTTCCAGCACCTCGACGCGCGCCATGTCCACCATGTAGACATCGGCGTTGCGCGCGGGGAACTGCATCGACTGGTCGTCGAGATACAGCGCCACGTTGGGGAAAGGCGCGATGGTGGCCGAAGACTGGTTGCCCACGAAACCGGCGGAAAGGCCGCGCATGAAGATCGCGCCGGCGCCCGGGCCGTTGCTGCCGTAGGTGACGTTCGGCGTATACTTCAGCAGATCGTCGAAGGTGACGACGTTGAACTGCGATAGCGTCTCGCCCGAAAGCGCCTGCAGCGTCATCGGCACATCCTGAACCGACTGATCGCGGCGCTGGGCGGTCACGATGATGTCGGCGGTGGAGGAAGTGCTCATGGCATCGGCGCTGGCGGCATCGGCGGCGAAGGCATTGCCGCCACCGAGAACCGCGATAACCGCCGCGGACAACATAAAGCTGGTTTTGATCGAAGCGAGATTGGCGTGCATCGGAGCCCCCGAAAGCTGATTAGCGGCGCACTCGCTCGATCAGCAGGCCCGGTCGGCCGCGATCGTGAATGCGCGCGAGCCCTCTGACAAACTTGCCAGACTACCGCCAATATATATGGACAACACCCCGAATAGAAAAAATCTATAAGCCATTGATGGGGAATCGATAGCAATACTGTCACACGGTCATGAAATGGAAGTAATGCATATAGACCATTATCTCTGTAATAATTTGGAAACATCTAGAGTCAGCCGTGGCCATAAACCATCAGCACCTTCGTGCATTTCATGCAGTTGCCCTAGAGGGCAGCTTCAGCCGTGCCGCAAGAAGGCTGAATATTTCACAGCCAACTCTTTCGCAGCAAATAAAGGCGCTGGAAAATCGTTATGGCATAATGGTTTTCGAGGGACGCCGCCCACCCCTTGGGCTCACCCCGGTGGGGCGCGAATTGCTGGCGCTGGCCCAGCGGCTGTTCGCCATCTCCGATGAGATCGAGGATCTTCTGGGCGAGCGTCCCGCCAGCGAGGCACTCACCATCCGCCTCGCCGCCGATTCGCCGATCTATGCCGCCCGCCTCGCCCAGGCGCTGATGCTGGCCGATCCGCTACTCGGGGTGGAGGTGCATATCGATAATTCGCATGACACACTGGCGCATCTGCTCGAGGCGCGTGCCGATGTTGCTATAATCAGCGATCCGAAAATCGATCCACGCTTTGCCTACAAACCGCTGTTTATCGATTATCTCAAGCTGGTGGTGCCAGCCAGTCACCCACTGGCCGGGGGCGCGGTGTTTCCGCTGGCCGCGCTGGCGGAGGAGTGCCTGCTGCTGCGCGAGCCCTCCTCGAAAACGCGCGGTGCCACCGATACGCTGCTGCGCGCCCACGATATCCGCCCCGCCCGGCAGGTGGAGCTGCACAGCCGCGAGGCGATCCGCGAGGCGGTGGCGCTGGGGCTGGGCGTCAGCCTGTTTTTCTCCTCCGAATGCCCGCCCGATGCGCGGCTGGTGGCGCTCAATCCCGATTGCCAGCCCGATTCCGCGCTGCTCACCGGCTATATCGTGTGCTGTGTGGAGCGGCGGCGCTCGCTATTCATGCGGAAGGTGCTGGAGGCGGCCAGCAGCCTGGAGGCGCTGAGCCCAATCGCGCTGAGCCCTGCCCTATCGGCGCAATTGAAGGCCGATCCCGCCAGCCTTGGCCTCCCCACGCTGGCAAAATCGCGGCTGGGCTTTGGGCCAGACACGCTGCTGCAATGTCGCGCGCCCACACTGGCGCAAATCGCCGCCAGCTCCTGACGCGCCCACAAGGATCACCGCCATGCCCACAACCGCGCCCCGCATTTCCCGCCCCCTCGTGGCCGCGCTGCTGGCGCTGAGCGCGGGCCTTGGCCTCGCCGGGCCAGCCAGCGCCCGCCCGGTGCTGCTGATCTCGATCGACGGGCTGCGCCCGGCCGATATCGCGCAAGCCACCCAGCGCGGGCTGCAGCTGCCCAATTTGCGGCGCTTTCTCGCCGAGGGGGCCCATGCCGAGGGGGTGATCGGCGTGCTGCCCACCGTCACCTATCCCAGCCACACCACGCTGCTCACCGGCGCGGCTCCCGCCCACCATGGCGTGGTCAACAACTGGACCTTCGACCCCACGCAGAGCAACTACGACGGCTGGTATTGGTATGCCGCCGATATCAAGGTGCCGACCTTGTGGGATGCGGCCCATGCGGCCCACCTTTCCACCGCCAATGTCCACTGGCCGGTCAGCGTGGGCGCGGCCAGCGTCGATTGGAACCTGCCGCAGATCTGGCGCAGCGGGCTTGCCGATGATGACAAGCTGGTGGCAGCGCTCTCCACGCCGGGCCTGCTGCCCGCGCTGAGCCAAAGCGAAGGCCCCTATGCGACCGGGATCGACGACGGCGTGGGGGGAGACGAGAACCGTGGCCGCTTTGCCGTGCGGCTGATAGGCTTGCACCATCCGGATTTCATCACCGTCTACCTCACCGCTCTCGACACCACCCAGCACCACGCCGGGCCCGATACACCCGAGGCCCACGCCGTGCTGGAGCGGATCGACACCGTGGTCGGCAAGCTGGTCGCCGCCGAGTTGGCCGCCCATCCCGATGCGGATATCGCCGTGGTCAGCGATCATGGCTTTGCCCCGGTGGATCACGAACTGAACCTGTTTCGCGCCTTTATCGATGCCGGGCTGATGCGGCTGGACAGCAAAGGCAAGGTGAGTGGCTGGGACGCGGTGCCGTGGAACTCGGGCGGATCGATCGCGGTGGTGCTGGCGCGGCATGATGACGCCGCGCTGCGCGAGCATGTGGCGGCGCTGCTCGCCACGCTGCAGGCAGACCCGGCCAACCGCATCGCCGAAATCATCCCCCGCAGCGAAATCGCGCGCGCGGGCGGCAACCCCGATGCCGATTTCTACCTCAACCTCGCCCCCGGCATGATGGCCGCCAACTATGCCGGAGCCAGCGCCCCACTGGTTGGCCCCTCGCACTACAAGGGGATGCACGGCTATTTCCCGGCAGACCCGCGGATGCGCTCGACCTTTCTGGTGAAGGGAACCGGCATCGCCGCTAATCGCGATCTCGGGCTGATCGACATGCGCGCTATCGCCCCAACGCTAGCGAAACTTCTCGGTGTGACGCTGTCCGGGGCGGAAATGCCCGCGATACCGCTGACGGACGGCTCACACTAAACGCGCCGGATCAGTGTGATAGACCATGCTGCCGTTTGACTGCCGATAACCGGATTTTGGCGGGCCTGGCCGTTGCGGGAGGCCCCCCGTGGGCCAGGCTCCAATGGGCCGGGACGCCTTGGCAAGGCGTCCCGGCCGTGAGGTTTAGAACTTCACCGTGATGCCAGCGCGGCCGCCAACACCTTCGAGCGAGCTAATCGCGCCCGAGCCATCGCTGAAGGTGCGGGTATAGGTTGCTTCCATAAACCCGCTGACCGAGCGGCCCGAGGCAATGCTGAGCCCGACAACGCCCTCGCCATAATCGGGCATGCGGGTGCCGTTCACGGTGTCGATGCCGCCGAGGTTGCTGAAGGTGACGCGGCTGCTGCCCTTGAAATCGTGGACATAGCTGGCGCCCGCATAATACGACATCCTGGTATTCTCGCCGATGGTGGAAACCCCGCCGATGCGGCCACCCGCCTTGCCGCGCAAGCCATCGCGGTCGTCGAAGTCGACGGTCGTGCCCTGAACGCTGAAGGAATTGAGCGAAGTGGCGACATAGGAAATCTGCGCCAGCGGCTCGACAAAGAAGGTATTGCTGCCAAAGCGGATCCCCATTTCGCCACGCGCACCATAGGCAGCGCCGTGCAGGTTGTTGTTGAACCCGACGATCGGGCTCTGCGCGTCGGCCCAGTAGTAGTCATATTTGCCAAGGGCGTTGAAGAAGATGTTGCCCGAGGTGAAGCTGGCATAGGCACCGCCATTGACGGCATCGAACTTGATGCTGTCGGCGGAATCACCCAGCGTGTCCTGCGAATGGATGTAGCCGCCGGTGATGCCGAGAGCAAAGCCACCGCGCGAGCCCACGCCACCGCTCAGATCCAGCCCAAGCTGGCCGCCGAAGTAATCCTGCTGATAGCCCGTGTTGGTCACATGGCCCTGACCCAGCGCGCCGTAATCATACGCGCCGTGGGCGTTATCGACCGAACCAGCCATCGTCATCCAGAACTTGCCTGCGGGTGCCGCCCCGCCCAGCGACCACAAGGCATCGCGACGCGACTGCATATGCGCGGTCACCGCGTCAGCCGATTTATACCACAGGTTGCGCTCGGCGGTGCCATAGCCCAGCATATTGAGGGCAGCATCGCTGGGTGAGGCCACCAGAATATAGTTCGTATTGGCGGGGACATACACCGCGTCATAGCGAACCAGACCTGCATTGACCGAGGCGGCGGGAAGGCTGAAAGCGGTGGGCGACGAAGCTGCTCCAGCCTGCACGATGGTCACACCCGAGTTAAATACCGGCTGGCCGCCAACGGGCAGCGAGACGATAATTTTGGTGGAGCCGGTAGCGCTGCCGCCAATAATCAGCTTGTCGGTCGAGATCAGGGCACCCGGTGCAACATCAACGGCAAGCTGGGCATTGCCGGTGCCAACGTAATTGCCGCCGATCGTCAGCGTGTCGCCGACACGGCCGTTGGCCATGTTGATCGAGCCGGAGTTATTGAAAGTGGCGAGGCCAGCGAGAGTTGCGCCCAATGGCACTACGCCGAAGGCCCCCACGGTTACCGTGCCGGTGTTGTTGAAGGTATCGCCGAGGCCAAAACCGCTGGTGCCGCGGGCATTGAAGGTTCCCGAATTGTTGACGACATCCCCCCCGCCCAACAGCGACAGCGCACCGCTGATGGTGCCGGAGTTGTTAACCGTGGCCGGGCCGCCGCTGCTGGAAATCGCAAAAATAGCGCCGCCGATGCCGCCCGCGTTGGTGACGGTGCTGCCCGTGGTGGACGACAGCGCAACGCCATTCACGCCACCCGAAATCGTTGCGCCGCTGGATGTGGTCAGCACTGCCGTGGTGCCGGTAATGTCAATGCCGTCGTTGGACACCGAGTTAACCAGGCCGCCCGTGACATTGACTGAGGCGGGGGCGCCGGTGCCGTTGGCCACGATCGCAACCGAATCCTGCGCGACGGCTCCGCTGCTGGTCACGCTGACCAAGCCGGTGCCGTGCGCGAAGATCGCATTACCCCCGTTGGCGCCAACCGATACCGCGCCAGCATTGACGGTTACGGCACCGCTGGTGCTGGTGGCAATAATGCCGCTGGCGTTTAGCCCGCTGGTGATGACCGTGCCGGTGGTTACCGAAACCGGGCCGCCCGTGCTGGAGACGACAACGCCATTGCTGCCAAGGCCCGCCGTGGTAACCGCGGCACCGCCGCTGAGCGTGCTGGCGCCGGTGCTGGCGATGGTGATGCCATTGGTGGCGTTGGCGGTCGTGTTCACCACGACACCCGCAGGGGCCGACACGGTGATATCGGCGAGCGCATTGTAGGTGATGCCGGCGGCATTGGGATTGGTGACGGGGTCGCAAATAACACTACCCGCAACGGCCACCCCGCATTCGTTCGCGGCAAAGGCCGCCGGGGCAAAGCCACCTAGCGCCAATGCCACAGCAGCGCAGCCAAGCATTTTCTTGGCGCGCAAGGATACAGCTCCGGAAACCGGATTCATGAGATTACAAAATTGCATGGGAAATTCCCTGTTTGATGGATTGGGTTTGGAAGCACGCTTGCGGCGCAAGCGGTTTCGGGCCAGCGCTTGAATAACCATCAATACGCTGATATTACGTGATATTCTGTTAGGCTAACGGATCCAATGCCCAGTAGCGGACACAGGCCCCCTCTTCGGCCTGACTACACAGTGGCGACGCCACCCAAGCCAGTCCAAACGGTATTCACGGTGTGGTTGCGTTCCTTCACCCGGCCAGCGTGGCGATAGGGCTGGCAAGTGTGGCAACGGGGTAGCAGCAAGCGTAACGGAGGAATTTAGTCTGTCTCGTTCCGATTTGATCCGGCCCGATGCGGTGTGAGAAAACGGCGGAATGCTTTGCTTTCACTCCCAGACGCTAGCGGCAGAGCGCCTCATCCGGCACCCTCGGAATATACGCAGCCAATTTGGCAGAGGCGAATCCCTCGATCTTGCCGGAGGAAAACCCGCATGAATGGCAGGATACGGCCGCTGGCATCGATGCGGTCGCCACCCTTTTCCGAAGCCCCGGCCAGCCTTGACGAGCAGAGCGCCGATGGTTCATGGAACCAAGCACCATGGTAAGCGCCTATTGGTGCCGCCAGGGCGCTCGTCGCGCAACCACATCCCGTCAGCCCTGTCGAGATTAGTGGATTCCCCTTTGCGACACCGCGTAATTGCCTATCCTAGAACCATTCAGAGTTCGAATATCAGGACAATAAATGGCCTACAAAGCGAGCGAATTAACCCGGGAGCGATTGATTTTGGCCGCGGAGGGGCTGTTCGCAACGCGTGGTATACGCAGCGTCTCGGCCCGCGAGATCGTTAAAGCGGCCAATATGCGGTATAATTGCTCCGTCACGTATCATTTTGAATCGATGGACGGGCTGATCCGCAGCATAGTGCGCTACAGGGTTATCCAGCTCGAAAAAATCAGAAGCGTGATGATCCAGGCTGACGGAATTGACCGGGCCAAGGATCTGACCTTCTGGGTAGAATGCCTATTGCTGCCGCATCTTCAGGTGCGGAGCGAGGATGGGTTTCACGCCTATGCCGCTATCTTGTGTCAGTATCTTCCCCTGCACTATCCCAAGGGCTTCCCATGGCGCCAACTGGAGCCAGACGACGTTATGCCCGCCTTCGACGAAATATTGTTGGCGCTGAGAACGTCTATTTCCCATCTGCCACGCGATATATTTGATCGTCGTTTAACCAACGCCTCGCTGCTGTTTCTCAATGTGCTGGTTGGCCTATCGCGCGACGAGACATTGGAAGCATTGGGCAGCGAACACCCCCTGATCCGCGACGCCATTCGCCAGAGCGTGGATGTGCTTTTAACAACCTGGGACCCTTAAGCGGCCCCGTGTGGATCGTGCCGATCAGGCGGCTTGCGACTCCATCTGCGCGGGGCCGCCAATCGCGCCCATGAGGGCCCTTCCGCGGAGCTTGCCGGGCAGGCCACGGGCCCCCGAGCCACGCACCGTCGTGGCATACCCCCACTGCATGCGCGCTTAAATTCGCCTAAGCACCTCTATATGCAGAGTAAAATTAGCGCCGCCCGCATCCGCCCCGATGGTGTTATTTGAAATTAGTGCAGTTGACATGAATTTACGATCAACTAAGCTGTTGATCGTCGACAAGCCGACCGTTCAGGGTTCCAAGTGTGCCCTTCTCAGCTGAGACACGCGGCGGCTTTGCGGCACGAAATGACTGGATGAAGGCCCGCGCAGGTGATCGCCAAACAGCCAGCTGAGTATTGGTGGCCAGAAAAATATTGGTGGGATGAGGAGCTAGTAACGACATGACGAAGGAACTTTCCGGGAAAGTTGCGCTTGTTGCCGGCGGATCACGCGGCATCGGCGCGGCATCGGCGCGGGCGCTGGCCGACAAGGGCGCGGATGTCGCCATCAGCTATGTTGCCAATGCGGCCGCAGCCGAGGCCGTCGTGGCCGAATTGATCGGGAAAGGGGCCCGGGCCAAGGCCTTCAAGGCCGATCAGGGCGTTACCGCCGAGATCAAGCAGTTGGTCGGCGATGTCGTCGCGCATTTTGGGCGGCTTGATATCGTGCTCGCCAATGCCGGCGTGCTGGAGATGCGGACGGTGGATGCCGAAGGGGACACCGCCCCGCTCGATCATCTGTATCAGGTCAACCTCGCGGGCGTGGTCACGCTGATCCGGGAATCCAGCCGCGTCCTTGCCGATAATGGGCGGATTATCGCCATCTCGTCGCAAGTTGCCAGCCGTATCGGCATGGCTGGCCTGGCGGACTATTCGGCTACCAAGGCCGCG
>Ga0007882_10002141_pt1 | contig 11211 bp, 35 predicted proteins | sample CryBogCBH12Aug01_FD_71195 | JGI IMG/M metagenome (GOLD analysis project Ga0007882, IMG submission 71195) | Freshwater microbial communities from Crystal Bog, Wisconsin, USA - CBH12Aug09.1 | ecosystem: Environmental > Aquatic > Freshwater > Lake | place: Crystal Bog, Wisconsin, USA | collected... | reverse complement strand
ATCGATTTCTCTAGAAACTTTACACCATTTGTCTGTGACATTCCTAACAATAGAAGTATCTAAACGTCTCATTGTTTTAACATAGAAAAGAGCGATATCTACTTCATTTTTTAAAAATATCCCCAGGTCAATTTGAAATTAACCGCATCATTTTTATCTTCGAAGAATATTTTTATATATTCAGAAGCAGGATATTGATCAACAGGTTCAGGCACAGAGAAATTCGCTGAATTTTTAACAATGAATTTATAATCTGTTCTATCCTCCTTTTCATTCTCTGCTGGATTATATTCAATAATAAAAACATCACTCTTGCACGAATCACACCATTCATGAATTTCTTTTACGATATCGCTGCGTTTTATATTATTAATTGATGTAGATGAGAATAATACTTTGTTAATATCTATAACAAAAAAATCCCAAGTATCAATTTTCTTTTCACGCCCAATCTTCAGAAATTTAATAGTATCATCTTCAAATTTATCTTCGAGATGCTCTATTTCCCTTTGAGCAATGTCATGTATTTCTCTCTGTTTTAAAATCGATTCGTATTCTATTAACTTACGTTTATAATCATTATTTTTTTCTATTTCGCATTGTGAATATATCATTTTAAGCCCATTGTAATTTTAATAGTGTTGCCATATCAGCATCATTAGTTGATAAAATAAGTTTATCATTACCTTGAAGTATAAGTGTATTACCTTGCTTGGTATATTTCTTAATATCCTTATAGTCAATGTTTAATAACAAATGGTGTTTTCTTTTAGGAAAAGAATCTAACAGTTGTTTAAAAAGATTAAAGTCTTTTTCTTTTTCAAACCATATTTGATAACAATAATTTGTTACATCATTATCATCAGGATAATCTTCTTTATACATGAAGATATCATTCTTACATTCTTTGATGAAAGATTTGATTGAAGCCAATTCAAATTTTGATACAGAGGATACAGTTAAACCTTTATATCCTTTTTTTGATAGTTTAATTTCTTTTTTTTCATTTTTAGTTAAACGACAAGTACATTCATCAGACCATGCATGGACTTCATGATAATGCAATTCGCAAACCTGTGGAAATCTAATCATTTATTATTCCTTCTCCAAAATCTAAATTGTTCAGTTAATCTCATTCTAATATCTTCATCTGATTGTTCTGGAATGCCTTCTAACATTTCGTCCACAAGATCATGAACTGCGATCCAAATTTTATCTTGTAAGATACATTCTTCTTCATAATTCATTTTAATATCCTTCTTCTAGTGTCATTACGACTCCTAACATATTTCATTTTTCTTGTGAAAGTTTTATCCGAATGTGTAAGGTATGCAAACAAAACTATTGTTGATACAAGTATTAATATCATAATGATAACCTAAATTGTAAGGCATTATCTCTTGATTCAAAATAGAAATGCATACCATCAAAATCATACATCCAATCCCAAACAGCATCAGCATTGGTTGCTCTAAAATCTTTAGTTGTTAAAGGTTTGCCGAACATTTTTTGGCATTTTCTTCTTAATTCCCATCCTGCTTGTTTACTTTCCGGACTTGGTAGTATAACTTCGTATGGAAACATTTCTTTTAAATTCATTTGAAAATCATCTAACATTTGCTTTCTCCACTAACTGTTTGACCAAATCTGATTGCGCAAGAAATGAACTATCATGATAATTTGGTTGATTTGTATAATCTGAATAATATTCAAGAACAATATCAAATTCTTCCGGTGAAAGATTCTTTTTACATTTCACATAGGTTGAGTTCATAATAGATTGTGTTGCCCAAGTTTCTTTTAATGTTTCAGATTTAATTGTTGCCCTTGTTGATCCGCCTGTATGATGTGCTTTAACTTCATCACCTTCTTTAAAGGATGTGTTCATCACTGTTGGGAAATGTCTATCCCATCTACAAGGTGTTGGTCTTGCAATATATCCGCCACAAGTAACGTATAAACCAAATCTATCTTTTTTAATTTTCGTCATAATTTAATCCTATGGTGTAAAAGCAAAAGCAACTAATTTTCTTGCTTCCGCCACAACTGTTTTAATTGATTTAGTATTTTCAGCAATGTTACAAAAATTATCAAAATCATACATTGGCAAAGAATTATGTTTAAATGCTGATTCAACTTTTGATACTACGCTAAGTATGGTATGATTATCAGTCATAACTTTTACTTCAGGATATTTGCAGCCATAATGTGGATATTCTTCAACAGGCAAAACATCCAAACAATTATTCGAATACTTCAAAATTTGATATGGCGATGTGTCCACCATTTTTTGTCTCTGTTGAACATTGTACATCAATATATAATTCGAATATGCCCCTTCAATAGATTTCCATTGTTTTGCTTTATTAATGTCAGAATGCCATTTTACTGCATCATAAAATAAACCACCTTCCCAACCACAATGGTAATCATTATTTTTATTGGTTATTACAAAAAACTCCAGCATAATATATCCTCTGACTTTATAAATTTAATGGTCATTATAATTTTTTCAGACTGCATAGTCAAGCAAATTATTTCCAGATCATTTTAAATTTAACGGCAAGGTCATCATTTTCTATAGTTATTTTTATGTAATTATTAGCGAAACTATAGTGGAGGGAATGGTTATTAATAATTTTAAATGCATGTTCCGCAGACATTTTTCCAAAAGACATTGGTATTATAGTTTCTTTGTGAAGATTTCTTTCTTCCGGATGAACTATCGACGTGGACCAGTCATGATGGAAATTATCATATAACCACTTTGTCATTTTTTTAATGTCATCGATGTTTTTATAGAAAAGGAAATCCATTATTATCTCCAAGTCAATTTAAATAATGTTGCATCATTTTTAATTGAGAAATAATATATCCATTCCATTTTAGGAGGTGGCCGTATTAATAAATGAAATTCATTAATAAGTAGTGAACTTATATACCATTTATTTTGAATATTTTCAGCAATCCAATTTATTTTCTCTTCAAATTCATGTGGTTTATGAATTAATACAACTGGCAATCCATCTTTGATTAATAATTCTTGATCACAATTTTTAAATCTGCCACAGAACATATTTCTTTCAGCGATGGATATTTCCATTAGCCTGATTGCATGACCTGCCGATTTATTATAAAGTTCAAGGAAATGTTTATCACCAAATTGGGCTTCCGATGGAACTGTTGAAATAGTGGTTGAACGCATAACAACACCAATTTTAAATAATGGATTTTAATTATTTATCTGATTTCCATATAAATACAATATGTCAACGATTGATTAGGATTTACAGTGAAATTACATGAATTGTTTCAAGATAATTTGAATGAATTATTTGGTGTTAAAAAATATAAAGATGCTACGAAAAGTGAAGTAATTCGAGATTTAGAGAATCGCGGAATTGAGTGGGTCGGCCAAGGTAAATATTCTACTATTTTGGGCAGTGCTAAATGGAATTATGTTTATAAATTCTTTGAACGTGATGATTCGTATTTAAGATTTGTTCGTTTTGCTATTAAAACTCCTCATTCAGCATTTCCTAAATTTTTATCAAAACCAAAGAAGATTGTTCCATTCTATAAAAGAAGTGTTAAAAACCCATATGTTTATGTTATTAAAATAGAGAAATTAGAAACCATAAAAGATAAAGAATTATTAAAATGGATTGTATATCATCTTGAGAATGAAGCATCAAAATTGTTTAATCAAACTCCAGCAACAGTTTTCACCATCGCCCCCGAAGAAAGAAAATTTAAAAATCGTGGTGACGAATATGCAGTGAAAGCAAAAGAAATATATTATAAGTATCCACAATTAAAAACACTGGTAGAAGGTTTTTATTTGCTGATGAAACATGATTTTAAAGATTCACATGATATTCATGAAGGTAATTTTATGCAACGAGCGGATGGATCTTTAGTAATTATCGATCCATTGTGGACAGGTGAAACATTTTATGCAATGCATGATAGGCTTATGCAAGCTGAATATTTTATGGACGATGATGAGTATGAAGAGGAGAAACCTTGGGAATGGTTACCTGGTAATTCTTTAAAGCCCTATGGTAAAAAACCTAAAGATAAACCATACAAACCAGATCATAATGATTATAACGATTTGCCATTTTAAACCCAAGTCAATTTAAACACTAAATTCATTAAGTAAATCCCAATATTTTTAAAATGTCATCATTACAACTAATAGTTTTTATTTTAGATGTTTCGCCTCTTACAATAGTGATGGATGACTTTGGTATGTTACATTGTTCAGCCAATAATTTCAAGACATTTTCATTAGCTTTACCATTTTCTGGAGGTGATGTTACTTTTATTTTGAGCATAGATTGACCAATAGCATCTTGAACCAAACCTTCGATGCTATTGGCTGAAGAATTTGGTATAACTTTAATTAGAATATCCATTATCCCCACATTAATTTAAATTGTATTGCGACATTATTATCTTTAAAATAAAATTTTTCTATACAAGGTTCATCTATTAAAAAACTATGACCACATTTAACATTATTATTTGCATAATATTGTTTATCTTCCTGTAACATACACCAATCATTATATTCAACATTATCTAGACACCAATAAACTGCATCAATGAATTTACCATATGGAATGGCTGTATTCACTTCATAATATGGTTCATCCATTTTAGGTGCAATCTTGCACTGTCTAGGCAATATCATAGACCACTCCATGTTAATTTAAATAATGCCGCATCCTCTTTATTTTTAAAAATCCATCGAGGGTTAAAAGTATCATCCGCTGAAACATCCCATTTACCATTTTCAATATAAATATAATAAGTTGGGAACGTTGTATGTTTTTTATACGGTTCAAACATTCTTAAACCTATATTTTTTTTACACCAATCATATGCTTCATGCTCAAATTCAGCATACACGCTGTAATAATCTTCATAAAATTCAAGAATTTTTTCAAAAGAATAATATTTCATTTTAACACCATACTAATTTAAATCGCATCGCATCTTCCTTATTTGTAAAGAAGAATTTATAATCAACATATACCGAATCCATGCAATTTTCTTCTATCCATTTTAACATATCTTTATGATGATTTAATTTTTTGCGAATATCATCTAGTGACCCTTTTTCATAAAATATTGCACAATCATATACCGCGTTTTTATCTTGTGTTAAATCTTCATAAATCATGTCAACCCCAAGTTAATTTGAATTGCATTGCATCGTCCTTAATCTTAAAATGAAATCTTGTTCCATTGATATCAGGTAAAGATGAATACCATACGCCAAATAATGATTTAGTTGAACTCTTTCCAAATTCCTTTTCACACCAGTCATGAACTTCACTGAAACGATTGTTATTTTGTATTAGAACTTCATGCCATTCTGTAAACATATCAAATATATTAAACATTATCCGAACTCCAGAATATATGTTCGCCAAAAACCAGTTTAAATAACATCGCATCTTCTTTCTTTTTAAATTTAACATGACTAGATGACATATGAACCCAATTGACATTTTTTTCACAATCATCAATATTATCATATATCCATTTTACAATATCACCATAAAATTTCATATCTTCACCAGGTAATGAATAAATTATCCAATCACCAAAAACTGGTTCAGTGATGTCATCATTATCATAAAGTTGTTCTTCCGATAAATCACAAAGTTCTTTAACTTTTATTAAAAGATTTGGCATATTCACCCCCAAGTTAATTTAAAAAGTGTTGAATCTTCTTTCTTTTTAAAACAAAAAATAATATTATCCTGATCCCAATGTTCTGATGAATGACAATAATCAATATTATTTTCTTCCATCCATTTTTTAATATCAACGAATAGGGTGGATAGCAATATACTTAAAAACCAATAATCATCAACGTCTTCCCAAAATTTGGTTTTTTTAATTTTAACATTATATTTGTATCCAGGTTTTAATCCTTCACGAATTTTTATAGCAGCCATAATTATCCCCATATGGTTTCCTTATTTTCATCAAACACCCAATTCATCCAATATCATATTAGCGATATGTGACATTGCTTCTGCTTCATCATCATTAAATTTTTCAAGATAAAATTCATAGTGCTGGTATTCTTCTGATATTCTATCAAATAAAAATCTAATATCATTAGATTCTAATATTAATCCTCTTGCCAATGGTAATGAATAATTTACAGGAACTGTTGAACTAATTGATAATAGCATAACATATAATTCAGTAGCCAATGCCATTTTATCTATTGGCAAATCCATATTCAAATCTGTAAACAAAATGTTTAGAAGTTCTCTTAGATTCATATTTAATATCCTTATACCCACACCAGTTTAAATAACACGGAATCATGTTTATTTTTAAAATAAAACATTGAATTTCGAATACACCACCAATCAGTTGAATTTTCATTACACCATTCAATTTGTTTTAAAAGTTTAAATGTATCAGCTGTTGCTTGATTTACAGAAGACCATTTGCGAATTTCTTTTGTGTCTACTTCACCCCAACCAACTTCGTTTTTATAATAAAGAATTAACATATTGTATTGCCTGAATTTCCCATGTCATGCCCACACCAATTTAAAATGTATTGCATCTTTTTCATTTTTAAAAAAGAAATATGTGCAATTGGAATCAACAGCAAAATTATCCCATAAACAATTATCTTCATTATATGGTCGTTCTTCTTGAATATTATTTGCGCACCAGTCTGCACAATCATCAATATTTCCTTTTATTGCGACCACATATGGCAAATATGTTTTAATTTCTTCAATAAATTCTATAAAGAAAGCATTTAATATTTTTTCTAATTTCATCCCCACACCAATTTAAATAATGCAGCGTCAGTTTCATTTTCAAATACATACTTTCTGTCATCATAATACCGTTCAAATTTCATATCATGTCTTCCGCCATGTCTCCAGTAGCCAGGATATCCAGGAGTATATCCTAATTTTAACTCTTCAAACATATGTTCTATATAATGTATTTTATCAAATTTAAACAGATATTCGCCTTTTTGATTATAATTACTTAAAACATGCCAATCATATTTGGCATTGTTTAATATCCATTCTATACATTCAGTATGTTTGTCTATATCAAAATTCAACGTAAATCCAATCATCCCCACACCAATTTAAATTTCATAGCATCGTCTTTATGTTCAAAGAAATATGCATGTGTAAAATTTTTCCATTTATAGTCAATATTATCTAAACACCACTGTTTAATGTCTAAAGATTCAACATAATATGTATTTCTTGGTATGTCAACTCGATTCCAATTTTCTATTATTTGAATATCATTTATTTCTTGTAATAAAGTTGCAGCACTAAACATAATTACGCCATCATCAATTTTAACATCATTGCCTTCTCTTTTGATTTGAACCTGCATTTTGCCATAGTAGTAGCGAATACTGCTGTTGTAATTAAACCTTTTGCATTTACTGTGACTGCCGGAACTACAGTTACAGAACCATATGATCCAGTAGATTTCAGCAGTACATTTGGTAATGTTTTATATCGCCAGTCTTTATGTTTTTCGCCAAGGCTTTCCATAATTTCAGTAAAAGTTTCTAATGATTCGACAATAACCGTGACTTCATATGGATAATTCGTTTCCGAATTATATTGAATACCTTCATATTTTCTTTCTGTATATTCTGACATTATCCCCATACCATTTTAAATAAAACTGCATCACGTTTGAATCTAAAAGAAAATTTATAAACTGTTTTATGGAAAACCACATGGTCATAATAGTATATAAACTGATACATTGGCGGCGAACCTCTTCCCCATCTTGGATTTGTCAGAGGAACAAATATTTCTTCTTCCCTAATCGCCATATCACATTTAAAATCATTGTTTACATATTCATCTGATACTTTGGCTCTTTTTGGACCCAGTGTATGATGACACCATGAAAACAATTCTTTTTTCTTTTCAGAATCGCAATCTATGAACATAACATTTTTATAATGTTCATTCAAGTCATTTTTAGGATATACACTATCCCAAGGTTTATTTTTCATATTATCCCCATACCGTTTTAAATATTAATGCATCATTGCTAGATTTAAAAGCATAATCATACATTCCGTGACCATAATATTCATTTGTACAATTTTCTTCACACCATTTTGTTATTTCTAAAAATAATTCTTGTGCAGATTGATCTGGCATAAATCGATCATCCCTATATAATAATTGAACATAATGAAGATTATTTTCTAATGCCCATTCTTTCCAGTGTGTTGATGATCCGAACATTGTATGATTTTTCATCCCCACACCAATTTAAATAAAACTGCATCTTTTTCACCTTCGAATCCTACATCACCCCAAAACTCTCCATCCAAATGACCGTACATTTCCTGACAATTTTCACCCAACCATCTTGTAATAGTTATGAATGTTTTTATGCGGTCATCATCTGATTCATCAGAATCAAAATCCACATAATAAATAACTTTAGGATCAAAATATTCGCCATTAAATCCTATAAAATCCATAGATTTTTCAATACCACAATCAATTCTAAGTGTTTCGGTGTCTTTATACTGAATTAATTTCATCCCCACACCAATTTAAATCTCATAGCATCATCCTTATTTCTAAATACGATTTCGCCGGAATAATGAATATAATCTTCATTCTTTATGTTTGCAGAAAGCCATTTATAAATATATTTTTTCTCTGAACTGTTTAACAATGGAAAAATCCACTTATATTCATACATAGGTCCAATATTCATTTCTCACCACACCATACCAATTTAAATATTAAAGAATCTTCTAAATTTTTAAAATAAAATGTTTGACCACCTTCAGGACGAATAGTGTAAGTCCATCTTTCAATATCATTAAAATTTTTACAAGAATCACGAGGACCAAAATTATCTTTAAGCCATTTACTACGTTTTTGTCTCATTTCAAATCCAGCAAATCCTAAATTTGGCATCTTCACTTCATACATTATTCATCCCCACACCAATTTGAATTCCGTTGCATGATCGGGATTTTTGAAGTAAAAATTAATCGAATCGTCATCATTTATATCAAAGTTCCATATTGCATTATCATAGTTCTGTCTCGCTATACCAGGCAACCCAAATTTTCGCTCAAGCCATGCAAACATTTCATCATCTTCTGTGTCATTCTTTGAATATATTACTTTTGTTATTTCGTTCATCCCCACACCAATTTAAAATTGATTGCGTCTCTATTCGTTTCAAAATGAAATTCAAATATAAACTCATTTGGGTCAATAACATGTAATGACCATTCATTGTTAATATTTTCACTTATCCAATTAATAATATTAGACATTGTTTCTTTTACTTTGATTGTAGAACTTTTCCAAGTAACAATTTTTATTTTAAAATTTGATTTTTTATAAGTAAAAAATTTAAATCTACCATCATTCAAATGTCTTTCATTCTCAGATAATTCAAGAAAATAAGAATAATCTGGTTTATCATATCCATCCCATTCTCTAATACATAAATATAGTTTATTATTAAAATCTCTAGTTGTAATGTATATCATTCCCATCTCATCCCCACACCAATTTGAATAAAGCTGCATCATTATTGTTATTAATAATAATAACTGATACAACCGAATTTGAAAATTTTTTAAATTGGTTGAATGGATGATTTTTATTGACCATTATTCTACTAATTTTATATTCAACTTTATGTTTCTTTAACCATCTAATAACATCTTTATTATCCAAATTAAAAGGTATTAAAAACATATTTTCATGATGTAAAAAAGACATATTTTTATCCCCATGTTAATTTAAATTTCATTGCATCGTCATCAAATTCAAAATACACTGCTGTAAATAATGTAACTGCGTGAAATCTTCCTTTAGTATTGATGAATATCCAATCTAAAATAGGTTCAGCTAAACCAGGTTTTAATGATTCCCATTCTGTTCCATCCATCAATATTTTACAATCTAAAAATTGTTTACTAATTTCTATTTTCCTCATCCAAACACCAATTTGAATTGTAAAGCATCGTCAGTATTTTCAAAATTATAAATCAAATAATCAAAATATGTATTTGTATTACATTCCAGAAAAACTTTATATTTTATATTATTTTCATCTAGCCATTTATGAGGATTGCAAGAGTCACTTCTCCTATTTTCATAACCAAAATCCAAAACTGAATACGGTCCACTAATCATATCACTAGGAATATGATTAGTATATACAACGACACCCCGCTTGGTAAACCAATTGGTTATTTTTACTTGTGTTTCCATATTATCCCCATGTCAATTTGAATAATGTAGCATCATCTTTATTTTCAAATTTACAAGATATATTCATGCTAGGATTAACAAACAAGTGATAATTTCCACGACAATTTTCTTTACACCAGTTTGTATATTTTTCCGGTACTTCGGTAAATTGCATTTGGACATTACCAAATTTTGTTGTTTTCAAATCAGGTTGCTGATCAATTTCTACATCAGTACCTAACGAATTAAAAGTAGAAAAGAATAAAGACCACCAACTTTTTGAATATTCGTAAGAACAATTTAATAATTTAAACATTGTATCTCCTAAAATAATTTAAACAGGAAATTTTTAATATCATTCCAGAAAAATCCTATACAGAAACCAATCATTGATAATATAAGACATATCCATTCACCATATATAATTTGTACTGCAAAAATTCCTATTAAAGCAAAAAATGCCAACCATTGTAAAGGTGTTCTTGTTTTTATAAAATATTTCAAGTCATCATAATTCATTATATTTCCTCCATTGGTGCGCCACCAAAAATTAATTTAAATCGCATAGCATCTTCTTTATTTTTGAATATAAAAGAATCAGAGTTATGGTTCCATTCCCAAACTGCATTTTTATTAATTCTTTGGAATTTTCCACGATTTTTTCCATATCTTTTTACTGGTGTTAAACTGAACATATTTTTACCAAAATTTTCAACACACCATATATAAGCAGGATCTTCATCTAAAGTATCCTCATCTTCTACTTCCTTACGTTTAACTTCATATGGAAATAATTTAAATGAATCTACGATATCTGCTTCAATGCCAAAAAACATCATCCCCACACCAATTTAAAATGTGTTGCTTCTTCATTACTCGTAAAAAATACAGTTTTGAATTCAGTAAAATATGGATGCTTACAATTTTCACTTAACCAT
>Ga0007882_10002138_pt1 | contig 11229 bp, 13 predicted proteins | sample CryBogCBH12Aug01_FD_71195 | JGI IMG/M metagenome (GOLD analysis project Ga0007882, IMG submission 71195) | Freshwater microbial communities from Crystal Bog, Wisconsin, USA - CBH12Aug09.1 | ecosystem: Environmental > Aquatic > Freshwater > Lake | place: Crystal Bog, Wisconsin, USA | collected... | reverse complement strand
ACGGGTGACGGCCCAAAAGTTCTTAGGCAGCCGCGGGGGAAGGTTCGCGGCTAAGTACCAATCAGGCGGTCTGCGCCTTGGCCTTGCGGCGGCTGAGAGCAGCCAAGCCAACCAAGCCCGAGCCAAACAACACGATGGCGCCGGGAATCGGCACCGTCGATGGCGTGATCTGGGTAGTAAAGCTGAACACTCCCCCCAGTTTCTGAGCCACCCCACTCACAACCAAGTCATAGGTCGTATTGGTCGAGAGACCAGCATAGGTCACAGATGGCCCGGTACCGCCGGCAACGAAGGTTCCCGGAGTGCTCGGACTGCTCGCGTTGAAATTATCAATCGTTACGGTTAACCCGGAAATGGCAGTATTCAAAAACGGAACCGAACCCGAGACGACCGACAGCGACGCCGGGTTGCTGATACTGAAGGTGTATACATTCGAGAATGCAGTACCCGTAATCCCGTTAGTGTTCTGATCCCCATATGTGTAAGGAACCGACAATCCCAACGGTAACACGCCAAGTTCAGTAGGCAAAGGGGCCGGGGCAGTTGCGTGGGCCGAGAACCCGACGCCAATGCTGCCGATAGCCGTTGTGATTAAAAGAGTTTTCATCCTGATCATTGTCTTTTTCTCCCCTCCGCGCGCCACCGGCTTGTCACTGCCATTAGGTCGCGCCGCGAGTAACGTCTGGTTGCAGGGATATTGTCTTAGCCCACTTGCGCCTTGGCACTACGCCGAGCAAATCCAGCCAATCCGAGAAGACCCGACCCGAAAAGAACGACCGCCCCAGGGATAGGAACCGAGCTCACGGCAAGGGAGTACCCCCCGCTTTGCCCCTGCGACGTCCCCGTCACCACTAATTCATAGGGATTCGAGCTGCTGGTAAGCCCCGTATAGGTGACGACCGTCGGCTTAAGAACACTGACTGGCCCAGTGACCTGCACACCGTTTACAGAACCGTTGAGCAATGCATCGCCATTATAAAGAGCCACGCTCAGATTTGAAAAAGTATTCCCTGGCAACCACGACAAAGCAATGCTGTTATTTGAGTTACCTGAACTCTGGAGGCCCGTAGCACCGGCTGGTAAATTAAGGCCGTAGGTCATGGTGAAGGTATCGCCCCCGGAGAACCCAGGATTCGCTGAATTCAAAAGAGCGGTCGGCAACCCTTGCAAATTTTGTTGTGACGAGGTCAACGTAATTGGCAAGAAAGTTTCGGTATAATTAGCCGCCATCGCCGGCGCCGCAGCCCCGATACTCGCCCCCATCAGAGCGATCGCCGCCACCGCCATTTTCGAGAAAGTTTTCATCGCTTTGTTCCCCATCTTTTTGAACACCCACCCACTGGGCGGAGACTATTTCATGCTCAATCTCTAACAGGCGGCGAACAGCCCCACATCGCCCGAACGGGGTACGAAAACGAAATTTTTTTGGCGGAAGCGAAAAAACCCGCGACTCCTTTGATTCCCCGGGATATTTCCAGCCAATCGGCGAAGACGTAACAAATGATAAAACTTTTTACTGACGTACCTCTATCAGGGTATGCGGATGTGGAAAAATCCGGCCATCATCGCCTTAACTCGGCATGTCCGCGAATGACAGGCCGGTCTGCATGCGCCGCCAGGCGTTGGGGAGTTGACGGTTGCCGCAGGATTTTCTGTCCGCGAGTTTCGATCAGGCACCGACGGCGATGCTCATCACCGACGAGCGCAATCGCATCGTCGCCTGCAATCGCGCCTACAGCAAACTCTGCGGCTATGCGGCTGAGCAGCTGGTCGAGGAAACCCCCAGCCTGCTGAAATCGGGCCGTCACGGCCGGGATTTCTATGAAGGACTATGGGCGCAGCTGAACGCCGCCGGCAGCTGGTCGGGGGAAATCTGGAACCGTCACCGCAACGGCCGGGTCTTCGCGGCGCAGGTCAGCATTTCGGCGGTCGAGGTCGGCGGCGACAAGGCGACCCATTACCTGGCGGTGATGGAGGACATTACCGCCCGCAAGCGCCAGGAGGAACGGGCGCGCCGCGCCCAGTTCGCCGACCCGCTGACCGGGCTGCCCAACCAGACCCTGTTCCTCGACCGGCTGAACCGCGGCTGTGCCCGGCACCGCCGCGACAAGCGCCCGGCCGCCGTCGGACTGGTCAATATCGACGGCTTCAAGACCATCAACGACAGCTTCGGCTTCGACGCCGGCGACGAGCTGCTGCGGGAAATGACACTGCGGCTGAAGGACTGTCTGAGGGACAGCGACACCGTGGCGCGGCTCGACGGTGACCAGTTCGGCGTCCTCCTGCCCGATCTGGCCCAGCAGCAGGATGTGGCGCTGATCGCCAAAAAGATGCTGTCGCGGCTGTCCGACACCTACACCCTTGGGTATCACCAGCGCGCCTTCGTGACGGTGGGCATCGGCCTAGCCATCCTGCCGGGCGACGGCGCCGAGGCCACCGACCTGATGCGCGCCGCCGAGACGGCGCTGCGCCACGCCAAGGGCGCCGGGCGCAACATGTACCGCTTCTACGGCAAGGAGATGAACGCCGCGGCGCTGCAGCGGCTGCATCTGGAACGCGACCTGCACGACGCCCTCCACAGCCATCAGTTCGAGCTGCATTTCCATCCCATCATCGGCGCCAACGATTCCACGCTAACCGGCGCCGAGGCGCTGATCCGCTGGAACCGCCCCGGTCATGGCCTGGTGTCGCCGGCGGAGTTCCTGCCGCTGGCCGAGGAAACCGGGCTGATCGTGCCGATCGGCGACTGGGTGCTGCAGGAGGTGGTGGATACCCTGATCGCCGGCAAGCAGGCGGGGGCGCCGCCGCTGCGCATCTCGGTCAACATCTCGCCGCGGCAACTGCGCGATTCCGATGTCTTCGAGCGGATGCAACAGCGCATGCAAGGCGCCGGCATTTCGCCCACCTGCCTGGAGCTGGAACTGTCGGAGAGCGCGCTGCAGGCCATCACCAGCAAAGAAGAAGGCGTCCTGCAGAAGATCAGCGGCTTCGGCATCGACCTGTCGATCGACAATTACGGCACCGGCTACACTTCGCTGCAGCAATTGCGCAAGGTGCCGGTGAAGACCCTGAAGATCGACAAGCTGTTCATCCGCAACATGGGCGCCGACCAGGACGAGGCGGCGCTGACCGACGCCATCCTGGCGATGGCCCGGTCTTTGGGCATCCGTACCGTGGCCGAAGGGGTGGAGACCACCGACCAGTGGAGCTTCATGCGCGAACGGGACTGCGACTTCGGACAGGGCTTCCTGTTCAGCAAGCCCTTGACCAAGTCCGAGTTCCTGGCCTTTGCTAAGGAATATTACAGCAAGGCCAGCTGAACGGACCGGTGGTGACGGATTTCTGGTGGTTTCTGACCGATTTCGGCGACAGCGCCGTCACCCTGCCGCTGGCCCTGGCGGTTGCCCTGGCCCTGGCGGCCGGGCGGCGCTGGCGCGCGGTGGTGCTGTGGATCGGCTGCATCGGTTTCGCCGGCGCCGCCACCGGCAGCCTCAAACTGCTGATGAAGGCCTGCCATGCCCCGCTGAGCGACACGGCGCTGGTCGCCCCCAGCGGCCATACGGCGATGAGCCTGACCGTCTATGGCGGGCTGGCGCTGCTGGTCGCGCGGCATCTGCCGGACTGGCGCGGTCGCCTGGCGTTGTTGGCGGCCGCTGTGCTGGCCCCGGCGATCGGCGTGTCGCGGGTGGTCATCGGCGCCCATACGGTGGCCGAGGTCGCCGCCGGTTCGGCGGTCGGGCTGCTGGCCCTGTTGGTCCTGCATCTGCTGCTGCCGCGCCAGGACCCCTTCGCCCTGCCCTTGGCCTGGCTGGCCGCCGCCCTGGCGGTGGTGCTGGCCGCCAGCCATGGCGAGCATTGGCCGATCGAAGAGCTGTTGCGCGACCTCGCCTTCGCCCTGCGCGGCCATCTGCCCGCCTGCGGGTAAGACACCCCTCCCGTCACCTCGGAAACGCGATCCATGTCCCAGCCGCTCAGGCAGTCGAAGACGCCCTTATCCGAGTGAGGTAATCCGGATCGCGCAGTCATTTCGGCCGGTCAACGGCATCGGGCTGAATGGCCTTGGGCACCACGACCTCTGATTTGCTTGGCATTTTTCGGTTATGGTCTCTTGGAGCGCGAGTTCCAAAAACAGCCGCATACCATCCGAAAAAAATCCATTTTTACCCTGTTTGGGTGATGTGAACTCATTTTTTAGGTGTTAGACAGTCACTGTTTGAGGTGCCGGGGCGTCGTTGGCTGCACTGTTCGTTTGGACTTAACATTTTGGGTAAAAAAGGATTTAGGTCGGACCGACTACTTCAGTGGAATACAGGAGAGGGATATGAGAATTGTTAAATATATCGCGGTGGCGATGGCGATATTCGGGGGGATGACGGAGGCGAATGCCTCTGGTACCGACGCGATTACTTATACCAATAATATAACAAGTTATTCGTTCAACAGCGGAAACCCGCCCACCATATCATTAGGAAACAATGAGACATTTACTTTAAGCGGATTAAGTTCCGGGCAAACAGCAACGGTACAAGAGACTGGGTATATACAGGGAGAAATACCCCTCACTCCCACTTATAATGGGAAAACTTATATTTATACATCACTTTGGAGCCAGGGAAGCTCTAACAGCGATTTAATCACTACAGTTCCCAGCAAAGTAAGCGTAGATCAGTCATTGGCACAGTTCGGCGGAACATATGTTAAGGACACGTTTGTCGTTTCTGTTTCAGGACTGAGTAACGGTACGTATCAATTTTATACGGGTGGAAGTTTTTTACTGAGTAGTTTTGTACAGTTAGGCCAAAACACTCCGACCGTGACCAGCCTTTCTGCCTCTCCACTTTCTACTGTTCCCCTTCCTGCCGCTCTGCCGATGTTTGGCGCAGGCTTGGCAGGTTTAGGATTTGTCGGGCGGCGTGGCGCGAAAAAGGCTGCGTAGTAAATTAATTTGCCTCTCCATCCCTCCCCTTGGTTGCCCAGATAATGGCCCCGGCATCGATGCCGGGGCATTTTCGTTAGGGGGACTGAACCATAGATTTGCTGGCTTTCTGGCCGCACCAGATGCCGTCAGGCAGGTGTGGTTTGCATGCGGCCAGGCGGGATCAGCGCCATGTGTGGACCGCGAGCAAAGCGAGGCAGGACACGGCGATCGGCGTGTCGCGGGTGGTCATCGGCGCCCATTCGGTGGCCGAGGCCCTCGCCGGATCGGCGGTCGGGCTGCTCGCCCAATTGGTCCTGCATCTACTGCTGTCGCGCCAGGACCCCTTCGCCCTGCGTGGCCATCTGCCCGCCTGCGGGTAATGGTGGCCCGACCGCCAGAAGGGGGGGCCCATCAACTCACTTGTTGGCCGGGAGAGCGGGGTATTTTGACACGGATGACTGGATGCCGCGTTGCGGCCACGGATAAGGCGGACAGTATTATAGCCGCCTTCGGCAGCCACTTTCTTATAAAGAAATATTTATTATTGTTAATAAACCAGACATTATCTCTAAACACTTCCCTCTTCACAGCAAATTCTTTGTCGACACATATGATATTATGCGGTCGTTGGAAGATTCCAGCGCCGCGAAGGTTCTCGATACTTTTTGCAAGCATCTGGAGACTTTGGTCAGCGGCCATATTTTGGTGGAAGACGCCCTTATCCGGATGACTTAACTCCGGATCACGCCGTCATTTCGGCCGGCCGGCGGATCGAGTCGGTAAGCCACATAGTTTCGGTGTCGTCGTCAGAGGGGGCACGCCATCAGTACCCAGTTTGGCGTGATCACAGTTGGAGCCAAAACTGCGTTAGCCCGCTTTCCTTGACCGACGTCGCGCCAGACCACCAAGCCCGACCAAGGCCGCGCCGAACATCGGCAGGGCGGCGGGAAGAGGCACGGTGCTTACTGTGACGTCTCCAGACGTCGAGGAATATGTATTAAGCCCAGATGGGCCTACGATACTATACAATGCAGAAACAAGCTGCTGACTCCCGGAACTGATATTTGCAGTAAACTGCCCAATACCTGTAGCATTAGCAATCGCAAAAGTCACAATGCCATTATTATAATTTACTACAGTGCTGCCATTAACAGTAGATGCATTGTTGCTGCCAACAGAAATATAATTTTCCAAATAAGAAACTGGGACTTTACTATATTTCCCGGAAAGCGAAGGCAGCGTGATATCAAACGTAGTCGTGATACTGGTGATCGGCGACGTGGGAAAATCAAGGGCAAAGAGCGAATCAAACCCGCTTGCCGTAACAGTAATTTCATCCACTACAGCCGCATTTGCAGAGGCACAGACCGCCATCGCCATGCCCGTTGCGGCCGCAACCAAAATCATTTGACGGAAGTTCATTCAGGGTCCCTCCACAAGAACGTACCGAGCACCAAGAGATAAACGCCTCGTGGAGCACCACCCCTCACCGCACACGACAATCTGCCCAGTGCCGCGAAAAACTAAAATACGAATAGCCAAATTTGCCACAGTGCCTTAACCGGCCGCATCACCCGAAGGAGGTAAGAAATGAATTATTTTGAAAAATTCTCTTTCATCAGAGAGAGCGGCACCGACTGACGTCTTCGGGTCAGCAGACCAGACCGCTATTGCGCAACGGGCGGAGGCGACAGAGGCGCTACAGAATTTGGAATGCCTCCTGATTGGGATGATCGAAGGCGACGCTCTATGGCTGGAAAAAGCATTCGACCATGCCCGCCGAACCGCTGTCCCGAGTGAGTAGCCGCCGAAAAGCGGTGCGGTCATTGAAGCCCTTGCGTCCAGTGAAAAACTCGGCGGTCCGCAGGGCGGCCAGCTTCTCGGCCACAGCCGATGCCTCGAACTGGTTCAGACTGGTGCCCTCTTCCGCCGCCAACCGTTCGGCCTCGGCTTTGATCGACACCGTCAGCCGCAAGGCGGTCGGCACCTCGCTCCTGTCCGGCATGACCCCGTCGATCGCCGCATTGGGGCTCCAAGCCGTTCCAATCTCCGGGGCCATCCGGTACAAGGATATCATCCCGGAGTTGAGCGCAGAGAAGATCCATGCCAGGAAGTGACGGTTCCTATCCGCAATTGTTCCCGTAAAGGTCCACCCAAATGGCGATTGGATTGTTCGCGGATCGATAGCGGCACAGACTCTGGGCCGATCACGACAATTTTTTCAGCGGACCCGTGGGTCCTACAGTGCCGCAAATATCCCCATTCTCGATGGCGTCGAGCAAAGCCTCAATATCCCGACGAAACAGATCATAAACTTCCGGCGGAAACTGATCATCCGCCATCGGAGCGAAGGCGGCTTCGCGAACCATTTCCCGAAACTCCGGTATCCGTCCGGGATGGGCAAGCGCTCATTCACGATACGAGTTCAGGATACGCAACCACCATTCCGGATAAGTCTTGTATACCGCCAAATAGAGTTCGACAGGGGTCGGCCCCTAGAGCTCCCGAAACTTAAGCGAGACGCTAAATATAAATGGTGCACGGTAAAATAAAGAGTCGATTGCTGAGTCCCGTTTCTCCCGCGGGCAGAACAACGCATGCTCCATGTACCGAGGCAGCGGCGCGTATTTTTGAATGCACCTGAAAAGGCCTTTTGCATTCATTGCCCGCAAATCCCTTGACAACCGCATCGTGTCCTCGGGTTTCCGGAGATGTTTGCCAAACACCGAAAACAAGATCATATACGCAAGCCGTTTGGCACCGTCGTTTATGTCCAAACACCAATTACTCGCTATTTCCGCAATCTCGATAAGCGCTAAGCCGGGGACTGGGGCGTTCGAAACGGACTGCACGAAGGTACGAGCCTCATCCAGAACGGCGTCCATAAAACAGTCAGATCCGGCATCCTTAGGGGCTGGCGACGACTGTGGAGCCATTGATCGGGCCCTCCTTTTTTTGTCGCCGATCGACCATGGCCGATCAGGCGAGACGATCTCTGCCAGCGCGGAGCCGCAGTGACCGCACTTGCCGAAACATACAAGGCGGGAGTTTTCCGGACTATATCCCTTTCGTCCTGGAGAACGCGGCCGGGCAGCCCAACATCTCAGGCAGCCGAGACCATCACTGCTGAAAAGCGCTTGCAGTATCCGCTGGGGTCGAACATCATAACGTGATATACGCGTTTGATTAATATTACTTGCTGATGTTAACAATGAAACCTATCGCCTGGTCAGACAATCTTTCTACTGGAAACACAGCCCTTGACGCTCAACACCAGGATATCATAAACATATTTAACACAATTATTTCTGTAAAACCTGATGAGAAGGCCTTTCACTCAACATTCCAACGATTCATGAATCGAATTACAAAACACTTTCGCGATGAAGAAGTATTTATTATTTCTAACAGACCAGAGCTTATATCTAAACACTTTCCTCTTCACAGTAAGTTCATTGTCGACACTTATGAAATTATGGGATCCTTGGATGGGTCCAACGCCGCGAAGGTTCACGATGCTTTATGCAAGCATCTGGAGACTTGGATCAGCGGCCATATCCTGGGGGAAGACGCTCTTATCCGGATGACTTAATGCGGGGTCCGGCGCTCATTTCGGCCGGCCGACGGTGAAGCCCAGGCCGAGCAGGAACCATATGTTGACCTCTGCGTCACATATTGATAGTTTCCAGGCATCTTGTGACGCATAGAGCACATCAATGGCAGATGGCCATTCCGCATCCAGGCAACAGAAAGCCATTCTGGCAAAGGTCCTGGCGAAGGCCAAGCAGAACGGGCTTAGCCAGCAGGACCTGGGAATCCGGGCCGGCATATCGCGCGAAACCGTGTCGCGCATGAAATCGCGTGATACCGATTTCACGACCCTGGCCAGATTGGCGGCGGTGGTCGGCCTCAGGATCGACGTCGTCGAAGACGACTCGCATGTCGACAGCCTGAGAGACGGCATCCTTGATATCGACGCCTTCGGCGGGGCCGGTTGATGACCGATATGGCGGTTTTTGTCTGGACCAAGGCTTGCGGGCAACCGCGTCAGCTCGGCACCCTGATGCGGACCGGCAACCGGGCCATCATGTCCTATGACGGCGCGGCGGCCGACCTCCCCGGCCTGAGCGCCATCCATGACCTGCGCCGCCTGGCAGGCCGCAGCGTCGATTGGCTTATCGACCCGTCCATGCCGCTGCCGCCCTGCCTGTCGCCCCTGGTCCCTCCCAGGGCCGCGGAGAACCTTCAGCGCCGTTTGCTCCTGCGGCGCCTGGAAAAGACGGAAGGGATTCCCGCCGATCCGATCGACCTTGAGTGGTCGTTGCTTAAACTGGCTGGGCGCGGCGGCATCGGCCATCTCGCCATATTCGCCTCGCCGGACCATGCGGCGGCGTTCTATGACCGACCTCCGTCGCCCCCGACAACCCTCGGCACCGATATCTGGTCGGTGGTCGACAGGCTGCTGGGCGACGACATCATCGCCCCCATCGAGGAAGAGAGACTGTTCGCCATCGCAGCGGAACGCCCCTCGGCGGTCGGCGTCATGCCGAAGCTGGTGCTGCCTGTGATCATCGACGGCGACGCTGTCGAGGTGGTCGCCAAGATTGCCGACGAGCGGCGCTATCCGGGCGTGCTGCATCTCGAGGAACTCTGCCTTAATCTCCATGAGGAATGCGGCTTCAGGACCCCACGGCACTGGCTGCGTCGATCCGCCGAAGGACTGACCGTCCTGCTGGTGGAACGCTTCGACAGGCGTAATGGACTTCCGGTCCCGCTGGAAAGCGCTTTTTCGGTGCTCAATGTCGCATTCGCCGGCAAGGTGCGAACCTCCTGGACGGAAAGCGGCAAAACGCCGTCGCTGGAAATGCTCGGCGCCTTGTTCACCAGGATGGACCCGCCGATTTCGATCTGTCCGCGGGAGGACGCGGCCGAGCTTTATGGGCGGCTGTGCATGGCGTTCCTGACGGGCAACGGCGACACCCATCTGGAAAACTTCGCCTTCCTCGGCGGATTTGGCGAATGCCGTCTGTCGCCGGTCTTCGATCCGGCACCGATGCGCGGCTATATGGGGCACCGGATGTTTACCTCCGTGGCCTTTGGCGGCCTGGAAAGCCATCAGATCTGCCGAGGCGCCACCGACCCGACGATCGGCACGGCATTTGTCGGCCTGGCGAAGGCGTTTGGTTTGCGCGGTGCCGTCGCCGATGACATTTTTCAGCATTGCCGAAAAAAAACCGCGGATTACGCGCAACGGGTGGAGGCGACAGAGGCGCCACAGCATGTGAAACGCCTCCTGATCGGGATGATCGAGGGCGACACTCTGCGCCTGGAAAAAGCATTCGACGATGCCCGAGGAACCGCTGTCGCGGGGTCCTCGACCTGATCGAAGGTTATCTTGTCCAGGTCTATCAGGATCCTGGGGATGACGCTGAAATCTCAGGATGGCATTTCATCGCCCGGCCGCGGCGCCTCGCCGCCGTCGGCGGCGCGGTTGGGGGTGCCGTCATCGTTCACGAATTGGCCCGCTGACATCCACGCGGCTGGCCAGGTCGGCAAGCAGGGAGACTGCCAGGCCTTCCTCGGCAATCGCCAGGCCGTGACGTTGCATCGCCGCCGTCAGGGAAGGATCCCACGAGGCCAAGACGGGGCCGCCGGTCAACCGATGGCCGCGGCGGCGGAGGTGGGAAACGGCAGATTCGTAGTCCGCGGCCCCGAAGCGCCATGGCTCGGCATCGAAGGCCGACATCACATGATTGGCAATGCCGATGCCGGCCCAGTCGAAGTCACCGTGATAGAACAACCGCGCTCCGGCCGCCGCCAGTTGGGTCAGCAGGCTGCGCTGGGCGGCGGCGGGCATGCCGTCGGTGCAGACCAGGGGGGCGCAGCCCGGACCGAGCCGATCGGCGGCGATGGCGAGCAGATTGGGGTTCTCGCACAGATAAACGGCGCGTCCGGCCACCGCCCAGGCCGGCGGCGCCCCCAGCAGCAGGCGCAGCGAGGCATAGCCGGGTTCGCCGGGCATGACCAGACCGCCGCCGGCGACAGGCAGGTTCAAAAATAATGCCGGCCTGGCCAATTCATTGACCAGGACGCCGGCCCGCGCCCAGATCTCGCGGATCCGCTCGGCCCTGCCGGCCGCCGCCGGCTGGTCCGGCCTCCCGTCGCCGCGAAGCGCCGCCAGGACCAGAGCGGCGGTCGGCCGTCCCGTATCGAGGGCATGGGCATCGCCCAAGACCTCCGCCGCCAGTTGGGCTCGCGGCAGACCGCCGTCGGGAAGCCGGCGCAGTACGGCATCGGCGGCCTCCAGCAGA
>Ga0007882_10002137_pt1 | contig 11229 bp, 8 predicted proteins | sample CryBogCBH12Aug01_FD_71195 | JGI IMG/M metagenome (GOLD analysis project Ga0007882, IMG submission 71195) | Freshwater microbial communities from Crystal Bog, Wisconsin, USA - CBH12Aug09.1 | ecosystem: Environmental > Aquatic > Freshwater > Lake | place: Crystal Bog, Wisconsin, USA | collected... | reverse complement strand
AGCGAGGACTCACTCGCATATGTGGAGCGCAGTTGAAGAGGCATCGTAATAGACGGTGCCGCACCAGGGAGGTGATGTATGAGAGTATCCAGAATGAACACGGCAGAGTTGCGCGTCAGCAAGATGCGTCTGCTGCAGTCGGGAATCGCCATCAGCGCGATTCTCTTGGCCGCTGCCCCCGCCATGGCCGACACGGCCCCTGCGGGCGATCAGGCTTCCTCCGGCGACATCGTGGTTACCGCTCGCCGCGTCGATGAAAAGCTGCGCGATGTGCCGGTGGCCGTTGCGGCGTTCAGCGGCAAGGCTCTCGCCGAGCAGCGCATCGATTCGGAAGCCGATCTGCAGATCGCCACGCCGGGTCTGACCGTGCGCGCGACCTCGTCGTCGAACGATCTGAACTACTCGATCCGTGGTCAGTCGGTCGACTCGTTCTCGTTTTCGTCGCCCGCCGTGGTGGCCTATTCGAACAACGTTCCCATTAGCGGTGCCACTGCCACCTCGTTCTTCGATCTGGAATCGATCCAGGTGCTGAAGGGCCCGCAGGGCACGCTCTTTGGCCGCAACGCCACCGGCGGCGCGGTGCTGTATCAAGCGACCAAACCCACCCAGAAGTTTGAAGGCTATGTGACCGCCGGCTACGGCAACTTCAGCAACCGTGAGGTTGAGGGCGCGCTGAACCTTCCTATCACCAATGGCGTCGCCATCCGTCTTTCCGGGAAAAGCACGCAGCGCGATGGTTACGAAAACGATCTGCTGAACGGCACCAAGCTCGGCTCGAAGGACGATCAGGTTGGCCGTATCAGCCTGCTGATCAAGCCGGAAGGTTCGGGCTTCGAGAACGTGTTCGAGTATCAGCATGGTCTCTACCGTGGTCTCAGCGCCAGCCTGAAGATCCAGAACGCCAACCAGGTGGGTCAGACCTATGACAATCCCTACACGGGACAGACGGGGATCCTGCTGAACGCACCATCCGCCTATCAGTTCATGGCTGCCGATTACCCTTCGGGCGTTGCCATCAACCAGCCCGGCGTCAATGCCCTGCTTAGCCGTCTTGGCATCGCCTCGGGCATCAATAACTTCATCGGTGCCTATGCCAGCGGCAAGCTCGGCTTCTACGATGTCGCCCCCACTCAGGACAGCGCCCACCATGCCACGCAGGATTTCGTGTCGAACACGACGTCTTACAAGATTGGTGACAGCGCCCTGATCAAGAACATCTTCGGCTACAACCGCGTTCTGTCGCGCGACAATACCGACCTGACGGGCACCCCCTATGCCCAGCTGGTTATCGGCGATTATCCGAACGCGAACCCTGCCAGCACGCTCTATAGTGCCAACGGTTTCTATAATGGCGGCTATACCTATGGCTCCAAGCAGTGGTCCGACGAACTTCAGATCTCCGGCACCGCGGTGGATGGCAAGCTGAAGTATGTCGCCGGTCTCTTCATCTCCGACAGCAAGTCCTACGACCGTATTCCCTTCTCCATGCAGGGGGACATTAATCCCACGGGCGTTGGCGGTTGCAGCACCAACCCTAATGCTTCTGCGGTGTGCGGCGCTGGCTTCCTCGGGATCGCCTATGACTTCCAGCAGGAAGACAAGTCCAAGGCGGCCTATGCTCAGCTGAGCTATGAAGTACTGCCGAAGGTGAATATCTCTGGCGGTATCCGTATCACCAAGGATGATATCAGCATCAGCTATCCGGATCAGACGGCGGATAACGTTGACTATGACACCCTGCTTCCGGCTTCGAAGAGCGCGACCAAGCCGAGCTGGCTGATCGGGATCGACTATAAGCCCACCAGCGAGCTGTTGATCTATTTCAACCAGCGCGGCAGCTGGCGCACCGGTGGCTTCAACGGTACGTCGCCGGGTGTTAATCTCGCGGGTACGGGTCCCGGCAACCTGCCTGAAGGTTTCGGTTCCGAGACCACCTACGACTTCGAACTGGGTGCGAAGTTCTCTGGCCGCGTGGCCGATGTGCCGACCTCGTTGAACATCGCGCTCTACGATCAGGAGATCAGCAACGTTCAGCGTTCGCCGTATCATGGTCTCTCGGCGCTGGCGGTTAACATCCCCCATGCCCAGGTGCGCGGTATCGAGCTCGATGGCTCGGTGCGTCCCACCACCTGGCTGCAGGTTGGTGCCGCTTTCACCTACACCGATCCCAAGTATACCCAGAATGTCGCTTCGATGGCCTTCGGCACCTTCTACGCCGGGCCTTATGGCGATACGCCAAAGTATGTGGGCTCGGCCTACTTCCGCGCTGCTACCGACCTGCCCAACGACAAGGGTGAGCTGGCGCTGCGTGGCGAGATCTACACGCAGAGCTCGTTCTGGTATAGCAACCTTGGCAACACCACCGCGCCGGGCACCCAGCTCAGCGGCTACAGCCTGGTTAATGCCCGCGCCGAATGGAACAAGATCCTCGGATCGCAGGTCAGCCTCGCTGCTTACGTCAACAACCTGACCGACAAGCAGTACTACACCGGCGGTATCTCGCTCTCGAGCGTGGAAGGCACGAATGCTGCCCTTCCGGGCACCCCCCGGACGTTCGGCTTCGATGTCAACGTGAAGTTCTAAGCACGCTTAGTCTCTCCCATTTCGGTGGGAGTGCGACGACCTGACAGCGTCCCCGGAGGGTAACCTCCGGGGGCGTTTGTCGTTTGGGGGCGGAGTGGGAAGAGAGTAGATGTGGCGGGGGCCGTCAGGCGGAAAGATTCGATAGATTTGCAGGGGTGTTACACCCCTGCACCCCAATACTGTCGGCCTCGCGCATCGGTTCGGCAATAGAGCAAGGTTGCAGCGCCGCAGGCTATAATAGCCGCTTCGCGGCGGGGCGCGAAGCCGAGATGATGCACCACGCAGACAGTCCCGGGGGTTTGGGGGCGTAACGCCCCCAAGGCTATTCTATAGTCTGCGCTTTTGAAATCCGGGTGGATTACACCAGATACCCGGCGATCAGCATCACGGTGACGACCACGATCCAGCCGCGATACATCCAGATCCAGTGCGGCTCGGCCTTGCGCGCTTCCATATAGTTGGTGAGCACCAGTTCGGCCTTCAGCGCGGCAATGGCGAAGATGATGATCACCGAATAGGCCGAATGATGCGCGGTTTCCGCGATCAGGGTGGAGGTGAGGGTGAGCGCGGCCAGCGCCAGCCACACGCGCCGCAGCACGGTTTCGCCAGACTTGGTTTGCCCAGACTTGGTTTGATTGCCAGCCATTATCGCGCTCCCGCCAAATAGAGCATGGGGAAGATGAACAGCCAGAGGATGTCCACGAAATGCCAGAACAGACCGACATTCTCGAGCAACTTCTGAAACGAGAGCTCTCCGGCCTCCGCAGCAAGCCGCTGGCGGCATTTCGCGATCAGGCCAAGGCCCACCGTCAGGTGCACAAGATGCAGCCCGGTGATGAGAAAATAGAAGGTGAAAAAGCCGCTGCTGAGCGGCCCGATCCCGTGTTCGATCTTGAGGTGGTATTCCCACAGCTTGTTGGCGACAAAGCCCAGCCCCAGCACGATCCCGAGGGTCAGCCGGAAGGTTGCGGCCTTGCGCTGATCCGCGCGCAGCGCATGGATGGCGGAGGCAACGGCCCACGAACTGGTGAGCAGCAGCAGGGTGCCGGCAAGGCCCGCCAAGGGGGTGAGTTGCGCCTGACCCAGCCGGTATACCTCGGGCAGACGATTCCGCTCGCTGAGGTAGACCAGAAACAATAGCCCGAAGACGGCCATGTCGATGAACAGGAAGGTCCAGATGCCGCTCGTTCCCGGATGAAGGGGATCGCGATCGGCGGGATTTCCCGGTGGGGCATCACTCATAGGGGGCTGTCTTCTGCCTGAAATCACAGGGCCCCGGCGACGCGCGCCAGAGCCCTGTTAATGTTTGAGAATAAATCCAGCTCAGGCCTTCAGGCCAGCAGCCTTCTTCTGGTCTTCCGCGCTGAGATAAACATGCTTCAGCACGTAGTAATTGTAGACGCCGAAGAACAGCAGCAGCCAGGCGCCGAACACAATCCAGAAGTTCCACAGGCCCGGAACCGTGAACGGACCGTCGGTCACGAAGGGCATGATTACCAGCGGAATGAAGCCAAGGCCGATGGCGATGGTCGTCCAGCCAGCCCAGGCGGGGAACATGGTCTGCTTCTTGTTGAGCACGGTGTAGAGACCGAGCGCGACCATCTGGATGGTGGTCATGCCATAGGTGCAATCGAAGATGAACCAGGTCATCGTGTGGAGCGCCTTGATGATGCCCGGGTCAACCTGATGCACCAGCACGGCGCAGGTAGCCCACATCATGCCGCACAGCGCGAACAGCCAGCCCGTGAGCAGGCCGCCGGCCAGCTCGATCAGGCTCAGCGCGCTGAGATGACCGTTTTCATCGCGCAGCAGTGAGGCCAGCAGCGCCGACCACGTGGCGTAGAAATAGCCAACCGAGGCCGAAGCGACCATGCCGGGGGCGATGCTGGGGTATTTGCCGTAATATTCCGAAACGAGCTGCTCGCCCGTCATGGCCATCATGTTTGGCGGCGGAATATTGTGGCCCATCACGCCCCAGGTAAGGGTGGCGAACACGACGAAGGCCGGGCCGGTCCAGGCGAGCCATCGATTGACGGCGAGTTTCGAACTTTCTTCCATATTTCCCCTCCAAACAACTATTTGTTTTAAAAATCTACCAGACGAGAAATCCGGGCACAATCCGAAAGATCCGAGGAAATCCGAGTGGCGCGACATGGTTGCGCCATACACGCCCGGTGGCAAGCGAAATTGCGGCTTATCCCAGCCAGGTTTGACGGCTAGGACAAGGCGATAGCAGGCGTGGCCATTTTCCCCGGCACGGGCTCGCTGTGGGGCAGAATGCGAGGAAGCGGGAAAATGTCGCGGCTGATTTTATTCAACAAACCCTATGGGGTGCTCAGCCAGTTCACCGATCGGGGCGCGCAACACGAGCCCCGCGAGACGCTGTCGGGCTATATCGCGGTGCCGGGCGTCTATCCGGCGGGCAGGCTCGATCGGGATAGCGAGGGGTTGCTGCTGCTCACCGACGATGGCGCGCTGCAGGCGCGGATCGCCGATCCGCGCTTCAAATTGCCCAAGACCTATTGGGTGCAGGTGGAGGGCGATCCCACAAGCGAGAGCCTCGAACAGCTGCGTCGGGGCGTGCGCCTGAACGATGGGCTGACCCGGCCCGCCGAGGTGGAGCTGATCGCCCCGCCAGAGCTGTGGCCGCGCGATCCGCCGGTGCGCTTTCGCAAGAGCGTGCCCGATTGCTGGCTGTCGCTCACCATCCGCGAGGGGCGCAACCGGCAGGTGCGGCGGATGACGGCGGCGATTGGCCACCCCACCTTGCGGCTGGTGCGCTGGAGCATCGGCGGGTGGAGCCTCGATGCGCTGCCCCCTGGCGAATGGCGCGAGGCCCCTGCTGCCTGAGGGGCCTATTCGTCCTCGTCGAAGGCGATGCTGCCCTGATTGAGCAGGCTCGAGATCAGCGCCCGCGCGCCCTCCGCGCTGGCCCACAGCGGATCGATGGCGATGCTGTCGTCGGCACAGAGCTGCTCGGCAAGAGTGCGCGCTTCAGCCGCACATTCATAGCACTGGCCATCCACGAACAGCAGCGCCGCGTCTCCCTGCCGAATAAAGGAAAAGCGGCTGGCCGGGTTTCGCATCAGCGGCACGCGCGCTTCAAGGTTTTCGCACAGCTCTTCCTCGTCGATCACCACATCGGGGTGCCAATCCATATCTGGGTATTTGCGGGTGCTGGTATAGCCGCCAAACCAGCGGGCGAAGGCCTCGCGATCCTGCAGCGTGGCGGTGATCATGGCGTGGAGTTCGGTGAGAGCCTGCGGCGAGATCTCGCCGGGGTTGGCCTGCGCCGCCAGATGCGGATCGGCATAGCGATCATCATCGGGCATATGGGCCAGGATATCCTCGCTCCACTGCGCGATCAATTCCGAGCGCGAGGGGGCGCGGCAGCCGATGGAATAGGTCATGCAATCATCGCCCACCGCCACGCCATTATGCGCGATGCGGGGCGGGATATAGAGCATGTCGCCCGGTTCCAGCAGCCACTCGTCGGTGGGGGTGAAATCGGCGAGCAGGCGTAGTTCGTCATGCGGCAGCATCGCCGTGGAGGCATCGCACAGCTGCCCCACCTGCCAGCGGCGCGTGCCCAGGCCCTGAATCAGAAACACATCATACTGATCGTAATGCGGCCCCACGCCGCCGCCATCGGTGGCATAGCTCACCATCACATCGTCGATCCGCCAATTGGGGATGAAGCGGAAGGCACCGAGCAGCCCGGTCACCTCGGGCACATGGTGATCCACCGCCTGCACCAGCAGCGTCCACGGCTTCTTGTCGAGCGCGTGAAACCGCGCTTCGGGCAGCGGGCCATGTTCGAGGTTCCAGCTTTCGTAACTTTGCGTGATGAGCCGCGATTCCACCTCTTCCTCGCAGGCGAGCCCGGCCAACTCGTCGGGATCGAGCGGGTTTTGCCACGAGACCCACGGGTTTTTGATCAGCAGCGGCTTCTTCTGCCAATACTCGCGCAGGAACAGGTCGGGGTCGAAGGTTTGCAGTTGCATGGGTTCTCGCGGCGAAGGGGGTGGCCGGGTTTGGCGGGGCGTGTTTGCCGGTTAGAGCATTGCAGGCGGCGTGACCATGCCGCTGGCAAGGGCCGGGGTGGTGGGGTGCATAGCGACGCGACGCGTGGTTGACGCATGTGACGATGGCTTGTTATTGCAGCTGCGAAGACCGAGGGAATCGCCATGACGCTGAAGAATGCTCTCGATCAAAACAAGGGCATCGGCCCCGGTTTCCATTTCCTCCGACACGCGCTCTCCATCGCCATCGTGCTGTTTCACTGCCGGCAGGTGGTTTACTGGCAGCATAGCGCCGAATTGCTGGCCGCCAGAGGGATTTTAGACCCTGGAGCCTTTGCCGGGGCTTCACAGGCGGGCCCGGTGCATTTCACCTTTCAGGAGATGATCCGCCCGGCCTTCCACTCGATGGTTGGCATGTTTTTCGCGCTGAGCGGCTTCCTGATCGCGGGCAGTGCGCTTCGCACGGGCAGCATCCCCAAGTTTTTCACCAACCGCGTGCTTCGAATTTTCCCGGCGCTTTCGGTTGAAACCTTGTTGTCGGCCTTCATCCTTGGCCCGATCGTCACGGCGCTGCCTCTGGCCGCCTATTTCACCAACCCGGAATTTTTTCGCTACTTTGGCAATCTGGTGGGGTGGGTGTATTTTTACCTGCCGGGGGTTTTCCTCCAGAATGGCTACCCGAGGGTGGTGAACGGCCAGCTATGGACGCTGCCATCAGAGCTTTATTGCTACCTGATCATGCTGTTCTGCTTGGCGATTGGCATTCTCAAGCGCCGAAATATTTTTCTGGGCATCGGGATATTCGGCGTCTTGTTGATGCTCGCCTTATTCCAATATGATCCTGTCACCTATAGTCCGAAAAATCAGAATTTCTTCACCCCATGGTATATTGTTGTTGTATTCTGGTTTGGCGTAATATTTTTCCTGCATGCCGATAAGGTTAAGCTTAGGCTTTGGATGTTTGTCGGCTCTATAGTTGCGTACTGGGCGGTAGTATTTTTCGGAGTGTTAACCCCACTTGCGGGAATTTTTCTAACCTACTGCATGGTCTATATCGGATTTACCCGTTTTCCGTGGTGGGATCGGCTGATCAAGTCTGACTATTCCTACGGCCTGTTTCTCTATCATTTCCCGATATTGCAGGCCTACATGTATTTCCTTGGGCCGCATTTTAAGGGCGTGCCGCTGATCGTGCAGTTCTTCACGATTGTGGTGCTGGGTATGTCCACCACCTTTGCATTCGCGGCGGTATCGTGGCGCTTCATCGAAAAGCCTGCCCTGTCGCTGCGGGCGGTCTTCGCCCGAACCAAATCAGTGGTGGAGGATACCACTCCTCCGGTGGATGCTCCGTCGGAGCATGTCGTCGCGGTTCTGCCCGCCGACTGAAGCTGCCGAGACAGGATGCGCTGCCCCGGAGGAACCGGGGGGCAATCAGCGTCGCCCATTTACACCGACCCAATGGCCACCGGGGCGTAGGGTCCTATTCCAGTCCCATTATCCCCAGCCTGATAATACTTCTCACATCGTTGACGTGCCCATGCCCGGCTGGCTATCCTCGCCTTCCCTGATCAGCGAGCGGCCACACGATGAGCGAAGCCTATACTGCGGCATGGAACGCCAGCCTCGCCGATCCGGAGTCTTTTTGGCTTGGTGCTTCGGGGGCTTTGGACTGGGTGTCGCCGCCCTCGCGCGCCTATGCGGCGGAGGCGGGGTGGTTTCCCGGTGGCACGCTCAACACCTGCTACAATTGCCTCGATCGCCATGTGGCTGCGGGGCGCGGCGAGGCGGCGGCGCTGATCTACGATAGCCCGGTCACCGGCACGCATCGCACCTATTCCTACGCCGAGTTGCTCGACGAGGTAGGCCGGGTGGCGGCGATGCTGGTGCGGCTGGGGGTGGGCCGGGGGGATCGGGTGATCCTCTATATGCCGATGGTGCCCGAAACGCTGTTTGCCCTGCTGGCCTGCGCGCGGATCGGGGCGATCCATTCGGTGGTGTTTGGCGGCTTTGCCCCGCTGGAGCTGGCCAAGCGGATCGATGATGCCCAGCCCAAAGTGGTGCTGGCTGCCTCTTGCGGCATCGAGGGCAATCGCACCCTCGCCTATAAGCCGATGGTGGACGAGGCGCTGGCGCTGGCCGCGCATCGGCCCGAGCATGTGGTGATTTTTCAGCGCCCGCAGCTTGTCGCCGATCTTTCCGGCCCGCTCGACCGCGATTGGGCGACGCTGTGTGCCGAGGCCGCGGGTGATCCCGTGCCGCCCTGCGCCGAGATGGCCGCGAGCGACCCGCTCTATGTGCTCTACACCTCGGGCACCACCGGCACGCCGAAGGGCGTGGTGCGCGAGAATGGCGGCCATGCCGTGGCGCTGGCGTGGAGCATGGCCCATATCTATGGCATCGGCGCGGGCGATCCCTTCTGGGCGGCCAGCGATGTGGGCTGGGTGGTGGGGCACAGCTACATCACCTATGGCCCGCTGCTGGTGGGGGCGACCACGGTGCTGTTCGAGGGCAAGCCGATCGGCACCCCCGATCCCGGCACCTATTGGCGCACCATCGCGCGCAATGGCGTGAAGAGCTTTTTTACCGCGCCCACCGCCATCCGCGCCATCCGCAAGGAAGACCCCGAGGCGCGGTTTCTGGCGGAGATCGGCACCGGCGATTGCCGCGCGATCTTCCTCGCCGGCGAGCGCGCCGACCCCGACACCATCGCCTGGCTGGAGGAGAAATCGGGCCTGCCGGTGATCGATCACTGGTGGCAGACCGAGCTCGGCTGGCCGGCCATCGCCACCTGTTTTGCGCTGGGCGATCTGCGGCGCAAGCGGGGCAGCGCGGGCTTTCCCGTGCCGGGCTTCGCCTTCGCGGTGCTCTCCGATGATGGCACGCCGCTGCCGCGCGAGCAGAGCGGATCGATCGTCATCCGCGCGCCGCTGCCGCCGGGCACCTTCCGCGGCCTGTGGAACAACCACGCGGGCTATGCGAAAAACTTCGCCAGCTTCCCCGGCTATTACGAGACCGGCGACGCGGGCTATATCGATGCCGAGGGCTTCGTGCACATCATGGGCCGCACCGACGACATCATCAACGTGGCGGGTCATCGCCTCTCCACCGGCGGCATGGAGCAGATCGTGGCGGCGCAGGATGGCGTGGCCGAATGCGCGGTGATCGGCGCCGACGACGCGGTGAAGGGCATGGTGCCGATCGCCTTTGTGGTGCCGCGCGCGGGGTTTGAGGGCGATGCGGGCTTTGCCAAGCGGGTGATCGGCGCGGTGCGCGCGGAGCTGGGCGCGGTGGCCGCGCTGAAAACCGCCTATATCGTGCCGCAGCTGCCCAAGACCCGCTCGGGCAAGATATTGCGCAATCTGCTCCGCAAGATCGTCAATGGCGAGGCATGGGATGTCCCCGCCACTATCGAGGATGCCGCCGTGCCCGCCGCTATCGCCGCAGTGCTCGAGGCCGGGCTGGTGTCGGGGTAGGCAACACCGGATTAGGCTTGCCTCCAGCGCGGGGTTTTGGCGTTTTCCGCAAGGTGCTTTTGGACGCGGCGGAGCAGGTGGTGGCGGTCGGCCTGATGGGCGCTGGTGAGCGCGGCCAGCTCGGCGGCGAGCGGGGCGGCCTTGGCGGGTGAGAGGCTGGCGAAGAGATCGGCGTGGGACGTGGCGGCGACGGCGATGTCGTGCAGGTCGCCGAGATCATCCTGCAGGCGCGAGAGCAGCTTTTCCTGCGCGCGGATCTGGTGACGCTGGCGCTTGTGTGGGAAGAGAGATCCCAGAAAAGCAAGGGCATAGCGCAGTTTCTTCGCCTCGATTCGCAAATTGTGGAGTTGCTCGTCGTCGGCGGGGTCGAGGGACTTGGCGTGGCGGCGCAGCTTGCGCTGGCGGTGGGCGAGGATGGATTGCGCGCTGGGGGCGAGGGGCGTGGTGGCGGCTTCGCGCCATGTGCCTTGCTCCAGCCAGAGCGCGAAAGTGATAAGCAGGCGTTGGAAGGGCTCGGCGGCGAGGGACTGTTGCGCGGCGGCGGTGGCGGCGGCGGTGGCGTGGGCGAGATGGGCGAGCAGCGGGCTTTCCGGCGGGAGGCTGCGGCGCAGGCGGGTGAGCAGCACGTGGCGGTCGCGCGCGGGGGCGAGGGCGGCGGCGGCGGCTTTGAGACCGGCGCGCAGGGCGGGGGTTTCGGGGTCGGCTAGGTGCTCGGCGAAGAGGCTGAAGGCGGCGCGCAGGCGGCGGATGGCGACGCGGCTCTGGTGCACAGCTTCGGGGTCGCCGCTGGCCAGCACCAGCGGATAATTCGCCAGCAATTGCCCGAGGCAGGCCCAGCCGATGGCGTGGAAGCCACTGGCGATGGTCATGGCGGGGCTGAGTTCGAGCGGGGTGGCGAGGGTGGCGCGGAGCGGCTGGCCATGCGCCAGCGCCCGGCAGCGCTCGCCCTTGCCCGAGGTCTGCCACATCAGATCGGGGCCGAGTGGCAGGCTGGCGGCAAGGCGCAAGAGATCGGCGCTCTCGCCCGAGACCAGCTCCAGCTCCAGCTCGCAGATCGGCTGATGCGGCGCGGTGTGGGCGCGGATTTCGCCGCTGTCGGCCATGATGTCGATGGTGGCCGCGCCGGAATGGATGCGGCGGCGGATGCGGGT
>Ga0007882_10002133_pt1 | contig 11241 bp, 14 predicted proteins | sample CryBogCBH12Aug01_FD_71195 | JGI IMG/M metagenome (GOLD analysis project Ga0007882, IMG submission 71195) | Freshwater microbial communities from Crystal Bog, Wisconsin, USA - CBH12Aug09.1 | ecosystem: Environmental > Aquatic > Freshwater > Lake | place: Crystal Bog, Wisconsin, USA | collected... | reverse complement strand
TGGGGCACCCCCCATCCGGCCTCCGGCCACCTTCCCCCATCCGATGGGGGAAGGAAGAATTAATGGGGGCCCTACCAGGGGTGGCGGCCCATCCGATGGGCCTTACCCCTGGCTAATAGCCTGCATCCCTTCAGGATGCCAAGAGGCCGTGCGATGGTTCGCAGCGGATTGTGAAATGATAGCACACCTTATTTGACCGCCCAAAAGATGTGGGTAAAGACAAGCGGTAAAAGGTATGGCTTAATGCGCCATCAACTGCACGGCAATTTCCTTTTCCAGTTCGTGCGTGAGGTCCTGGTCACGGGTGCCCCACTTGGTGCGGGCTTGGACATCCACTTGGGTAGTGACCGGATCCACCGAGGCCACGCGCACCCAGACGTTGCGCTGGTTGACCTTGGCGTGGAGCGAGCGCACCACGTTGGTGCTGTCATGCGGCACAAACTCTTCCACGAGCACGCCGTTGCTCTGGATGACCGTGAGGGCGGCGGCATAAACCTGTTCGGGGGTGCGCTGGTAGCGACCCGCCATGGAATCCTTGCCAAAAGTCGTGGCAAAGGTGTGGGTGTCCGACACGGTGCTGGTGCAACCGGCGGTAATGAGGGCCGCAGCGGCCATAAAAGCAAAAACAGTCTTTTTCATACTGGCTTCAATGCAACCGAAAATGCCCCGCACGTCAAGCACGATTCGCAGGGGAGCGGAACGCGAGCGGGTAATTTTCAAGAATACTTTTGCCGGGAAACCCAAATCTGTTATTCCTTTTCCATGTCTCAAAACGGCAGGACTGCGGGTTGGCTGGCGATGCTTTTCAGCCTGCTCACCGGCTTGACAGTTTCCTGCGGCCGGACCAATTCGGCCCCGGGGAATGCGGTGGTCACGATCAGCAATGTCGAACCCCGGCGCGACACGACCGGCGAGATCATTGACGCGCATGATGGCTGCCTGCAATTTTTCAACGGCCGGTTTTATCTCTACGGCACGGCTTACGGCACGAACGATGGGTATGGCGACGCCAACCGCTACCGGGTTTACAGTTCCCCCGATTTGGGACAGTGGCAGTTCGAGGGCGAATTGCTGCACGGCCAGCCGAAAGGCGTTTACTATCGTCCTTATGTGGTTTTCAACGCCCGGACCCGCAAGTATGTGCTTTGGTATAACTGGTATGCCAAACTGTGGCAGGGGCAGGAAGGGGTGGCCATCAGCGACACGCCGGTGGGACCTTTCACCATCGTCAACACCAACCTGTCGCTCGCCCATGCGGATCCGGGGGACGGCAGTCTGTTTGTGGATGATGACGGCACCGGTTACTACATCTACTCCACGCTCAATGACGGGGGCACGGTTCGCGTGGAGCGCTTGACGCCCGACTACCTGGCGACGACCGGCGAAACCAGCGGGTTGCTCGCCATTGGCACCGAAAGCCCCGTGCTGTTCCGGCGAAACAATTTGTATTACGCCTTGTGCGGCCCCCGCTGCAATGCTTGTGCGGAAGGCAGCGAGGCGCAAGTGCTCGTATCCCGCGCGCCGCTGGGGCCATACATTTCGCGGCCCGAGTCAAACATCAATCATCAACTGGCCGACGCCGGTTCGCTGACCGCCACCCAGCAAATATGGACCGTGACGCTTTCGAGCGCCAACACCAACGGGATTCTGCCCGATGGTTCGGAAAAAAAGATTCCCATGATCATTCGCACGAAAAACCGTCCGTTGATTCCGGCGCAGGAAACTTGGGTGGCAAAAATTCCAACGCCCGGCGGGCCGGTTTTCATCTGGATGGCGGACCGCTGGGGATCGGCGCCGGACGGGGTCAAAGGCCATGACTTGCAGTATTGGAGCCTGCCGTTGGAGTTTGACCCCAACGGGGATATCCGGCCGCTGGCAAACGTCGCGCAGTGGCAGATCACCCGGGCCCCGGAAAATTGAGGCCGGGTTGGGAATCGGGATTTAAGTTTGCCCCTGCCCAATGGCGTATAATTTGCAACTTTCAGCCGGGCCCGGTTTTTGATACAAGACGCATATGCCGCAGTTTTCCTACAAGGCCCGCAAACGTTCCGGTGAGTTGCTCGAAGGTGCGCTGGACGCCGCCGACCGGGCGGCCGCGCTGACGCAGATTCAACGGCTCGGGCTGTTCCCGCTGTCGGTGGAGGCGGCGCGCGCCGGGGCGGGCAACGCCGCCGTGCCGGGGGCGGCGGCCGGCATCAATCTGGCCTCGTTCCTGCCGCAGTCCATGCGGGAGCAGCTCCAGCAGAAGCGCAAACCCAAGCTGCAGGAACTGGCCAATTTCACCACGCAGCTCGCCAACCTGCTGCACTCGGGCATGCCGCTCACCGTGGCGCTGGGCAGCATGGCCAACCTGGAATCCAAGGGCATCCCCACGGAAGTGAGCCGCGAACTCAAGCAGGAGGTCACCTCCGGCCGCAGCATGTCCGACGCCATGGCGCGGCAGCCGCGCATTTTCTCCGACCTCTACGTGAACATGGTGCGCGCAGGCGAGCAGAGCGGTTCGCTCGTGCAAGTGCTGCGCCGCCTGGCCTCGCATTTCCGGCAGTTCGCAGAAGTGCAGTCCAAGGTCACTGCCGCGCTGATTTACCCGGCGCTGGTGTCGTGCCTGGGCGTGGGCATTGTGGCTTTCTTCATGTTTTTCATGCTGCCCCGGTTTACGGACATTTTCCAGGGGTTCAACATTGAGCTGCCGCTGCCCACGCGCCTGCTGATGGGCACGAGCTTTTTCCTGCTGAAATTCTGGTGGCTGCTGGCCATGGTGTTCATCGCGGCGCTGATTCTCTTCAAGCGCTTCTCCTCCAGCGAAAACGGTGCCCGGCGGCTGGATGAATGGCGGCTCAAGGCCCCGCTGTTTGGCAAGGTGATGCGCCTGAATGTCTTTGGCCAGTTTGCCCGCACCCTCGGCACGCTCCTGCAAAACGGCGTGCCGCTGCTGACGGCCCTCAAAATCACCGAGCAGGTCATGGCCAACCGGCTCGTCAAGGAGGCCATTGCCAAGACCCGCGAGGCGGTGACGGATGGCAAGACGCTCGCGCAGCCGCTGGCGCACAGCAAGATTTTCCCCCAGCTCATGGTGGACCTGGTCCGCATCGGTGAGGAAACCGGCGATGTCCCCGGCGCCCTCAACAATCTGGCGGACACCTACGAAGGCGAACTGGACATCGCCCTGCGGTTGCTGACTCAGCTCATCGAACCCATCCTGATCATCGCCATGGCGGTGATTGTCGGCTTCCTGCTGCTGTGCGTCATGCTGCCGATGTTCAACCTCATTTCGCACATCAGTTCCTCCACCGGCAAATGAGCGTGAACCCGCGTGCCAGCACCGCGCCGAACGGTTTCACCCTGATTGAAATCATGGTGGTCGTTGCCATCATGGGCCTGGTCATGGCCATGGGCATGCCGTCCATCATTTCCGCCTTCAAGCGCGAGGGCATGCGTAAGGCCATCTACGACGTGGAGCAGGTTTGCCAGTCGGCGCGGGCGGACGCGATTTTCCACAACCACACGACCTGGGTGTATTTTTATCCGCAGCCGTCCGACCGCCGCTACCAGTTGGGTGGCGATCCGGTGACGGGCGGGGCCGCGCTGGCGGATGTGGCCTCCTTTGGCACCAATTCCGCCGGGGGCAGTGCGACCAGCGGCGTGCTGCCGGAGGGCGTCCAGATGGCCATGCTGGACATCAACCAGCAGGATTTTGCCGAGTCGCCCTGGGGTCGCGTGCGGTTTTTCCCAAACGGCACCTGCGATGAGATGGTGCTGGTGCTGCATTTCAAGGACCAGTTCCGCAAGATTTCGCTGGAATATGCCACCGCCATGACGGATGTGACGGAGGTGGATCATTGAAAACACGCCGCCAAGCTCGCGCCGGTTTTTCGCTCATCGAGGTCATGGTGGCCATCGCCATCTTTTTTGCCGGGTTGTTCGCGATTCTGGGTCTGGTGTCCGGCTCGCTGGAAGGTGCGCGCCATCTGGAGCGCCCGCTGCTGGACGCCAGCGTGGTGGCCTCGCAAATATCGCTGACCAACAAGCTGGTGGAAGGCTCCAGGTCGGGCGACCTGGGCGACCTGCTGGGCAGCGCCTATAGCGGGTGCGAATGGTCGGCGGACGTGTTGGAGGTGCAGAGCAACAAGCTCTTTGGGGTGGAAATCGTGCTGCGCGGGCAGGAGCGCAACAAGCCGGTGGAATGCAAAATGACCATTTTGCTGTTCCGCCCTGAATCCCCCGGCGGCAGCATGGAAGGAGCGACGACGCGCCGATGAACACTGCCGTCCATCCCTCCCGGCGCCGGGGCTTCACGCTCGTGGAAGTCATGGTTGCCCTGGCCATCCTGTGCATGATCATTTCGGCGATTTACGCCACCTGGATTCTCATCCTGCGCTCGTCCGCCATGGCCCAGCTCGTGGCTGCGCGCGCGCAGCGCGAGCGCATCGCCGTCCGCACGGTGGAGGATGCCCTGATTTGCTCGCAGTCGTTCCAGGCCTCGCTCAAGTATTACACGTTCATCGTGGCGAACGGCGAGGAGCCGGTGCTCAGCTTCACCGCGCGGGTGCCGGAGGTTTTTCCCCGCAACGGGAAATTTGGCGACATCAATCTGCGCCGGCTGAATTTCACCTTGGAGGAGGGCACGGGCGAAGAGCGCGGCAAAAACCTGGTGCTGCGCCAGAATCCCATCCTCATGGACATGGACGAGGACGAGAAGAAATTCCCGCTCGTGCTCGCGCGCGGGGTCAAAACCTTCGGCATTGACTGCTGGGACACGAACAAGCTGGACTGGGTGGAGGAATGGGAAACCACCAATGCCATCCCGCCGGTGGTGCGCATCCGGCTGCAACTGGACGGGGACGCCAACTCCGCCGATGCCGCCGCACTGACGATTGTGCGGCTGGTGGCCATGCCCTGTGAGATGATGCCGGCCAGCCTGCAAATGCCGAATGGCGGCGCCCAGCCGCCGCCCGGAGCGGTGCCTGGAGCCGTGCCCGGCCTGCCGGGCGGCCTGCTGCCGGTCCCCCCTGGAGGAAGAGGAACCCGCCGATGAAAATCCACAGCCGCCAATCCAATGCTGGCATTGCGCTCATCGTCGTGATGATCGCCGTGGCCGTGCTGTCCATTTTGGCGGCGGCGCTGGCCCTGATGATGAAAACGGAGCTGCGGCTGGCCCAGAACGCGGATTCCGAGGAACAGATTTACTGGCTGGGCCGCTCCGGCGTGGAGTTGGCGCGCTGGGTGCTCGCCCAGGAGGCCTCCATCCCCAACCAGCCGTATGATTCCCTCAACCAGCTTTGGGCGGGTGGTTCCGGCACCCTGGACGAAACCAACAGCCCGCTGAACGGCGTTTCGCTGGACAATTACCAGATTGGCGCCGGCACGGTGTCGCTCAAGATCATTGACTTGGAACGCAAGGTGAACATCAATTCCGCCGACCCGGTGCTGCTGCGGCAGGTGTTCACGGTGATGGGCGTGGATGCCAACAACGTCTCCACCCTGGTGGATTCCATTCAAGATTGGATTGACCCTGATGACCTGCCGCACACGGCGGGGGCGGAAAGCGACTACTACCAAAGCCAGTCCCCGGCCTACTTCGCCAAGAATGCGCCGCTGGACGACCTCACCGAGTTGCTGCTCATCCGCGGGGTGACGCCGGACATGTATTGGGGTACGGCCGCCGGCCAACATGCGGGGTCCGCGCCCCAAAAGCTGGGGTTCGGCACTGCGCCCGGCGAGGAACCGCAGTATGCCTTTGGCCTGGTGGACGTGTTCACCCCCTTTTCCTCCGGCCGCATCAACATCAACACGGCCGACGCCAATGTGCTGCAAATGATTCCCGGGGTGGATGAAAACGTGGCGCAGGACATTATCAAGGCCCGTTCCGGACCGGACGGCGTGGACGGGACGGACGATGACACGCCGTTCCGCAGCCCCGCCGATTTGGGCAAGATTGACCCGCAACTGGCGCAGCAAGCGGCGCGGTTTTGCGACGTGCGGAGCCACACCTTTGAAGTGCATGTGACGGCCCATTTTGAGAACGCACAGCGCGAATTTGTCGCCATCCTGCTCCGCAACTCAAACCAAGACGTGCGCGTGGTGGGCTTCCGCTGGAATTAAAGGCGCCCGATTTCCCCCGCCGCGCATTTCTGCGCGTGCATTGGCGGGCGTTCGGGGTTAAATTTCCCGGCCCATGAACGAGTGGAACATTCAGTCCCGTGCCCCGGCCTGTGCGGCCTGCGCCCGGCCGTTTGCCGCCAAACAGCCGTATCACACCCTGCTGCTCGACGAGCCGCCGGGCCTGCGGCGTTCCGATATTTGTGAGGAATGCTGGCAGAAAGAGACCGCCGCCGACACGCGGAGCCGCGCCGGCTTCATCTCCCATTGGCAGGGATTTTTCGAACTGCCGCCGCCGGTCACCGAGGTCATCCGCCGCGATGACGCCGAAACCCTGCTGCGCAAGCTGCTGGAACAAAACGACCCCGCGCACGGCCCGGCCGCCTTCATCCTCGCGGTGATGCTCGAACGCAAGCGGCTGCTGAAGGTAAAGGAAAATTTCCAGCGCGACGGCCGCCGGGTCTTTGTCTATGAGCAGCCCAAGACCGGCGATTTGTTCACCATCCAGGATCCGGATTTGCAACTGGATCAACTAGAAACTGTCCAACGCGACGTGGCCAACCTGCTGGAACACGGCCTGAACCCGCCGCCCGCCGTGGCGGAAACCCCGGCCCCGGCCGAACCCGCCGCGCCCGCGCCGGCGGCTGAACCCGAACCCGCGCCCGCCGCCGGCTGAACCCATGCCTGAACCCGCCGCCTTGCAGGATCGTCTCGGCTACCGGTTTCATGACGGCGCGCTGCTGGCCCTGGCGTTGACGCATCCCTCCCTGGCGCATGACCAGAACCAGCCGCTGCCGCACAACCAACGGCTGGAATTTCTCGGCGACGCCGTGCTGGGCATCATCCTCGCGCGGCAGCTTTATGACATGCTGCCCGAGGCCGACGAAGGGGATCTCACCAAATTCCGCGCCAAGCTGGTCAACGCCGCCGCGCTGGCCACCCACGCCCGCGCTCTGGATTTGGGCACCCATCTGGTGTTGAGCCGGGGCGAGGAGCACTCGGGCGGGCGCACCCGCGAATCCACTTTGGCGGACGGCTTTGAGGCGCTGCTCGGCGCGATTTTTCTGGACGGCGGCTACGAGCCGGCGCGGGCGTTTGTGCTGCGGGAATTCGCGGCGGATTTCACCACGCTGGCCGGGACGCCGGCGGGCATTGAAAATCCCAAGGGCGAACTCCAGGAACTGCTGCAGGCGCGGTCGCCGGCCGCGCCGCATTACCAGATGCTGTCCGCCACCGGCCCGGATCACGACCGCCATTTTGAATGCGCCGTGCTGCACGATGGCGTGGAACTGGCGCGCGGCTGCGGCAAGAGCAAGAAGGCCGCCGAAAGCGAGGCGGCCCTGGCAGCGTTGCAGCGACTACGGACCGACCCGCCGGCTGCAGAGGGTCAGGGGGCGTTGGCAAAATGATTATCCCCAGGGAGCGCTTTTGCATGGCGTTTCCTCCCAATCACCCCGTTTTTCCTTGAATTCAGCCGGTTTAACCATTACAAGCTTCGGCGATCAAAATCAAATGAGTGCGAACAATAACCTGAAACTCAACCTAGGCTGTGGTGGCATCCGCGAGGAGGGGTATCTCAATGTGGATTTCTCCCCTTCACCCGCCGTGGATTTTTGCTGCGACTTGTCCGTCCGCTGGCCGTGGGCGGACGATAGCGTGCAGGAAATCATCAGCGACCACACCCTGGAGCACATGCCGTTTGCCCATGTGTTCAGCGAGGCTTTTCGGGTGCTGAAACCGGGTGGCATCCTGCGGTTTTCCGTGCCCCACGGCACCACGTTTGTCTATCTGATGAACCCGACTCACATCACCCACTTTTCGTATTTCTCGTTTGATCCCTGGACGGTCGGCTCCAACCATTCCCATTACGGCATCAAAATGGAATGGGAGATGGTCAACCGGCGAATTTCATTCATGTGGTATCGCGGCGGCGGCTTTCGCCGCGTGATGAACACGCTGGTCAATCCGTTCATCAACCTCTCGCCGCAGCTCTACGAGCGCTTCTTCATGTGCCTGCTGCCGTCCACCGACGTGATCTACGAATTGAGAAAGCCGGTCAATCCCAAGGTTTAATCCCGCAAACCGGCGCACCCCCATAGTCCCGGGGCGGGCTGGCGTTACGATTCGTTCGCTTTGTCGAGACCGAGTTTCTTTTCCCAAGTGGCGACTTTCTTGAGCAGTTCGGGCAGGTGCATCACGGCGACCCATTCTCGCTTGGTCTGCCGGTCCGGCTTGGCGGGGGAGCCCAGCCATTTGCCGCCGTCCGGGATGTCGTTCATCACGCCGGATTGCGCGGCCACCACCACTTGGTTGCCAATCTTCAGATGCCCGGCGATGCCCGCCTGGCCGGCCAACACCACGTATTTGCCGAGGTGCGTGCTGCCGGCGATACCTGCCTGCGACACGATGAGGCAATGCTCACCCAAAACCACGTTGTGCGCGATCTGCACCAGGTTGTCAATTTTCGTGCCCGCGCCAATGACGGTAGAACCCAGCGCGCCCCGGTCCACCGTGACGTTGGCACCGATTTCCACATCGTCGCCAATGACGACATTCCCGATTTGCGGCACCTTGCGGTGGATGCCGCCATCGAGCACGTAGCCGTAGCCGTCCGAGCCAATCGTGGTGCCGGCGTGAATGCGCACGCGGCGGCCAATCTGGGTGCGGGGATACACCGTGACGTTGGGAAACAAATTGGTGCCCTCACCCACCACGGAATCCGCGCCGACATTATTGCCGGATTGCAGCACGGCGTGCGCGCCAATCTGGACGCGTTCGCCCACCACACAATGCGGCCCGATGTGCGCGGTGGCAGCCACCTGCGCGGTCGGCGCGATGACGGCGGAGGGATGGATGCCGGCGGCAAAGGCCGGCTCCGGGAAGAACAGCGCCAGGGCCTTGGCAAAGGCGATGCGCGCATTCGGCACGCGAATCACGGTTTTGGTGGCGGAGGCAAAGCGTGCATCTGCGAGGATGGCGGTGGCCTGGCCGGCCTCGGCGGCGGCGAAATACTCCGGCGTCTCGGCAAAGGTGAGGTCGCCCGGCTGCGCGCGGTCGGCCATGGCAAACCCGGTGAGCGTGGCGTTGGTGTCGCCCAAGACTTCGCCCTGGAGCAATTTGGCGATCTCGGCGGTGGTAAAGGTGGCGGCCATTTCGCCTTATCATAAGCGGCGGCGGGCGCAGTTCAATTCGCAATTCGCGCGGCGGTCAAAAAACCGGCCTAGGCAATCGCCGGAACTTCCGCTAAACTCCGGGCAAAGCTAATGGGATCGGTAGCTAATTGTAGCTAATCGTATTTATTCATTTGCAAAGGTCCACACACACGCTTTTTCATAGCCACCCAAAGGCTAAACATGACTATGGCTGGTCGCATCCCGAGGGGCCAGACTACTAGGGGGAGCGGTTTGTGTCCGTTCTGGAAATTCTACCCATCGCTTACGCGAAAGTACGGTAAAGCCCACCATTGTTGCACATTAAATGAAAAAACGGGCTAACCTGTTGAATGTAAGTATTTTTAACACCAAGAAAACAGTTGCGGCGTCTGGTTTTGCGGGATACATTGTTGCGAACAACGGAGTAAAATTCGCTGATATGACCAAGCCAATTCAAAACCAGCAGCCTTCGAGCACTACCTCCTACCCAGAAAAGACCACCGGCAGCGAGACAGCGGCGCGTGTCCGAAAAGAGGCGAATAACTGGTCAGAACGTACCCGTTCTCAGTTATTCGACGAGGGGATGCAAATAATTTATGGCGGAAACGGCTCCGGCACGGCTAAGGTTCGCTCTTGATACCAACGTCTTAATTGACTTGGGAGAAGAACTGCCGTTTGCCCAAAGATTCTTGGCAACCCATCGCAACTCCGGTTTGGCGGTTTCCCCAACCGTCGTTCAAGAGCTGGTTCACATTTCCCAGAAAAAAGGCAACCGGGCTCAACCGTTCGCACTGGCCGCATTGCAAAACATGCGCAGATGGAACATAACGCCCTACGATCTTAGAGCGGTTGGTCACGGCATTACGGATGTAAGTGCGCAAAAATTGATGCGGGATGGGATATTGGAGGACGGCGAGTGTAATGATGGCTACATCATTATCGAAACCGCACTGCACTGCATCCCTATATTGATTAGCTCAGATATTCACCTGCTCAAAATAAACCCATCCCGCTTGGTGCGGGCATTAAACGAATTTCACTTGCCGCCCGTCACAATCTACCACCCGAAGAGTTTTTAAAGTGATGGTAGTTTTACTTTTCCCGATTTCAAATTAAGTCAACAGTGACATTCACCCGGCGTTGCCAAAATCTGCGGCCGGGTTATACTCCGGCTGAAGATTATTTATGCTGCCGTCCTCCCCTGAACAAATCATCCCGGAACTGCGCGATGCGGTCGGCCCCGTCATCCTCATCTCCGGGGTGGGGCTGCTGCTGCTGACCATGACGAACCGGCTGGGCCGCACGATTGACCGCGCCCGGCAGCTCAAGCACGAGCTGGACGGGTTGGCCGGCCGCGAGCGGGAGCAGACGCAGGCGCAGGTGGACATTATTTTCCGCCGCGCCAAAATCCTCCGCTTGGCCATTCTGTTTGCCATCACCAGTGCGCTGCTGGCGGCGGTGCTGGTGGTCACGCTGTTCCTCACCGCCTGGTTTCATTCGGATCAGGCTTGGGTGGCAGGCTGGATTTTTGTCGGGTGCATGGCGTCCCTAGGGCTTTCCCTGGCCGCGCTCATGGTGGACACCAACCTTTCCCTGCACGCGCTTAAGCTGGAACTGGAAGCGCCGCGTTGACCGCGCGGCCCGGCGGCTTTAATGTGGCGGGGTGGCAAAGATTGATTCTTCATCCTGGTGGCGGCCGGACTTGCGTTCCCTGCCGGTGCCGCCTGCCTTCACCAATCACGTGGGGCGGAAGCTGTTCGTCCTGCTGCAAACGGCGCAGGGGCTGGGCGCCTTCTCGCTGATTACGCTCGGGGTGATTTTCCGGCAGCGCGGTCAGGCCCGCGAAATCATGCAGCCGCGCATCCGCCGCGAAATCACCCGGTCCGGCTCGCGCCTGCTGCCGGTGTTTTCGTTTATGGCGCTCGCACTCGGCTTTCTGGTGGTCGGGCAGGCGGTGTCCCAGTTGAGCACGCTGGGGGCGACCAGCTAT
>Ga0007882_10002131_pt1 | contig 11247 bp, 9 predicted proteins | sample CryBogCBH12Aug01_FD_71195 | JGI IMG/M metagenome (GOLD analysis project Ga0007882, IMG submission 71195) | Freshwater microbial communities from Crystal Bog, Wisconsin, USA - CBH12Aug09.1 | ecosystem: Environmental > Aquatic > Freshwater > Lake | place: Crystal Bog, Wisconsin, USA | collected... | reverse complement strand
GGCCGGTGATCTCGGTGATCTGCAGGGGATCAGCCACGCACACGCACTCCTTCGGGATCGACGAAAACCGGATCGCACACCTCGGCCAGCACATCGGCGCCGCGCACCGGATCATGCACCACCACCTGCTCGCCATGCCGCGCCGGGCCGTGCTGCAGCAGGGCAAGGGCGATGGCGTGGCCCAGCGTGGGCGAGAAGCAGGTCGAGGTGACATGGCCCTGATCGTTGGCGGCAATCGCCTTGGCCCCCTGCGGCAAGAGATGCGCGCCAGCACGGATGCGCTCGGCGCGGTTCACCGGCTTCAGCCCCACCAGCGCGGGGCGGGCGGGATCGGTCAGGCCGGGGCGCTGGGCCATGACCCTGCCGATAAAGTCCTTCTTCTTCGACAGCATCTTGCCAAAGCCGAGATCGGCGGCGGTGGTCTGGCCGTTCAGCTCGTTGCCAGCGGGGTGACCCTTCTCGATCCGCATCACCCCCAGCGCCTCGGTGCCATAGGGGGTGGCCCCGGCCTCGTGCAGCATTTGCGCCAAACCCGCGCCATGATGGGCGGGCACGCTGATCTCATAGGCCAGCTCGCCCGAGAAGGAGAGGCGGTAGATCCGCGCCGAAATCGCCCCCCAGCGGAAGCGGCTGGCCCCCATATAGGGCAGATCCTCGTTCGAGAGGTCTATCTCGGGGAACAGCTCCGCCAGCAGCGCGCGCGAGTGCGGCCCGGCGACGGAGAAGGTCGCCCAATGCTCGGTGGTGGAGGTGGCCTGCACATCCAGATCGGGCCACAGCACCGCCCGCGCGAAATCGATATGCTGCAGCACCTTTGCGGCATTGGCGGTGGTGGTGGTGAGGAAGAAATTATCCTCGGCAAAGCGGGTGGTGGTGCCGTCGTCCATCACCATGCCATCCTCGCGCAGCATCACGCCATAGCGTGCCTTGCCGATGGCGAGGGTGGAGAACTGGTTGATGTAAAGGCGATCGAGCAGCACCCCCGCATCGGGCCCCATCACATCGATCTTGCCCAGCGTGGAGACATCGCAAAACCCCACGCCATGGCGGGTGGCCAGCACCTCGCGATTGACCGTCTCCAGCCAGTCCTTCTCGTGGGCCTGCGGATACCATTGCGCGCGCTTCCATTGGCCGGCATCGGTGAAGCTGGCGCCAAGGCGGGTTGCCCAGTCGTGGCTGGGGGTGAGGCGGGCGGGGCGGAAGTTCTCGTCGCGGTGGTGGCCCGCCAGCGCGCCGATGCTCACCGGATGCGCGGGCGGGCGGGCACGGATGGTGCCCGCCTCGGCCACGCTCTTGCCGGTGGCGGCGGCTAGCAGGGCGTGGCCGTTCAGCTGGCTGGTGCGGCCCTGATCGGTGGCCATGCCCAGCGTGGTATAGCGCTTCATATGCTCGATGCTGACGAAACCCTCGCGCGCGGCCAGTGCCACATCGCTGTCGGTCACATCGTGCTGGAAATCGACGAAAGCCTTGGTGCGGGCCCCCGGCACATGCCAGCAGGGGGCAAGGCCGGAGGGCTCGTCCTCTGCCCGCGCGGGTTTGCCACATGAGGCCTGCGCGCCCAGCTCGCCCGCCAGCTTCGCCGCCGCCGCATGGGCCGAGGCGAGAATACCGCCCAGCGCGAACTGGCCCGATGCCGCGCCAATCGCCGCAAGGCCCGGCGGCAGCACGCCCGGCACGAAGGACTGGATGCTATCCGACCACACCGGATTTTGCCCAAGGTGCGCGGCCAGGCCAATCGCCGGATTCCACCCGCCAGACATCGCCACCAGATCGCAATCGATCCGCTCCGCCTTGCCATCGGGGGTGAGAATATCGGCCGAGTGCAGCTTGCTGCCGCGCGCATCGCCCACCAGCCCCTGCACCACGCGGATGCCCGTCATATCCGCAGGGGCCGGGTGCCCGCGCGGGTCGACCACGGCGGCCACCACTACCCCGGCGTGCGTCAGGTCGCGCGCGGTTTGCCAGCCGCTGTCGGTGGCGGTGAACACCACCGCGCGGCGGCCGGGGGCCACGGCAAAGCGGTTGATATAGCTGGATACGGCCGAGGCCATCATCACGCCGGGCCGGTCGTTGCCGCCAAACACAATGGGCCGCTCAATCGCGCCGGTGGCGAGGAAGGCGTGGGTGGCGATGATCTTCCACAGCCGCTGCCGGGGCCGATTTTGGGCGTTCTGGCCGGGCGCGGGCTGACCGGCGCACAAATGCTGCACCCCGCCATATTCGCGGCCATCATAGATGCCGAAGATGGTGGTGCGCGGCAGCACCCGCACATTGGCTAGCGCCTGCAATTCGGCCACGGCGGCGCGCGCCCAATCGGCGGCAGGCTGGCCCGCGATGAAGCCCCGGCTGGAGAGCAGCCATCCGCCCGGCTCCAGCCCGTCATCGGCGAGGATTACCCGCAGGCCAGCCTTGCCCGCCGCCAGCGCCGCCGCAAGGCCCGCCGCCCCGCCGCCAATCACCAGCAGATCGCAGAAATCATGCTCGCGGTCGTAGCTGTCGGGATCGGGCAGGCCGGATAGCGCGCCGAGCCCCGCCGCGCGGCGGATCACCGGCTCATAGAGCTTTTCCCAGGCCTTTTTGGGCCACATGAAGGTCTTGTAGTAAAAACCGGCCACCAGCAGCGGGGAGGCCAGCTGGTTTACCGCCAGCAGATCGCAGCGCAGCGAGGGCCAGCGGTTCTGGCTGTGCGCCTCCAGACCATCGAACAGCGGGACGATGGTAGCGGGGGTGTTCGGCTCGGCATGGGCACCATGGCCCAGTGTCACCAGCGCGTTGGGCTCTTCCGCTCCGGCGGTGAGAATGCCGCGCGGGCGGTGGTATTTGAACGAGCGACCCACCAGCCGCACGCCATTGGCCAGCAGCGCCGAGGCGAGGGTGTCGCCGTGATAGCCATGGTAGGCGCGGCCATCGAAGGTGAAATCCAGCCGCCGTGTGCGGTCGATCAGGCCGCCGGATGCGAGGCGGTTCATGCGCTCCCTCCACCCGCGATTGGAGCGGCAAGGCGGGCGGAGGGGATGTCGTGGGTCAGCGTGTTGCGGGTGACCACCAGCCAGTTGCGGCAGCCTTGCGCGTGATACCAGTGCTCTTCGTGCAGGCCCGCCGGGTTGTCGCGCAGATAGACATAGGCGAACATGGCTGGCCCAGCCTCTTCCGCGTCAAGCGCGGGCCGCAGCGGGGTGGCATCGCCGCGATAGACGAATTCGCCGATGTCGCGGCTGCCGCAATAGGGGCAGGGGATAAGCATGGGTCTGGCTCCTGCGGCGGATCAGTGAAGGTTAGGTTGGGCGCCCTGGCCCTTCTCGTCGATGAGATAGCCGGTGGCGAAGCGATCGAGGTGGTAGGCGGCGGCGGTCTCGTGCGCGGTGTCGGTGGCCAGCAGATGGGCAAAGCACCAGCCCGCCGCGGGCGTCGCCTTGAAGCCGCCGTAGCACCAGCCCGCGTTGAGATAGAGGCCGGGGATGGGGCCATGGTCGATGATCGGCGAGCCATCCATGGTCATATCCACGATGCCGCCCCAGCTGCGCAGCATACGGGCGCGGCCGATCATCGGCATCAGCGCCATGCCACCCTCGCACACATCCTCCACCGTGGGCAGATTGCCGCGCTGGGCATAGGAGTTGTAGCCATCGATATCGCCGCCAAACACCAGCCCGCCCTTGTCGGATTGGCTGATATAGAAATGCCCCGCGCCAAAGGTGATGACGCCCGGAATGATCGGCTTCAGCCCTTCGGAAACAAAGGCCTGCAGCGCATGGCTTTCAATCGGCAGTCGCAGCCCGGCCATCGCCGCCACCCGCGTGGAGTGCCCCGCCACCGACATCCCCACCTTGCTGGCGCGGATGGCCCCGCGCGTCGTCTCCACCCCGGTGATCGCCCCCGAGGCATCGCGGAGGAAGCCGGTGACGGCGCAGTTCTGGATGATATCCACCCCCAGCGCCGAGGCGGCGCGGGCATAGCCCCAGTTCACCGCATCGTGCCGGGCGGTGCCGCCGCGCCCCTGCAGCAGCCCGGCCTTGATCGGGAAGCGGGCGTTGTCGTAATTCAGAAAAGGCGCGAGGCGGCGCACGGCATCCAGATCGAGCAGCTCGGCATCCACCCCCTGCAGGCGCATGGCATTGCCGCGCCTGGCATAGGCATCGCGCTGGGCGTCGGTGTGGGCCAGGTTGAGCACCCCGCGCTGGCTGACCATGGCGTTGTAGTTCAGCTCCTGCTCCAGCCCCTCCCACAGCTTCATCGAGAATTCGTAGAAGGGGGTGTTGCCGGGCAGCATATAGTTGGAGCGGATGATGGTGGTGTTGCGCCCGGCGTTGCCGCCGCCGATCCAGCCCTTTTCCACCAGCGCGACATTGGTGATGCCATGCACCTTCGCCAGATAATAGGCGGTGGCCAGGCCATGGCCGCCGCCGCCGATGATGACGACGTCGTAGCCATCCCTTGGGGCGGCATCGCGCCACGCCGTTTCCCAGCCCTTGTGGCCGGAAAGCGCCTTGGCGGCGAGTTGGAAGATGGAATAGCGGGTCATTTCTCTCAGTGAATTAAATTGCCTGAAGAGAAATTGACAAAATCCCCAAGGCCTGCTTTCCTGATTGCGACATGAATTATCCGATCCGCGACATTCGTGCGGCCGACGAGCCGATTGAGCTGGCGCTGCTGCTGCTCGATGGCTTTGCGCTGATGTCCTATGCGGCCTTTGTAGAGCCGTTTCGCGCGGCCAATGCGCTGGCCGGGCGGGCGCTCTATCGCTGGCACCATATCTCGCTCGATGGCTCGCCGGTGCTGGCATCCAATGGGGCCACTTTTCTGGTGGATCACGGGCTGGATGCGCCGGTGGCGGCAGGGGTGGTGATTGTGTTCGCCGGGGGCGATCCGCGCGGGATTGCCGCGCCGGGGCTGTCGGGCTGGCTGCGGCGGCAGGATCGGGCGGGCAAGCGGCTGGCGGGGGTTTCCGCCGGGCCCTATCTGCTGGCCCGCGCTGGCCTGCTGGATGGCTGCCGCGCCACCATTCACTGGGATCACCGCGATGCCTTCGAGCAGGATTTTCCGCAGGTGGCGCATGAAGAGGCGCTCTATGTGATCGACGGGCGGCGGATGACCTGCGCCGGGGGCATGGCCGGGATGGATTTGGCCGCCAGCCTGATTTCGCGGGCTTTCGACACCGATCTCGCCGCGCGGGTGGGCGACTGGTTCATCCACCCCGAGCCGCGCCCGGCCGATGGGCCGCAGCGGCAGGGCATCGCCAGGCGCTATCGCCTGGCCGGGCCACGGGTGCTGACCGCGCTGGCGGCGATGGAGGAGCATCTCGACGAACCTCTGTCGCGGGGGGCGCTGGCCGGGGCGGCGGGCACCACCGTGCGCCAGTTGGAGCGGCTGTTTGCCCGCGAGGTGGGCGAGGGGGTGGCCGGGCATTACCGGCGCTTGCGGCTGGATCGGGCGGCGCAACTGCTCCGCACCACGGGCATCCCCGTCACCGAGATCGCGCTGGCTTGCGGTTTTCGCGCCAGCAGTCATTTTTCCAGCGCATTCCGGGCCCGCTTCGGTGTAGCGCCCAGCACGGCGCGGGGCTTGGGCCTGGTGCCACAGGATGAAGAAGCTGGGGCCTCGCGCGCTATGCCGCGCCCGGCTATGACGGCATGAGCAAACAGGAGCAGGCCCATTAAAACTGGCAAACCCCCGCAGGATCAGGACACCGACCTTGGCACCGGATCCTCCGCCCCCGATCCCGCCGATCGCCCGCTGGAACGCGCGCTGGGCAATCAGATCCGCGTGATTCGTCGGCAGCAGGATCTGTCGATCTCCGATCTCGCCGGGGCGGCGGGGATCTCCAATGGCATGCTCTCGAAGATTGAAAATGGCGCGATTTCGGCCTCGCTGACCACGCTGCAGGCGATATCGGGCGTGCTGCAGGTGCCGCTGTCGTCGCTGTTCGCCTCGTTCGAGGATCGGCAGGATTGTTCCTATGTGCCCGCCGGGCAGGGGGTGCGGATCGATCGGCGCGGCACCAAGGTGGGGCATATGTATCATTTGCTGGGCGCGGCGCTGCGCGGCGAGGTGGTGGTGGAGCCCTATCTCATCACGATCAGCGAGGATGCGGTGGCCTATACCGGCTTCCGCCATTCGGGCATCGAGTTCCTCTATATGCTGGAGGGCGAGGTGCATTATCGCCATGGTTCAACCACTTACCACCTGCAAGTGGGCGATTCTCTGCTGTTCGACAGCAGCGCCCTGCATGGCCCCGAGCATCTCAGCGGCGCGGAGGCCCGCTACCTTTCGATCATCGTCTATCCGCGCGGCTAGGGTGAAGCGTGCGCTTCCCGGGACGAAAATAAGTTTCCTATAGGTTGACATAGTTGCCTGAGAGGAATTAGGGTGACCTCAAGTTTCACGGACTTGAGGAGTTGCCAATCATGTGCGGAATTGTCGGCCTGTTCCTGAAAGACAGGTCGTTAGAACCCCAGCTTGGCGCGCTGCTGGCCCGGATGCTGGAAGTGATGACCGAGCGTGGGCCCGATAGCGCGGGCTTTGCCGTCTATGGTGCTGGCGAAGCAGGGCGGATCAAGCTGACCCTGCGCGGCACCGATCTTGCCACCATCGCCGCGGCCATCGGTGCCCATATCGCTGGGGCTGCCACGGGTGTGCTGCGCGACAGCCATCTCGTAATCTCGCTGCCCCTCGATCAGGAGGAAGCGGCCCGCGCGTGGCTGGCGCTCCATCGCCCCGATATCGTGGTGATCGGCTCTGGCCATCGCATCGAGCTCTATAAGGAGGTGGGGCTGCCCGCCGATGTTTCCACCCGCTTTGGCCTTTCGGGCATGAGCGGCAGCCACGGCATCGGCCACACCCGCATGGCCACGGAAAGCGCCGTCACCACCGATGGCGCGCATCCTTTCTCCACCGGGCCCGACCAGTGCCTCGTGCACAATGGCTCGCTCTCGAACCACCGCTCGCTGCGGCGGATGCTGGAGCCCAAGGGCATCCATTTCGTCACCGACAACGATAGCGAGGTGGCCGCCGGTTACCTCACCTGGCGGATGCGCGAGGGGGCCAGCCTTGCTGGCGCGCTGGAGGCCAGCCTCGATGATCTCGACGGCTTCTTCACCTTCGTGGTGGGCACCGAAAACGGCTTTGCCGTGCTGCGCGATCCCATTTCCTGCAAGCCCGCCGTGATGGCCGAGACCGACCAATATGTCGCTTTCGGCTCGGAATATCGCGCGCTGGTGGGGCTGCCCGGCATCGAGAACGCCCGCGTTTTCGAGCCCGAGCCCGCCCGCGTCTATGCCTGGGAGCGTAACTGATGATTAGCGTGGACCTTGCCACCACCGCCAAGCGCGAGCTGAACCAAGCGCTGCACGATCTGGCCGATGATACCCCAAAAACCCGCTGGCAGGTGCTCAATCCGCAAGGCCAGCACGCGCTGGTGGCCGGGCTGGATGCGCCGATCAGCGTCGATATACTGGGCCATGCCGGCTATTACTGCGCGGGCATGAACCAACAGGCCAGCGTCACCATCCACGGCAATGTCGGGGTGGGCGTGGCCGAGAACATGATGTCGGGCCGGGTGCATGTGAAGGGCGATGCCAGCCAGGCGGCCGGGGCCACCGCGCATGGCGGGTTGCTGGTGATCGAGGGCGATGCCTCGGCGCGCTGCGGCATCTCGATGAAGGGTGTCGACATCGTGGTGAAGGGCTCGATCGGCCCGATGAGCGCTTTCATGGCGCAGTCGGGCAATCTGGTGGTGCTGGGCGATGCCGGCGATGCGCTGGGCGATTCGATCTACGAGGCCGGGCTCTTCGTGCGCGGCGAGGTGAAAAGCCTTGGTGCCGATTGCATCGAGAAGGAACTGCGCCCCGAGCACAAGGCCACCCTGCGCCGCCTGCTGGATGCGGCGGGGGTGGGGCCGGAGATCTCGGTGGAGGAGTTCCGCCGCTATGGCTCGGGCCGCACGCTCTACAATTTCCACGTCGATAACGCTGCGGCTTATTAAGGAGACGCGCCATGGATATCTCGCACATCCCCCAGACTTTGCCGCGTTTTTCCGCCACTTTCGATCCGCACACCCTCGCGGAAATCCGGCGCGCGGCGGCCACCGGCATTTATGACATAAGGGGCGGCGGCACCAAGCGCCACCTGCCGCATTTCGACGATCTGCTGTTCCTCGGCGCGTCGATGTCGCGCTATCCGCTGGAGGGCTATCGCGAGAAATGCGCCACCGATGTGTGGCTGGGCACGCGCTTTGCCAAAAAGCCGATCCATCTGAAGATCCCGATCACCATCGCCGGGATGAGCTTTGGCTCGTTATCGGCGCAGGCCAAGGAGGCGCTGGGGCGCGGGGCGACGCTGGCCGGCACCAGCACCACCACCGGCGATGGCGGCATGACGCCGGAAGAGCGCGGCCAGTCGCAAGTGCTGGTCTATCAGTATCTCCCCAGCCGCTATGGCATGAACCCCGACGACATCCGCAAGGCCGATGCCATCGAGATCGTCATCGGCCAGGGCGCCAAGCCGGGCGGCGGCGGGATGCTGCTGGGCCAGAAAATCTCCGACCGCGTGGCCGAGATGCGCACCCTGCCCAAGGGCATCGACCAGCGCTCCGCCTGCCGCCACCCGGATTGGACCGGGCCCGACGATCTGGAAATCAAGATCGGCGAGCTGCGCGAGATCACCGATTGGGAAAAGCCGATTTACATCAAGGTGGGTGCCACGCGCCCCTATTACGATGTGGCGCTGGCGGTGAAATCCGGCGCGGATGTGGTGGTGCTGGATGGGATGCAGGGCGGCACGGCGGCGACGCAGGAAGTGTTTATCGAACACGTCGGCATCCCCATCCTCGCCGCCATCCGCCCCGCCGTGCAGGCGCTGCAGGATCTGGGGATGCACAGGAAGGTGCAGCTGATCGTCTCGGGCGGCATCCGCAATGGGGCCGATGTGGCGAAAGCTCTGGCGCTGGGGGCCGACGCGGTTTCCATCGGCACGGCGGCGCTGGTGGCGCTGGGCGACAATAATCCCGCCTTCGAGGAGGATTACCACAAGCTCGGCACCACCACCGGCGCCTACGACGACTGGCACGAGGGCAAGGATCCCGCCGGTATCACCACGCAGGATCCGGTGCTGGCCGCAAGGCTCGATCCGGTGGAGGCGGGGCGGCGACTGGCCAATTACCTCGCCGTGCTGACGCTGGAGGCGCAAACCATCGCCCGCGCCTGCGGCAAGAGCCATCTGCACAATCTCGAGCCCGAGGATCTCGTTGCCCTCACCATCGAGGCGGCGGCGATGGCGCGGGTGCCTCTCGCCGGCACCAGCTGGGTGCCGGGCACCACCAGCTTCTAACCACAGGCAACGAAATAACCACGAGGAGCGGCAGGCCAATCAGCGCCACCACTCCTCCGGACGGGGAACGAAACGATGAGCATCGACCTTGCTGACGCCGCCCGGGAAAAGGGCCTGAAATACTTCCTGATCGCCTATACCGATCTCTTCGGCAGCCAGCGCGCCAAGCTGGTGCCAGCCAGCGCCATCGCCGAAATGCAGAAAAACGGCGCGGGCTTTGCCGGTTTTGCCACCTGGCTGGATATGACCCCGGCCGATCCCGACCTCTTCGCCGTGCCCGATCCCACCAGCCTGATCCAGCTGCCGTGGAAGCGCGAAGTCGGCTGGCTGGCCGCCGATCTGTGGATGGGGGGCAAGCCGGTGCTGGCCAGCCCCCGCAACGCGCTCAAGGCCCAGCTTGCCCGCTTGGCGGAGCAGGGGCTGCAGATGAAAACCGGCGTGGAATGCGAGTTCTTCCTGACCACGCCCGATGGCTCGGTCATCTCCGATGCCGCCGATACCCAGACCAAGCCCTGCTACGATCAGCAGGCGCTGATGCGCCGCTATGACGTGATCACCGAGATCTGCGATGCCATGCTGGAGCTGGGCTGGAAGCCCTATCAAAACGACCACGAGGACGCCAACGGCCAGTTCGAGATGAACTGGCATTACGACGACGCCCTGATCACCGCCGACCGGCAGGCCTTCTTCAAATTCCTCGCCAAATCGGTGGCGGAAAAGCATGGGATGCGGGCCACCTTCATGCCCAAGCCCTTTGCCAATCTCACCGGCAATGGCTGCCATATGCACGTCTCGCTGTGGAAGGGGCGGGAGAATGTGTTTCAGGCGGGCGAGGGCGAGACGATATCCGCCACCGGGCTCGGCTTCATCGGCGGCTTGATCCACTCGGCCCCGGCGCTGGCGGCGATCTGCAACCCCACGGTGAACAGCTACAAGCGCATCAATGCCCCGCGCACCACCTCGGGCGCGACATGGTCGCCCAGCTCCGTCACCTGGACGGGCAACAACCGCACCCACATGATCCGCGTGCCCGAGGGCGACCGCTTCGAGTTCCGCCTCGCCGATGGCGCGACCAACCCCTATCTGATGCCCGCCGCTGTGCTGGCCGCCGGGCTGGATGGCCTTGCCAATGGGCGCGATCCCGGGCCCCGGCTGGATATCAATATGTATACCGAAGGCCACACGGTGAAGGGCGTGAAGCAATTGCCGCTCAATCTGCTGGATGCGCTGCGGGCGCTGGAGGCAAGCGATGTGCTGGGCGCGGCGCTGGGCCCGGTGGTGCCATCGTTCCTCAAGCTGAAATATGCCGAATGGAACGATTATGCCCGCCACCTCACCCAGTGGGAGCGCGACACCACGCTGGATTGCTGACGCGTCTGGGGGATTGACCCTATGCCCGTTGGGGCGCTTGTATCGCGCAGCGGTAGGAGACCGGCACTGGAATTGGGATCACCATGAAACGTGCCGGGACACTGGCCGGACCGCCTGCCGAGCCAGCGCCGCTGGCCAATACGGCTTGGCTGGGCCGATCGCGCAAGGCGCGGTTTGCGGTTGGTCTGGTCAGCCGGGTGGGGCGGCGTGAGAGTAATCAGGATGTTGTCGGCTGGCACGAGGGCGGCGACATCCAGAAGGCGACCCACGGCGCGGTGGCGCTGCTGGCCGATGGCATGGGTGGGGCCAAGGCTGGCGGGCTGGCGGCGATGCTGGCCTGCGAGACCTTCATCGATGCCTATTTTGCCCAATCTCCCACGCTGGGCGTGGCGGTGGCGGCAGAGCGGGCGCTCTCCAGCTACAACCGCTGGCTGCACACCATGGGCCGCGTTGATCCCACTATGGCCCATGCCGGCTGCACCTTCACCGCCTTGGTGCTGAAGGGGCGCATGGCGCATATGCTGCACGTGGGCGACAGCCGCGCGTGGCACC
>Ga0007882_10002123_pt1 | contig 11265 bp, 9 predicted proteins | sample CryBogCBH12Aug01_FD_71195 | JGI IMG/M metagenome (GOLD analysis project Ga0007882, IMG submission 71195) | Freshwater microbial communities from Crystal Bog, Wisconsin, USA - CBH12Aug09.1 | ecosystem: Environmental > Aquatic > Freshwater > Lake | place: Crystal Bog, Wisconsin, USA | collected... | reverse complement strand
TACTGCCCTAGTTTTTTGGCTAAGTGACGACAATGCTTCGTATGCTCGGCTAATTTTTTAGCAGTAGGTTCAAGGCTATATAAGTTTGTTGTATTAAATCTACGATGTTTATTAATGTTGTCCTGTGTTTTGGTAGTATTATCATATGGCGACAACTATACCTAAGAAAAAGTATTATTATCACATCACTCCATTCCAAAGTTATTTTTCCATTAAAAATACTGGTATTAAGTGTTCCGAAGACGGATACATATATATGCTTGATACAGATGAAGTAGTAGCTTATGTCGCTGTGAATCAACTTCTATTTCTCAACTATGGGCTGTTCAGGATTGATTCAGAGGGCATTAATGTAGAGTTGGAGAAAGATTTAGTGGGTGAACTAACAGTAGACCATCAATTTCGCATTCGGCAAGATGTCATAGATAAGAAATATATTAAAGACTTAGGTATGAAAAAAATTATAGACCCAGCGAATACCCCATATGAAATCAAATAGTGGAAAGATTTAGTTATTTATGCGATTAATATGTAAAATTAAATTGTGAGAGAGATAAAATTATCCAGAATTAAAAAAGTTCCCCTTAGAGAAGTATGGAAACATGAGGCACTAGACTTTACTAACTGGTTAGCCCTTAATGAGAACTTGACCCTTCTAGGAGATGAGTTAGCAATTGATTTTGTAACGGCTGAAACAGAAAAGGGTGTTGGTAGTTTTAGTGTTGATATATTAGCTGAAGACTCTAACGGTAAAAAAATAATTATTGAAAATCAATTTGGCAATACTGACCATGACCATTTAGGCAAACTAATAACCTATGCATCTGGCTTACAAGCAGAAAATATCATTTGGGTAGTAGAGAATGTCAGAGAAGAACATGAGCAAGCTATTAATTGGCTCAATGAACACACAAATGAAGATGCAAACTTTTTCTTAATTGAAATAAAAGCATTAAGAATTGGAGATTCAGAGCCTGCACCACAATTTAATGTAGTATGTAAGCCAAACAATTGGGCAAAGATTGTAAGGCAAAGTGGTTCGGGAACTCACATCACTGACCTTAAACTTAGCCAGCAGGCATTTTGGGGATTACTTAAAGAATATGGTGAACTTCACCCGTCACGCATTATTAATAGTTGGCAAAAACCAGCACCACAACACTGGTACAACATAAGTATTGGTTCATCAAAGGCTCATATAGTTGCAACAATAAATTCTAGAAAACAATGTGTAGGCATAGAGCTTTATATTGATGGGCGAAATGCTAAAACAACCTATGCAAAAATATATGAGGATAAGGACAAAATTGAAGAACATCTGGGTAAGGGTGTGCAGTGGCTCGAATTGCCAGAGAAAAAGACGAGTCGAATTTTAATTACACATGATGGTGATTTCCAAGATGAAGGCTCTAAAGAAGAGTTAGTTAGTTGGCTATACGACAATGCCCAAACCTTTGCAAAAACTTTTAGTCAGTACCTTCGTTAGAATTTAGGCTTGCTTGAACTGTCTTAAACGATTCAAGAGCGGCTTCCAAATTTTCGATAATTTCCGCAGCAATTATCTCTGGTTCGGGTAAATTATCTAAGTCTGTCAACGTATCATCTTTTAGCCAGAATATATCTAGACTTGTATTTTCTCTATCTATAATTTCTTTATACGTAAACTTCTTGAATCTTTCAGACTCTTCACGATGATGCCTATTTTCAGGATTATAAGATTCGATAAAGGGGGCCAAGTCACTATATGTCATAGGATTTTCTACACGAGAAAAATGTTTATTTGTCCTTAAATCATATATCCATACATCATGAGTCCAAGGAGTTTTACTTGCTGGTTTACTATCAAAGAATATTACATTAGCTTTAACGCCAGGCTTGTAGAATATGCCTGTAGGTAATCTTAGTATGGTATGCAATTCCGTATTTGCTAAGAGTTTCTTTCGAACGGTTTCACCAGCACCTGCTTCAAAAAGTACATTATCTGGAACAACAACAGCAGCATGGCCATTAACTTTTAGTTGAGATACTATGTGCTGAACAAAGTTAAGTTGCTTATTTGATGTTGTAACCCAAAAATCTTGCCTCTCATAAGTTAAACTTTCCTTACTTTGTGTGCCGTCATCGTTACTAACAGTAATTCCACTTTTTTTACCAAATGGTGGGTTCATCAAAATGTAATCAAATCTTTTACCCGAATCTGCCGCCAAACTATCGGCTATATGTATTGGTGGTTCACTGTTCAAATCTCCAACATTGTGTAGGAAAAGATTCATCAAACATAAACGTGCTGTAGCCCCCACAATTTCATTTCCAAAAAAAGTTTCATATTTCAAAAAGTTCTTTTGCTCTTTGTCTAAGCTGTAATTAGTAGAAATATATTCATAGTAAGCAAGAAAGAATCCACCTGTGCCAGCAGCAAAATCGGCCATTGTCTTCATGGGTTCTGGCCTTAAACATTCAGTCATCGCCCTAATCAAAGGTCGTGGAGTAAAGTATTGTCCTGCACCTGTTTTTGTATCGGAAGCAAATTTTTCAAGTAAATCCTCATAGATTTCACCTTTAATATCTACGTCCAGTCCTACCCAAGTTTCACTGTCAATTAAACCAATTAATCTATGTAATTGAGCTGGGTTTTGTATACGATTTTGAGCTTTATTGTAAATTCTGCCAATCATACCTTTTTGCAAACCTAGATGTTGAAGTATCTCTATATAATGAATCTCTAGTTTTGAACCAGTTAATCCACGAAGGCTTTCCCAACCAAACTCTTTTGGAATATGGGTATCTCGACTTAGTGGTGGCTTAGAATATTCATCAGCCATTTTTAAGAATAATAAATATGTTATTTGCTCTAAATAATCTCCGTAGCTTAACCCATCGTCACGAAGTAAATTACAATACGTCATTACTTTTTTCGACAAATTTGAAGAAGTCATTTTAAGTCCCCAAGAAATGCTTTATTTAGTACAGACTGTTTTAATGAATCATTTTGTACAAAAAGTGCGCTTACAGAATTCATTAAATTACTTATTTCAGAAATTCTTTCCTCTATCTTATTGACAATTTCTCTTTGAGTTTCTATATCTACATCTGGAATTTTCAATGAAGATATTTTAGATATACTTAGAGTATATAATCCCGAGGTTGAACTAGCCACTTTCATTATTTCAGCTCGACCCATAATTGAAAGTAGCCAATACATAACATATTTTGAAGTGTCTTGATGCTCAAACCTAACTTTAATTATATGATTCTGATGTACACAATCCTCAATTGAACCGTCCCAAATTGCTGTTCGCCCAATCTGCTCGGGGCTACCATTTCCTTCAACTATTAATAAGTCACCTTTTCTCAACAATACACGTTTTAGCTCATTTTCAGTCACTCCAATCTCATCAACCCTATTCAAGTCAAGTTTATTAGAATATACATTTGCTACCCTAAGATAAGGCTTTTTCAGAACCATGCTCATTCGGCTAGCATTTTTTGTTAATCCCCCAGTAACGCTACCTAGTTTAGATATTGTCGTAAATTCTCTTTCTTCTAAATTAAATGTATTAGCTATAACTGATTCTCTGTATACGCTGAATAATTTTTTAGCAACAGTTAAGTTCCTTCTGGAACTATCTATATCAGATAGTAGTTCTTTTATTCTTATTACAATTTTTTCTTGCTCGTTTTTTTCTGGTAAGTTAATCTCAAAATTCCACAATAAAGTTGGGTCAACGTGTGGGGTTCCAGTCCCTCTTGGTCTAGTATTCAAGTCATGAAATTTACTGTGTAGAAAATAATATAAATAGTCTGTAGTCATATAATCAGACTCAATTCGAGCTAATGTTGAACCGATGGAACCACGAATAGCCCGTCCTACAAGACCTGACCTAGAGCCGTCCCAAACTAATAATAAATCTCCTTCATCGCATAAAACTACATCTTGGCCATCTGAATAGTTACTAGCCTTACCATTCTCAAATGCTTTTATGTCTACATAGGGCAAAAAGTATTGTGAGTCTTTTTTATTAGCTAAATTTGTAGGTTTCTTACCTTTGCGTGAATATGCTATATCCCCTAAACGAACTATACTCATGCTTCTACCAGCTCCTTATTGAGGTCGGTTAATAACATATCTAGTTCACCATCAAATACCTTATGCGCACCCAATAATCCACCTCGTTCTGCGAATGGAGTAATTTCGAAGCTATCATTGTCGATTATAAGTGAATTAGCTATATGTGATTTAATCATTTCTAACCAAGCTATTTGTTCTTTATTAAATTCTTTACCTTCAGCGTTCATTTTGCTTAGCCATTTTTTGTATTTCTCATCAACAATATCTGAAAAAGGTACAAGTAATTCATCTAAACCAATACCATGTCTGACTAGAGAAACAGCGTCTGTAAGTGATTTGGCGTTACCCTTAACTTTGTTGTGTTCAGTAATTTCGTAGGCTCGCCAAACTCTATCAGTATTAAGAGAATATGGTGGGTATTTTAGTTTTTCTACTAAGTCTTTTACCATTTCAAAGGTCAGCTCTTTTTGATGGTATGGCTGATTATAGAAAATTTGTAGAGCATCTATTTTGTCTTTGTTTTCATTCAGAAAATCTTGAAATCGTTTTATATCTTTTAAGGCACGTTCTTTAGAATCTGGGTCATAGCCTACACGAGAAACTGTATCTATGTTAATAGTGTCTATAATTTGGTCATGTTCATCACGAATCTTTAGAATAGTTTCTCTAAGTTGTGGCTTATCAAATGGCTGTACTGCAACTTTAACCAATTCATTTTTAGCAGCTTCAATATCTGATTCAGTCACTTCATCATCGCTAGATTTACCAAACATTTCCTTTGCTTTTTCGATATATCTATCAGGATTTAGCGCATCAAATAAACGCTTTACTAGCTCTTTTAGTGGCACTCCGCCACTTTCAGTTTCAATACGTTTCTGCTCGGATTGCACTAATTCTTTATCTAACCTAGTTAGTCTATTAGCAAGTGAAGTAAGGTTATCTTCACTGTGGTCACCCATTACGGTTTGCAGAAGTAATTCCTTAAACGGTGTAGATTGTTTACGCTCAAGTGGACGAGAGTCAGATTTATTAGACTTAAAAACACCAACAGCATCAATAATTACAAAATGAGTTTTATTAGTCTTAGCTTTTGGCGTAACACGCTGTAGGTCATCTTTGCCAAGCGTTCTAGTACCACGTCCTATCATTTGCTCAAAGTAGTTTCGACTTTTAATATCACGCATGAATATCAAACACTCAATTGGCTTAACATCTGTACCAGTAGCTATCATATCTACCGTTACTGCAATTCTTGGATAGTAACTGGTTCTAAAATCAGCTAAAAATTGTGAAGCGTTATCTTCGTTATAGGTAACTTTTCTAATAAAGTCGTTGCCTTCATTAAAGACTTCTCTGGCTATTCTAATAATGTCATCAGCATGGGAATCTGTTTTTGCAAATATCAATGTTTTTGGGACTTCTTCTCCACGTTCTGGGTATATTTCAGTCCGTAGCTTGTCTTTGTAAGTAGTAAGTACGGTTCGGATTTGGTCTTCGCTGACTACTTTTCTGTCAAGGTCACTACTGGTATATTCTATTTCTTCGTCCACTTGTTCCCAGCGTTTCTCACGAGTAAGTTTGCTTCTTTTATCAACGAATTCGTTTGCCTCAATCTTTGCGCCCTTAGATGTTATTTCAGTTTCTATCGTATAAACGTCATATGGCACATTAACGCCATCTGCAATAGCTTCTTCATATCCATATTCACTAACTACATTCTTATTAAAGAATCCGAAAGTTCGTGCGTCTGGTGTAGCAGTTAAACCTACCAAGAATGAGTCAAAGTATTCTAGAACTTGTCGCCACAAATTGTAGATTGAACGATGACACTCATCAATAATAATTAAGTCAAAGGATTCGATAGGTAGCTTGTCATTATAAGCAATCGTGCCAGCATCTTTAGGTAGCGTTCCTTGCTCTGAAGCTATTTCCTCGTTCTCTTCATCAAGTTCAATTCCTTTTAGAATCGAGTACATACGCTGGATAGTACTAATACATACTTGGGCATTATCATCTACAAAGTTAGAGTTTAATCGCTGAACGGTATAGATATTAGTAAAGATGTTTTGGTCGTCTTGTGGTTTGAAGGCTTGTAATTCTTGCTCGGCTTGCTTGCCTAGGTTGGTTGTATCTACTAAAAAAAGTATCCTTTTAGCATTGGTGTGTTTTAGTAACCGATATAGTGAAGTGATTGCAGTGAATGTCTTGCCACTCCCAGTAGCCATTTGGACTAATGCTCTTGGACGATTATCTTTGAGAGATGTTTCAAGATTATTAATAGCTACTACCTGACAACGACGTAATCCCGTTTCATCGAGAATAGGTAAATTCTGAAAGCTAGCTCTTAAAGATGATGATTGTTTCATCCACTCTAGAATTGTTTCAGGTCTATGGAAAGTAAATAAATTTCTAAATCGAGGACGTGGGTCACGCAAATCAGTGAATCGAACTTCCTTGCTTGTTGCTTCATACACAAATGGTAGCGGCTCTTCCTGTACTTGCCATTTTAATTTACTTTTAGCATAGTCTTCGGTTTGTTCTTCAAAAGTGCTAAGTACAACTCCATCTTTTTTAGCTTCAATTACACCTACAGGCTTACGGTCAACTAATAACGCATAATCTACTGGACCAGTATCGGTAGGATATTCCCTAACAGCTATTCCTAATCCTTGCGAGGGGTCAAAATCACGATAATTCTGTATAAGCCAGCCACATTCTCTAAGACGCTTATCAATCTCCCTGCGAGTCCGTTGTTCGGGAGTTAAATCATAGTCTTGGCTGTTATCTTGTTGATTCTGCATAATTTTGATGGTTTATTATGTTAATTATATCTTAAAAACACCTATATCACCTTATTAATTGAACTAACCATCTAAAGTGTTGGGTGAAATGTTTATTTAATGCCGTAGCACTACATAGAGTAGGCTATTATCGATTTTGCATATTCATTAATATAATGTGTCATTTTCTATTAAAAATAGCGTGAGCAGGCATATTGATAGGTGAAACTTTCTACTCTGTAAAACTAGGGAATCTCTGGGGAAACTCTGCAACCGTTTTGAGTGTTACCACGACACAGGAAATACACCAGTAATTTTACTTTTCAGTAAGAGGTCAAAATAGAGTTTTACTAGAGAAACTCCGTAAGTGTTTGCGTAAAGTTGCACTATATTTCAAAGCATATTTAATTATTTATATGGCTGACTTAAATGAAGCAGTTGAAAATCGCGAAAGCATTAAATACATAAAGCAACGCTACCTAAGCGGTCAAATATCCAGAGAACAAGCCAAACTAGAGGCTTCTCCAATTATTTATCGAATTAATAAACGACAAGCTGAGATTTCTAAAAAATGGAATAAAAAACATTACCCTATAGATTTTATTAGCTTAATGCGATAAATATCCAAAAATATTGATTCTAAAGAGTAAGTTAATATATACGTTGTAATATACTTTTGCAAGACTAGGCATATGTTATATAAGTATTAAAATAGTATTAGAGCAATCAAAAAAGAACTGCAAAGTGAAGCGGAAAATTCACTTCTCTTGAAACATAAGGGATAAGTAAAGGGGGTTAACCCTGTCGCAGGGAGATAAGCGACTAAAGAAGTAGGCTGCTCGGCTTATACTTCATACAAAAATATCTAAATAGCGTTCTGGGGTAGGAACTGCAAGACAATATTCATTGCAAATAGCGGTTCTTTCGCCTTGGCGGGCGGGCTACCCCCAGAACCGTTATTTATAGTGAATATTTAATTAATACATTTCAGCATTACTCATATCTAAAACATGAGTTGTGTTAAACATGTCCAAAATAGGGGAAAGCTATGGACAATAATAAAAGTAAATTCGAAGCAAAGTGGCCTAAGCCTGTTGCTGATAGAGGTTTTGTGCCAATACCCAAATGCTTGATTACCTGCATGAAAGATTTAGACTTAAAACCACAAGAAGCAGTTATTTTATTTAATATAATAGAAAAGTGCTGGAAGGCGGGAGATAGCGCTTGGTTTAGTGTTGATTACCTAGGAGAAAATATTGGTAAAAAGCATAGCGCTATTACCGATACTACTACTAAATTAGTGAAAAAAGGCTTTATAAATAAACATCGTAGATTTAATACAACAAACTTATATAGCCTTGAACCTACTGCTAAAAAATTAGCCGAGCATACGAAGCATTGTCGTCACTTAGCCAAAAAACTAGGGCAGTATCGCCAGGAACCTGGCGATCCTGACCGCCAGAATATTGGTGACTATATAGAACCAGTATTAAATAGAACCAATTATATAAAACCTAGTATTAATAGTCGCAACTCCAATAAAATTGAAGCTGACGACCAGACTAATAATTATGGTTTATGTTTTGGAAATACTAATGGCGAAAGACATGATTGGCGGGAATTTGAAGTGGAAAAGAGCAAAGATGGGATACCTTACATTCGCTACTACTTTACTTGTATTCATTGTGACGTTCAGTACCACAAAGATGGTAAAAAACCTTGGCAAGCTGAATACCCAATATTAAGCAGTTAATATATTAAATGTATATATACCTTGAAGTATTTCATTCCATCTCATAATCTCTTTGGCTATTACCCTATAAGTGGCAGGTTTCAGGGTCACCATAATAGAATTTTTAGCCTTTAACGGGTCAATTGCATTCGATACTAAGGAGTACAGCGGGCTAATCTCCGATATTATAAAGTTGTCGTTCTGAATGTCTAAAATAAACCCTTTCGGAAATATTGCGTTTTGATACTTTTGCTTGAGTTCTAGACTGGCATCAGCCCATAGTTTGGCTACATCAGCCATAAAGTTAAGTGCATATTCAATATTTGCTAAATATCTTTCTTTAATGTTTCTGCAATTTCATCTCTGCTTCGCTTTTCATTTTCCTTAACGGCTTTTTGGTTTTGTTTGACCTTCGTTTTTACCAATACTGCGAAATCATTACTGTAAAATTGTGGATTTGTTCTTACTACAAGTCTGGTTAATGGTGGTCGTTGGTCATGCAGTACTTGGGCTTTGGAAGCAATATTCAGAGCTTTATCTCTTGCCGCAATAATAAACTTTTTAAGTTCAGTGAGTTTACTCCCCACGATTGCAACATTTACCCTATACCTATCTACGCTTAACTTACCCTCAATCATACTAGTTGTTAATAAATCGTAAAATTTCTGTACTGAAACCATGCTGTCGTTCAACTTTTCAAGGTCAGCATAATAATCAAAAACGTCATTAACAAAATCTATGTTTTTTAATTTAACTAAACTTGTTTTCTCTATTTCGATAGGCTTAAAGAAATTAAAGTTTACTGCTATTAAGTTTGATAAGTTCTGCTCCTGTTTAGGTTTATTAATAGTATTTATAATGTCATCAGCAACGAATAAATTATTATGTAACTTATTCATATGAGTATTCATGGTATGTTCAATCTCAGTGATTGATTTCTGATTATCTAATTCAGATAAATACAGCCTAGTAAATAACTCACCAATTTTAAGAAAAACATAAGCAAAAAATGCACCAGCGAAGGCTGAAATTAATGCTTCGGTTTTAGTAATATTTTTGAAACCATTAGCAAAGACCTCTATCCCCACCACGACTACTAGGACTAGAACTAACGCAAAGCCAACTTGTCCTATGTTTTTATAAATTTTATCCTTCATGGTTAATTTAAGTTTAATCCTTGATTATCTATAAGCAACCATAAGAATATTGACTTTGATAAATGTTAGATAGCATATAAAATTATTTATATAACATTATTACGTTATTAGCAAGTACCATGGAAACGATACATAAAAACGAAACTAAAGCAGCATTAGGTTACCTACGCATAAGCGATAAAAAGCAAATCAAGGGAGAAAGTAAACATAACCAAAGAGCGGCTATAGAATCTTACGCAAAAGCAAATGGGATTAGGGTCGTGAAGTGGTTTTATGATGAAGCCAGAAGTGGTAAAAACACTGAGCGTGAAGAACTACAGAACTTATTAAAAACAGCCTTAAAAATGAAAGGTAGCATTAGTTACGTCCTAGTCTACAAAATGAATAGGGCTAGTAGGAATCTAGAATCATATGTTATTGGGCTTCGTTCTGTTTTAGCATCAAGAGGGATTGAAGTACGTTCAGTTACCGAACCATTTGATGACTCCCCTATGGGTCGTTTTATGGAAAACCTATATGTAATGGTTGGACAGCTTGATAACGATAATAAAAGAGAAACCGTAATAGATAATATGACTAGAATAGCCCAGCAAGGTTATTGGCAACACAAACCAATAAGGGGCTATAAAATGGTCAAATTAAATAACAGTGAGGGTCAGCCAAGACCTTCAATGCAACCAAATGAAGAAGCTGAAAAAGTAACAGATATTTTACTTAGATTTAACAAGGGCGATATTACAGAAGCTAAGTTAGCTAGATATGCTACTTCAATCGGCTTTATTGGTGTAAATAAGAAGCCAATTAGCCAAGAAGTTATTCACAAAATGCTAACTAGACCTGAATATGCTGGCTATGTACATGATGGGTTCACTAATTTTGAGTTAGTTGAGGGTAAACACCCTAGCCTTATCCCAAAGGAAGTCTTTTGGCAAAATCAGCACATTATTAAAAGAAAGAATAAAGAGTACTTAATAGGAATTAAGCATCTTGAATCTAATAATATGTACCCCCTCAGAAGGTTTATATTATGTGTTAATTGTAAAAAGCCAATGACAAGCTGTGCGCCTAGTAATAGCCCAAGATATTTTTGTCCTAGAGCCACCTGTAGAGGCACAGGTTCAATGTTAGCTAGCAAGGTGCATAACAACTTCGAGAAGCTATTAAGGTCAATAGAACCGAATCCTAGTGCCATAAAGGAAATGAAAGATATTATCAAAGGTCAGGCAGTTAAGGAACTAAGTCAGGTTAATAAAGATATAGCAAAATATCGAGATAGATTAGACGATTTAGCCGAAATTCGGACTAATGCTATAAAGAAGTTTATAAGTGGCAAAATCTCAGAAGATGAGAAGCAACTAGTAATAGATGATATTGATGAAGAAAAGCTAGATTTGGTACAAGAATTAGATGCACTAGAGCAACAACAGAACATTGGTGAAGCAAATATTGAATATGCACTTAACTTTATGGCTGATGTAGCCAAACTATGGGCTGATGCCAGTCTAGAACTCAAGCAAAAGTATCAAA
>Ga0007882_10002120_pt1 | contig 11269 bp, 8 predicted proteins | sample CryBogCBH12Aug01_FD_71195 | JGI IMG/M metagenome (GOLD analysis project Ga0007882, IMG submission 71195) | Freshwater microbial communities from Crystal Bog, Wisconsin, USA - CBH12Aug09.1 | ecosystem: Environmental > Aquatic > Freshwater > Lake | place: Crystal Bog, Wisconsin, USA | collected... | reverse complement strand
CTTTTGGCCATTTGGTTTGCTTAGCACATTTAGTTATACAAAATGACTACATTTATATAATCTAACTATTACCATAGTGTTAATTTAACATTAAGCGATTTTCACAAAAGTGATTTCTTGCTTATGGTTAAGCAATTTAAGGTTTAGTAAATATTTTACTGTCTTACATTTTATCCATAGTCCAAAAAAAAGAAGATTTTGTTTTACATTTTTGCAAATGATTACTACATTCACGTTTCAATATGTTCAAAGGGTGGTTCAAGAAAGGCGGTAAGGATGCAGATGCTATTTTGCCTGCAAATGGGTTGGTTAACGATTGGTCATTTTTAGGGGCAGATATGCATTCGCATTTTATTCCTGGAATTGATGATGGTTCCCCCAATCTTGAAACCTCAATTGGTCTCATACGCTCTATGATGGATATGGGTTATAACACTATCATTACCACACCCCATATCATGATAGATTTATACCCCAACACACCCGAAACAATCAATAAAGGACTCGAAATTCTAAACAATGGACTAAGAGAAAGCGGAATTAACCTAACCGTTAAAGCAGCGGCTGAATATTTTGTTGACGAATATTTCATTTCAAGGCTGGCAAACGAACCGCTGCTTACAATTACTGGCAAAGAAGTACTTATTGAATTTTCAATGTACTCTGAACCACCAATGCTAAAAGAAGTTATCTTTAAAATGATTACCTCTGGTTACCGCCCAATATTGGCACATCCGGAACGTTACAGTTATTTTCATAACAATTTTGACAGGTTCATAGATTTTAAAGACAGAGGTTGTCTAATGCAATTGAATCTCCTTTCACTTTCAGGCTATTACGGTCAAACCATAAAAAAAGTAGCTGAAGACTTGTTATCTAAGAGCCTGTATGATTATTGCGGCTCAGATGTACACCATGATAAACATACAGCAGCCATTAAAGCTATGATAGGAACAAAGGCAGGAAGTTTATTGGAAAATTATCCTTTTTTGAATAAAAAATTATGTTTTTGATAAGTTAGCATAGTTATTCCAAGGAAAGTATATTTTTGTATTTTAACTTTTTTGGGCATTGTGAGCATTTTATTTAATCAATAATTTTAAGTTTATACCATTTTTTATTTTTAGACATTATATGAAACAAACAGAATATACAATTGGAGTTGTGGGATTGGGTTATGTAGGGCTGCCGCTTGCTGTAGAATTTGCAAAGTATTACCACACTGTAGGCTTTGACATTAATAAAAAACGGATAAAGGAACTAAGTGAAGGTCACGACTTTACATTAGAAATTGAAGAACAGTTGCTGAACGAAGTATTAATAAAACAGTATAAATCTGAAATACAAAAAGGTCTGTATTGTACAGATGACCTAAATGTTCTACGTAACTGCAATATTTTTATAATAACAGTGCCTACCCCTGTTGACAAAAATAACAGACCTGACCTAACCCCATTGTATAAAGCGAGTGAAACAGTAGGAAAAGTATTAAAAAAAGGAGACATAGTTATATATGAATCAACTGTTTATCCGGGTGTAACTGAAGACGAGTGCGTTCCAGTTCTTGAAAAAACATCAGGTTTAAAGTTTAATCATGATTTCTTCTGTGGCTATTCCCCTGAACGTATAAATCCCGGAGATAAGCTACATACTGTCTCAAAAATAAAGAAGATTACATCAGGCTCAACACCAGATATTGCAGAAACTGTTGATGCACTATATCGTTCTATTATTACCGCCGGTACTCATAAAGCAACAAGTATCAAAGTTGCTGAAGCCGCAAAAGTCATTGAGAACTCACAAAGAGATATAAATATTGCTTTTGTAAATGAGCTTGCTAAAATTTTTAATAAATTAAATATTGACACAAGTGAAGTTTTAGAAGCATCTGCAACAAAATGGAATTTCCTACCGTTTAAACCAGGCTTGGTAGGTGGGCATTGCATAGGGGTTGATCCATACTATCTCGCCCAAAAAGCCCAAGAAGCTGGTTATCATCCTGAGATAATACTCGCCGGCAGAAGATTAAATGACGGGATGGGGGCATACATAGCAAACGAAGTCATTAAACTAATGATAAACAACGACATTACAGTAAAGGGTGCCAACATTTTATTATTAGGGATTACCTTCAAGGAAAACTGTCCAGATGTAAGAAATACAAGAGTTATAGATATTTACAAAGAATTAGAATCTTATAACGTAAATATTACTGTTTGTGATGAATGGGCAAAGCCAGCTGATGTAGAACATGAATATGGAATAAAAACTATTACAAAAATTCCCGATGGTGTGTTATTTGATGCAATTATTTTAGCTGTGGCTCATAAAAATTTCCTAACTATTGACTGGAATAAATTTTTAAAAAGCCAAGGTATTATTTACGATGTAAAGAGTTGCTTAGATAAAAAGTTAGTAACTGCACGACTATAATTTTACAGAACCCAAAATATCCGTACTGTATTTTATACCCATTATAAGAATAGGATATACCGTATAAAAATTTATTTATATTTATTGTTTAATTTTTGTGAATCAATATATTTTAAACTATTTTTGTTCAAACTTTTACAGATGAAGCAAGGAAAGAAAGTTAATACATCATATATTTATTTTATATTTTTTATTTTACTTATAAATTTAATCAGTTCTTGTATTGCACCTAAAAAAGCTAAGTACTTTAATAATATTTCCGATACAATCTCTACCCCACAATATATTACTAACGTAACACAGTATATCGAACCTAAAATTGAGAGTAACGATATATTGGCAATTACCATACAAACAATTGAACAAAACAGTACAAACACTCCAATCACATCAAATAGCGTTGCCGCATTCAATCCATTAAATGGTTTTTTAGTTGATAAAAACGGATACATAGAACTATCGCTCATTGGGTTTGTAAAAGTTGGAGGTTTAACAACAAGTGAAGCAAGGGAAATAATAAAACAAAAAGCAAGAGAATATTACAAAGAACCTGTAGTAAATTGTAGAATTGCAAATTTTGATATTATGGTGCTCGGAGATGTTGCAAAACCCGGAGTAGTTAATTTTCCGAACGAAAAAGCTACAATTATAGATGCGCTCGGTGGATCTGGCGATATTAACCTAACTGCAAGAAAGGACAATATATTATTAATCAGAACTGAAAACCAAGAAAAGAAAATGGTACGTATAAACTTAAATTCATCTAAAATATTTCAATCACCTTATTTCTATTTGAAGCAAAGAGATGTCTTAGTGATTGAACCTAGAAACAGTAAAATACGTGATAGCGATAATAGGTTTACAAAATACTTAGGAATTGTTACTGCAATTGTATCATTATCTACACTTCTTTTAGCCTATTCAGGTATAAAAAAATAGTAAATTATAATTAATGGAGGCTAAAAATAAAGGAAGTATTAAGGAGAATAAATTCAAGAATATTGACGTTAACAATTTCAATATTAAATGGTTAGTATCCACTGTTTTAAGGATATGGCCATGGCTTGTTATTAGTGTTTCATCAAGTCTCATTATTGGCAACCTCTATTTAAGATATACTCTTCCAATTTACAGATCTTATGCCGAGTTACTTATTAATGACTCTAAAAAAGGGGGGTCTTCGGGGCAGGAAGATATCATGCAATTGCTAAAATTAAACAATAATAGAATAAATGTTGAAAATGAAGTTGAAGTATTGAAAAGTCGTACATTAATGACAAAAGTTATTGAACAACTAAATATAAATGTAAATTATTTTATATATGGAAAATTTAAAAAAACTGAAATATATTCAAATAAACCTTTTGAATTATCCATTCTGGATTCAGGAGGCATTTACTATTCTGGGAAATTAATTATTAATAGCAAAACAGATTTTCAAATAACTGATATTAAGAACAACACAACAATATTAGTCAATGGACATTTTGGAGACACAATTAATCTTTCTGTAGGTAAGGTTGTTGTAAAAAGTACACCTTTCACTGAACCTTCAAATGCCAGTTACATAATTGCAACAGCCCCAATAATTGAGGTAGCAAAACAATATATGTATGCAGTTGACTTTAGTATTCCTAACAAACAGTCAAGCTGCTTATTATTGTCAATGTTAGACCCAATTCCACAAAGATCAGTTGATATTTTAAATAAACTTATGGAAGTTTATATGAAGAAAAATATCTCAGATAGGAACAGAATTGCAATGAATACAATTGATTTTATTGACAAAAGAATTGATATAGTTGGCCGTGATTTAACAAATGATGAAAATACTATCGAGGAATTCAAGCAAAAAATGGGAATCGCGGATATGGCAACCCAATCAAGCCTTCTAGTAAGTGCTAATGCAGCAACAATGCAAAAATTAGCAGACCAAGAAGTTGAACTCGAAGTGACAGGGTCTATAAGCGACTACTTGCAAAAAGCTGATGATAAATCTATCATTTTGCCCGCTTCTCTTTTAGATAATTCTGGACTATCTGTATTAATGACTAAGTATAATGATATACAAACAAGAATAGAAAATAGTCTTATAGTAAATACTCCTGATAATCCAATTACTAAAACACTAATCAATCAGAAAAACGAAATCAAACAAAATATTATTGCATCACTCGCCTCATCAAAAAATGAGTTAGAATTAAAAGTGAACAAAATAAAATCAGAACTCGGAATTCTTGGTGGAGATATTAAAGAAGTTCCGTCTGTAGAGAAAAAATACCTAGAATATTCGAGACAACAAAGCATTAAGCAAGATCTGTTTATACTCCTACTTAAAAAAAGGGAAGAGACCTCAATTGAACAGGCATCCACAGTAGCTGATGCAATTATAATTGACCCTGCAATCACAGCTGGTGGACCTGTGATGCCTAATCATTCTCGAATAATTACTACTTCATTCTTAATAGGACTATTAATACCTTTTGGAATTATAGTATTACGGAGAAGCATGAATATAAAAATTATCAGTAAAACGGATGTAGTCAAAGTATCTAACATTCCTATAATTGGTGAGATAGGAAACAATAGTACAAAAGAAACTGTTGTTATAGATAAAACTTCTCGATCTCTAATTTCTGAGCAGTTTCGGGCTTTAAGAACTAACTTACAGTTTTTATTAACTGAGAAAGATCATAAAGTATTACTCATTACTTCAAGTATGAGTAGTGAAGGAAAATCGTTTATTGCTGTAAATTTATCTACAACGCTCTCATTAACCGGTAAAAAAGTTGCATTAGTAGAATTTGATTTACGCAAACCAAAAACTTCCAAAATGTTGGGTATAGATTATGAACGCGGTTATACAAACTATGTTATCGGTTCTTTACCCGTTGAAGAAATTATCATTCCATCGGGAATTAATGAAAATTTATTCATTGTTCCAGCAGGTCCAATACCTCCAAATCCATCAGAACTAATTTTATTACCTCGTACAGAAGAAATGTTTAAATATTTACGTGAAAATTTTGACTATGTAGTAATTGACACTTCACCGGTAGGATTGGTTACAGATGCACAATTGATTTATAAATATGTTGATACAACATTATATATATTGAGGCAAGGCCGTACTTATAAACAACAGATTAATATTGCAAATGAACTGTTTGAAACTGAAAAGATGTCCAAAATAGCCTTTGTAATAAATGATGTCGTGGCTAATAGAGGATTTGCGTATGGATATGGGTATGAAGAGGGGTACGGTTATGGATACGGTTATGGATACGGTTATGGATACGGTTACGGATATGGGTATGGTTCCTATGGTGACAGCTATTATTTAGAGGATAAAAAGAAAAAGGGTCTATCAAAATTCTTCAAGTCTAGAAAAAAAGAAAGTTAATATACACAATCTATTGATTATTTTATTAAACAATGAATAGTAAATTAAAGACTGACGAAGAAGATTGGGACCTTTGTATATCTGCAAATAATAGTTTGGCGTCAGTGAATATACAGGAATTGTGGCAATACAGAGATTTGTTAATAATGTTTGTAAAAAGAGATATTATTACAGTATATAAACAAACAATTTTAGGTCCCATTTGGTTTATCGTACAACCTTTATTAACTACTATAATTTTCGTTGTATTATTTGGAAGAATTGCGGGACTGTCACCAGAAGGTGTCCCGCAATTTGCATTTTATCTCATCAGCATTACCATGTGGAGCTATTTTTCTGAAACATTGAATATAACTTCCAAAACTTTTACTGAAAACGCCAGTATTTTTGGAAAAGTTTACTTCCCAAGACTAATAATTCCATTGTCAAAAGTTATTTCAGGGTTTGTAAAATTTTTAATCCAATTTTCTATTTTCTTTTTATTTTGGCTTTATTATTTGTTCGTAACAAAACAAGTACACCCCAATTTATATATTATCTTTACGCCTTTCTTTCTTTTGGTTTTAGTATTAATGGCATTGGGGTTTGGGATATTAATAACTTCAATTACAACAAAATATAGGGATTTATCTTTTTTAGTTAGTTTCGGAGTTCAGCTACTGATGTATGCAACACCCGTTGCCTATTCCATGTCTAACCCTAAAGTTCAAAAACACCATTTATTGCTTTGGCTTAATCCTCTTACATCTATATTTGAAGCTTTTAAATATAGCTTTTTAGGCATTGGTGAGTATAATATATTTTGGCTTACATATAGTACCGTTTTTACGCTTATTTTATTGTTTTTAGGAATAGTAATTTTTAATAAAGTTGATAAGAGTTTTATTGACACCGTTTAAATTAAATCAAATCAATCACTTTTAAATTGTCTTAGCATACTAAGATTTATATGAGTAAACCTGTAATTAAAATAGATAATGTGAGTAAACTGTATCGACTTGGTCAGATAGGTACCGGTACTCTTAGCCATGATCTTAAAAGATGGTGGGCATTATCTCAAGGAAAACAGGACCCAAATGAAAAAATAGGAGTTATTAATGACCGCACACAGAAAAGCAAAAATGATTTTGCTTGGGCTTTAAAAGATATTAGTTTCGATATTCGTCAAGGAGATACTTTAGGGATAATTGGCAAAAATGGTGCAGGTAAATCAACGCTTCTTAAGATATTGTCGCGGGTTACAAAACCTACAAAGGGAAATATTAAAATAAAAGGTCGAATTGCATCTTTACTTGAAGTTGGTACAGGTTTTCATCCTGAAATGACTGGTAGAGAAAATATTTTTATGAATGGGGCAATATTGGGTATGTCAAAAAAAGAGATAGCATCCAAGTTTGATGAAATAGTTGACTTTGCCGGGATACAACAATATGTTGATACACCGGTAAAGAGATATTCCTCAGGCATGTATGTAAGACTTGCTTTTGCTGTAGCCGCACACCTTGAATCAGAAATATTAATTGTTGATGAGGTTTTGGCTGTAGGTGATGCAGAATTTCAGAAAAAATGTTTGGGTAAAATGAATGATGTCTCACATAAAGAAGGTAGAACAGTTCTTTTTGTAAGTCATAATATTTATGCAATTTCTGAAATATGCAATGTTGGAGTTTTATTGATTAACGGCACATTAGGCTATACAGGAAACATTAAAGATACTATAGAAAGCTATCTGAATACCAATACAAGTTCAGGAGAGGTTTTTGTTACATCAAACAAAGGAATAATATGGAATGAAATTAAAAACAGAGAGCATTTAAGTGACTTAAAACCTGATGATGATATAAATTTTAATTTAAGCTTTTCATCAAAAAATGTTTCTTTTGATAATGTAATGTTGGATTTCGCTCTTTATAACGAGAATAATGAAAATGTTATTCATTCAAGGTCTAATTGGATAGGTAAAAAATTTATTGTATCCCCTAATTCTGATTTTGAAATCAAATACAAAATAAAATCTCCTAAATTAGCTCCAGGGAAACATTATCTAACTATATATATTTATGATAGTAGTGGTTTCCCCATTTTACATATTGATAAGATAGATGCTTGTAATATAAATTCAAAAAATTATTTTGGCACTTCATTGTATTTTGATAATGTTATGTCTAATACTATCCCGGAATTTAGTATAGATTATATATAATATAGTATATTATTTTATATTTAACATTAAAACGTTTCAAATATAATGGATTCTCAACTTAGCAAACCATTTATTTCAATCATAATTCCAACATTTAACTCAAGCGAATATCTTGAGGAAACATTAAAATCGTTAGCGAATCAAACGTCTCACGAGTTTGAAGTGTTAGTTATTGATGACCAAAGCTCTGACAATACATTGGAAGTTGCTGTAGATGCGTTTAAAAAAAATAATTTAAGAGGGAAGATTATTCGTAGGCCAGATGAAATTTCAAAAGGAGTCTCAAATTGCAGAAATTTAGGAATAAAAATTGCAAAGTCAGAATGGATTTCCTTTTTAGACAGTGATGATTTATTTCTCCCAGAAAAGATTGAAGGCACTATTAATTTTATCAAACAATTCGGTAATAATTGCTTTGCATATTTTCATGCAGCACGACAATTTGAGGATAAGACAAACAGAACAATCCAAATTTCTGTTGCCCCATCATTTAAGACGCCAGAAAATATTTTGCCAAGAATCTTAAAACAAAATATTATAACTACTGCTACCGTAACAGTAAAAAAAACGCTTTTGGAAAAAATTGGAGGGTTCGATACAACACTACATGGAATTGAGGATTACATGCTTTGGTTGCGAGTTGCAAAGCAAACTAATTGGTATTACAGTAATGATGTTTGGACTGATTACAGAGTGCGAAAGGAATCACTTATGGGAGGTAGAGAAATGAAATACTATATTACTCAGAATAACAACCTATTGATTGCTGCTAGAAAATTGCATGAGTTTAGCAGTCTTGAAATTTCCGAAATTGAATCATACTTATTTGATGATGTTATGCATTATTATGCGTCAGTGGCATTGAATGTCAGGGGATGGGGTGATTTTACAAAAGGATTGTCAGCTTTAATAAAAATCGGAAAAATAAAGCTTGCATTTATTTTATTTTCAAAGCATACAAAATTTTTAATGAAGAATATTATCGTTCAATTATTTATTAAAAAAGTAAAAAAATAAAGATTTAAGTATGCGTATTTGGGCTTTCCCATCATTTTATCCATTTGAATACCCTGGATTGAATTGGAACGGTATATTTGCACACCGTCAATACAAAGGCTTAATTGAAAACGGAGCAGATTTACAAGTTATTTACCCTGTACTATGGAATCCACCTTATCCTATTTCAAAATTACATCCAGAATGGGATAGATTTCAAAAGATTTCATTTCCCAAAAAACGTATCTATGACGGCATCAATGTCAACCAACCAAGGATTGCAAATTTTAGGCCAAACAGATTAGTCAGAAAAACATATCAAGAAAGATATGTTGATGCAATTATTAATTTTTTTCATTCAAACAATATATCCCTTAACCCACACACAGATATTTTTTATTCGCAATGGATTCATGATTCGGCAACGGTTCAAATAGCTGCTCAAAAATTAGGAGTAAAATCTGCAATTCTTGGTATTGGTGACGATGTTGTTATTTTACCATACTCAAATGATCAAAACCTTAAGCTATTTTTAAAAACATGGAATGAAGCTGATTTAAGATTTGTTTGCGCTGATTATCTTGGAAAAAAGGCGAATGAAATAAATAATAAAAAACTAGACTACAATGTTGTGCGATGGGGAGTAGATTACGATTTTTTAAAACCTGTAAACAATAATATAAAAGAAGAACTTAGAAAAGCCCACGGAATTGCATCAGAGAAAATAGTTATTTTAAACATTGGCTCTGCTATAATTAGAAAAGGATGGATTGATTTGTTTGACGCCCTCAGTGAGATTAAGAAGTACAACAATAAATTTATTTTGGTCGGAGTTTATGCTGGTCCTTCTGAATTGAATTTGGAGGATGAGGCAAAAAAAAGAGGTCTATCTGATAATTTTATGAATATGGGCGAAGTTCCACCGCAATACTTAGATAAAATATATCAAATATCTGATATTTTCTGTCTTCCATCTCATTGGGAGGGCATGGCAAATGTAAATATTGAAGCTATGTCTTGCGGGCTTCCGGTAATAACCACGAATGTGTGCGGACATCCTGAATTGATTTCAGATGGCATTAATGGAATATTAATACCTCCAAAACGTCCTGATATATTGACCGAAAAGCTTTTACTACTGATTAATGACAAAAATCTGAGAGAAACTCTTGGTGCAAATGCACGTGAATTTATAGTTAACAAGTGGGGAAATTTTGCTGACAATGCAAAGAATCTATATGAAAAATTAAAATCAGCATGTTCGTAAAATAGGCATTCAATAATTTTATACAATAATTTTGCCTTATCAATAATCTGAATCCAATATTAGAGTCACCAATTGAATACCTGAAAGGTGTTGGTCCACAACGGGGTGCATTATTGCGCTCAGAACTGGGAATAGAATGCTTTGAAGACTTGCTGTATCATTTTCCATACAGGTATTTCGACAGAACCCAACTGATAAAGATTGCTTCGATTTCTGATAAAACAGAATATGCTCAAATTGCCGGAACCCTTATTAACATTGGTGAAGAAGGGGATGGCAGACGGAAAAGACTTGTTGCCACACTTTACGACGATAGCGGAAGAATCGAATTGCTATGGTTTCAGGGTGCGCAATGGATGAAAAAATCATTGAGAGAGAACGAACGCTATATTGTATTTGGTAAAATAAGTGCCTTCCAGGGTTTTTATAATATTGCTCATCCTGAGATTGAAAAATGGAATCCTGAAAGTGTTATCGCAGGGATGCAACCAGTTTACTCAACTACCCAAAAACTAATAATAAAGGGGATTACTAATCGTTCGTTTGCAAAGATTACCCACGCACTGTTTGAAAAGCTGGGTGACTATGATGTTCCTGAAGTATTACCAAGGTCAGTTGTTAATACCTACCACCTCTGTTCAAGATACCATGCACTGAAGCAAATACACTTTCCCGACAATCCACAACAGGAAAATATTGCACGGTATAGAATGAAGTTTGAAGAGCTGTTTATCTCTCAAATGCTGATTGCCAGGCTGAGGCTACAACATACTACCCAAAAGGGATGGGTATTTGAAAAGGTTGGAGACTTATTCAACAGATTTTTCAAAGAACACTTACCATTCTCCCTCACTAATGCCCAGAAACGTGTTTTGCGAGAGATAAGAACAGATACTGCAACCGGCAAGCAAATGAACAGATTACTACAGGGCGATGTAGGTAGTGGAAAAACAATCGTAGCAGTCAT
>Ga0007882_10002118_pt1 | contig 11279 bp, 7 predicted proteins | sample CryBogCBH12Aug01_FD_71195 | JGI IMG/M metagenome (GOLD analysis project Ga0007882, IMG submission 71195) | Freshwater microbial communities from Crystal Bog, Wisconsin, USA - CBH12Aug09.1 | ecosystem: Environmental > Aquatic > Freshwater > Lake | place: Crystal Bog, Wisconsin, USA | collected... | reverse complement strand
AGTTATGATTAAATTGAAAATTGATTTTGTAGATCTTTAGTGATCGGTTCTAAAACACTGTCCCAATTCAATATTTGATTTTGTCGATATAACTTCATACTTGGATACCACGGTGAGTCGGCTCGCTCCATTAACCACCGCCAATCGGGTGAATAGGGGAGCATAAGCCAGGTGGGCCTGCCCAACGCTCCTGACAAATGAGCGACGCTGGTGTCGACTGTAACGACTAAATCAACTAATTCGCATAAAGCAGCGGTGTCCTCAAAATCTTCTATATCCAAAGAGTTATCAATTAATCCCGGGACTTGCCGCAACAGCTCTTGCTCCCCTTCTCTAAATTCTTTTTGAAGACATACCCAATCAACTTTATCGCTCATTTCCATGAGGTAAGGAAGTAACGTCGCAAGAGGAATACTTCTGAAGGCATCGTTGTGATGAAATACGTTACCGCTCCAAACACAGCCCACTCGCGGCCTGGTTCTCTCACCGAGTTTGAAGATCCATTTCTCTTTTCTTGCTTGGTCTGCTTTTAAGTAGCTCTCACTGGCAGGTATCTCATTCAATACATTACGAAGCGCAAAGGGTAAACTGATTAATGGACAGTGAAAGTCAAATTCAGGAAGCGTCTCGCCCTGTCTAATCAAGAACTTTGCGCCTATGATGTGCTTCATTAAAGAGTAAACAGAGGCCTGAACTTCAAAAAACACCCGATTACCGGTTGCCAAAACGATGGGTATGTAGCGGCAAAATTGCAAAGTATCACCAATACCCTGTTCGCAGTGAATAAAAATGGTTCTTGAATTTAGAGATTCACAAAAATCCCGTCCTATCAAATCACTATGCATATTAGTGATGAATTGCCCAGTCCACTGAGGTTGCGAGAAATTACGCTGTTCTGAGGTAAATTCTTTCATCCTCCAACGCCACTCATGCTCCTCCCAACCTAACCTGTAGTTACCTTTCAAAAGAAGAGCTAGAGATTTGTTACTATGGGCAGGAGCATACTCAGGCCAAATCTCTAAGGTTTTATCAAAGCTCAGAATAGCTTCATCAATACGGTTTAGGAACTGCAACATTAATCCACGGTTGTTGTGAGCTTCCGCGTAATTTGGACGAGAATAAATGGCTCGCTCATAATAGATGAGCGATTCTTCCCAACGCTTAAGGAACTTACAGGTTTCAGCCAAGTTATACAGAGCTTCAGCATAATCTGGCAAAAGCACAACAGCATTTGCATAGCTTTCAAAAGCTTTTTCAAATTTCCCTAGATCTTTAAAAGCATTACCGCAGTTGTTATAAGCAGCATATAAATTTGGATCTAAATCTATGGCTTTTTCGTAACTATCGATCGCTTCATCGTATCGTTTTAAGTCTTGCAAAACCAGACCCAAGTTACTGCGAGCCGCAGCAAAGCGAGGATTGAGAGCGATTACTTTTTTAAAAAGAGTCAAAGCTGCTTCAAGGTTTTTATTTTGGTACTCAAAGATACCTAATATATGCCAACAATCAAAGTTTAAGGGTTGAATTTTCACAACCTGCAAATAACAAGCCTTAGCTTTTTCATTTTCTCCACTGTTTTGATACTCTACAGCTTGAGTAAGCAATTGAGTCAACTGCGAGATTATTCCCTTACTCAGCTTTTGCTGTTGAATTTGAAAAGGTGGGCGCATCAATACACTGGGAATTAAGCTATTGAAATAGTTTTAGCGGCGTTAATCATTGGTAGAGCAATGAATTTATTTTTTTCTGAGAAAATTCATCCGAATCAACAAAATTTGATCCTGCCAAATGACACCTGTCAGTATGCCAGTTACAAAGACTTCAACGTCATTAATAAAGCCTTGAAGTGGGGTCAAGCTAACCGGGTCTGGGGTCAAAAATATTAGAAATTCAAGAAGCACCAATGTGAGAGTAAAAATCGACCGAAGTAACTTAATACGTTGAAAAAAAGAATCCGGATGACGCCAGAAAATTTGGCCTAATTTGAACAAAGCCCCGATATTTATCAATAAAGTTAGCTCTATGGGCATGGTTAGGACAAAGGGGGCAGTATAAAAATATAAAATAGCCAATAGTGCTTGTAAAACCATTAAAAAAATCATGATTAATCCGGTACTTTTTGGGCTTAAAGGTTAATTTTACCTGCTTAAAGTCGATCAATACTGGATATAACTTATGTGCCAATCGCTGTGTCATCCTGGAAATGTACTGATTCGAAGAAAAATTCTCATTAACCGTTGTAATCACCCCCAGATCTGATCATTATGAAGACCAAACTATCCCCTAAGGTTTTTCAGGAAAAGTTAACCCAAGCCATTGGTTTACAAAATTCTGGGCAAATCGATGCTGCTGAGACATTATTCCAAGAGTTACTTAAGGCAGATCCTAAGAGTTCAGCGGTTTTGTACTCTTTGGGAGCCATCGAATCTGCAAAGAAAAATTTCAAGCCTGCATATGATTACATTAAAAAATTACTTGGTTTGAGTCCGAAATTTGCACTCGGTCACCTGGCAATGTCAATTATCGAGTTCAACACTGGCAAATACCAAGAGGCCGTCATTTCGGCAAAAAAAGCGATTTCTATCGATCCCAAGTTAGACGCGGCTAAAGCTCACCTTGAAACAGTTGAAGTAGTCCTCAAAACTCAACTTCAAAACGGCCCAGAGACCACTCCGGAGGTTACAGCTCTGACCTCCAAGGGAATATCACTTCAAAATAACGGCGACAATCAAGCGGCTCAAGAAGCAATGCTTAGCGCCTTAAGGTTAGATAGCAAAAATTTTATTGCTCTTTACACCCTTGGCATAATTAGTATTGCTTTGAACCAAAATGACGCTGCAGTGGATTATTTTTCTAAGGCGATTGAATTTCACCCCAAAATTGCTCAAGGCTACCACGCTAAAGGAAAATTACTATCCGATCTAGGAAGATACAACGAAGCATTAGATTGTTATCAAGAAGGCGCCAAAGTAGACCCTTCCCATCCTGGTATTTACATAAATATTGCTGCTTTATTGCAGTTTCTAAATAGACACAAGGAGGCATTGACTACGCTGCACGAAGCCTCTGAGATCATTCCAAATCACGTCATGCTTTTGGAGGGGCAAGGCATATTACTCACCCAATTTAAAGAATTTAAATTGGCTGCCAATATGTTCCAGCGTATTTTGGAGGTCGAGCCACACTCCCAAAAAGCAAATTCTCAGCTAATGCTTTGTAGAACCCACGACTGCGAGTGGGATGATTATGATCAGATTAAAGCTCGGATCGAACAAGGCATTCAAGATGGATCGAGAATCTGCGCACCCCTTACTTTTATGGGAATGTCTGGCGACGTCAATATGGTGAGAAAAGCCACACAGGGGTATGTCAATGAAAAGTTTAACTTCAACAATCCCCCACTTTGGAGGGGTGAGCAGTATAAACACCCGAAAAAACGCGTTGCTTTCATGTCCTCAGACTTCAGAATTCATCCGGTAGGGTATCTGTTTATTTCGATGCTTGAAAAAGCAAACAAATCAGAATTTGAATTAATCGGAATCTCGATCGGTATAAATGACCAAAGCGATCTGTGGAGAAGGTATCGCTGTGCGTTTGATCAGTACTTGGACTGTCAAACCAAGACAAATATTGAAATTGCCAAAATCTTACGTGCACTCGAAGTAGATATAGTCATTGACTTATCTGGTCATACTGAAGGCGAGCGCTTAGATGTCTTATCTCATAGACCCTGTCCTGTTCAAATCACATACTTAGGATTTCCAGGAACGCTTTGCCTACCTTTTGTGGACTATCTGATAACGGACCCAAGGACTGTACCCCCTGAGTACAGAGATGCCTTTACAGAGAAGATCTTAGAGCTTGAACATTGTTATTTACCCAGAGACAACTCTGTTAAACCTAGCGTCAAAGCACTTCCAAAGAGCGAATATGGACTACCTCCTGATGCTTTTGTATTTTGTAGTTTCAACCATAACTTTAAAATCACCCCGAGTATTTTTGGACGTTGGATGGAGTTGCTAAAAAATGTACCTAATAGTGTTCTTTGGCTAATGAAACTGACTAAGGAAGCACAGGCAAACTTATTAAAAGCAGCTCATTCCCAAGGAATAGGTGAAGACAGGATTGTGTTCGCCTCGCGCGTGCCAAACTTAGAAGATCACTTGGCACGCTACCAACATGCTGATCTTTTCCTAGACACACACCCCTACAATGGTCACACAACGGTAGGAGACTCTTTGCTATGCGGTGTACCAGTCGTGACGCAAAGAGGATCGAGCTTTGCGTCACGCGTAGCGGGCAGTCTGCTCTATGATGTGGGCATGATGGACAATGTTTGCGATACTGAAGAGGCTTATTACCAACGAGCCCTTTACTTGGCAACTCATCCTGAGGAACTCGCGAACTCCAAACAGCACCTCAGCCAAGTATTAGAGAGTTCTTGGCCCAGATCGGATGAGGATCAGTCAAAAGAGTTTTTTGACACTTTAAAGAAAATACAAACTAATGCATAACGCAAAGTAATTTGCTAATTCATTCCGGTCTATATGGAAACGTCGCTCTTAACTTTTTTGCTAAATACTGGTTTTGCCATAACCCTAATGGTAATGGAACGGTTATGGCCTAACCACCCATACCAGCGTGATGTATCTTGGACTTTAAGGGCTGCCTTATTGGCAAGTGTTGGTATCGTATTAACGTTGATGCTAGGTAGCGTAGTTGAGGGCAATATAGAATTTATAAGGTTACATACTGATATTTTATTTCGTTCAAATTTTTTGACTCATAACTTCAACGTTTGCATTCAAGGATTGATAGGTTACTACTGTGTGACCTTCTTTGTTTACTGGTGGCACCGCTTGCGCCATTACAGCGATAATTACTGGAGGATTTTTCACCAAGTCCACCACAGCACCTACAGGCTCGAGACTTTAACTGCCTTTTACGCACACCCTACTGACTTCTTCTCGAATGCATTGATAGTAAATATTGTTGCCTATGTTTTACTGGGATATAACCTGGAGGCAGCGCTTTGGACATCATTTTGGGTTGGTATATTCGAGCTTTGGGAGCACACTAATATTAAAACAGCTAGATGGCTTGGTTACTTTGTTGTGCGACCTGAGATGCACCGAGTTCACCATGAGCGCGACCGGCATAGTAACAATTACGGCATACCAATTTGGGACATGATATTTAGAACGTATGAAAATTCTTTAAGATCAGTAGATTGTGGATTTGATATAAAAAATGAGAAAAAACTTCTCTCAATGCTTCTCTTTAAAAGAGTTGAATAATTAATTTTTAATTATCACTGAAACACTTGATTCAAGATTTTTCGGCAATCAATTGCATAACAATTTCTCGCAAAACTTCAAAAACCGGTTGCCAATCCCCCCTGTTTTGTTGCCTGATTAGCTTTACACGGTGATAGCAAGTTGCGTCTTCAAAACCCTCACCCCAGCGCCAGTCAGAGGTGTAAGGTAGTAACACCAGTGTCTCTTTGCCTAGGGCGCCACTTAAATGAACAGTTGTGTTATCAGCAGATATGACCAAATCACAGGCCTTAATCAGACTGGCTAAAGCGTCCAAATCTTGCATCACATCTAAATTTGGGGCCTGTTGGACTACGCCGACTTTACTTGACACCTGAATCAACTCAGACTGTACATCCCCATATTGAAGGTTAACTAAACGAATTCTCGGCATATTCAATGATTGAACCAAATCAGCAAGATTAAGACTTCTAGGGGCTCCAGTTTTAGGATTTTTACTTCGCCAAGAAATTCCTATCAATAACTCCTCAGGACCGCTCAGTAAAGATTTAAAGCTAGCAGCACGGTCCTCGTCAGAGAGTAGGTACGCGGCTACTGGGTTAGGTTTGGGCGTGAGAGTATTGCCCTTTACGGCTTCACTCATTTGATTTAATTGCATCACTGCCAAAGGCAAACTACCCATAGGCATGTGAGCATCGTAGGAGGAATCATCCACTAAAAATTCTCTTGCCACGAATTGAAGTTCAGGTATTGATCTCTTGAATAAATTAATAAGTCTGCTATCGACTCTGCAAATGATGCTTTTTCTTACAAAATTATGAGCGCTGATTAGTTTAGAAAACTCAATCAACCAAGGCAGAAAGAAAATCTCGTCACCAACTCCTTGCTCATTCCAAATAAAAATTTTCTGAGCATCAGATTCCTTTGTCCAAAGCGGTTTGGATGTTTTTAAGTATTTCCCTAAAAAATCATCAGAAAGCCAGCGCCACTCATACATTTGCCATCCAATACTGAAGGCTTGAAGTTTCAAATGCAAAAGGGATAAATTAAAGTGCGCATTTGCAAAGTCAGGCCTTAATGCTATGGCTTTTTGGAAATCGAATTTAGCGGAGTCAAAATTCTTTAGCTGCTCAAAAACAGAAGCTCTATTGAAAAAGGCCTCAACCATTTCTGGATTTTTTAATATTGCGAGATCGTAATCCAGTTTCGCTGCGTCGAAAAATTCCAGAGTTTGATAAAGAGAACCACGGTTGTAAAAAGCCTCTGCTAGGTTGGGATCAAGCTCCAAAGCCTTTGTAAAACTTTGTAAAGCCTCGTCATATTTACCTAGCGCCTGAAGCAAGTTACCCCTATTGTTAAAGGCCAGAGCAAACTGCGGGTCAAGGTCTATACACGTGTTGTACTTTTCAAGCGCTTTGTCTAATTTGTGGTTACCCTGTAATGCAACTCCCCAGTTAAAGAAGGCTTGAACAAAGCCTGGGTTAAGTTGAGTTGCTAGCTCATAATCTATGCAGGCTAGCTCAAACCCCTGGGGCAAAACACCTGTCTCATAAAGAGCCTGAAGCGTAAGTCCCCTATTGTTATGAGCACTCGCAAAACTAGGATTTAATAATAGTGCACGGTTGTAGCACTCTAGTGCTTTCTGACGTTGATCCGTATCTGGTGCTGCGCTTGTCACAACACCTAAGTTGAAATAAGCGTCATAAAACTGCGGATTTAATTCTAAAGACTTTGTATAAGCAAAAATTGCCTGATCAAAGCGATTAAGTGACTGGTAGACATTTCCAAGATTACTTTGACAGACACTGTGGTCTGGGTGAATTTTTATGGCCTGCTCAATTAGAGCTAGCGCTTGAATAGGCTCTCCTTGCTGATAGTGAACTACGCCAAGGTAATGCAGGGCATCAAAGTGATTTGGCTGAGAATTGAGGATCTCTTGGTAGATAGGTTTTGCAAGATCTAATTCATTTTTTACATGTAATCCTATAGCTTGTTCAAGCAATAGTTGAGAGGAAGTATTTATCTGAGTTCCACTAAATTGAATGTGTTTTGGCACGATGCCCTTCTTGGGCTTAGTTTTTGAGAAGTTTCTGAATTTAGATCCTGACATCCCTAAATTCTATGTCCACACAGGCAATTAAGTAACAATCGCTACTTTTTTTTAACTCTTAGTAAATCCCCATCAAATCGATTGACTCGATTATTTTCAAATTGTTTTGCCCAATTGGTCCGAATTGTCCCTACTTTCCCTAATACTTGTGTTCAAATTTTGAACTACAGTAATCAAAATCACTGTATTAGACCTATTAGATATTAAAAGCACACGAGGTAAACAGTAGTTCATTTCATTGCAACTCATAACAAACAAAACCACAAAGGCAACTCATGAAACGAAATTTTTTCCTAAAACTTAGTACCCTAATACTTTTGACAAGTCTTTGGGGTTGTGCAGATATGGCTCCCCAACAAACCGCTCTAACGCCTTGGGAAAACTTGCTCGACGGTACAAATCTCAATAGTTGGACTTCAATTGGCAACGCAAATTGGCGTCTTTATGACGGTAATGTTCAAGCTGAGTTGGGCAATGGATTCTTGGTTTCGAATAAGTCCTACCAAGACTTTCAAATACAAGCTGAGTTCTGGGTTGACGAAGAAGCTAATAGCGGTATCTTTATTCGGGTCAGCGACCCTAAAACCATCACCGCAGTTAATGCATATGAAGTTAATATTTTCGATAAAAGGCCAGACCCCACTTATGGAACTGGCTCTATCGTGAACGTCGCCAAGGTTGAACCTATGCCAAAAGCTGGTGGACACTGGAATACTTTTGATATCACGGCTAAAGGCAATCATTACGTTGTTTATTTCAATGGAGTAAAAACAGTGGATGTGACCAACAATAATTTACTCAAAGCAGGTCCTATTGCCTTGCAATACGCTGGCGGTGTGGTTAAGTTCAAGAAACTGCAGATAAGGCCAATATGATTTAATCATTCCCCACTTTAAATAACCGAGCCCTAACCATGTTAGGGCTTTTTTTATGATGGAATGCTCTATCAAAGTTCTAATTAGACAAAATTTTGATTAAATTATAATTAATTAGTATTAATAAATTAAATACTTAGCCAATCCACTAGATGGTCCGTTACCCCTACAACAGATTAAGGGTTATCTCTGTGGCATGATAGATATGTATTAACTTCAAGCCCTTTTGCAATCCGTTTGAAGTTGTAGGAATTGATAGACAAAATGATAATTAGAAACTTCACAAAAACAGCTTACAAAGACGCTAACTCTCTGTGGGATACCCGGTGTCGGGTAAGCAAAGACTCCGCCTTTTTCTCGGTCCGCCCAACTCTGACTCCAACAAGACTTGGTCCATTAGCCCTTGCTTTGTTAATTAGCGGATGTGCGGTTGGTCCAGACTTTAAAAGTCCATCGGCTCCCCTAAACTCAGATCCAAGCTCTTATACCCAAGAAAAGCTGCCTAATCAACTCGACCCTGGCGTAGCGTCATCCAAAAAACAAGTCTTTGTACCGGGTGGGCAAATTTCAGCTCAATGGTGGGAGGTTTTCCACAATGAAGCTCTAAATCAACTGATAGTTAGATCTTTAAAAAACAATCCTAGTTTAAAGGCCGCTCAATCATCTCTTAAATCAGCAGCTGAGATTTATAACTATCAATTCGGGGGGCTAATGGTTCCCAGTGTCTCCGCTGGCATTAACGATCAAAGGGAACGTTTAAACCAGACTCAGGCATTGCAAGCTGGGGCTGCAAGCCAGCAAGGAGCTGTGCTTGGACTCCTAAACGCTTCTGTCAACGTCAGCTACACCTTTGATGTATTTGGAGCCAACCGAAGACAACTTGAGAGTCAAAAAGCAGCGATTGAATATCAAGCATATCAACTGGAAGCGGCTTACCTCACTTTGACCGCAAACGTTGTCACGACTGCAATTCGTGAAGCATCCTTGAGAGAACAACTTAAAGCAACTCAGGATTTACTAAAGGCACAGAACACGCAACTTCAAGTTGTTCAAAAACAATTTGAAGTTGGTGCGATCAGTCGTACCCCTCTACTCCAGCAAATCAATATCGTTGCTCAAACCAAAGCAAGCATCCCTGCACTTGAGAAATCACTCTCGCAAACCCGCCATCAACTATCAGTCTACGCGGGGCTATTGCCAAGCCAATCTGTTGACGTACAGTTTGATTTGGACTCGCTGGACTTGCCATCTGAATTACCAATCTCTTTACCCTCTGAGTTAGTTCGTCAACGCCCAGACATCCGAGCAAGCGAGGCGTTACTGCATCAAGCCAGCGCTCAAGTTGGAGTAGCAACAGCTAATCAATACCCACAGTTCACCATATCAGGTAATTACGGTTCTTCGGCTATAAAGCAAGGGGACTTGTTTACGGCACCTGCAGCCTTTTGGAATTTTACGAGTGGAATCACTGCACCCATCTTTAATGGTGGCGCGCTAAGCGCAAAGGTAAGAGCGTCCAAAGCCAATTATCTACAAGCCTCTGAAGAATACAGAGCTACGGTGCTAAACGCTTTTCAAAACGTAGCAGATACGCTCAGAGCACTTGATGCAGATACACAAACCCTTAATGCTCAAGCTCAGGTTGAATCTATTTCAAAAGAAGCTTTAGAACTTAGCACTAAGCAATATCAGCTGGGCGCAACCAGCTATTTGGTGCTGCTTGATGCGCAAAGGACATATCAACAAGCTTTGGTAAATTTGATTGCTGCCAAGGCAACTCGTTACGCTGACACAGCGGCCCTCTTTCAAGCCTTGGGAGGCGGCTGGTGGAACAAACCCAACAGCCAACTTGATCCGCCTTAAGCCCTGAACAAATTGGACGCTAAGGTCTAAATTTTGAGATAAGTTTCACACCACATTTTTTTATTCATTCATTTATTTTGAGAGCTATATAAACATGACCAAACGCATGCTAATCATGCTAGGCGCAGTGCTTCTTTTGATCGTTGCCTTAGGCTTAGGATTCTTTCTTCACATTCAAAAGTTAATTGCTAGTGCGCCCAAACCAGGGCCCCAAACTGTCTCAACAATCAAAGCCGAAATGCTAGATTGGCAGCCACAGATCACTGCAATTGCGTCGCTCTCACCGTCCAAAGGCGTTGACCTATCTAGCGAAATTGCGGGCCTGGTTCGCAGCGTCAACTTTCACTCTGGTGATGATGTTCAAGCTGGGCAAGTACTGATACAACTCAACGCTGACGCAGACTCCGCTGCCTGGCGTTCTGCGAGTGCCGCAGCAGAGCTAGCAGAAGTTGTCCTTAAAAGAGATCAAGCCCAGCTCGCTGCACAAGCCGTATCCCAAGCACAAGTCGATAATGATTTAGCTGATCTCAAAAGCAAAAGAGCCATTGCGGATCAACAGCTCGCAACTTTAGAGAAGAAAACCATTCGAGCCCCATTTGCAGGCAAACTCGGAATCACCACTATCATTCCTGGTCAATACGTTAATCCTGGCGACAAAATCGTACCGATTCAAAATTTAAACACCTTATATGTTGATTTTTACTTACCTGAGCAACGTCTAGCTCAAATCTCTAAAGGACAAACGGTTAATGTGACCAGTGACTCTTATCCTGGCAAAACATTCGTAGCACATATCACCGCCATCAATCCTAAAGTGGATACAACAATGCGTAATGTTCAAGTTCAAGCCACTCTAGATAACTCAAAACATATGCTTTTACCGGGAATGTTCGCAAATGCAAACGTACTAATTGGGGCGAAAAAACAATACTTAACAATTCCCCAAACTGCGATCACCTACAACCCATATGGTTCCACTGTATTTATTGCAAAAACCGCCGAAAAAGCTGACGCGAGTGGTAATAAACCATTAGTTGCTCAACAAGTATTTGTAACAGCTGGAGACACCAGAGGCGATCAAGTTGCAATACTAAAGGGGATTGAACCAGGTCAAGAGGTCGTTACTAGTGGCATGATTAAGTTGAAAAACGATAC
>Ga0007882_10002117_pt1 | contig 11279 bp, 12 predicted proteins | sample CryBogCBH12Aug01_FD_71195 | JGI IMG/M metagenome (GOLD analysis project Ga0007882, IMG submission 71195) | Freshwater microbial communities from Crystal Bog, Wisconsin, USA - CBH12Aug09.1 | ecosystem: Environmental > Aquatic > Freshwater > Lake | place: Crystal Bog, Wisconsin, USA | collected... | reverse complement strand
GATGGCGTTCGTGGGAACCTGCGCACTCTGCATCCGCCCTGGCGGAATGCGTCTTGGAGCCTGTTCCGCGAACGCCCGTTGTCCCCAACTCGAACCGTTGCTTGAGCACGACAACTTAAACCCGGATTATGCGATAGAAGCAGTGGAGTGAAGAGGAACGTAGTCAGAACGAGGGGATTGGCAGGTATGGTAAGATCACCGGGATGGTGAACCTGCCCATTGAATACTCTGACAAGCCAGTGACGCCCTTTGGCGGCCTGGTGTTGATGAAGCGCTTTGTCGACCAGACGGGCATCCGCGAGCATCTGGCCACACTGGAATTGCCGCAAGGTGATTCGAATCGCGCCTATGACCCGGTGCATATCATCGAAGGCTTCTGGCTGGGCATCTGGACGGGTGCCAGCCGTTATATCCACTGCGATTGGTTGCGGCAGGATGCGACCCTGGCTGCGATCTTTGGCTACGAGCGCCTGCCGAGCCAAAGCACTTACAGCCGGTTCTTCGGCAAGTTCTCCCAGGCGCGTAATACCGCGGTGTTTCCTCCTTTGCAGCGCTGGTTTTTTGAGCAGTTCAATCTGGGCGCGGTGACGGTGGACTTCGACAGCACGGTGATCACGCGTGAAGGTGGCCAGGAAGGTTCGGCCAAAGGCTACAACCCCAATCGCAAAGGGCGCAACTCGCACCACCCGCTCATCGCCTTCCTCAGCCAGACGCGCATGGTGGCCAACGCCTGGCTGCGCCCCGGCAACACGGCGGCATGCTCCAACTGTGTCGAGTTCATGCGCGAGACCTTTGAGGAAGCGCTGGTGGGAACGAAAGTGGGTCTGGTGCGTGCGGACAGTGGCTTCTACACGAATGAAATCTTGGGCGCACTGGAGGAGCGCCGCCTCAACTACATCATCGCGGCCAAGGCGTATGCCAACCTCAAGAACGAGGTTTACGGCCTGAAGGACTGGGTGGAAATCTGTCCGGGCATCGCCGTCAAAGAGTGGCAGCACCAGCCGGTTGACCCCAGGGTCAAAGCCCGTCGTCACCTCGTCGTGCGCAAGGAGATCAGCCGCCGTCCGCAGGCTGCGGGCAAGCTGCTCTTCGCCGACCTGCCCGACTACCGCTTCAGCCTGTATGTGACCAACCTCGACCTGCCGCTGGATCAGATTTGGAACATCTATAACAGCCGCGCGGACTGTGAAAACAGGATCCGGGAACTCAAGCAGGACTTCGGCCTCGACGCGTTCTGCCTGCAAGACTTTTGGGCCACGGAAGCCTCGTTCCGCTTCATCATGGTGGCCTACAACTTGATCAGTCTCTTCCGGCACTTTGCGCTCAACAGCCGCAACCAAGCGACGCTGGGAACCTTGAGATCCTATTGCTTTGCAATAGGCGGCTGGGTCAGTCAGCACGCGCGCAAGCGGGTGCTCAAACTCTCACTGCCCCGCAAAAAACGCCCTTGGATGGAATCCATCTTCAGCCGCATTGAAACCCGCCCACCCCCATTCTCCTACCCTATTGCATAATCCGGGTTCAATCGCTCCACGGTTAGTCCCAGCAGATGCGCCAGCAAGCCGGTGTCGTCCAAATATACTTTGGGGGTCTGGATGACCCGCTGGCCAAGGTTGCTCGACCAAGGTTGCAGAAGTTGGACGAGAAAGGTCGCTTCAAGGAGAGCGAAGTAACGCTTCAAGGTGGTTTGCGGCAGGGCCAGCGTGCGTGACAGGTCGGCGAAATTCAACAGGCTGCCGGCACGCGTGGCCACCACCGCCAGCAGCCGCGGCACAGCCGTCACATCGCCAATGTTGGTCAGGTCGCGAACATCACGCTGGAGTAGGGTCGTCAGGTAGGACTGAAACCACGCCTTGCGGCGCGCCCCCGTGTTGCGGACCATCGCCAGCGGATAACCACCGGCTAAAACTTTTTCAAACAGTTCAGCGCGCTGGAGACTTTTATTTTTCCCCGATGCCCAGGCCGGTTGCTTGGAAAAAAGCGCGTCCACAAAACCTTCTTTGACGCCATTGATTTCCCCCTGCGAAAACGGCCAGAGGGTCAGCAGTTCCATGCGCCCCGCCAAGGACTCGGACAATTTCGGCAGCAGCAACACGTTCGCCGAGCCGGTGAGCAGAAAACGCCCCGGCTCGCGCTTCCGGTCAATCGCCATCTTGATGGCCGGGAAGAGTTCCGGCACATGCTGGATTTCATCCAGCGTCACCGGCGTAGTCAAGCCGGCGATGAAACCATTCGGGTCTTGCTTTGCGGCCGTCAGGACGCCGGGATCATCAAAAGTTAGATATTGGCGGCCTTGCTTTTCGAGTGCCGGCAGTTGGGCCAGAGTGCTTTTGCCAGTCTGCCGCGCGCCGTTGATCAAAACGGCGGGCGTGTCCTCCAATGCCTGGAGAAGCTGCCCGGTAAGATGCCGACGAATCATGACTGCATAATCAACCATAGTGCGGATGATAATCAACCACTATTTGGCCGGATCGCGCCGCTGGTCGGAAAGAAAAGTGCCGTAAAACGGTCTGAACTTTTTTACGATTATATGGATAATGGTCGCCTAGGAATGAACGCCCTCGATTTCACCACGCCCTGCTGGCGATCCATTCAGTCGCGCAGAAACCATTTTGGCTCGCCACAAGGAAAACCCGAATCGCACCGATGTTCGTTGGATCGATCTCACCGGTGCCACCGGCAGCGGCCTGCGGCTGGAAGCGGACGCCCAACCGTTCGGCGTCAGCGCCTGGCCGTGGACATTGATGTGGTTTATACCGATCACCAAGCGACCCGTGACGCGGCGCTGAAATCCATTTCCAGCGGATTGGACGCCGTGCGGAGGCGACTCGCCAAAGCTGGTCTGGAGACGGAAGTGTCCGCCACCAAGGATGGTGATGAAATCAAATTATTCCTCCGCCGCGGACGAAGCCAGGTGAAAGTTGAAGTGAATCACGTTTTTCGCGGAACCGTTCTGCCGGTGGAAACCCGGCGGCTGGGCGATGCCGCGCGGAAACTTTTTACCACCGAGTTGACCGTGCCGGTGCTGGCGACAGCGGAACTTTACGGCAGCAAACTGGCGCGCACCGAGGCCGTGGTGAAGTATCTCGGCAGCTTGACCAAGCAGCCCGACCACCACTGACGACGGTCACAACTTTTTGCGGAGACGCCTGTCCTTTCCGTCGGCCCTCGCTTTGGCGGCGAGCGAGACTCCCCGGTGAGCACACCCAGCTCGCTGCATCAATGATTGGGATAACCTTTCGTGGAAGGAACGATTGCACCGTCGCTGATGAGATGCGTCAAGGACATGGCCTCGATCGAGCAACTTGTTCAAGCACTCAAACTCGCTAAGAATGCTATTGGCCGAGAATCTTTCTGGCTTCATCCATTTGCGGATGTCTAAAAGCACTGGCGTAGGCATTCAAGGTGGATGCCTTTATTCGTAGCTGCTTCCCCGTTTTACGCCAACCCGCTACCGCTGTGAATACTTCACCGAGAATCTTTTTCGACTCGCTTGCCTTGAGTCCAAAACGCGGCGCGGCGGCGAGGGCGCCGGTAATGGAGGCTTCGTCCTGATCTTCGGTGATGGCAGTTTTGCTTATACGGACACGATCCATTTCCGGCACAGGGTTGATGTCGTAGGCCGGTGAGAGCAACCACCGTCCGGGTTCGCGCATCAAAAAACCATAATTGCGGAGGTGATCGTCGTAGTTGCTGGCCAGCAGCGAAAAAACGAGGCGTCGCCACAATTCCCGCAAGTCTTTGGGAACATCGTGGCCGAATTGACGGATGCCATCGGCGAGCAATGTGTATGCCCCCGGATCACCCTGGGGCAGTCCCAGCAGACTCGCGGCGGAAATGAAGGGAATGCGACTGTTGCCAGCGCGATCAAAGCGGGTGATGACAGCCACGCTGTGTCCGCCGACGGACACGAGCCGGTGTTCCGCGACCTGAATCCCCGCCTGTGCCGCCAACGTCAGCGCGAGAATTTCCCCCGCCGCAATGTCGCGTGTATCATCGGGCTTCGGAAATTTCGCAATGGCGAGCTGCTCATCCGCCAGGCTCACCGCCGCCTTGGGGCGGGCGCCACCCAGCGGCGAACCAGCCCCCAGCAGAAACCGCAAGTCCTCTGCGGTTTCCGTCTCACCATGAATCGCATCCGTGGCGCGAAGCAAGGCATTGAGACGGACCAGGGGCGGAAGTTTTCCGCTCGTGGCGGCGAGAAACGGACTTTTCGCATCAAGGCGAAACCGCAGAGCACCAACCCGCGCCACGTCGTCCAGTGCCAATACATAATCAATGTCGCGATACGGTTTTTGCGTCAGAACTTTCTTGCGCACCGCGCGCTCAATCAGGATTCGTCCCCAGCGGTCAGGCCCGCAATCCTGAATCGCCCCAAAGAGCGTTGCGCCATGATGCGCACCCCGTTGCAAGGGGAGCGAAGTGGGATCAATGGCGAAGGCATCGGCGCGTTGCAGCCATTCGAAGGCATACTCGAATGAAACCGACGAACCGCGTTCAGCCGCATGGAGCCGTCCCACAAAATGGGTTTGCCCCCGCCAATCAATATGAACCTCGATACTCATGGGCGTGGACGACGGATGCGTTGTGGCAGCCGGCGTTCATCCAGACTGAGCGCGATCTCGTCGCTGGCGGGAGCGGCGAGATTCGCCAGCCGGTCGTGCAGCCCCAAAACAAAAGTCGCCGTCACCAGCGTGCCAAGGGCAACGGTTGGATCACCGCGTTCCAGCCGCCAAAGCGAATCGCGGCTGACAAAAAGGCGTGCCGCCATGTCGCTGGTGGAAATGCCGCGCTTGCGCCGCGCGAGCGCGAGATCGCGGCCCAACTTGCGCAACGCCTGGGCGGCAGGCAACGGCAGGGCGCGTGTGTTTAACATGGGCATAGTGTCAGCTATTTCAAACATTAAGTCAAATACCGTCTTTTTTATCGGACGGTATAATTTAACTCGCCCGGCAACACAATCGCCAAACGGGGGCATTCGAATCCACCCCCAGGCAATCACATTGTTGCATCCCGACTCGTTCGTGCCATTGCGCCTTGCCAATCTGCTTGCAGTCTTCTGACCGAATATCTTTCAATTCAGGTTGACAACTGTATTCACTGTGATACACTACCTTATATGCCGTTCATTCAGTTTCCGTTTATCGAAGTGCCGAAAGAACTGCTGCCGGTTGTCGGCGAGCCGACGCCCGGCACCCGCGCCTATCGGCGCGAAGGCACTTTCAAAGAGTGCGGCGAATGGTTTGAGTTTTTGGCTGATTATTACAAAGGCGACGTAGGGCTTTCGAGCGGCGGCGTGATTATGTTCGTGCCGGTGTCGCGCGCTGGCGTTCACAAACGCATCCGCGACGGCAAGCTGACCGCCTTTTTCTTTTACGTCACCCACGAAGAAACACGGCCATTTGGTGCCAAACGCATGGCCAAAGAGCGCCCCTTCATCCTGGTGTCGGTCAGTGAGTGTAAGGCGTGGGCGGAGGAATTAAAGCGCCGGGTGGGCTTTGTGGACGACCCGAACGAAACACCTTTCCTCGAAAGCACGCGGCTGTTGCGGGAAGGCGGCGAGGATGAGCCAACCAGCGGGAAGGAAGAGCGGGAAGCCGATGAATTTGTCAACCAAGACCCCAAGGACAAGGGCAACCGGAAGGTGAAATATCGGGATTACGGCGGCGATAAGGAGAATCTGCAACAGGACTGGATTTATATGCAGAAGGAATTGCAAGCGGCCATGACATCCCCGGAAAAAGCCGCCGCGCTGCGAAAACGGCTGCGAAAGGGAATGGAATGGGACAAAGCAACCAAGTCTTGGAAGTTGAAAGCTTAGCTTATGCCCAATGATCATCTATTTAATGACCGCCTGATTCGGTTTCCTGAACTGGAGAGGATCTTCAGTGTTTGCAGCCGGACAATTCGGCGCGGGTCGGAAAAAGGCGAGTTGCCGCCGTTACAGCACGTTGGCCGCACGGTGGGCATGCTGCAAAGCCAGGTGGACGCCCATTTTGAAAAGTTACGCCAAACAAAGTTGAAAGGAGTCTGAACTATGGAAGCCAGAATTTACAAACCCAAACGGCTGCGGGGCGGCAAACGCATCGTCGGCCGGTTGTATCGCGCCCGCATCAAGCTGGCCGGTGACAACAAAGTGCGGGACATCGCCTTGCGGGTCGCCGACAAGCAGGTTGCCCAACAAAAGCTTAACAAGCTCATTCAGGAATTGGAGCATGAATCGGCGGGGCTGATTCCGGCCAAAGCAGAGCGGGATGCCGCGCAAAGTCCGCTGCTGGATTTGGTCTCGGAATACGTCAACGAGTTGACCGTTTTAGGCCGGTGTGCTGACCATTTGCGCCATGTCAATACACGATTGCGGCGGCTGGTGCGGGAATGTCATTGGACACGGCTTGCCGACGTGACTCCGGCTGCATTTCAAACGTGGCGCAAAGCGCAAACCGTGAAAGCCCCCAAGACGTTGAACGAATACTTGGCCGCGCTTTCCGCCTTCTGGACGTGGCTGCGCAAGCAAAGTCGAGTGGCGGTAAATCCTTTTGAACTGGTGGAACGGGCCGACACGCGCGGCAAGGAACGGGTGCGGCGGCGGGCATTGTCGGATGCCGAGGCCATTCAACTGCTCAAAGTCGCCGGTGAGAATCAACTGGCCTACATGTTGCCGCTGTATGCGGGACTCCGGCGCAAAGAAGCCGTGACATTGCGCTGGTCTGATCTGGTGTTTGGCGAATCGGGTGGATTGTTGCGGATTCATGCGGCGGACAACAAAAACCGGAAGGAACAAGCCCTGCCGTTGCATGAGGAACTGGTCAAGGCGTTGCAACAACACAAACCGGCGGGCAGCAAGGCGGATGATTTGGTATTGCCCAAAGGCGTTCCCAAAATGAAGGACGTCCGCCAGGATTTGAAAAAGGCAGGCATCCCGTTTCTGGACGAGCGAGGACGCCGCATGGATTACCATGCGTTGCGGACAACATTTGTCACCCGGCTTTCCATCAATAAAGTTCACCCCCGGTTGGCCATGGAACTGGCACGGCACAGCGATTTGAAGCTGACGATGAAAAACTACACGGATGCCGGTCAGTTGCCATTGCGGGAAGTCATGGACGCATTGCCGGGTTTTGGTGACTCCCGAATAGACTCCCGAACTTTAGTCGCGAACGGTCAAACGGTGTCACAAACTGTCGCAAAAAACGAGGGGACAAAAACGGAAAATCACCTTGAAAACACTGGCGAAAGTCAGCGGGACTCACAGCTTGTCACCGTGAGTCCCGAAGATTCAGAATGGCGGAGAGAGGGGGATTCGAACCCCACAAAATCCCGCCAATAATAACGGAAATCCGCACGACGACGCACAAATAGACTCACAAATTCCAGTCGCGTCAAGCCCCGAACTGTCCCAAGTTGTCACCGCTTGGGAAAAACTTCCCGCCCCACTCAAAACGGCAATCCTCGCCATCGTCAAGACGGCGGAGTGATTTTCCGAATGAGCATCTCACCATGAATTTTAACCTCACATGGCACATGAGCGCGTCACAATCGAATTTAACGCGCTCGCAGGCCGGGCATTTTGACTGGCGGCATTCGGAAGATCGCCGCTTTGGAAAAACGTGCTGGCAAGGCTGGCAACCGTCACGGCTGCGATTTGGGCGTGAGACTGACAAACTGAAAACGGAGAACCAACCATGAACTTAAATCCCGCTGAATTGCTCAAATTGCTCAATCCCGTTTTCAACACGCTTGACGGCCTGATTGAAAACGACGGTGTTTATCTCTACCTGGTGTTTGTCTGGCTGGCACTGCTGGCCATCGGTTGGATTTTCAGCGGCGGCTTGCGGAAACGTATGAAAGGAAACTCCGTCACGGTCGTTCCCGGCATCATCTTCACGATGCAACCGCCGATGCAATCCCCGCCGCCAATCATCGGCATCGAGGTTGACCAGACGTGGAACGGTGACGACGAAACAATGGACGAACCATGAACACATTTCATTCCCGGCAAACAGGCTGTGACCGACACGCTCGCAAAAATGAGAACACCGGCACGTTAAATTTCACGTCACAAATTTCACCATCAATTTGCACAGTCAGGCACACGAAACGTGTCAAAACCAATGCAACAATTTTCAAGTCACGGTGCAGTCGCACGGTTTTGTGCTACCGCTTTGATAGGGTGGAAGCCTTACCCCTTGTCTCGACAAGGATTTTACGGCTCGCCAATAGCTCGCCGAAAATTGCACGGAGTCCCGCGAGACGGTCGCGCGATGGACGCGAAACATCCGGCAAGAAATCCGGCGAAATGTCTCGCATCATGTCCGCGCAACGTCCCGGCAATGGCCGGACAGTGGCAGCAGCAATGCCGTCGAACGTCCGTCAAGACAACTCGCAAGACGGCTCGCCTTGCGCCGGATTTGGCTGCGCAATGTCCGCGCCGGAAACTTGCGAGACAACTCGCAACTTGGCCGCGCAACGGCCAACGCAACATCTCGCAAGCAGCTCGTGGGAATTTCGCCGTCAGCTTTTAACCATGACATCCAAAACATTATGAACACACAAATTACACCAACGCTCGATCTTGAATCGCTGCGCAAAGCAATTCGGGAATATCAACCCGATCCAAGTCGCATTCCATTCAACAATTTGAAGCCGTTCCATGATTCCATCGTGGAATTACGCGGCAAAAATGCGTCCTACGCTGCCATTGCTGAATTGCTAGAACACCATGGCGTCAAGACCAGCCGGGCGCGTGTGGCCGAATACGGCCGCATCGTCTTGGAGGGCGGCAAATCGCGCAAGCGACGGAAACGTGCGAAAACCGCGCCAGCGGCAAATCTCCCGGCCACGCCTCAAAGTGCGCCAGCCATGGCCGCAAAACCCACGCCGACCACGCCGCCGGCAACGGCTATCACGAGCGATGTCCCATCGCCACAAAATGAAAGCTCGCCATACCGTTCACGCGGACCGCACATTGCCAACGTGAGAATGATGAAAGCAGAGGAAGCCAAAGAATTCAACGACAGCCTGAAACCGAAACCGCCAGCGAGCTAACGTAGCCCGGAAAGCAATCGGCGATGCGCCAGCATCGCCACGCTGCCCGGCGCGGCAGCCAGAGCGCCTAATAAGCAGGCCAGCGACGACCGCCAGCCACACACAGTCACAAAGGTTCGGACGCCGCCCCGACAAGCCAGTAACGCCACCCTAGAAGCAAGTTTTTTTCCGGCTGGCAGCACTGTTAGCACCAGCTTTGCAACATGGTTGGCAACGGCGAGGCAACGCGGTTAGCAACAGGGTGGTAACAACGCGAGGCAGCATCCGAAGCAACAAAGTTCGCAACGTGGTTAGCAGCACGGTTAGCACCGGGTTCGCAACATGGTGATAATCACGCAAGGCAACATCCGAAGCAACACGGTTGGCAACTGGGTGTCAACGGACGGTTAGCATCAGGCGAAGCATTTCGCGCAACATTCGGCGAGATTTTGGCGAGCCGTAAAAACCGTGTGAAACTACGGGGTAACGCGTGCCTTGACCAATTTCCATTTTTCGCCGCTCATTTGCGTTTGTCCTGGGTGTGACTTGGCTGGACGATTCCAGCGGCATGAACGGCTGACGTTGAACCGTGCCGAATGGTGTTTAATTGCGTGAACTTTTCGCGCGATTTTTGCGCTAATTTTGCGCAACATTTGCGGCTGCGGTCGTGGCTTCAAGCTGTGCTTAGGGAAGATGTCTGACGGGAAATTGGCCGTTTTACATCAGCGCCATCGCTGTGTGTATCACGGTCGCCAGCTTGGTCGCTCCGGTGTTACGTCAAGCACGTTGCATGGCAAGGAGAATGGCGTCCGTCATCAAATCAGGTTTCATTCGGTCGTCGGTGCATCACTTCACCAGCGCAACATTGCGGCGTTTTCATCGGCGGCGTTTGCTGCACGCCACAGATTTTTTCCAAGCTGCCGGGTTCACCGTCAGAGGCGGGGTAAGTGTCATCGCATCATTTCCACTTTTAGCCGCTCGCGTCCGGTCGTCCTGGTCGTGACTTCGCCGGGTGATTCCGTCTGCATGGACGGCTGGTGTTGAACGGTGTTGAGTTGTGTTGATCCGGCGCGTTGAATGTCGTTGAACTCGTCAGCACTATTCAACGCATTTCAACGGTGCCTGACCATCGCACCGGCTCGGCCTCTACCAACGTAAGGGGATGGTGTCTATGATTTATTGCCAGCGGATGCAGGCAAGACAAACGCGAGATTTTCGCCTTGACCCGCGCGAACTGCAAAATTTCATTCGACTCAAACACGCTTCGGTTGATAAACACGAGCGCGAGGTGTCTGTCCGCAATTCCGACAGCGCAAAAAACCATCGCCTTTAGATGAAACCATAATTTCGGGCGGCCAACAATGCTGACATATCTGGAAACCAAGACGTTGTGCCAAAATCGCCTCGGCCTTCTTTTGCTCTCGTTCTGCATCGGCCAGCAATCGCTCTGCTTCCTCTCGCTTCTTTCCAGATGGAAGAGAACCGATAATAGAACGTATAGTTGTGAACACCGATGAAGTAGCCTCTGCCCAAGATTTGATATTGGCCGGGTCTATCACGAGGTAAAAGCTGGCTGGTGTAGAAAGCTGAGAAATTAGGGCGGTGAACTATAAACAGGTCGCCCGAATTGGTCTGCACTAACACCCAATCCATAAGCATCTTGCTTAACGCCACCTTGGAAAATAGGCGACAGTTGTTGACCGTCCTGAGTGCGGTATGTCTGTGGGGTTCCGAACTCGTCAGAATTCACGCCAAGTCCATAGGCATTCGGGGTAATAGTATGTAGATGGGGTATTGTCGGTTCGGTGGTGGGTGATTCCTCCGGTTGATAGCTGGGAGCGGTTGCCGCTGGTGTTTGTCCGTAGGTTTGGTAGCTCGAAACGGTTGCCGTCGGCGTCTGCCCGTAGGTCTGATAGCCCGGAACGGTTGTCGTCGGCGTCTGTCCGTAGGTCTGGTAGCTCGGAACGGTTGTCGTCGGCGTCTGTCCGTAGGTCTGGTAGCTCGGAACGGTCGCCGTCGGGGTTTGTCCGTAGGTCTGGTAGCCCGGAACGGTTGCCGTCGGCGTCTGCCCGTAGGTCTGATAGCCCGGAACGGTTGTCGTCGGCGTCTGTCCGTAGGTCTGGTAGCTCGGAACGGTCGCCGTCGGGGTTTGTCCGTAGGTCTGGTAGCTCGGAACGGTTGCCGTCGGCGTCTGCCCGTAGGTCTGATAGCCCGGAACGGTTGTCGTCGGCGTCTGTCCGTAGGTCTGGTAGCTC
>Ga0007882_10002116_pt1 | contig 11280 bp, 11 predicted proteins | sample CryBogCBH12Aug01_FD_71195 | JGI IMG/M metagenome (GOLD analysis project Ga0007882, IMG submission 71195) | Freshwater microbial communities from Crystal Bog, Wisconsin, USA - CBH12Aug09.1 | ecosystem: Environmental > Aquatic > Freshwater > Lake | place: Crystal Bog, Wisconsin, USA | collected... | reverse complement strand
CGCCCCTCCCCCGCCCACTCCCGCCGCCGCAATCCCCGAGGAATTGTCCCAAGGGCTGGAAGCCATCGCCGAACGCATCGAAAATATCGCTACGCACCTTGAGCATGGCCCTCCCAGCGCCTAGATAGGGGCTGACGGGTTCTGCCCGGTGCGCGCCGCATGAACATCCCTGAGGCTATAAGTAAATCTAGGGAGCTGTCTCTGGTTGGGCTTTGGCCCGGCACACATGGTTCCCACCTGACGTGAACGCGTCAGAGGATTTTCCGGCAAACGACCCATGGTGGGCCCGTCACCCCCCATTTTCCCCTCCCCCCAATATCAAGCGAGTCTGGCGTTTTGGATGAGAAGCACAGGCTGCGCGCCAAGCTGAGGCAGGTTCGCCGCGAGCACGTTGCCGCCCTGCCCCCACAAACCCGCGCGCTGGTATTTATGCGCCCACCCGGTGTGATCGCCGATAGCATTGCCGACAAGGCGGTGGTCGGCCTCTATCACGCCATGGGCGACGAGGCCCCCACCCGCGCCTACGCCAAGTGGTTCTTCGACAACGGCCGGCGGATCGCGCTGCCGTGGTTTGCCGGGCGCGGGGCGGCGATGCGCTTTCGCCTCTGGAACGATCCCTATGCCGACGACGGGCTGGAAGAAGGCCCCTATCGCGCGCTGCAACCCCGTGCCGACGCCGAAGAGGTGCTGCCCGACACATTATTCGTGCCGCTGGTGGGCTTCACCGCGCAGGCAGACCGGCTGGGGCAAGGCGGCGGCCATTACGACCGCTGGCTGGAAGCGCATCCCGGCTTGCGCGCCATCGGCCTTGGCTGGGATTGCCAGCTGCTCGACACCATCCCCCGCGAGCCGCACGACCGCGCGCTAGACGCTATCATCACCCCCACCCGCCATTATCAACGCCCCGAGCAGGAGACCTAATATGCGCCGTGAACCAAGCTGGCGGATACCCGCCGGGGTGCTAGCGCTGATGCTGAGCCTGCTGGTGTATGGAGAGGCCATCGCACGCTGGCTCTCGCCACTGATGGCTGGCTGGCCGGCGCTGGGGCAGTTGCCGGTATATGTGGTGCTGGGGCTGATCTGGCTGCTGCCGTTGCGGCGCTATCTGATCTGGATGGAAACCGGGCGCTGGGGCTGAACCAGAAGGCCTAAGCCGCACCGGGGTCTGGGCTAAGCGCTGCTTAGCCCGACCAAATATCTCTAAAAATAGCATTCCCCAAGTGGCGCGAGTGACGGGACTTGAACCCGCGACCTCCGGCGTGACAGGCCGGCACTCTAACCAACTGAGCTACACCCGCATACTCACTTGCGTGACTTTCGGAAGCCGCACCCCTTGGGGAGCCGCGCCACTAAGGCAGCGCGCCGAGCCTGTCAACAGGCCTTGGCCCGGATAGTGACATTTCCGCGAAACCTTCTGCTGCCCCCGGCCAAACCGCGAAAATCCGCGCCTAAATCCCCGGCCACGGGCCACGGCACATTTCCTAAAGGCGAAATTAACCATTCGTTGGCATCTGCCTGTCAAAGTTTCCCCATCGCTGAAAAGCCAGGGGGTTTCCGGGATGCAAAATTTGTTTTCACGCCACGCCGTGTGGGGCCTGATGCTGGTGCTGGCACCGCTGGCGGTGGCCGCCGCCGCCGCGCCCGCTCTGGCCGATCAGCTCACCGCAACACGCGCTGCGCTGGGTCAGGTATCCTTCGACGCCGCGATCTATGTGGAGCGCACCGCCAGCGAAAATGGCACCCCGATCCACGCGCTAGAGCCCGCCAAGCACCTCAGTTCGGGCGAGCGCGTGGTAACGCTGGTCAATTGGTCGCGCCCCGCTGGCAATTCTGGCGGAAAGGGCGGCTTCACCCTCGTCAATGCCCTGCCCGCCGCCCTGCACTATCAGCGCAGCTCGCAGGACAACGAGGAGGTCTCGGTGGACGGTGGGCATAGCTGGGGCCACCTCGGCAGCCTGAAGATCGGCCCTCGCCTCGCCACGGCGGCGGATGTGACGCATCTGCGCTGGCACGTTTCGAGCGAGGAAGCCGCCGCGGGCAGCGGGCAGATCGCCTATGCCGGATTCGTGCGGTAGCACACGCCTAGGGTAGCTTGCGCTAAACCGCCACCGGCGCGCTGATAGCCGCCTGCGGAGCATAACCCTCCACCACGAAATCCTCGATGGCATAATCAAAGATCGAATCCGGGCGTCGGGCGATGGTGAGTCGTCCCTCGCCGCTGGGCTGGCGGCTCAGCTGCTCGGCCACCAGCGCGGCGTGGCTGCGGTAGAGATGGACATCGCCGCCCACCCACACCAGTTCGCCCGGCTCCAGATCGCATTGCTGCGCCACCATGCGGATAAACAGCGCCGCGCTCCACAGATTAAACGGCACCCCCAGCGCCAGATCGGCGCTGCGCTGGTGCAGCAGGCCCGATAGCTTTCCATTACTCACATGGAACTGATAGGTCTTGTGGCAGGGCGGCAGCGCCATCTGATCGAGCTCCGCCACATTCCAGCCCTCGACGATATGCCGCCGCCCGCCGGGATTGGCGCGGATGCCAGCGATCAGCTCCGCCACCTGATTGATCCCAGGGCCCGCACGGAAGAGCCCCTCGCCCACCGGCTGATAAGTAGGCCAATTCACCCATTGCTTGCCATAGACCGGCCCCAGATCGCCCCAGCGCGCCGCAAAATCGCCATCGGCCACAATGCGCGCGGAGAAATCGGCGCGCGAGAGCGTGTCGCCGGTTTCGCGCAGATAGCGATCCCACGGCCAGTCGGTCCAGATTTCCACCCCCTGCGCGCAGAGATCGCGGATATTGGTCTTGCCGGTGAGGAACCACAGAAACTCGCGCGTCGCGGTTTTCCAATAGACCCGCTTGGTGGTGAGCAGCGGCATCAGCCCATCGGCCAAATCGCAGCGAATCTCCGCGCCAAACACCGAGCGCGTGCCAATGCCGGTGCGATCCACCCGCTCGTCGCCCTCTTCCCAGATGCGGCGCATCAGGCGGAGATATTGCCATTCCCAGTGGCCCGAGGAGACGGGCAGAGAGGGGGATTCGGAGGGGTACGCGGCGCTACTCATACAATCGCTGGTAACACGCGAATGCCCGCTTGCCACCCCGTAGATCACTGTCTATAGGCCCGCTCCTGCCTTGGTCCCAAGCATCGCTGCTCTGGGCCATTAGCAAACGGTCGGGGAATAGCTCAGCCTGGTAGAGCGCTGCCTTCGGGAGGCAGAGGCCGGAGGTTCGAATCCTCTTTCCCCGACCAATTTGCATACATTCAGGAGTTTTCGACGGCGTCGAGCTCCAGTGCGGGCATCTGTTGTCGTAAAGACCAACTCGCCCGGCACGCCTGCTGATCGGCGCACAGCCGCAATCGCTAGCCGCGATTAGCCACCAATCCTGCAAACAGAAACGTCAGACTGGCAAAGCCATCGTTCGGAGCTTTGGCCGCCTTACAGGCGCACTTGGCCATTGTGGGCCTGCGTGCCCGTTCGCGTCGGGCCTTGTCCACGCCAGCCAGACAAACAAAAAGCTGGCGCCCCATGCGGTTTGCAAGGGGCGCCAGCCATATTCAGTCTATCAATTCAGCTTATCAGAACTTGACGGAGAGTTCGCCGCCAAAGGTCCGGGGTTCGCCTGCATAAGCGGTGTTCAGGCCGCTCGAGGCACCAAGAGCATAGCCCGCAGCGTAATACAGCTTGTCCGTGAGGTTACGAACATACAGCGCTGCAGAGACCTTGGTCTGCTCGATGTCTTTCCAGCTCAGACGCATGGCAATCGTCGAATAGCCCGGGAGTGTGGTCATCGGGGTAATCGAGCCATTGGTGCTGGAGAAGGCGGTATGAGTCTGCGCGTAATAGTCGGTGCGCAGATCAATCTTGCCCAGCTTCTCGTCGACCGGGAACTTGATATCCGCCGAAGCCGAACCGGACACCTTCGGGCTGTCAGGATAGGAGTCGAGGGTCACAACATAACCCGGGGTCCCGGTAAGCGCCGACAAATCCACCCGGCCACGGGTATACTTGGCGTCGGTATAGGCCAGGTTGAAGGCGAGATCGAGCCAGCTGGTCAGACCAACGGAACCATCCACTTCAAAACCCTTGGTCACAGACTCCGGCACGTTGACCGTGAAGCCAGCAGGAGCGCCGCCCACAAGGGCATAAATCGCGTGCTGAGCATTCTTCACGATTTCATCATAAGCCGCGACATCAAAGGTAACCGGGGCATCGCCCAGGCGGCCATTGAACTTGTAGCCCACTTCGAAATCATGCGCATATTCGTTGCCGAAGGAGTTCGCACGGGCAGTGGTGAGGTCGCCGTGGACAAGATTGTCCGGAGAAACCGTACCGTTGAAGTTACCCGAACGGAAGCTGCCACGCTGGTCGAAATAGACCATGTTATGGTTATCGATCTGGTAGTTCAGGCTGAAGGTCCAAGCCGGTGCCGACAGGTTCTTATGCTCGGGCGTGGTATTGTAGAGGTTGGTATTCAGGAGGGTGTTGTAGGTATCGTAAACGTTACCCGGTGCCTCCGAAAAGCCCATCGATTTCCAAGTGTAACGGCCACCCAGAGTGGCAGTCAGAGCATCGGTGATCTTGTAGCTGGTCTGCGCGAAGATGGCCTTCGACGTTTCCGTGTTGTTATAGGTGTAATCAACGTTGTTCGCGGGAGCAACGGGATTGCCATGGACATCAACGAGATCATTGCCAACGAGAATTGGAATGAGCTCATGACGGGTCTCGTGCGAGTAGAACACACCAGCGGTGTAATCCAGACGGCCATCAGCCGCCTTGCCCTGAATCTGCAGTTCGTCGCTGACGGTTTCCGAATGGAAAACTTCACCGCCCGGAGCCGTGCCGGAAAGACCGGTGGCATTGTTGGGCGTGTTATACAGCCACATCGCGCCGAAAGGACCATCGGCAAGGTTGCCCGGGGTATCGGCATAGCCATGCATCCAGCTGAAGATGTTCTTCAGCTTGGTGTCGGTGCCCAGCTTCACTTCCGTGGTGTTGGAAACGAAGGCGTTCTCGGCATGGTGCGGCAGATCATACTGCACCCAGCTCTTGTAGGGGTTGGCGTGCGACCAGGCCGCATAGCCCTCGACACCGCCCGGGAAGGCGCCCGGAGCAGCCGGACCATTGTTCCAGGGATTGCCATACAGGCTGGCCAGCGAGTGAGTCAGCACGGACCCATAAGTATTCGCCAGATGGGTGGTGCCGTTGCTGGTGAACTGCGTGGTAGGGTCGTTGGGGTTCGTCGGCACGCTGTTATACGACCACAGGTTGCCCGCACCCTCGGTGCCAGCCACCTTGTCATACTGAACGACGGTGACGTTCTTGACCGTGTCGCTCGGCGTGAACAGGAAGGTGCCACGGATAGACTTGCTATCCTTGTCGCCCAGCGTGTTGCCGGTGTTCACGTTCTGGATGTAGCCATTGCCGCGGGTGGCATCGAAAGCGATGCGCGCCACGAACTTGCCCGGAGCGAACGGAACGTCAACCGCGCCCTGCACCTGACCAAAGTCGCGCTGAGCGCCACGCAGAATGATAAAGCCAGACACGTCGTCGCCCGGCAGCGGGGTCGAATAGAGCACGGCACCGCCGGTAGCGTTGCGGCCGAACAGGGTGCCCTGCGGACCCTTCAGAACCTGGATCGAGCCCAGATCGAAGAAGGAAGTCGCGGTGTTACCCGGATTATACGGCGCTTCGTTCAGGTAGGTGAGAACGGCGGGGCTGGTGCCCGAGAACGGATCCAGCGTCTGGCCGCGCATCGAGAAGCTGAGCTGGTTGGAGTTCTGACCGTTCTTCACCTGAAGACCGGGGACGAGCGAACCCATGTCCTGCTCGCTGGTGATACCGCGCGACTTAATCGCCTCGCCACCGAAAGCCACAACCGACACAGGCACCTTGGAAAGCTTCTCTTCCTTGCGCTGCGCGGTGACCACGATGTCCTGCGTGCCAGCGTTCGCGGCGGTATCGCTCTGCGCCAGCGCCGGCGCAGATACCAGCATCGCTGGAATCATCGACATTCCGATAAGTAGAGAATGGCGATATGCCAGCGGCTTACCAATAATCATATATAACAACTCCCGTTTTTAAACAAATTAATGCAGAAATATATTCCACATTGATGGGTTAAAATTAAAAAATACAATCATATAAGTAAATACTGCGCCGTAAATACAACAAACTACAGCGTGACAATAATGCCACACTGTGATTTGTTATATATTTCAGCGTGATGTTAATATCATGCCACAGCCATTGGTCATGGCTTTGTTTTATGATGATTCTTATATGATCGCCCCACCCCTTAGTAGAGCCACGCGCAAGGGGCTGTCAAGGTAATTGAGCCGGTCGCCTTAATATTAATCAGCACGAAAAGCAGCCCAGAGCCAGCGATAGCGGCCCATTTCGCCTTTGCGTGAGACGACGCCAACCAAGGCACGCGCCGTCAGCGGCAGCTGTCGTTGCCGAGCCTGAAGTCTGGAATTGCGGGGAAGAAGTCAGCACCCTCAGTGGGTTACAGTCATGACCTCTTAAAAAGCTCGCGGATGGCGCGCCTGCACCTTGATGGAAGCCACGGACATGGCCGTAACCATCAGCTTCCGGTCAATTAAGCGTTCTGAGACCCGACCATTTTATGGATCATAGGGCGCGGTAAGGGCCGCAACGCTTTGGCGGAAGGCATCGCGGACAACCGGATTCCGCGCTATAAACTCCTCGTTTTCCGGCTCGTCGGGCGCAAGCCCTCGGCAAGTATTAAGAAAAAGCAGGTTGGCGCTTGTTATGCGCCGCTCGTACACTTCCAGTGGTATATCAAGGAGCAGAACCCGCATCTGCTTTAGCACTATACTCAGTGCAGGCAATCGCGCAGTATCCATACGATTTATAAAAGAAAAACCTTCAGGGCGATGCACAGGCAAATAGTTGCACAGGAACATCGCATATTGATAGCGACCATCCGCCCCCTTCATTTTAAGCTGCGGGATGCAGATTATCTTCCATAGTTCTTCGATCGAGAGCGCCTCAAAATCAGATTTTTCATAGCTGTCGATCATGCCTTGGCGAATTTCTTCAAGCATTTCACCCCGGTAATGGATAACCTCGTCGAATAATTTACCCATGGTTCCAAAGTGATACTGCACCGACACGTTGTTTTTAAGGCCGGCAATACGCGCTATTTGCCGCGCCGACGCGCCCCCAGGCCCGACATCGGCAACCAGCTCTTCTGCTGCGAGCATTATTCTTTCACGCGTTCTATCTCCAGCACTCATGCCGGATTTCGGACGCCCCTCGTGCATCTTGTGCATCTCGTGCGTTTCTCCCCATCGCAATTCGTAGCGCCAGACAATTCGCGAAGCAAGCCTTCCGCACACAGGCGACCACGCGCCATACCCCCGAGTGCCCCCGCAAAAGTAAGGCGATTGACACGATAAATTTTGCGCCATACACTGGCTCTTACAAAACCAATAATAAGTGTAAGCAAATCCAAGCTTACTGGGAGAGACCGATGACCATCAAGGATAACTGGACCATTAGTGGCCCCCCGCGCCGTGTTGTTACAGGGTTGGATGATCAGGAGCGTTCCTGCATCATCATCGACGGGCCGAGCGACGGCGTTATTTGGGAAACGAAAGAAATCCCGGTCAGCAATGCTGGCAACGAGGATCGCGGCGGCAGTTTTTCCTTCCAGTTCGCCCACGGCGGCACCAAGTTTTACATCGCCGAACTGCCGCCCGGCGAGGGGCTGTTTGGCCCCGGCATGCATGCCAGCAACACCATCGACTATATCGCGATCCTGCGCGGCGAAGTGGTGCTGGTGCTGGAGACCGGCGAGACCAAGCTTTACCCCGGCGATACGGTGGTGGATCGCGGCGTGTTGCATGGCTGGCGCTGCGAGGGGCCCGATCCGGTGGCGATGGCCATCGTCATGGTCGATTCCCTGCCCGTAGGCCCCGGCCCTACCGTCTGAGCAAAACACGGCTCGCAGGCGCGCAGGCTCCCAGTCTGGCGCCTGAAACTGAGCCCCTATCCAAGAGGAATGCCCATGTCGCTGCGTCGTGGCCAGATGAAATTTGGCGTCTTTATTCCCCCGCAGAACCGCGTGGGCCTCAATCCCAATCTGGCGATCCGCCGCTGCGTGGAACTGATCGAGCACCTCGACCGCTTTGGCTATGACGAGGCCTGGGTGGGCGAGCATCACTCGGGCGGGGCCGAGCTGATCAGCTCGCCCGAGCTGATTTTGGCCAGCGCCGCCGAGCGCACGCAATCGATCCGCCTTGGCACGGGGGTGGTGTCGCTGCCCTATCACCATCCGTTTCAGGTGGCCGAGCGCTTCGTGCTGCTCGATCACCTGACGCGGGGCCGGGCGATGTTTGGCATGGGGCCGGGGCAGCTGCCGACCGATGCCTGGATGCACGGCCTCGAGGCGACGCAGCTGCGCCCGCGCATGGAGGAATCGCTCTCGGTGATCCTGCGCCTGCTGCGCGGCGAGACGGTGACCGAGACCAGCGAATGGTACACGCTGCGCGAGGCGGTGCTGCAGCTGGCGCCCTATTCGGATCTGGAGGTGTCGGTGGTGGGCACGGTCTCGCCATCGGGGCCGAAGCTGGCCGGGCGGCACGGGCTGGGCCTGCTCTCGCTGGCCGCCACCGACCCCACCGGCAATGATATGCTGCCCAAGCACTGGGATATCATGAACGAGGAGGCCGCGCGCCATGGTCACACGGTGGATCGCGCGCAATGGCGGCTGATGGGGCCGATGCACATCGCCGAAACCGTGGAAGAGGCGAAGGCCAATTGCCGCTATGGCCTGAAATGGCAGTATGAATATCTGCGCCACATCTCGCCCTCGGCGATCGATGTGCCCGAAAACAGCGACGATCTCGCCGATCTTATCAACGCCACGGGCCGGGGCGTGATCGGCACGCCCGAAATGGCCATCGCCCAAATCAAGCGGCTGATCGAGCGCACCGGCGGCTTTGGCACCTTCCTGCTGCAGGGCGTGGACTTTGCCGATTGGGACGCCACGCTGCGCAGCTATCGCCTGATCGCCGAGGAGGTGATCCCGCACTTCGATGGCCAGTTGCAGCCGGTGCGGGCCAGCTACGAGATGGTGCTGGCCCGCTCCGACGACAACCGCGCCGCCACCGCCGCCGCCCGCGTGGCCGCTGGGGCAGCGTGGGAAAAGGAACGCCGACAGCCGCAGTGATCGGCGCTGTGGAAAAATACGCCAGCATCGATAATATCGCATCGTAATATTTAAAAGAAAACGTGGAGATGGTTATGTCGATTGAGGGACAAGGTTGGCGCTGCCTGCATCAGGCGAAAGCCAGTTTGGGCGAAGGCCTCATCTGGGACGAAAGGGATGGCTGCCTCTACTGGGTCGACATTTTCGGCCCCTCGGTAAACTGGTATCATCTGGCCAGCGGCCGCACCGATAGCTGGATCCCACCCAAGTGGATCAGCGCCATGGCCATTCGCGAAAAGGGGGGCTTTATTGCCTCCTGCGAGGATGGCTTCGCCTATCTGGATCCCGCCAAGGGCATCTACGAGCCGTTTTGCGATCCACGGCCCGATGCGCTGCTGACGCGGGTCAATGATGGGGCAACCGACCGTCAGGGGCGCTATTGGTCTGGCACCTGCGACAACCGGCAGTGGGAGGATTCAACGACCACCGATGACGCTGAAAACAGCGGCAAGGATTTCGATATTCGCAATACCGGCGAACTGTATCGGCTCGATCCTTCGGGCGCGGTGACCACCATCCAGCGCGATATCGTCACCGCCAATGGCCCCGCGTTCAGCCCCGATGGGCGCACCATGTATTTCAACGATTCCCTGCCGCTGGTGACATGGGTGCACGACATCGCCGAGGATGGCTCGGCCAGCAATCAGCGGGTATTCCGCCGCTATGAGGCGCACGAGGGCTTTCCCGACGGCATGACGGTGGATGTGGAGGGCAATATCTGGATGGCGTTTAGCGGCGGTTCGATGCTGCGTCGTTTCAGCCCCGATGCCATTCTGCTCGAGGAGCGCAAACTCCCGGTCACGCAAGGCTTGCGACCAGCCTTTGGCGGCGAGGACTATTCCCGGCTGTTCATCATCTCCGGCAGCTTTGGCTTCACCGCGCAAATGCACCAGGAACAGCCCTTGGCAGGAGCCCTGTTCGAGATTCTCGATCCCGGCGTGAAGGGGCTTCCCGAGGTTTCCTTCAAAGGATGATTTTCCCATGACCAGAAACGCCCTCATCACCGGGGGTGCCGGTGATATCGGCATGGCCTGCGCCGCGCATCTGGCGGCCATGGGGATTACCGTGGCGCTGACCGATGTTGATGCGGGCGCGGCGCAACAGGCGGTGGAGCGCCTGCCGGGCGAGGGTCATGTGGCCTTCGGTCTTGATGTCACCCGGGAAGGCGATGTGCAAAGCATCTTCGCGCAGGCCGAGGCGAAGCTGGGCTCGATCGACATCCTTGTTCATTCCGCCGGGATAATAGACGGAGCCGGGCCTTTGAATGGCATTATGGTATCCGATATGACATCGGAGACATGGCAGAAGGTGTTTCTGGTCAATTCATTTGGTACATTTCTCTGCGTTAGAGAGTTCATCAGATTGCGCCGCCTGAGCCCTGTTGCAGATGGGCGGATTATCACGTTCTCGTCTTTGGCCGGGCAGATGGGCGGCTATTTGGCGGGTGCCGCTTATGCCGCATCCAAGGCGGCGATTATCGGCTTTACCAAAAACGTGGCCCGGGAAGTGGCCCCTTTAGGCATTACCGCCAACGTCATCGCCCCCGGCCCGATAGAGTCCCGCATGAACAGGCAGGCTGCCGGCATTCAGCGTGATGATTCGGTTTCGATAATCAGGGCGCCAGACACAATCCCGATGGATAGGAAGGGCCGCCCCGACGAGGTCGCCGCTTTGGTCGGATATCTGGCATCACCGCAGTCTTCCTATATTACAGGCCAAACGATAGGCATAAATGGCGGGATGTATATGTAGCGGCCGCCGTGGCTAATGCCCATTCGGCACGCCACCCCGGAATATGCCGCCACGCTCTTCGATGCTCACCTTTGCCACCTGGCTGGCCATCAAGGAATCACCTACCGGGGAATGTATCATCGTGGCCCGGAAAGAATCCCGTGTTGCCGAAGTTTGCAGGCGCTACATCGACGAGGCACACATCGTTGCCTCGACCGTAAAACGACTATCGGTGTAAAAGTTCTGTAAAAGATGGGGTGCCGACGGGCATCAAACACCACTAAGTGTTTGAAAAATGGTAGCGGAGG
>Ga0007882_10002106_pt1 | contig 11306 bp, 5 predicted proteins | sample CryBogCBH12Aug01_FD_71195 | JGI IMG/M metagenome (GOLD analysis project Ga0007882, IMG submission 71195) | Freshwater microbial communities from Crystal Bog, Wisconsin, USA - CBH12Aug09.1 | ecosystem: Environmental > Aquatic > Freshwater > Lake | place: Crystal Bog, Wisconsin, USA | collected... | reverse complement strand
AGGGTGTCGAATTTCACCGTCACGTTGCTGGCCGTCTGACCGGCCGCTTCGAGCACCAGATTGAAATTCACCACTTCGTTCCGGGCGCCAAAAATCGTGATCTTGGTGCCATCCCAGCAGGAATTTGTGACGGCCCGACCGTTTGGTTTTCCCACCCGCAGTTCCTCCCGGGCAACTTTGTCTCCGCCCTCATTGGCCCACACTGCGGTGATGGACGGGCGCAACGCGGACTCGGCAGGCAGCCGGGTTGGGGCCGCCAGTGAAAGGGCCAGAACAATTAATGCGAGTCTCATGGTTTTAATTTCCTTCTTGGTTAAAGCGGGGTTATGTCCCTCCGCCAGACAAAGTGGGTTCGCCTTTCAGGTAGCCGAGCGAGGCCAGCAGCAGCCAGTGAACAACGGCCACGGCACTTTTCAGAGGCGATTTCATGAGCGATTGCATTTTTCAATTCGGGAAGGCGACACGCTGGTGCGCCCCATGCGGTCACTGGCCGGGTCGTCTATCAATCCGCGCCATCAGTTGGAGCTTTTTCGTCCCCGGCAGATTTTTTGTCTTTCCAGAGGTTGATGGTCGCGTCGTTGTTCTCCTTGGGGCCGGGCGTGCTGCGGCCATCGGCCACGTATTTCTCCAACAACTTCGTCAACCGCGCCGCAATCGCAGGCTGGCTGGCGTATTGATTGGTTCGCTCGCCGATGTCCTGGCTCATGTCATACAATTGTACCGGCGGCAAGGCTTTCGCCTCCGCACTTCCGGGCTTGGGCAAGCCCCAGCCGCCCGAACTCGAACACAATTCCAGCTTCCAGTTTCCCTGTTGGATGGCAAACGAACCGTTGATGGAATGAAACACCACCGCCTCATGCACGGGAGCCGTGGCGGTGCCCAGCAACACGGGCAGGATGCTCACGCTGTCCTCGGCGGCATTGGACGGCAGTTTCACTTGCAGGATGTCCGCGCAGGTGGCCATCAAATCAATCAGGCTGACCAACTGGCCGCTGGTGGAGCCGGGCTGGATTTTGCCCGGCCAACGGGCAAACGTGGGAACGCGGTGGCCGCCTTCCCAAATGTCTGATTTGTGGCCGCGAAAATCGCCGCTGGAAAAGTGCCCCATCGCTTCCAGCTCCTTGAAACTCTGCTGGCCGCCTTTTTCCGCCTCTTTCTTGGAATAGCCTTTGGCTTCCAACTGCTGCAGTTGTTCGGGGCCAACGCCAACATAGGGGGCGACACCGTTGTCGCTGCTGACCATGACCAGCGTGTTGCCACCCGCGCCGCTGTGATCCAGCGCGTCGAGCACCTGGCCAATGGCCCAGTCGGTTTCCATCACATAATCACCGTATTCACCCAGCCCGCTCTTCCCCTGCCATTCTTTGGCGGGAACCAAGGGCGTATGCGGCGACGGCAGGGCCAAATAGATAAAATAGGGTGATTTGGTATTGGCGATGATTTCACCGGCCTTGCGGACCAGCGTCGGCACCACGTCAACGGCCTCAAAGCTCGGGGCGGCGGCGCCTTCCCGTTTGAATTTTTTTGTGGCCGTTGGCGCCTCGGTAAAATGGTCGTTCTCGATGAAGGCAAAAGGCGGCATATCCAGCGAGGCACTGAGGCCCAAAAAATAATCGAAGCCCCGCGTGGTCGGCCCATTGGCCACCTTCAAGTTGTGCGGATTTTTGGAGATGTCCATGCCCAAATGCCACTTGCCCAGGCAGAACGTGGTGTAGCCGTTTTGCTTGAGCAGGGCCGACACCGTCAGCCGTTTGGCGTCAATTAATGGCTGGCTGTATCCGCCAAACACGCCTTTCTGAAGTTTGCTGCGCCAGTTGTAACGACCGGTGAGAATGCCATAGCGGCTGGGCGTGCAGACAGCCGAGGTGGAATGGGCGTCCGTCAGGGTCATGCCCTGTGACGCCAGCCGGTCCAGGCACGGCGTGGCAATCTTACCCCGATTGGGGTTCAAACAATGCACATCGCCATAACCAAGGTCGTCGGTCAAAATGAAGACAATGTTGGGCGGCGGCACTTCGGCGGCGAAACTGCCATGCCCCAACGCCGCCAAGCCGATGGTAATCCAGACAATTATTTTGCGTTTCATGATTTGTGGAGGCTGTTTCGGTTTCGGTTGATTACTTTTTGGTGAGGTAGAGGCCCTTGAGCTGCTCCATCACATATATTTTTGGCGCATCCGACTTACCGGAGTTCAGCGCGATGTCCTGGCGGCCTTTTTCGAGCCGCACGGTCCCGACGGATACACGCTTGCAAACAGTGTCGCCGCCGGTGTCGGTGGTGGTAAACGTGAGCTGTTTCCGGTGGTCAATCAGCACCTCCACCGGCAGGCCGGCGGAGCGCTTGTTCAGGGCATAGTCAATTTCCAACTCATACTCGCCGGCCTCGGGCACATCATACGTCCAAGCCACGGTCAGATCGCCAACCTTGCCATGCCGCCAATTGACAACTGCCTTTTGCTCCCCGTCATAATACAGGCTCAGGGCTTTCACGTTCGTAGCGTACGCCTGAAAATTGGCCGCATCCAAGTGAATCTGTTTTTTTGCGACGTCAAACCCGTGCCGGAACGGGGCCAACACGAGCTTGTCCCCTTCCCCTTCAACCGCAATCGCCGTGGCGGGTTGTTGGAGCGGGGCGGCGGGAACGCTGATGACGATGGTGTCATTGCCGTTGTCATCCTTGGACCGGGTGTAAGCCAGCGGCGACTTGTCCGCATCCGCCACGAAGTGGATACTTTTAATTTTGTTCTGCACGAGGGGAACCACCAGCTTGCCATCCTTCGGCCAGTGCGTGACCAGCAGATACAGGTTGGCACCTTTCTGCGTGAACTCGCCCCAGTCCGGCAGGAAGGCATAATCGCCGGTGAACGGCGTCATCCGGGTGCCAAAAATGGCATCGCCGTTGGCCTTGGTCCATTGGCCCACCTCCGTCAGAATCTGCTTATCCTTGTCGGAAATTGTGCCGTCACCTTTGGGTCCGATGTTGAGCAGGTAATTGCCGCCGTGGGCGACCACCTGGATGAGCTTGAGGATGATGTCCGCCGGCGTCTTGTAATCGGTCGCGTTAATTTTGTAGCCGTAGCTTTCATTGACCGAACTGCCGGTTTCCCACGGGGCGGCGACCGGCACACCCACCGTGCCGTTGTCGCCGGTATTTGAATAATTGCCCATGTCGTGGCCGATGCGTCCGTCAATGATGGTGTGCGGACTGAGTTTGTGCACCAGATCCTTGAGTTGCTGCACTTGCTCCTCGGTCAGCACCCGGGGCACGTCAAACCAGAGCATGCCAATGTCGCCATAGCCGGTCAGCAACTCGGACACCTGTGGCTTTACTTTGCGATCCAGATAATTTTGAAACTGCTCGGGCGTGGGATCTTGGTGCGGCTGGTAGCCTTCGGAGACGCCATCCGCCTCATACCAGTCCAGACAGTGCGAGTGATAGAAGCACATCTTGATTTCCCACGGACTGCCGTTGGTTTTGGTCGCGTGGCAGGCATCGGCCAGTTCCTTCAAGGGATCGCGCCCCGACTGCCGGCCGTAAGGCGTGGCTTCCCCGATGTTCCATTTGCTTACTTTTGACCGCCACATGGCAAAGCCGTCGTGATGCTTGGAAGTGATGACGATGTAATGCTGGCCGGAGGCAAAACAAAGGTTGATGAAATCCTGGGCGTTGAATTTTGACCAGTCGAACGCCGAGGGCAGTTTCTCATATTCGGCAATCGGAATTTCCGCGCTCCGCATGATTTGCTCGGCATAGCCTTTGACCTGCACCCGGTCACCTTTGAGCCAGCTGGCGAAGGTGTTGTCCTTCGACCACATGCCGCCGGCGGGAGAATAGGTTCCCCAGTGGACAAACAGGCCGAACTTCGCATCCTCCCACCATTTCATGGTTTCCGGGCTGGCCGGATCATACTTGATTGTTGCGTAGGGGACTGGCTGGCCGGGTTTGATTCCGCTGCTTTTGACAGGGGTTACTTCTTGGGCATGTAGGCCCGTAATTAAAAGCGGGATCATCAGGCATAAGCCCAGAGCGTATCGTTTATTCATAGTTCGTTTTTTAATTATATTCGGAATTCAAATCGGCCGGGCTGGCATACGCTTCAAGGCGGGGTTGATCCCCAATCAGTCAGCGTCGCTTCTTTCGTCTCCTGATCGCGCTCAAACTTAAGTTTGAGCGGTTGGCCTTGCGCGGCCTGCACTGCGCGGAGCAAGTCCGGCACGCTGCGCACGGCCTGACGGTTCACGCCCTGAATCAAATCGCCGGTGCGCAATCCCGCCTGGGCCAGGGGGGAATCCGCTGGCACGCTTTTGAGATGCACGCCGCCGGATTCCTGGCTGACACCAAACGCTGAGTATTCCTCGCCTCCGATGTCACGCACGACCGCGCCCAGCCAAGTCGTCTCGGCGGATTGGGTGCTGGCTTTCAGTTTTTTGTGGGCAACGGACCGAACGCCGGGCACGGGAAGTTCCGGGGTTCGGGCGATGGCTTTCAACTCCGGTTTCTGGATGCCGAATTGATCCATCGGGAAGTTCTTGAACCCCAGCTTCAGCGCCGGCGAGCCGTCTTTGACCCGGTAATCTCCTTTGGCCAGATCCACGAACATTGCATCGCCAGCCACCGAGTGCGCGTCGCAACCTTGGGCCGCATATTTGGTGCGGTCGGCGTCACTGGTCGTAAACAGATTGTAATCCACCTCCTGGCCCATCTTTTTGAGCAGTGTGCCGGCCGGCCGGTAGGCCCCCATCCAGATGTTATTGGTTACGATGTCGCCGCTGTTTTCGAACCAGACGTGCGGGCACAGGGAGCTATTGACGGCAATGTTGTTCCCCACCCGGCGATTGAACCCCTCGCGCAACTTCAGGCCACCGTTTAAAAACAGGTTGTTGTAGATCTCGTAGTTGGACGAGCCGTCGTCCAAGTCAACGTCCCAGCCGTGATCACAACGCCAGCGGCTGTTCCGGATGATGTTGGGCTTGACCACGTCGAGCATGGCCAGCTTCGCGAGCTCTTCCGTGGGGGGCGGATTATTCAGGTGCCAATACCGGTCACGCCCCCAGGAGTTGAAGCTGCCGTGGTCGCCGGTTTCCTTCACCGTGTCAAACACATCGCAGAATTCGATGACGTGTCCGCCAAACGTCCCTTCGCTGATGTTGATGCCAGCGCGCGCGGCGTCATAGATCGAACAATGCCGGATGGTGATGCTCATGGCCATGGAAAGTTCCACGCCGGTCGCCTGTTTCTCCACCACACCCACATGCCGGATCAGGCAATCCTCCAGCAGACAATCCGCCGGATAGTCGTCGGTCTTTGGTCCCGGCGTATGGTCCAGTTCGTCATAGTTGTTGCGTTGGCTGTAATTAAACAGCGGGTTGCGCACCGATTTCGGTTCACCCACGAAGGCCACGGCGCTCGCGCCGGTGTCATGAAGGTCGCAGCCGGTGATATGTATGCGGCGGTTGTAGCCGCTGACAAAGATGGCGTTGCCGCCGAGTTGATCAAACTCGCAATCGGCGATGGTGCAATCCTCCGCCCGATTGAAGAACACCGCGCCCCCCCGGTAAATTGTCCAGTCGCTGCGCAGCAAAGGCTCTTTGGTGTCCATGAAGGTCCGCGCGGCATGGCGCAAAACAAAACCGCGCAGCGTAACCTTCTTGGCGCCGTTGAACCCGACCAGTTGCCGGAGCCGGACCACTTCGACGGTCGCCGTTTTCAAATCCACTCCCGGCGGCGGGTAATAATAGAGCGTGCCGGTCTGCGCGTTGTGGAACCACTCACCGGGCGCATCGAGTTCCTCGAATATGTTTTCCACAAAGCGGAAACTCCGGTGCATGGTGTTGGGGCGGTTGTTCTGCCAGCCGCCTTCGTAGGTGATTTCCCCCCGGTCGTTCTTGCCAGTAATTCGGAATTCGTAACCGCCCCAGAGGGCCGGGTGCATGGCGTGGATATAACCGCCGGTCGGATCCGCCCACCGCGCCGCGCGCTCCTTGCTGAACGCGTCAGCGGCATACCCGCCATAAGGCTGAACGTTTGGATCGAAGTTCGGATAGCGCGCCATGATTTGGCGCTGGCCGTTCACGAAAAGCTGGTCAATCGCCAGTCCGGCGGGCGTTTTCGCCTGCATAATGCCGTCCTTGTAAGGTTGCCATTGCAAATCCAGCTTCATCCCGCCGCTTAACACCGGCTTCTCACCCGGGGCTGCGACATAGGCGGTGCCAGAATCGGCGGCGGTGAACATCAGCGGCTGCGGCAGGTAATAGGTGCCGGCGTGAACCACGACGACCGACGCCTGGCTTTGGCGCGCCTCAATTTGGGCCTCCCCCAACGTGCGAATCGGGCCTTCCGGTCGAACGTGGATTTCCCCAGCGTTGGCGATGACTGCCAGCCACAGGCTGAGGATGGGGAGGATGTGCTTCATGTTTTCCGATTATTACATCAGGGTCCCGTCACCTTGCAAGTGACCGACATGGCTTTCTGGTCGCGCCACACGCCGAGTTTCGTATCCTCCCCAGCCTTGGTCCACAGCTTCAGCAAATCCGCAACGCTTTTAATCCCCTTCCCGTTTACCTTCAGAATCACATCTCCCGGGCGCAATCCGGCCTTGCCCGCACCGCTGTCCGCCGGCACCTCGACCAGCTTGACGCCGATTTCCTCGTTCAGCCCCGCCTCGGAAACCTCGTCGAGACCGATCACATTCTTGATCTGCGCCCCCTCCCATGAAACCACCTTGGCATCACGATTTGACTTCTGGCGTTTGGCCTCTTTCATGGGGGCAGGCGCCGTCATCGGTGGCGTTTTGGCAATGGCTTTCAATTTCGGATATTGGACCCCGAATTGATCCATCGGGATATTCTTAAAACCCAGCGCCAGTGCCGGCGACCCCGCTTTCACGGTGAAATCACCTTTCGCCGGGTCAACAAACATCGCATCGCCAACCAGCGAGTGGGCATCCAGTCCCGAGCCTTGCTGTAGCAACTCTGCGGGGGCTGTCGCTTGGCCGGGGATATAAAGCAGGTTGTAATCCACCTCGCGGCCCGGCAATCCCTTCGTGAAACCCACCCCCGTTCGGTAGGGGGCAAAAACGATGTTGTGACGAAAAATATTCTCACTGTTGTTGTTAAACCACTTGTGCGCGGTGAGCGAGCTATGGACCGTAATATTGTTCTCCACCGTGCGGCGGTAACCGTCTGGAATCTTAATGCCGCCGGCCAGACAAAGATTGTTGTAAATCCGGTAATTGGAGGAGGCGTCGTCCAGATCAATGTCCCAGCCGTTGTCACACCGCCAGCGGCTGTTGCGGATGGTGTTAGGCTCGCAGGTGTCGGCGAACGGCAAATCGGGCCACTTGGCAATCATGGAATTGGCCCATTCCCCGCCCGAGCGGACAAACCACCGGTCACGACCCCAGGAATTGAACGCGCCATGGTCGTGCGTCTCCAGCACCGTGTCGAACACGTCACAGAACTCAATCACGTTTCCGCCCCAAGAGCCGCTGCCGATATTAATGCCGGAGCGGGCCGAGCCATAGATCGAGCAGTGCCGCACCGTAATTCGCTCAGCCATATCAATGGTGACGCCAGCCGTTTGCTTTTCCACCCGGCCCAGGTCATGAATCAGGCAATCATCAACCAGGCAATCAGCCGGATAGTTGGAGGTTTTTGGCCCCGGAGTTCTGTCCATCTCGTCGCCCGCTTTGCCTTTCAGCGAACCGCCCGCGGCCTCGATGTCGCTGGCCAGCGGCCCCCAATTGTTTCCCGAGCGGGGCGACTGGAATCTGGCGCTGCGTTGGGCATGGGTATCGCCCACGAAACAGACGCCGCTGGCGCCAATGTCGTTGATTTGGCAGCGTTCAATCGTGACATGCCGGTTATACATGTTCACGAAAATCGCGTTGCCACCCACCTGCTGTATCGTGCAATCGTCAATGGTGCAATTCTCCGTGCCATTGAGAAAGAGCGCGCCCGCCCGGGCGATGGTCCAATCGCTGCGCAGCAATGGCACCTTCGTTTCCATGAACGTCCGCAAGGCATGGCGAAACGCCAGTCCGCGCAGCGTGAGGTTTTGCACCGGATTTTTCTCGCCGCCCTGAAACTCAACCAATGTGCGGAGGCGCGGAACCTCGAACGTCGCCGTCTTCAGATCAACCCCGGAAGGCGGATAAAAATACAGCGTCGAAGTCTTGGCATTAAAATACCACTCGCCGGGCGCGTCCAACTCCTCGAAAATGTTCTCCACAAAGCGGTATTCTTTGTGCATGGCGGCGACCCGGTTAATCTGCCAGCCGCCTTCGTAGGTCAGGTTGCCAGCGGCGTCTTTGCCGGTGATGAGAAAGCCATAGCTGCCCCATCGGCCCGGATGCAGGGCGTGGATGAATCCGCCCGTCGGATCGGTCCAGCGCTTGACCCGCTCCGGGCTGATGGCATCGGCGGCGTAACCATGGAAGATGACCACATTGGGATCGTAATTCGGATAACGCGCCAAGGGCTGCTGCTGGCCGTTCACGAACAGCTGATCAAAGGTCAAACCCGCCGGCGTTTTCGCCTGCATGATGCCGTCCTTGTAAGGTTGCCACTGCAAATCCAGCTTCATCCCGCCGCTGATCACCGGCGTCTCGCCCGGAGCCGCGACATAGGCGGTGCCGGAATCGGCAGCGGTAAACACCAGCGTCTCCGGCAGGTAATAGGTGCCGGCGTGAACCACGACGACCGAAGCAGGGCTTTTGCGCGCCTCCATTTGGGCAGCCGCCAGCGTGCGAATCGGGCCGTCCGGCCGGACGTGAATTTCCGCCGCCGGGGCGGCGACGGCCACGGAAAACAACAGCGCTCCAAAAATGGATTTCAAGAGTTGTTTTTTCATGGGTGCATTTTTCACAGTTGGACTTTCGCCAGCGACGATCCCACCTGACTCTGATCCAGGGGTTTGATTCCGAGCTTCTCGGCAGGCGAACCGGGTTCAAAGCGGTAAATGTGCCGCTTCATCGCTTTCTGGTCGAACATTGGGTCTCCAAACATCAGACCAACTTTCCCTTTGGCGGGATCCACGGAGGGAATTAACACCTCCCCGGATTTTACCCCGGACGGGGTGGGCACATCAAAGTAGAGGCAATTGACGTAGCCACTCTTGTTATCCATGGGTGATTTCCAAAAGGTCCTTTTGGTGCGTTTGCTGCTGTCGTTTTCTGCCGAGCCGCGAAGTAATATATTAGCATCGAACAGAATGCGGTTGTCGCTGTGACCGCTGATGCTGGCATCGTCCACGTTGATGAAAAAGTTATTGCGGACGTCAGCCGACGCTTTGAACGCAAACCCCTTTTTGCTGCCGACACAGACATTGTTTTCAAAATAGGTAAACGTCGAGTTGTCATCCAAGCGCATGGGGTTGCTCTTTTCACTGGAGAATTCATGAATATAGTTTCCCACCAAATGATTGTTAATTCCCATGCACGACAGGTAGATGGCATTGCCATCCTCCAGCCGCAGCATCACCCGGCTGATGTCGTTGCACTCAATCTGGTTCTCTCCCGAATGCAGCAGCGGCAGGATGTCGGTCATTTTAATCTCCCGCCAACTCGGGGCGTGCTGTTTGAATAACAAGTCAATGTAGGGCTGGCATTCCGCCAGCCGCAGGCTGCCGATCCATTCCCGGCGTTTAGCCAGCGGCTGGTGGAGCATCAATTCGTGCGGCCGAATCCCGCTGACGACGATTCCGTTATAGCTCAGATCGTGAATGGTATTATGACTAATCAAATTATGCCCGCTTTGGGCGATGAAAATGGCGGGAGAGTGCCAGTAGATTTCTCCGGTATGATGAATATAATTATTGGTGACCGTGTTGTGGTGATTTTCATCCTTCAAGCCCGCGCCGTAACCATTCAAGAGGATGCCCGTGCCACCCAGATAGGAGAACAGACTGTTGCTCACCTTGATGCGCTGGCAATGCAAATCCAGCCGCACGCCATCGCCGCTGCTGGCAGTAAAGGTGCAGCCATCCGCCGTGCAATCCTCGGCCTGGCGGAATCGCAGCACCGCATTGCCCTTGTCATACATATCCCAGTCATGCTGCAACCCAATGTCACCGACGCGCCAGGTATCCCGCAGGCCATGATGAAAGGTTAGACCCACAAAATTGATGAACCGCGCGGGCGCGCCATCCTCAACGCCCTCGACACGGATGAACTCCTCAAGAAAGGGGGCCCGGATGTCGGCTTGTGCCAGCGGACGTTTCGGCCAGATATAAACCCGGCCCTCCCCGCTCGAATAGCTCCACTCACCTTCCTGATCCAAGTAATCAATGGCATTCTCCACGTGATAAATATTGTTGGCCTTTACCTGATAGGTGGGATCCACCGTGAAGGTCGCGGTTTTGGTGGCGGTGTCCACCTTGGCCAGGGGCAGCAGATTGACCAGCCACGAGTGCTTGGGCCGGATGAATATCTCAATGTCGCCGACATCAGGCCAGTCCCGCAAGTCAGTGTTCTGGTAGTGAAAAGTCCGGGTGAAGGTTATGGGCGCTTGATCGGGTTGAATCTTGCCATCCAGATTTTTGGGCTGCGCATTGTAGTCTTCAATCACGCGGGTGGCTGACACCTTCAAATCGGCGGAATGGGATCTCGGCAGCATGGTCAAACCATCGTAGAGGCTGGTGATCTGCCATTTTCCCCTGAGCGACGGAGGGATGTCGCAAGTCCACAGTTTTCCTTTCGCTGCCGCCGGCAGGCCGGCGGGATCGGCGGTGCAGGGCTTCCAATCGGTGAGGTGTTTCGCCCCGGTGAACACCGGCTTTTCCCCGGGATAGGCGCAATAGGTGATGGGGCACTTTTCGGTGCCGCTGTCTTCCGGGCTAAAAACAACGGTCTGGTTCAACTCATATTCACCGCCGCGAAGCTGGACGGTGACGGGTTCGCTCAGGCCTTTGGCGATGCGGGCGCGTACGGCCAGGCGAGCCTTGTCCAGCGTGGCCAGCGGGCCATCGCTGCCGGCAGCATTGGCGTCGGGCAGGGTTCCCGACCAGGCATCGTTGCCATTGGGGGCGACATACAAAACGTCCCCGGCGGCGCTGATTGGCAGCATGGCCGCGACGCAGGCGGTAACACAGCCGAGGACCATCAAGCGTAACCCTAGGCAGGATTTTTTGAGCATAATATTCAATTGGTTCTTGGGGGTTAAGGGGCCGGCTGATGACGATCTCGGCCGGCGATTATCTTCAATTTTTGAACTGAGTTTATTCGTTTTGGACGGTTTTCAGAGTTTGATCCAGAACCACACTGCCGCCTGGTTTGAGGTCAAAAGTGGCGACCTTGTCGCCGTAACGCA
>Ga0007882_10002105_pt1 | contig 11311 bp, 11 predicted proteins | sample CryBogCBH12Aug01_FD_71195 | JGI IMG/M metagenome (GOLD analysis project Ga0007882, IMG submission 71195) | Freshwater microbial communities from Crystal Bog, Wisconsin, USA - CBH12Aug09.1 | ecosystem: Environmental > Aquatic > Freshwater > Lake | place: Crystal Bog, Wisconsin, USA | collected... | reverse complement strand
GTACTATCCATTGATTTTTTAAAGGTGTTTCTGGCAGATACAATCAAGAAGAAACTTACCCCGCACTTGGTAATGATGCTGCAAAAATTATCTTCATTAATATTAATGATACTCGGGCTGATATTGATTTTAACTACTATGTATAGCCATTAACATTAACCATAATTAATATTAATGGGTGTATTGCAGTATTTTGTCTTCCGTAAGTAAAAACGATTAGTATATTTGCAGTCTCATGTCTGACGCAATCAAGCACGAATGCGGATTAGCTTATATCCGTTTATTAAAACCACACAATTATTATCAGCAGCAATATGGTACGGCTTTTTACGGCTTAAACAAGCTTTGTCTGCTCATGGAAAAGCAGCACAACCGGGGTCAAGACGGGGCAGGCATAGCAGCCATAAAGCTAAATCCGCAACCCGGTCAGCCCTTTGCCGACAGGATGCGCTTTGGCGGACAGCAGGCAATAGCCCAGATTTTTCAGGAAATCAACAAAGAAGTTGCAGCCCTCGAAAAAATGTATCCCGACTTTTTACAACATCCTGAAGTGATGAAGGGATATATGCGGTTTATGGGAGAGGTGTTGTTGGGGCATCTGCGCTATGGCACACAGGGCAAAAACAATATAGAATTTTGTCATCCTTTTATTAAGCCGGATATCAATCCATCCCGCCACCTTACAATGGCAGGGAATTTCAACCTTGTCAATACCGAAGAACTTTTTGATATGCTGGATATGCACCCGGATAGTGCATTGAGGCAAAGCGACCTAGGGGCAATGATAGAAGTGATTCATCATTTCTTAGCAGCAGAGGTGGAAAATGCAGCGGGCAATCCGGATATTGAAATGGTATTGAAAAATGCCACTGCAAAGTTTGATGGAGGCTATGTGTTCTGCGGGCTGGTAGGTAATGGCGATAGTTTTGTAATGCGTGACCCTAACGGTATCAGACCTTGTTATTTCTACAAGAGCGATGAGATAGTAGTGGCAGCATCTGAAAGGGCGGCTATAATGACAGTGTTTAATGTGCAACAACAGGATATCATTAAGCTGGAACCCGGACATGCATTAATAGTAAAGGCAGATGGCACTGTAAAGGATGTGGAGATACTCGCACCCGGAAAGCTGACTGCATGCAGTTTTGAAAGGATTTATTTCAGTAGGGGAAGCGACCCTGAGATATACAGGGAGCGGATGCAATTAGGCAGGAATCTTGCCGGCGAAGTGCTGAAAGCATTGGATAACCATTTGAAACATACCATAGTATCTTTTATCCCGAATACAGCCGAGGTAGCATTTTATGGGCTGATAAAGGGGCTGGAGGATTTTCTTAAGGATATTAAGATCAAGCGTATTCTTGAAAGAAAGGATACAATGACCGAACAAGAGCTTACAGATCTGATAGGCAGGAGGGTAAGGATTGAAAAAATAGCAATAAAGGACGTAAAAATAAGGACATTCATTACAGAGGATGCATCGCGCAACGAAATGGTGCAGCACGTATATGATATTACTTATGGAACTGTACAAAGGGGTGTAGATACGCTTGTGATAATTGATGACTCGATAGTGAGGGGAACAACCTTGAAGGAGAGCGTTATCAGGATGCTGGACAGATTGGGTCCCAAGCGCATAATAGTTGTTTCTTCAGCACCGCAAATCAGATATCCAGACTGCTATGGCATAGATATGAGTAAGATGGGGGATTTTATTGCGTTTCAGGCAGCAGTTGAATTACTGAAGGACAATGGAATGGAGGCAAAGCTGGACGGCATTTATGAAAAATGCAAGATGGCAGAAATGAACGGGACATTGGCTGAGTATAACCATGTGAAGGGTGTTTATGATTCATTTACACCGGAGCAGGTAAGCACTAAAATTGCGCAGATGTTGCGCCATGAAGATGTAACAGCAGCAGTAGATGTTATTTACCAAACCATGGAAGGACTGCATGACGCTTGTCCGAAGAACAACGGTGACTGGTATTTTACAGGGGATTATCCAACACCCGGCGGGAACAGAGTTGCCAACAGGGCGTTTATGAATTTCATGGAGAAAAAAGAAGGCAGAGGGTATTAATATTTTTTAAAGAACTACAATGAAATTAGTTACTTATTTGAACCAAGGCAAGGAGCAATTAGCTTTTTTGGTGAATGGTATGTTGTACAATACAACAGATGTGAACAGCAGTCTGCCCAATACTATGAGCGGGTTGTTGCAAAACTGGGAAAATACAATAGGGGCAATGCATGCAGCTAGTGATGCAGTGAAAGATGGAAAAGCGAATGGGCAGGGTGTTGCAATCGCCGTATCTCAGATTCTGGCACCTGTGCCACATCCAACATCTTGCAGGGATGGATATGCATTTCGCCAACATGTTGCTGCCGCAAGGAGGAACAGGAAGGTGGACATGATAGCTGAGTTTGACCAATACCCGATATTTTACTTTACCAATCATAATGCAATACAAGGTCCCGGAGAAATACCAGTAATGCCCGACCATTTAAAAAAGCTGGATTTTGAACTGGAAGCAGCCATAGTTATTTGCAAAAGGGGAAGGAATATCAAAGCAGCAGAAGCAGATAATTATATAGGCGGGTACATGATTATGAACGATATGAGTGCCCGTACCCTGCAAATGGAAGAAATGTTATTGAATTTGGGCCCAGCGAAGGGTAAGGATTTCAGTACGGTTATAGGACCAATGTTGGTGACACCTGATGAACTGGAGCCCTACAAAATACCCGCAAAACCAAACCATACAGGTAACAACTACAATCTGAAAATGATTTGTAAGGTAAACGGTGTACAGGTTAGTGAAGGGAATATGGGGGATATGGATTGGACATTTGCCGAGATAGTAGAAAGATGTGCCTACGGAGCAGATATACTGCCCGGAGATGTGATAGGCAGTGGTACAGTTGGCACAGGTTGTTTCCTGGAGTTGAACGGTACCGGGAAACTTAATGACCCAAGCTATAAAGAACAATGGTTGCAGATAGGTGATATTGTAGAAATGGAAATAGACGGGCTTGGGCATCTTACCAATACAATAGTTGCAGAACACAGCAACTGGAGCATACTGGACCAGAAGAAGAAGTAGTAATTTCACAAGCCATGGATAGTTATTCAACTACATTTCAGTCGTGGGATAAGGTTGCAGCTCTTTATGAAGCTAAGTTCATGCATCTGGAATTATATAATGACAGCTATGACAAGTTGTGTGACATAGTTGCAACACAATCCCCCAAAGTACTTGAAATTGGTTGTGGACCCGGGAATATTACCCGGTATTTGCTTTCTAAAAGACCGGACCTGCATATTGAGGCAATAGATATTTCGCCCAATATGATACAACTGGCACAGGCAAATAATCCAGCAGCTCATTTCAGGGTGTTGGATTGCAGGGAAATTGATACTATTGGAGCGGTATATGATGTAGTGGTTTGTGGCTTTTGTATGCCCTATCTTGCTGTTGCAGATTGCGCAAAGCTCATTAATGACATAGCAGGCTTATTGCTGGATAGGGGAATTTTCTATTTTAGTACGATAGAAGGGGCTCACTCAAAATCGGGATATGAGACAGGGAGTAGCGGGGATAAGATGTTTGTGTATTATTATGACGAAGGTTTTCTGTATAAACAATTGGAATTGAGTGGATTTGAAGTGGTTGAGTTGTTGAAATTGCCATATCGTCGAACTGAAGAGGAAGTTTCTACACACCTCATTTATATAGCACGTAAAAAATAATTCTTTGTTATTTTCCTTTAACAATTATTATAAAAAATATCGTTTCTGATTTTTTTGGTAATTTTGGTGTATAATGAAATTATCGAAGCCAACCACTGCTTTACTCAATGAGTTGGGTGAGTTAGCCTATTTTACCGCCAGGTTTTTCAGGGAGACCTTCAGTCCGAGGTTTGAGGCTCGTGAATTTTTCAGGCAGTGTTATATTATAGGTTATAAGTCATTGCCGTTGATTGGTCTTACCGGGTTTATCATGGGATTGGTACTTACCATACAAGTAAGACCTACATTGATAGAGTACGGAGTAGAGGCAAGGATACCTGCAATGATGGGACTTTCGTTTGTGCGGGAGATAGGGCCGGTATTGAGTGCTTTGATATTTGCAGGCAAGATTGGGTCGAGCATGGGAGCTGAGTTAGGGTCTATGCGCGTGACAGAGCAGATAGATTCAATGGATGTGTCGGGTACAAATCCTTTTAAGTTTTTGGTAGTGACCAGAGTATTAGCTGCAATGTTTATGTTACCTATACTCACCTGTTTATCTGATGCGATAGGTATTTATGGTTCTTATGTTGCATTCAATATACGAGGCACAATGGCGTTAAACCTATTTGTAAGTGAAGTGTTTCATTATCTGAAATTTGAGGATGTAATGCCGGCATATATAAAGTCTTATTTTTTTGGTTTTGCGGTAGGGATTGTAGGATGTTATAAAGGGTATTATACAAAATTAGGAACAGCAGGAGTTGGCAGGGCAGCAAATTCGGCGGTTGTAATGTCATCCGTATTGATATTTTTGTTGGATCTAATTGTTGTTCAGTTAACAGACCTGTTGGGGTTGGGGTAGATTATGAGGCGAAACAGAGACATATCAATAGAGAGCAAGGTTAATGAAAATGAGCCTGTAATAATAGTGCAGGATTTGAAAAAGACCTTTGGTGTTAATGCTGTGCTGAAAGGTTTTAATTTAAAACTGAACAGGGGGGAGACATTGGTAGTGCTTGGAAGGTCGGGGTCGGGTAAGTCTGTGTTGATAAAGTGTATTATAGGGTTGATGAGACCGGATTCCGGAACGATAAATGTGCTTGGGCATGATATATTGAGCATGGGAGTTCAAGAGATGGATAAGCTGAGAATGCGAGTTGGATTTCTTTTCCAGAGTAATGCTTTATATGATTCTATGACGATAAGGGAAAATCTTGAGTTCCCGATGAGGCGGCATTTGAGCAATCTACCTACAGAAGAAGTAAACGCAAGAGTTTTAGAGTCATTAACGGATGTGGGGCTGGCACATACAATAGATATGATGCCATCGGAATTATCGGGTGGGATGCAGAAACGGGTAGCATTGGCAAGAACGTTGATCTTGAAGCCGGAAATTATTTTGTATGACGAGCCAACAACGGGTTTGGATCCTATTACTGGAATGGAAATCAGTGATTTGATAGTGGAAATACAGGAAAAGTATCATACATCATCCATTGTAATTTCGCATGACATGAAATGTGTTGAACGGACAGCAGACAGAATTGCCGTACTTTTGCAAGGCGTTTGTTATGCAGAGGGGACATATGACTCGTTGAATGCATCTGATGACCCCAATTTAAAACAGTATTTTGATTAAATAAATGGATAGGCAAGGTTCGAGTAATATTAAGTTAGGTGCATTTGTATTGGCAGGATTGGTAGTACTGGTTCTGTCATTATATATGATTGGAAAGAGCCAAAATTTGTTTGGGTCTAATTTTGTCCTGCGTGCAAGATTTCATGAGGTTAGTGGGTTGAAGGCGGGAAATAATGTTCGGTTTAGTGGAATTGATGCAGGTACGGTTAAGGAGGTTATTATTAAAAATGATACGTCTATCGAAGTTGTTCTTGTCCTAAACAAGAAGTTGCAATCCTTTATAAGTAAAAACGCCATTGTAGATATAGGCAATGAGGGGTTGATGGGTAACAAAGTTGTTAACATCACTCCAGTTGGTATTCCATCTACTCCGGTTGAGGATGGTGATATGATGCAATCCAAGGCAGAGGTAAATACAGGGACAATGTTGGAGACATTCAGCAGGACTAATGAAAATGTGGAAGTTATTTCGAGCGATTTGAAGGTTGCCTTGAAAAGATTGAATAACAGCAAGCCAATTTGGAGTTTGTTGGAAGATACTTTTTTGTCGAGGGATATAAAAATAATATTGACGAATTTCAGGAAGTCATCGGAATCATTTAATAATACTACTACCGACCTGCATGAATTAGTTGAGAACATAAAGAAAGGAGAAGGAGTTGCAGGGGTGTTGCTATCTGATAAAAAGGAGGCAGAGAATTTGAAAGCTACATTGGCACACGTCAAGAAAGTATCGGAGAATGCAGATAGGCTTACCGCAAGGTTGGACAGTATTGCAAAACAATTGCAGGGAGAACTTGATCATGGGCAGGGTGCAATACCAACCCTAATGCGGGATAAAGAAACTACTACCAGAATAACAAAGAGTCTTGCCAATATTGAAGAGGGTTCTGCCACATTTAATGAGGAGATGAAGGCTTTGAAGCAGAATAAGTACCTTAAGAAATATCTTTTAAAAGAGGAGCAGCAGAAAAAAGCCAAATAGAACTTAATAACTACTTTCCGTTCTTTGTCTCAACTTTTGTGTAAGTGTAAGACATGTTTGGTCCTTTTCCGGTTATAATAACTTCAACTTCTTCCGGCTGAAAGAGGTCGTTTATTTTTCTTCCGATATTTTGGAAGATGGTTTGAATTTTTTGGGCGTTATTATTTCCGGAAATGGTACTGTTTTTATCCGAAATCTGCATAGTGAGCTTTTTTATGATAACGATACGGTTAATTCATTATTATAATAACGTTATGATATTGTTGTTATTATATGAAGCGCAAGCTACTAAATATGTTTGAATGTCAATATTAAATCGTAATTCTTTATCAACACTATGTTAATAATGAGACGGAGGCGGTATAGATTGTAGGTTTATATTAGCATAATGAATTATATTTGTGGTGATTCGGTATCGTAGGCTTGGACTTTATTAAAGATTTATTTTTATTTTTTTTGGAATAGAAAAATTATTCACATACCTTCGCACTCCAAAATTTATCCGGCTATTCTGCTTTGCAGGATATCCAAAGTTCCCGCCGGATAATAATGTTAACTATTTAAAAAAATTATGGCAACAGAAAACACGCTTCAGAGCTACGAGCTGATGGTCATCTTTACTCCCGTTTTATCGGAAGATGACTACAAGAATGCACAAAAGAAGTACGCGGATTTAGTTACTTCCAACGGGGGAGAAATTGTACACCAGGATGCCTGGGGATTACGTTCATTAGCATATCCTATTGCAAAGAAGACTACAGGTCTATATTTTGTATTGGAGTACAATGCACCGGCAGACACTAATGCTAAGATGGAAATTCAGATGAACCGTGATGAGAGCATCATGCGTCAAATGATTACCCGTCTTGACAAGTATGCAGTTGCATATAATTTGAGAAAACGTAATAAACATTCATCTGTAGAAACCGCAGCTTAAAAATCATTTATCATGGCAAAACCAAACGAAATTAAGTTTTTAACTTCCCAAAGGGTTGAAAAACGTCCAAAGAAATATTGCCGTTTTAAGAAAATGGGAATCCGCTACATCGACTATAAAGATGGCGAATTCCTGAAGAAATTTCTTAACGAACAAGGCAAAATGTTACCCCGTCGTATTACCGGCAACTCTTTGAAATTCCAGAGAAAAGTTGCCCAGGCAATCAAGAAAGCACGTCAAATGGCACTTTTACCTTATGTTACTGACCTTTTAAAGTAAAAAAAATATGCAAGTTATTCTTATAAAAGATGTTGATAATTTGGGCTCGGCCCATGAGATGGTAGAAGTAAGACCCGGCTACGCCCGCAATTATCTGATACCCGGAAAATACGCAATAGAAGCAAGCTCGTCGAACACCAAAATAATGGAAGAGCGTCGTAAGCAAAAGCAGAAGAAGGAAGATAAATTGATGGCTGAAATCAATAATGTTACTGAAATACTGAAAGCAGCTCCAGTTAAAATAGGTGCTAAAGTTGGTGTTAGCGGTAAAATCTTCGGTTCTGTTACCTCTATTCAAATTGCACGTGCAATCCGTGAGCAAAAAGGCTACGAGATTGACCGCCGCAGGATCACTATCATTGATGATGTTAAGGAAGCCGGTACATTTAAGGCAAACATTGACTTCGGAAAAGAGAATGTGGTTGAAATCAACTTTGAAGTTGTTGGTGAATAAGGAATGATGATTAAATAATATACTCTGTTATTTGCCGCCCCGATGATTCGGGGCGGTTTTTTTTATTGAAATAAGTTAGGATGACAAAAATCAGATAAACATTGAGGGTTTTGATTAATTTTGCAATGTTTATTGGAGGGGGTGGTCCTTTCCGTGGGCATAAAAACATTTTATGAAAGAAGTTTATATCGTATCGGCAGTCCGCACACCTATAGGGGCATGGGGCGGAGCTTTAAAAGATTTTTCGGCTACAAGGCTTGGTGCAATTGCCATAAAGGGTGCACTTGATAAAGCAGGGGTAAATGCCAATGAAGTAAATGAAGTATTGATGGGCTGTGTATTGCAGGCAAATCTGGGGCAGGCTCCGGCACGCCAGGCATCGCGCTTTGCAGGTATTTCGGATAATGTGCCGTGTACTACTATCAATAAGGTGTGTGCAAGCGGTATGAAGGCAATTATGCAGGGGGCACAATCTATTATGCTGGGTGATAATGATGTAGTAGTGGCAGGTGGTATGGAGAGCATGAGCAATGTGCCATTTTATAATGAGAACCTGCGCTGGGGGAATAAATACGGTAATGTGACGATCGTTGACGGACTTGCAAAGGATGGGTTAACTGATGTTTACCATAACTATGCAATGGGCAATGCTGCTGATTTGTGTGCCAAAGAATGCAACATCAGCAGGGAAGACCAAGATGCATTTGCAATAGAGAGCTACAAACGCAGTCAGGCTGCGGCTACTGATGGCAGGTTTGATAATGAGATAGTACCAGTTGAAGTGCCTCAGAAAAAAGGAGACCCAATTAAAATAGCAAAAGACGAAGACCCATGGAATGTGAAGTTTGACAAGATAGCAGGGTTGAGACCAGCGTTTTCTAAAGAGGGGACTGTAACGGCTGCCAATGCAAGCACTATGAATGATGGCGCTGCTGCGCTTGTTTTGATGAGTAAGGAAAAGGCAGATGCATTGGGAATTAAGCCGATTGCAAAGCTTATAGGATATGGAGATGCAGAGCAAGCACCAGAGTGGTTTACTACTACGCCATCTCTTGCAGTACCTAAGGCAGTAAAGAGGGCTGGGTTGAAGATGGAGGATATTGAGTACTTTGAATTTAATGAAGCATTTAGTGTAGTAGGTATCGTGAATACACAAAAGCTGAATCTAAACCCAGAGCGTGTGAATGTAAACGGTGGGGCAGTATCTCTTGGGCATCCATTGGGGTGCAGTGGGGCAAGGATTATTACTACATTGATTAATGTGCTGAACCAGAAGAATGCAAGATATGGTGCTGCAGCTATTTGTAATGGCGGTGGTGGTGCAAGTGCAGTAGTTGTTGAGAGAGTATAGTTTTTTTGTTAGGATAAATAGTAAGGCGCAGTATTTTATGTACTGCGCCTTGCTGTTTATGGGAAGAATTGATATTGTTACACCAAGAAGAAATTGGTTTCTTCCTGGTTGGTAAATGGTACGAGGGTTTTTCCGTTGTAAATGTTGACTGTGTAGCCGAGGGATTTCATGAATTCGAGGGTTTTGTCTCTCATTTCGTTTGCCCAAAGCTCGCAGTAGATAATCGGTTTGTGCTTTTTAAGTAATTCCTTACCACCTTTGAAAACATAGTATTCAAAGTTCTCCACATCAATTTTTATAGCACTGATTTTTGGAAGGGAAATCAGTTCAGGTATTTCGTCAAGTTTTTTAACGGGTACGGTGAAGTATTCTCCTTTGTTCCATGCGCTGTCATCGTTTGGCTTAACAACATGGCTCAGCCCCTGCATCTTCATTTTGTCAATAACAGGCAGTACCATTTTGAGTTCGCCGTTTTCTTCTCCGAGGGCGGTTTCAAAAATTTTTATGTTGGAGAGTTTGTAGTAGCTGACAATCCTTTTCATGCCTTTCAGGTTGTTGGGCATTGGCTCAAATGCATAGACTACGGCATTGTTGCATTTTTTAGCCAGAGAAACGGACATCACTCCAATGTTTGCACCAATGTCAAGAATAACACCCTTGTTGGGAATCATATTCATGAAGTGGACGAATTCCTTTTCATGGCGGTTGTTTTTCAGTCGCTTGACCGTAAATACAGAGAAAATAAAAAGATAATTATCATACCCCAAAATCTTTTGGAGTAGAAGTTTTATTGTATTTTTGAGCATATACGTTATTATTAACTACTAATGCGCTAATGTTTTATTAACAGGACAATTTACAACAATTTAAAATTGAGTAAGGCGAAGTTATTTTAAATTGTGTGATTTCCTACTTTTTTTGCGATTGTATTTTTATGAATTAGTTAGTGAAGTTAACAAAACAAACAGCGGATTTTGAAAATAGCACATGTTATTTTAACCCATACCAGCCCGGAGCAACTTGACAGGTTGGTGAGAAAGCTACAGTATGAAGATGCCCATTTTTATATACACGTAGATTTGAAGCAAGACATTGTACCGTACAAGGCTTTATTGAACAGCGCGGATGTTAGGTTTGTTGAAAACCGCATGAAGGTTTATTGGGGCGGGTACAGTATTGTACAGGCTACAATAAACAGTTTTACCGAGCTATTTAATTCGGGTGTTCAATATGATTACATCAACTGTTTGAGTGGGCAGGATTACCCTATAAAAAGCACAGCATATATTCATCAATATTTGAAGGATAATCCGCGGAAAGTATTTATGCACTCCCTTTCTATTGAGCAGGAGTGGACAGAGGCATTGCCCAGAATCAGGAAGTACCATTTGGTCAATTATAATTTTCCAGGGAAGTATAAGGTTGAGAAGTTGATAAATATGCTACTGCCTGAGCGGAAGTTTCCTGCATCCTTGGAACCTGTTGGCAGGTCGCAATGGTTTACGATACCGCCAGAGTGTGCCAAGTATGTAGTAGATTATCTTGAAAAGAATAAGGATGTAAGGAACTTCTTTAAACTCACATGGGCACCGGATGAAATGATATTCCAGACGATTTTGTACCAATCGCAGTACAGGAAGGATATGGTGAATAATAACTTATTGTATGTGGATTGGTCGGAGGGGAAGCCACATCCCAAAGTATTAAGGATGGAAGATGCCGACAGAATTAAGAATTCAGCTAAGTTATTTGCTCGAAAATTTGATATTAAAGTAGATAGTGGGATACTTGATTATATAGATAGCATCACTCAATGAATCTTACCATAATCCTGAGGATTACTGAGATTGTTCATAAAAGTTAGGTTTGTAAGTATAATTCACTATTTTGCGTGATTGCTCAACTTTAAAGTGGATTTTTAACGAGGTAT
>Ga0007882_10002104_pt1 | contig 11321 bp, 7 predicted proteins | sample CryBogCBH12Aug01_FD_71195 | JGI IMG/M metagenome (GOLD analysis project Ga0007882, IMG submission 71195) | Freshwater microbial communities from Crystal Bog, Wisconsin, USA - CBH12Aug09.1 | ecosystem: Environmental > Aquatic > Freshwater > Lake | place: Crystal Bog, Wisconsin, USA | collected... | reverse complement strand
GACCTCGGCGGCCTCCAATGCTGCGACCAGTTGGAGTTCCGTCTGTTTGAGGGGGCTGACGTCGAAAACCTGCGCTACGAAGCCCCGTACCACATGGTCCGGCCCCAAGTCTGGGATATATCGGGCCAACACGTGGCCCACCTCCCCGTTTGATTTAACCAAAGTTCTCTCAAAGCTCTGAGAGTGACCGTTTAGCGCGGCCCGCACATAAGGCTCAATCTGCCTGTACAGTTCCTCACCTTGCATCTCCAGGATGGTCATGCCAATCAACTGGTCGGGCATTATGCCGAACCATTCCAGATAGGCTTGATTGGCGAAGCGGCAGCGAAGGTCGTTGTCCCAATATGCTATCAGCCCGGGAATGTCGTCGGCCACCATACGGACGAAGCGTTCGCTTTCGCAAAGCTTGGTGTTTAGGGCTTTGACGACCTGCATTTCCTTGAGCACGAGATCATTGAGGGCGGAACGCAACAATCGGGCGAGATCAATCTTCCACTCGGGCCAGGGCAGCGCATGGCCCCGCACCCCTATGAGCCAGCGCGAGAAAGACTCCCGGGGAAGAAAATTTCCCTTCGATTTCTCCCTCGCCACCATTTCAGGCGTGGCGCCTCCCCAGGCTTCGGTCCGAGGAACCTCCGGTGTCAGCCAGCAGAGAAGATGCCGGTTGAGATCGCCGAGCCCAATGGCCAGGACCCCACTGGCATTTTCAGCCAAAGGCGCGAATTCCGGCAGGACCGCCGCCAGGCAGTTGCTGGCATAGACCCCGTCCACGAGATTGGCCTGACAGTGATTGGCAAGGACCAAAAGAGCATCCCGGGGCGGGACGATGCCAACGGTTCTCGTCTCGATCGGTTGCGCCTCTCCCTTGTTATAAATCAGAGCGGCACCGCAGGAGTTCGGGAACAGATCCGTCAGTTTTATCGGCCCATCCCAGGCGCAGGACAGGATGTCGTCTTCGCCGGAAAGCTGCTCGAGAAATTGGATGCGGGTCAGGTGGTGTCGTTCCTTGTCCCGGTTGTCCTGGCCAGTCTTGGCGAGGTGTAGGCGGGCGCTGAGGGTATGGGCGATCATGTCGACCAAGGGGCGTATCGTGATCGGCACCCGATGCGGTCGCCTATGATGGCCAACGATCAGTCCCCAGAGCGCGCCATCAACCATCAGCGACACCGACATGGCGCCATCGACGCCCATATTTGCCTGATAAATCTGGTGTGCGCCGGACAGACTGCGACAATGACAGCGGCTGATTTTGAAAGGACGATTGGTTCTCGGATCGAGGAACGGAAAAATAAAAGCGGGTGTAAAGTCACGAACCGGCGTGAAACGACTTGGAGCGATCTTGTAAAGTTCACGCGCTTGGGAAGGAATATCGTCGGCCGGAAACCTCAGACCCTTGAAACTTTCATCCCAGCCTGGGACCAGGCTTTCAGCGAACACCTCACCATGTCCAAGGGAATCGAAGCGATAGACAAAAACACGCTCCATTCCCGTAAGCCTTCGGATTCCATCGGCGACAATATCGGTTAAATTTTCTGCCGTCAGGTCCCGGCTCAATTGCACCATCACCCTCTGGGCGAGGAGAAGATCCCTGGGGTCGGCAACATCATCGGGCGAAAGCGGTTCGATTTCGCAGTAGAGCACATCGTCGAAAATATGTGCCCGCAGCTCACCGCCCCATGGCACCAGCCATTCGGCGGAAAGCGGCAGGATCAGGTGATCGTCAGTCAGCGCCTTGGCGACGATGGCGGAAACGATCTCGTCCAGCACGGGCTTGGGCAGATACCCGTTGATCGGCAAGCCCTCCTTGGGCTGCGGCTTCTTCAAAATGGTGGTGAAATTTTCGCTGGCGGCCAGAACTTTCAGCGACCTTGGACAGATGCACAGAAGCACGGCATGAGGCTGAACGCAGCCAGGTTGATGGATGGGCTCCCGAGAGCAAAGATCCTTGGGCGGCACAGACCGTTCGTAGTGTGGTTCAGACGGCACTATTATTTCCATGAATTCAAATGAAGACTTTGAAGCATACAGAAGCAAAGGGGTCGATTTCTCCGCCGCGGGCATTCGCCGCCACAGAGCACCCACCACCTATCCGCCTTACCGAAATCCCAGTTTAGGTTTGACCAACCCAGTAATTTTACGCACCCCTCATTTGGGGGTGATTAAATAAAAACTGATTAGGAGCGAGCGACGACACTAAGGATAACCTTCTCCAATTTTACCCTCGTCACCGGCTTTGTCAGATACCCATCAACGCCGTGAGCCTTCGCCAACATTGCCGCCTCTATGCTATCCGTAGCTGTCACCATGATAAATTTTGCGTGATTCGTTCTCTTGCGAACCTCTTGCAAAACCTGCAAGCCATTCATGTGGGGCATCGACCAATCACAAAGGATGATGTCAGGCTGTATTGGGCCCTCCTCAACATGCCGAAGCGCGGTTATTCCGTCTTCGACCAGCATCACGCGGTTAAACCCTAGCGCCTTCAGCAAACCGTCCATCAGCCGGCGAACGGTTTCGGCGTCATCCACCACAAGGATGGCAAAATCATTAATATGCGAAGGGAAACTCAGCGACTTTTTGTTCATTTCCTAACCATCCTTTTCGCACGAATCACTTGAGTCGCTTTGGAGACGACGACCCCACTTTTGAACTATACTATTAAAGTCATTCTGTCTGTTCTATTTTAAGCCGTTTTGATACCGTCCAAAAATGTTTCCACATGTTTGCCAAGACTTGACCCAGCGTCTTCTAACAATTTTGCGACAACGTTCATTTTGGAAGCTATTTCTCTGGTGGACGCGGTTGCGTTGGAAACAATCGACACATTACCCGTTACTTCCTTATTACCGTCTGAGGCTTCCTGGATATTTCGAACAATCTCCTGGGTTGCCGCATTTTGTTCCTCGACCGCCGCAGCTATTGACGAAACCACTTCGTCGACACGTGCAATGGAACCGCCGACCAACTTGACAACATTGACCGCTTTCCGGGTCGATTCCTGAATACCCCCAATTTGCTCCGCGATTTCCCTGGTGGCCTTGGCGGTTTGAGACGCCAGCCCTTTGACTTCATTGGCGACAACGGCGAATCCCTTGCCGGCCGAACCGGCTCGAGCCGCCTCAATGGTGGCGTTCAAGGCGAGAAGGTTGGTTTGACTGGCGATATCGCTGATCAAACTTACAATCTCCCCGATCTTTTGTGCAGCCAGCGACAGCCCTTCTATAGTTTCATCGGCGGACTGAACGCCAACCACTGCTTCATACGTGATCTGGGTGGTGTCTTGTATCCTCCGACTGATCTCCTCGGTCGAAGCGCCAAGTTCCTCGGCGGCAACGGCTACTGTCTGGATATTGCCAGACGCCTGTTCCGCCGCGGCGGCCACTGCTGAGCTCTGTTCACTGGTTTGCTGAACCGCCAGATGCAACTGTGTGGATGTTGTATTGACCTCCTTCACCGCGGATTCCAGTTTTGCGACAATGCGGCGGATCATAACATCGAAGTCGGCTGTCAGAAGGACGCGCTTTTTGCTGCGGGCAAGTTCACGCTCCTTTGTGGCCCGGTCTTCAATTTCCAGTTCTTGATTCCTGATCATGTTGGCCTGGAACAGATTGACGGCCTTGGCCATTTTGCCAATCTCGTCCCGACTGTCCGGCATCTCGATCTGAGACAAATAATTCCCCTCCGAAGCAAGCCGCATGACATCGGCAAGATTGCTTACGGGCCGGATTATGCTCTGGACCACGGCGACGACGAACGTGCCAGTGACTATGGCCAAAACCAAAAGACCACCTGAAAGCAAAATCAAAGACCGCCGGGCGCTGTCCCGGATCTGCTCGGCTCGATGCCGAATTTCCGCACCAATAAGGTCCTCCGCGGATTTCATGGCATCAATCCGTTTGGTTGCGGTGGCAAACCAAATCGGGCCTGTTACCTCCCCGACGGCGCCGGTGACCAAGCTATCGATTGCGACATTCCGCATTCGAGCCACTGGCTCCTCAATCTCGGGGGTAAGAGCCGACTTCAAGGCAGATGCGGACGTGTTTGAGGCGTATCTCTGGAACAGGGTAAAGGCTGTCCGTTGTTCGGCTCCAAGTTCGACATACCGGCGATAAAGGGAAGTATCAAATTTACCGGCGGCAAAACCTGCCGAGCCCGTTGCCCGTTCCTGACCGGCCGCTTCCTTGGCGTCCGTGAGAGCGACATAGGACGAGATCAGCTGAGCGGTTTGAACGTCGGGGCTGACGATCCCGATCCGGACGACGGATCCCAGTAAAATACGTATCATCTCGCTGTAGGCACTGACTATTTCGATTGGTCGCCCTTCAAGGGAATCGATTTGCTTACGCAAATCCGGCAACCGCTTAACAGCCATCCGCACCGCCTGGACTGCAGACGAGCCAAAGGCATCGACCATTGCCGCCTCCAGTGAGCCGACGACGCCTTCCAGGGAAACAATACGTTGATCCGTTGCCATTCTCTGTTCACCCATCTGGCGAGCAAACTGGGATCCTTTGCTGCCGACGAACAGTGCAGACGCGCCCCGTTCGCGCTGCAGCTCGTGAATAACCGCATTGGTTTGAATGGCAACATCAACCAAACCGGACAAAATATGGCCACGTTCCGTATCGAGGACCTGTTGGTGGATCAGAACCACTGACTGCAGGAGCAAAGCGATTATCAGCGGAAGCAACCCGAATAGGATTCGTTTTCCGATCGGAATGTTGCGTAGAAACATATCCCCCCCCCCCACACACACCCAATAACCCGAGAGTCTACATAAGAACAGTTACGAGGCCTTCACTGCCCCCAAATAAGGACTGCTTTGGCGAAACTCAAATGAATGGCGCCTTGAAAAGGTCTCAAACTTTTCGGTTGGCACCGGGCGATCGAACAAGCGCCCCAGTGGTGAATTTTAAGTTCCTGGGATTCCGCCACGAACGATTTCTGGAACTTCAAAATTCAAAAAACACGCTATATTGCGGGGCAAAATTAAAGCCCTGCACCGTTATTGCAACACCAGCTTCAGCCTCCAGTCGATTACTATAAATGATGAATAAATAACACTAACAATATATTTTCACACAGTTCTTCCCCGACCGTTTCGCAAGATACATTGCTTCGTCAGCCTTACGAACCAGAACAGCCATCTCGGCTCCATCTTTTGGAAAGAATGACACCCCCGCACTGGCTGAAATTTTTAAGCGATTTCCTGCGATCATCATTTCTGTGCTGACCGATTGCAGAAGGCGCATGACAACAGAATCGAACTGGCAATTCCCTCCCTCCCAGACTGCGCCACGCTCAGATCGAACCGGTTTCCAAGCACCCTCTTAAACGAGGAAAGAAGAGCTTCGTCATCGTCTATCAACAAGACGGATCGATTGAACGCCATCGTCATCTCCCCCCTCCGGCGAATGACAAATTGTCGCTCATTTCTCCTCCCACCTCCGGAAGACTGGCAAATGGACAACTTTTGCCGGAACTGAAATCTCCTGCTGTCTTTCAAATTCTTCAGATGGCATCGGTCGACCAAACAGATAACCTTGGTAGGCATTACAGCCGTGTGTTGCGAGGAAATCTCTCTGTGCTGACGTTTCGACACCCTCTGCGATGACCCCAAGTCCAAGGCTCTGGGCCAATGCGACTATCGTCCTGGCTATCGCCGCATCATTCGGGTCGGTCAGCACATCCCTGACAAAAGATCGGTCAATCTTCAATTGATCAAGCGGCAAAAGCTTCAAATAGGAGAGTGACGAATAGCCTGTGCCAAAATCATCGAGAGCGAAGCCAATGCCCTTGGCCTTTAGCGAGGACATTTTCTCAATGACGTCCTGGACGTTCTCAACCAGCGTACTTTCGGTCAGTTCAAGTTTGAGTTTTTTTGGGTCGGCACCGCTGCGGTTTAAAGCATCGAGCACCTGTTCAACAAAATCGGCCTGTTGGAACTGCCTCGCACTGACGTTGATGGCCAGCTTAAAATGTGACATCTCCGGACGTCCGGTCCAGGCAACGATCTGAGCGCAACCCGCATCCAGAACGCTCTGGCCTAACCTCAGGATCAAACCAGTTTCTTCGGCCAGAGGAATAAACTCGGTTGGACACACCAAGCCGCGCTGAGGATGCAACCAACGAACCAAAGCCTCGGCTCCAAGCAATCGCCCCTCGACATCCACTTGTGGCTGATAATAAAGAATTATCTGCTTTTCTTGCACCCCCATGCGCAAATCAGATTCAAGCTCGGCACGGGCATTGATGATTTTCTGCAAATCTGGGTTAAAAAATCGCATTGTATTGCGGCCAGCCGCCTTAGCCTGATACATGGCAATATCAGATTTTCTCATCAAATCGTCGACATTAGTGTGTTGTTTTCCAAATAATGTCACGCCTATACTTGGAGTACAGCGGAATTTATTTTCCATAATCTGGTAAGGCATGCCAAGCGTTTCGAGGATTTTCTTACCAATAATCTCAACCTGTGTTGCGGCTTCATCAGGGTCTCCGCTTAAATCAGCAAGTACCACAACGAATTCATCGCCGCCCAACCTTGCCACGGTATCGGCTTCTCTAAAGTTGGCGGTAAGCCTCAGGGCGACTTGCTTCAGCAGCAAGTCTCCGGTTTCATGTCCTTGGGTATCATTCACCGATTTGAAATCATCCAGGTCGACGAACAGCAATGCCCCCCCACGCTCGGTTCTTGCGCTGGATGCCAGTGCCTGGCTCAAGCGGTCCGTCAGGAGACGGCGATTGGGAAGTCCTGTAAGGGGATCAAAGAAGGCCAGTTGCTTAATCTGATTTTCCGCCTCCTTGCGTTGGCTCGCATCGCTGAAGGTACCGACATAATGGGAAACATCTCCATCGACAGACTTCACAGCCGCAATGCTAAGCCATTCCGGATAGATTTCTCCGTTCTTGCGGCGGTTCCATATCTCGCCGCTCCATGTTCCCTGGCGATTTATGGACTCCCACATTGCCTTATAAAAAGCCGTATCATGGCGACCAGATTTAAGAAAGTTTGTTGTGCGCCCCACGACTTCTTCTTCTGAATACCCTGTAATCCTACAAAATGCCTGATTTACTCTAAGAATTTTTCTTTCAAAATCACAAATAACCGTGCCATCCTGAGACTCTATAGCGGTCGCTGAGATGCGTAATTCAACATCATTTCGCCTCTTTTTAATAAGAAGCCATATTTGATTGGCGACAAGCTGAATAGATTCCTTGTCAGATTCAGTATACTCCCACTCTTTATTCGCAACCCAAGCCAACATCACGACTATTCCGTTCTCAACCACTGGAACCAGGACCAATCTGGCCAATTCTGGCTGTCCTTCGGACAAGCCGTATTTGTGTTGGGATGAAGAATACTCGTTAATGATCATAGGCAGTTTTCGCCCAAGAACTTCCTTCCATATCCCCGCCTGGTTGAATGGAACCTGCTTGTCAAATCGCACAGCACACTGGTGCTCAAGGCTCCTTCGCGACCAAGCAGCCAATTCAATCGAGTTCCCGTCACCGCTTACAATGTAAATAAACGAGACCTGACTTCTGGTAAGGTCCTCGGCAAGTTCAAGACCGCTTTGAATGAAAGCAATTTCATCCAACTCTTCAGCAAGGACGGGTAGATTCAGCAGGCCTTCTGCCCGGCGCGCTTGGAGGGTTAGTGCGTCCTCAGTCTGTTTGCGCTCTGTAATATCGCTCCACACAACATGTAAATAACTTTCGTCTTTTATCACAATAGATGTAGCTATTACCTCAGCATAGAAAGCCTCTCCATCGGCACGTAAGTGTACCCACTCGAATTTTTTATTTCCTTCCGCCAATGCAGCATTGATTGTTTCCTCAGTTTTTACGGCCGATAACTGACCATCAGGTTGGTATTTTGGTGAAATATCGGCGGGGCTCCTGCTTCTCAACTGATCGACGGAGTCAAGGCGGAGCATTTTCAACGTCGCTTGGTTGGCATCCACAAAATATCCACCTTTGATCAGCGTGATGGCCTGACTGGTATCTTCAAACAATTTTCGGAAACGCATCTCACTCTCAGCAAGGCGATGACCGGAGAAAACAATTTGGCGTCCGATTAAGGAAGCCAAACCCAAGCCGATGAGAGCTGACAGCATGGCGCCGCCGAGCGACCACCATAGCCATTTTTCCAGCTCGCCCTTCAGGATTGCGGTGGGGACGCCGATTGCCACAGTCCAGCCTGACATTGGCGAGCGGACGAATGCGCTGAACACAGGAATGCCGTCAGTGGTGACGCTTTCTATTGTGCCTTCGCTGGACAGGGAAATTGCATGTTGAAGGATGTCCGATGTCGGGTGTCCCACTGTTTGTTCTTCAGCATGCGTTCGCGCAATTATGACCCCTTTGCCGTCTATGATAACCCCGATCCATTCTCTGGGCAGATGATGCTGCCTGAGCACCGCTCCTATCCGTTCAGCCGGAAAGGTCATGGAAAGGTCGTAACGAGTTTTCCCTTCAGCGGACACAGGCACGTCAACCCCGACCAAAGGCCGTTTGGATACGGCGCCCAGGAATAAATCAGAGACGGTTGGCTGGCCGGTTTCAAAAATACGGCGGACAATATCAGGATTGTTACGCTTCGGCAGTGCACTGCCAAATGGCCGAAAAGAGTTAACTAACTGCTGACCCGTTTCGTCGGCAAGAATAATGTCCGCACCAGGAAACTTTACAAGTAGATCGCTTGCTTGCTTGTGAATGCTGGAGAAGTCTCTAGTTGAAAACGCGGATGAAACCGCAAGCGCTTGCAGCGCGGATTGACTGCTGGCGACTTCACGATCCACCGTCAACATGAGCCCGCGAGCAGAATCAAAAGTCTGACGCTTGATCTGGTCTAAGCGGGAGTTATAAAATTCATGAATTTGAAAAATGGCGGCGACCATTAGAGGAAGTATGCAAAAAAACACAAGAAAGAAAATTTGACGACTTGATAAAGGTGAAAAGCTTTCACCACTCAAACCACACCTTGCCAATAACCTACTTTTATTACCCAATATGTTGCAGACTCGATGAAAGAAACTCACAATCTCACACTCACTTACATTTCAACCGAGTGAAACCTGATATATTTATTGTAGATAACCCAGAACCTATGCATTTTGAGAAGAAAATATTTTAAACCAAAAATAAAATATATCGGGGAGAAACATACCCATCTGCAATGTCCAGATATTTAAACATAACTTTTCTCCCGCGCCCTGCACACATTCGCAGTTGGTTTAGATATAAACATTAAATCTTTTACAGCCCCAGCTTGATTTTCAATAAAAAAGACTAGAGAAGCGTAAATACTCCTAAAAATATTGGCAACCGAAAAATGGTGATGGAACTCTGACCGAAAATCGTACTTTTTTGGCGGTGTTTGATGTTTTTGCGAATTCAAGCGCTGAATGGACAGTTGAAAGACACACTCGAAGCAGATCATGCAACTCGGGAAAATGAAGGCTGTCTTACCAACCGGTCGCCATCCACATCGATAACATATCCCGTACCTTGGAAGCCGCGATTCCAGTCAAAGCCCATGGATGAGGCAGATTCCTTATTAAATTAATTGCCATTATAGATCAACTCCATGACTAATTTTTCAGTTCAATTCCTTCATTAAAAGTTTTTTTACTGAATGAAAAGACTCCCATCCCTACGAAATTTAACCCCCCTCCCCTCGAGCTCTTTCTTTATAATAAAGCAATTTTTTCTTAATTCACACTTACAATTATCGTTCATATTTAAATAATGAATTATAAGATCACCAAGGCTCATGGAAGACAGTTCATAAGAACATATTTTCTGATTTTCTCTTCTATATAAAAAAAATTCAAAGATAATGGATAATATATACATATTGACCTGCATTATCTGAGATAAGAAAACAACTATACGTGAATATTTTTATTTATAATAAAGGGTTTCCAACCAGCTTTATCCATCACTACCACAGACCAAAACAGGCTGCTTTCGCCAGATCTGGCCCCTCCTAACAATCTGATCGCCGCCTAGGGGAACCGCGCAGGACCAGACTCGGCCACGCTTCATCGAAAGACAGAAGCCTTATGCTGTCTCCCCCCAAATGGGAGTGGTGGGGAGAAAAAATTATCGTGCCTCCCTGGACTATTACGATGACTAACAATATGGCTCTGAGCTGTTTGGGGTCTCTGCACACAAAGGCAGGATAACTTCAAATTTTGTTCCTCTGCCAACCTCTGACCAAACCGTGATGCGGCCGCCGTGGCGACGAACAATGGCATTGGAAATGGCGAGCCCCTGCCCCGTTCCTTTGCCCGGTGGTTTGGTCGTAAAAAACATATCAAAAATTCTCTGGTGCAATTCCGGGTGGATGCCGACCCCGCTGTCGCCGACAGATATAATTACCTCGTTCGCGGATCTACGGGTGCCAACCTCAATCAGTCCTGGGTCATGCAACCCTTTCTCGCCAATAGCGTGAGCGGCGTTGATTACCAAATTCATCGCAACCTGATTGATCTCCCCTTCAACCGCCGTTATCGGCGGCAAACAATCATCCAGGTCCAACTTCATTTCCGCGACATATTTCCAAGTGGTCCGGGTCACGGTGACAACAGACTGGATCATATGGTTCAGATCAAAAGCCTCTGGCACTTTTGCGCTGGGATAACAGGTGTCCTTTACCGCCTGAACGATTGTTGCAATTCGCTCGACCCCGCCAAGAGCGTCCTTAGCCGCCGCGGGGATTTCCCGTGCCAGAAAGTCAAGTCTGGCAGCGGACAACCGAGCAGCAAGACTGTCCAGTCCGGCGGCTCCCGTCACGACCTCCCGCGCGACCTCGGCCACCTCCAGCAAAGTGTTCGCCCCCGTCTCGATGAAATGAAGATTGTCGCCGATAAACTGGGTCGGCGTATTGATTTCATGAGCGATACCACCGGCCAGGGTTCCAAGCGCCTCCAGTCGACTTGCCTCCTCCGCCCGCGCCCGCATCTGCGCACGTTCCTTTTCTATCGCGTGACGGATGGTGACATCCTGCAAGGTAATGAAATCATCTTCATCAACCCCATAAAATGTGCTCCCAATGGCGTGAACAATCCTGACCGTGTCACCGTTGGGAACGGAAAACTCAATATCTACCGCTATTCCAGGGAAAGCATCCAAGGCGGCAATAACGCTGCTGCGCTCAGGCTCAAGCAAACTGCCTGCGACGACATCCACCGGGCTAGCCCGTCCTATTCATGACGGCGGCGGCGCCGCCGTCTGATTCTCAAAATCTTGCACAAGGTCGAGCGCCAGCGTAGGGGCCTACGGGCTCCCTTTTGAGATTTGCTTCATGGCGT
>Ga0007882_10002103_pt1 | contig 11322 bp, 15 predicted proteins | sample CryBogCBH12Aug01_FD_71195 | JGI IMG/M metagenome (GOLD analysis project Ga0007882, IMG submission 71195) | Freshwater microbial communities from Crystal Bog, Wisconsin, USA - CBH12Aug09.1 | ecosystem: Environmental > Aquatic > Freshwater > Lake | place: Crystal Bog, Wisconsin, USA | collected... | reverse complement strand
AAGTTGGTCCGCTACCTACTCCGCCACAATCTGTATAGGAAGTCATATTAGCTGCTGTAAGAGGATAAACAGAGCCATTTATAGAGGTTTGAACATACTCCCCTGCACCAAGTGGTCCGCCATTATCTGCATAGGATAATATCTTTACTGAATATACAGGATGGTTGAAAACAAAGTTGTAACTGCCCGCAAGTCCGTTGCCAGCCCAATAGGATGTACCGAAAGAAGTGGTGCACCAAGAAAGCCAAGTTGTAACACTGCCGGTTGATGTAACAGTAGCTGTTAGTGTACCATAGGTAGCTGTACCCGACAGGTTATTTATTTGCACATAGGCAGCTTTTGTATTCAATGAAAGTATCATTGAAATAAAAAACATAATTAATAATCGCCTCATTTCACTTGCATTTTAATTAAAAATAGTAAATTTTTCACCTATTAGCAAAAATTTCTTTAATAATTGCTTAACATAAACTTAATAAGACGTGCATTTATCCAAAATGGATGGGCTTTTAATGAATATTTACAATGTATATATGTATATTGTTTGAATGCAATCGTATCAAGTATTTACGAAAATCCATTTTGGTGAAAAACGGCTGTAATAAAAATATAAATTGTGTTTAATATTTTATCTGGTAATCCAATAAGTTACATTCAGAGATACCAAGTGCATTGTGTGCAAAACAGAGTACTGAAAATCAATAAGATGTTTGTTTTAAAAGCGGCATGATAACCGTATTTCAGGTTATGAGAATCCCTTTTTGACACTGGATGTTGGTGGTTTTTGCCGTATGTAAAATGCTGCTGCACCTTTGTGTCACAAAACAACGAAATCCAAAGTATGACTGACAAATCGAAGAAAATTGACCGCGAATATGTTTTATCTGACAGCTCGGTCAATGAATATGGTTTCCGGTTGCTGACGACCGGTTACCAAATAGAGGCATTCAGAAAAAATCCGATCGGATATTATATGCACCGCAGGGATGATGGTATAGCCCTGAAATGGGATGACCTAAGAATAGAAGACGATAAAATCTTGGCAACACCGGTCATAAATCTGTCAAACCCAAGAGGAGAACAGATATGTGACGAGGCAGGAAACGGATTTTTGAATGCAGCCTCAATGGGACACATTGTAGTGCTTGAATACAGCACAGAGCCGGAAATGATGCTACCCGGACAAACAGGACCTACGATAACAAAATGGTATAATAAGGAGTGTAGTCTTGTTGATATACCCGGAAATGGGAATGCCCTCTCAAAACTATATGACGAACGTGAAAATGAAATCAATCTGGTTGACCTGAATGCAAAGCCTATGATGGCATTACTACAACCTGCATTCCTAAAGCGTATAGCAGATACTTTACAACTCACGGATACACAGAATGAAGCAGGTATTTTAACAGGAGTACAAGACCTTGCCTCTGCCAACCAAAGATTGGAACTTGAGAACAAAATGCTACGAAGCGATAAGCAGGCATTGCAACAGCAAATTGATGCTATGGCAGGACTGCAAGTAACAATTGAAGTAAGTGCATTGCTTGACAGAGGACTCGAAGATAAAAAGTTAACACCCGAACTTAGGGATAAGCTGGCAAAAGATTATGCTACGAATCCAACAGGGCTGAAAGAGCTCATTGCAGCTATGCCGGCATACAGATCTATAGTAGATAATCTTGCCGGCAGGAAGGCAGATAATACCGAGGCAATATGGGAGTGGGATGATTATGAAAAAAACGACCCTACAGGCAACAGATTAAAAGACCTAAGGGCAAACGACCCGATACACTACAAAGAGTTATTCAATAAAAAATTCGTGGAGGCGGTACGATAGAAGCTCCAAGGAATACCTATCAAAATTCTTTTCTAAATAAAAACCAAACAATTTATGGCAATTCAAAGAGAGATATGGCAAGACCATATAGAGGGGAACCTATTTAAAAACAATGAGTTCCTGCTGGCATCAACGGATGCTACACAGTTTGTGCTGCAAGGTAAAGTGGTGCATATACCACAGGCCGGAGCATTACCCAATGTAGTGAAAAACAGAGTTAGCCTTCCGGCAACAGTGGTGCAACGTGGAGATACAGATATTACGTACTCGCTGGATGAATATTCTACTGACCCTATCCTCATCCCGAATATTGAGACCTACGAACTCAGTTACAACAAGCGGGAGAGTATATTAGGAGAGCATGAAGCTTCCCTGCGCCAAGCGATTGCCGATAATTTGCTGTACAAATGGTCTCCGTCAGGAGGTGCTGGACTTATTCTAAGAACAACGGGTGCATCTGCTGCTGCGCATCTTGACGGGGCAACCGGAAACAGGAAAAAATTCAGCATTCAGGATTTGAAAAATGCACAGAACCAAATGAACAAGCAAAATATACCGATGGAGAATAGGTATGCACTAATGAGTTCAGACATGCTACAGCAAATAACAGATGACCTGTCTGCTACCCAATACCGTGATTTCAGTTTTGTTTTTGATGCGAAGGACGGAGTTCTGGGTAAACTATTTGGATTCAATATTATGATGAGAAGCGCAGTGGTAACGTATAATAATGTTGCAACACCTGTAGTAAAATCAGTTGGCGCAGATGCTGATGCAACAGACAATGATGCAGTCTTATGTTGGCAGACAGGAGCCGTAGAACGCGCCATAGGTCAAATCAATTTCTTTGAGAAGATAGGAGACCCATCTTATTATGGCGATGTATATAGTCTTAGTGTGCGCATGGGTGGAAGGATAAGACGTGCAGATGCCAAGGGTGTTATTGCCATAGTACAGGCAGCAGCATAGAATATTCCCCCTGTTTCACTAAGGGGAAAATAATGTAACTATTTACGCAAAGAAAAAACAGGCACAAGAGATATTCTTAGTGAAGGGGGAATATTATGGATACAGAAATAAAAATTTGGATGCTTGTTGGGGTGGCAGGAACAATGGCAGGAGTACTTGGTTTCATCATCAAGATAGTAACAGCACAGGTTTTGAAACGGCTGGATGAGATAGTGACCGAACTAAAGCAACTGACACATACGACGACCATACAGGGACAGGAAATAAAGGGGTTGCAGGAGAAAGACGCACTCATCCACAGCCGCCTCAATGAGCATTCTTCCAGATTGATAACATTAGAAATAAAAGTGAATAAAATGAAATCGTATGATGTGTAAAAAGCTAAAGGAGAAAGTAAAAAATTTGTACAGGGAATTTGACGATTACCTGAATGCAAATATTGATACTGCACTCAAGGTAACAACAGCACTAAGGAAGGTATTGGCATCGCCGGTTGCAGATATATTGACGGCAATAATACCCGGAGAGCTTGACGACATGATCCGTGCGCGGTTAGTAGATGCGCTAGGAAAAGCAATAACGGCACTTACAATACTGGAACACTGTAAAGGCAGTATGGAAATTGATGAAAAATTGAAGTGCTTTTACGAACAGTTGAATAATCTTGACCCGAACCTGCAAGATGCCGTACTTCATAAATTGGCAAGTCTTATGGTGTGTTATCTGGATGGACAAAGGTATAAACAGAGCAAGTATGATCTATGTACACAGGCAAAATATACAGTTACTAAAAATGAAAATTACAAATGATACTAAAGGCGGAAAATATTAAGCCGGCCCCTATAAGCCCATCTATTATCAATACAAGCAAATTAGGAATACTTGCCCTGCAAATTGCACAAAGCCAGGTTGGGCAAAGAGAAGACCCGATAGGAAGCAATAGCGGTAAAATGGTGGATCAATACCTTCAATCAGTAGGATTGAAGCCGGGATACGCTTGGTGCAGGGCATTTGTGTACTGGTGCTTTAACGAAGCAGTGAAGCAGTTAGCAATACCTAATCCTTTGATTAAGACAGCAGGAGTAATGGACGGTTGGAACAGGACTGAAGCGAATAAAAAAGTTGCTATAAGTGATGTACGGAAAAATGTAGCAGAAGTTGCAGCCGGAGATGTTTTTGTTTTATCATTTGGTGCTTTAGGGCATACCGGCATTGTAGAAAAAGTAGAAGGAAGTATGTTACATACCATCGAGGGCAACAGTAATAGTACCGGAGGCAGGGAAGGCTATGAGGTGGTAAGGCATACCCGTACAGTTGATGACATTCACTTAATTGGATTTACGAGGTATTAGAATAATCGAAAAAATTTCTAAAAATTCAGAATATGGGAAGAGTAAATATAACACTGGCAAATGGCCAGTTGGGGGCAACCATGCATACTAATGACGGTATAGCAGGAATGGTACTGACAGGTACTACTGACCCGGGAGGCTATGAAGTAAACACTCCGGTATTGATTACCGGACTAAGCGACCTGGACGGTATCGGAATAACAGAAGGAGAGAACCCATTTGCATACAGGCAAGTAAAAGAGTTTTATAATGAAGCTGGAAGTGGTGCGCAATTATACCTAATGCTTGTACCGCCAACAATGAATGTAAGTAGTATGGCTGATGTTAGTAAGGATGAAGGTGCAAAAAGACTACTTGACTACGCCGCAGGCAAGATAAAAATATTAGGTCTAATGACTAATGATAATTTGGTTTATACATCCGGTTATCCGATACATATAGTAGGAGGTATGAATGGTGATGTATATGGGGCTGTGGCTAATATGGCAATAATGGCAAGACAGTATTTTGAAGCTGAAAAGCCATTCAGAGCTATAATAGGTGGTACATCTTATTCCGGTCCGGCAGACACATTGACGGATATTACAGCGGGTACAACTAATAACAGGACAGCTATACTTATTGGAGATACACAGGCAGGATCTGCTGCATGTTTGGGCATGTTTATGGGGCGAATAGCTGCACAGCCTGTACAACGCAAAGTATCGAGAGTAAGGACAGGTGCGCTAACCAATTCTAAGGCATACCTGGGTATGGCAGCATTGGAAGATAATACAGGTGCCGCTGATGTAATAGCAGAAAATGGGTTTATAACTTTCAAAACCTATCCGAATGTAAGCGGGTACTTTTTTTCAGGAGATGGTACTGCAAGTGCTTTGACAGATGACTACCATTTTTTGGCAAGAGGCAGGGTAATAGATAAGGCACATATACTCGCATATACAACATTTGTGCAGGAAGTGGATGAGGAAGTACCTGTGAATGCCGACGGTAAACTGGATGCGGGATTTTGTAAATGGCTCAGCAGACAAATAGTAAACCAGATCAACAATACCATGACTGCCAATAAGGAAATAAGCGGCGTAAGCTGTTTTATAGACCCCGCACAGAATATTTTGAGTACAAACAGTCTGAATATAGTGTTGAAGATAACACCTGTAGGTTATGCAACAGACATAGAAATAAATCTGGGTTTTGAGAACCCTTCATTGCAGTAAAATATTTTTCAAACACAAAAACCAATAAAAGATGCCGGGAATAAATTTTTTTGACAGCAAGGACTGCGAGTGGGCAGATATGACAGTGATGTTTGCCGGGTCTCCCCTAACCAAAATACGGGGAATAAAGTATAAAGCAGCAAAGGACAAACAATTGTTGCATGCAGCAGGAGATGAGCCAATCAGCATACAAAGTGGTAACAGAACTTATGAAGGTAATATAAAGGTGCTGAAAGGAGCCATAGACGATATGAACAGAGCTGCACAAGCAGCAGGTGGTAATGACATATTGGATATGCAATTTGATATAGTAGTTACATACAGACCAAAAGGTGCGCGTCCATTACAGACGGATATACTTGCCGGGGTAGAAGTAAAAGATTTTGAAAAAGGATGGGAACAGGGGGCAAAGAATATGGATATAACCTTGCCAATAGTTTTTCTGAAATTGATAACAGAATAAAAATTGATTACCATGGAAATATTATGCGATACAAATACACAGGAGGCACTTATTGGAAATGTTGCTGATGCACAGATTGCTGAGTGGAAACAGAAGCACAAGTCAGGTATCTATGCGATAGAAGTAGAAGGGCATATAGCTTATTTCAAGAATCCGGGGAGGCATGAGTTGAATTGTGCCATGCGGAAAGCCGATAAGGAAAAGGTGCTGGATATGTACGAAGAGCTTGCTGCGATCACTTTTCTTGGCGGTAGTGAAGAAATACTGAAGGATGACCAAATGTTTATAGGCGTTAGCCGCGAGCTAAAAGTGAAGATGGAAGGCAAGCGGGCAAAACTGGTAAACTTATAGCGGAGTCTTGGGGAGGTCCGGCGCAAGATTCCGTGGGGTTTTTTGAAACAATGATTGAATATTTTTTACCTGGCTTGGACCATAAAAAATTAAGTGATGAAGCATTTGCCCAAAAAATTGCACATATCAGATACATCAGGAAAAAAGAATGATCTCAGACAATCTATGAATACTACAAACGAAATAGCAAATCTGCTTCAATCGCCATTGCATGAACTTCGTGCAAGTATCAGCCAGCATGAAGCAAGTCGGGGTTTGTCGGATGGTGTAGATAGCATGGATGTTTTGAAAGTCTTTCATACAATTGATTTTGAGGATAAGGATAATGTAGAAGAAGCCACAGATGAACAGATTGGCGGGCAAATGATTCACAATACTTTGTTGCGTAACGAAGAAATGGTACTTACCGCTTTGCATGAACAAGTCAAGGAATTTGCAGTTACCGAGGTAATCACACAAAAGCAATTGACAGATGAAAGTAAGTCTATTCATACTACTCAATTAAGAGTGATTGAAAATGAGTGTAGTAGTTTGAAAGAAATTGTGGAAGATTTACCTGAGGGAAAAGAGTCAGACACAAGCTCATTGCAGAATGGTATTGAGCAGCAAACAGTACGCCCAAACATTTTCTATGATGATTCGAAAAGCAATAATGAAGTTGTTGCATTAAAGGAGTATCATCAATCGCTATTGAATGATGTGGCGATGGTCAAGGAAAGTATGCACGAAGAACAAATTACCAATTCTGTAAATCAAAGTGTAATAGTAGATGAGCCATTAGTGTACTCATTGCCTGCTATAATTGATGATGCAAAGGATACTGCGAGAATGAATGAAGTAATTGGGATGAGTTTGGAAAGTTATCTATCGAGCGATACGCATTTTGTACCGGAACAATCAGAACGGCTTGAAGACAGATTGGGAAAGGATGAATTTGAAGAAAGTGTAAGACATGAATCCGGTGTAGATAGAATGGGTAAGCTGTCAGATGCAAGGTATGAGAAAAAGACAAGCAACAATTCGACTACAAATATCATCCAAATGAATAAGCCACTGATAGAGCAACTTACAATCAATGTCAGAGATACGAATGAAGGGGTTACACGTGTGAGGAAGGCAGTAGAAGAAGCACTGATGGAGATACTGGATACTGTGATAGTTTGAAAAATTTACTAACAATGGCTGAAATTTCATTTGATTTACCCCAATTGTTTGAATTGACATTTGGATATAAGACAAGGGCATTTGACCCTCAGTTTTCCGGCGGATATGGGAGTAGGGCAGTACAAGGCAAGCAAGGATCGCCCTACTATGCGGGGGATGCTATGGGGAAAGAATACTTTATGCCGGTTACGCTGGTCTATGAAGATGCTGCAGCGGGAAGGTCAGTCCGTTATAGTTTGCCCTACCCTATTGTATCTGTATCAGGTAGAAAGACAATTATAGAGACACCGTTATCTGAAAGGAGAGGAACTGTAAAGGAGCTTATCTGCCAAAGAGATTATGAGATAGTAATACGTGGCTTTATTATAGGCACCAATAATGAATTTCCCGAAAATGAAGTGACAAGGCTTAGAGATGTATATGAGCAAAATACAGCACTGTCTATTGAATGTCCACTGACCGATATTTTTCTGCTGAGACCGGATAGAAAGGGGAGTGACCAAGTAGTGATATATGGATTGGATCTTCCTGAAATAAAGGGTGTGAAGAATGTAAGACCGTATTGTATCAGGATGTTGAGTGATGAGGCTTTTGACCTTGTGGAAATTGGGTAAAATATAAATTAAGGAGAACAAATGTTTGTACTGCAAAGCGAGATAACCATTGGCAAATTCAGGTTTAGCGGCGTTACTGAAGTAAGGATAAAGCGAGACATCCATAGCATAATAGAACATGCAGTTATGATAATGCCCTCTATTGCCAGGATTGAAAAGCATGGACAGGCACTACCTGAAAAAATTGTAACGGGTAGTCAATTTGCAGAAGGACATGAAGTAGTCATTAAACTTGGTTATGGAGCATCTCTGGATGATACAAAAGATAATATCAAAACGGAGTTCCGGGGATTTGTAAAGACCAGAGACCTTGATGTGCCATTGTCTGTGACATGCGAGGGTAATAGTTGGCTATTGCGCAGAAATTGTATCACCAATTTTTGGAAGACAATTAGTGTAAAAGAATATTTGGAAGTTGCAGTAAACGGTTTGCCTGATGGTAGAAAATTTGAGGTTTTGTGTGATACTGAGGCAATGCTAAGTAATATAGAAGTGAATAATAAATCGGGTCTGGAGATGATAAATGACCTATACAAGTATAGTGATGGCACACTCAGTTGCAGTTTTACGAGTTCAGGAAATCTATGGTGTGGTTTTGCATATTCAGGATTTATGGTAGGGCAGGAATTACCTGACAGGCAAAATGAAAAGACACCAAAGTACAAGTTAGGTTACAATGCATTAGCGGGAAACGACCTCAGACTCAGAACGGCAAAAGAAGATGCAGTAGTGGTGAAGTATAATAGACGGTTGCCCACGGGAGCATTGATAGAAGGAGTATCTGATGTCTATAATAATGCCAACCGGAATTGCGGACGGGTAATGAGCCATATAGCAGATGAATCAACATTAAGGGCTATGGCAAATGAAAAGGCATTAAGGCTAAGCTATACAGGTTATGAAGGTTGTTTTACAGGTTTTTTACAGCCATACATTAGGGCGGGTGCAAGTATATATATAGCCGATTCCCGAAGTCCGGAAAGAGCAGGAAATTATCTTGTTGAAAGCACGGAGATACTGTTTGGGAGCAGGGGTGCAAGGAGAATATTGGAAGTAGGTCCGATGTCAAGATAAATATTAAAACAATATGAAGAACGCAGAAAGGATAAGGACAGGTATCAGGGCATTGAGCTATAAACCGCATGAGATTATTTGCGGGAAGGTAGTAGCAGGAAGTGTGGATGACACGAATGGGACATTTTCTATAAGGCAGTCTCCTACAGGAAATGTGCTGGAAGGAATTTTAATAAATTCTGTGACAGGAGATAATAACGGTGTGAAGCTATACCCTGCTGATGAAAGTGATGTTGTAGTGGGGAGTATAGGAGGGGGAGGTGACAAGATATTACTAAGTGCCGGAGCTTTAAGAATGGCCGTAATAAAAATAGGGGATGCCGAGTATAAGATGAATGGAGATAAAGTTTCGATTAGCAATGGCGATACTGTTTTTGAAATTAGTGCGACAGCCTATAAAATCAAAACCGCAAATGAAAGCTTATATTCCCTAATAAAGGATCTTATAACCTATATAACTGTACTTACAGTACCTACCTCCGGTGGACCGAGCGGAGTGCCGGAGAATACTACAGATTTCACAAATCTATTAGCCCGGCTGGAAAATTTATTGACTCACTGATAATAACATCAAACCAAAAATTATGGCAAGACAAATGACGGATGTTGCACTTGATGAAAATGAAGACCTTGAAATACTAAATCATGACTTCCAGGCTGTAGAGAGTACTGTACAGCACCAACGGCAACTGGTACTTAACAATAAGGGGGATTTCAAACAGAATGCGACTTTGTGTGTTGGTGTGTTTAACTATTTGGATGATGAACATTACCTGCAATTGATGCGTGCTATAAGTGTGGAGTTTAGCAGGGATGGTATGGTAGTGAGGTCTGTAAGTTTGGGAGACGATATGAAAATTAGAAGTGATGCATACTATAAATGAATACATTTTACATGGATACGATAATAGCAAAACCCGGACAGACCATGTCTGATATTATAATCTCTGCATTTGGGACTATGGAGGGTAGTATGGAGTTTCTGCTTGCTAATAATGTTAGTATTACCGATATACCTTTTGTAGGGCAGGGTTACCGGATTCCGGAAGGGCAGATTTATGATAAAGAGGTACTTCAATACATGAAGAAGAACGGTATAACAACAGGTACAAAATAAATAACAATATGGCAAGAACTATAGTACAAATACAGCAGTCAATTATTGATGCAAAGAATGGTATAAATCCCAATTTGCCGCTTTCAACCGGCAATCCGCTTTCTAATTTATCAAGCAGCAGTAGTGTTGCCGTATGGTTGTTGTGGACGTATGTTGTTGCAGTGTGTCATTGGGCATTGGAAAATCTTTTTGATTTTCATCGAGAGGAAGTGGCTACTCTATTGGCACAACAGAAGCCGCATACTTTACAATGGTATGTGCAAAGGGCTAAGGACTTCCAGTTTGGTGTGGCACTGCCGGCAGAAAGGGACACTTATACATTTCTTACCAATAGCCCCGTAGTGAGGATTGTACAATATGCAGCTGCGGTAGAGATGCCCAGTCTAATACGGATTAAGACAGCAGCGCGCACCGGTAGTACGCTTATACCACTTACTACGCCTCAATTATCAGCATTCACAGCTTATATGCAGCTTATAAAAGATGCAGGAGTAAGGTTACAGATTACAAGCGGTAATCCGGATAGGCTGAAGCTGGTTTTGAATATATTTTATGACCCATTGGTACTTGATGGTGCAGGTACACGGTTAGACGGAACATCAGCTACTCCTGTGCCGGATGCAATTACTGCATTTTTGTACAATTTGCCTTTCAACGGATTGTTTGTGGTGAACAGGCTGATTGCCGAATTGCAAAATATTGATGGAGTTGTTATTGGGGAAGTAATCAGTGTAGCGGCAACATACGGTTCATTACCGTTTACTGCTGTCCCGGTTGAATATTTGCCTGATGCAGGTTATATGGTGCTTGATCCCACCGACGGACTCACTATCACCTATACTGCGCATGCTCCGATTTGATAAAGGTATTTTTCAGAAATAAATAATAAAATATGGGTACTTATGATATTGATTTTCCGGTATTGGTTGAGCAGTTGTTGCCTGTGAGATTGCGAAAATCGAAAACGCTCAGGTGGCTACGGTGTCTTATTGTTCCGGTAATAGAATTGCACAATTTATTCAAAGCAAGCAGGATCGCTGATTTATATAAATTGGCACATAATTCACAAGTGGTGTATCTGCAGGCAGTATTGAACGATGTATTTGATACTGTAAGTAGGAGGATATTCATTACGGACAGCGCATTTACCGACTCTTTGTT
>Ga0007882_10002100_pt1 | contig 11336 bp, 8 predicted proteins | sample CryBogCBH12Aug01_FD_71195 | JGI IMG/M metagenome (GOLD analysis project Ga0007882, IMG submission 71195) | Freshwater microbial communities from Crystal Bog, Wisconsin, USA - CBH12Aug09.1 | ecosystem: Environmental > Aquatic > Freshwater > Lake | place: Crystal Bog, Wisconsin, USA | collected... | reverse complement strand
CCGGCGTCATGACCTTCGAGCCGCATCCGCGCGCCGTGTTCAATCCCGAACAGCCGTCCTTCCGCCTGACCCCGTTCCGCATCAAGGCAAGACTGATCGAGGCGCTGGGCCTGGATTTTCTGCTGATGCAGCATTTCGACCTGGCTTTCGCCGCCCACAGCGCCGAACAGTTCATCGACGAGGTACTGGTCGCCGGCCTCGGCGTCAGTCATGTGGTCGCCGGCTATGATTTCGCCTTCGGCCACCGGCGCGCCGGCACCGTCGACATGCTGGCCGCGCGGGCGGCCGAGCGCGGCTTCAGGGTGACCACCATCGGCCCGGTCTGCGACGCGGCCGGCGACGTCACCTCGTCGAGCCGGGTCCGCGACCTGCTGACCGGCGCCAGACCGCGCGACGCGGCCCAACTGTTGGGCCGGGACTGGGAAATCGAAGGCCGGGTCGAGCATGGCGACCATCGCGGGCGCCAACTGGGGTTCCCCACCGCCAATATCGAAACCGGCGACTTCCTGCATCCTGCCGCCGGCGTCTATGCGGTGCGCGCCGCCATCGACAGCGGCGGTGCCGTCACCTGGCTGCCGGGAGTGGCCAATTACGGCCGCCGGCCGACTTTCGCCAAGGACGGCATGTTGCTCGAGGTGCACCTTTTCGATTTCACCGGCGACCTTTACGGTCGCCATTTGCGGGTGGCGCTGGTCGACCATCTGCGCGGCGAACAGCGGTTCGACGACGCCGCCCAGCTGCAGGCCCAGATCCACCAAGATTGCCAGGCCGCCCGGCGGATTCTGGCGGCATAGCCCTGACGACAGAGACATCATGGATTACAAAACCACCGTCTTCCTGCCGAAAACCGATTTTCCGATGAAAGGCGGCCTGCCCGACCTCGAACCGCGGCTGCTCGAGCGCTGGGCGGCCATGGACCTGTTCGGCACCTTGCGCGGCCGCTCGAAAGGGCGGCCGAAATTCGTCCTCCATGACGGACCGCCCTACGCCAACGGCCATCTGCATATCGGCCACGCGCTCAACAAGATTCTCAAGGACGTCATCAACCGCTGCCAGCAAATGCGCGGCTTCGACGCCAATTACGTGCCCGGCTGGGATTGCCATGGCCTGCCCATCGAATGGAAGATCGAAGAGAAATACCGTGAGGCCGGCCTCGACAAGGACGCCGTCGATCCCATCGCCTTCCGCCAGGAATGCCGCCAGTTCGCCCAGCACTGGATCGACGTGCAGCGGGACGAGTTCAAGCGCCTGGGAGTCGAAGGCGACTGGCAGACACCTTATACCACCATGGCCTTCCGGGCCGAGGCGGCGATCTCCCGGGAGCTCGGCAAATTCGTCGTCAACGGCAGCCTTTATAAAGGCGCCAAGCCGGTTCTGTGGTCGGTGGTGGAGAAAACCGCACTGGCCGAGGCCGAGGTGGAATATCACGACCTCAGTTCGGTCACCATCTGGACCCGCTTCCCGCTGGCCAAGGTGTCCAGACCCGACCTGGAGGGCGCCCGGGTGGTCATCTGGACCACCACCCCCTGGACCATTCCCGGCAACCGGGCGGTCGCCTATGGGCCGGATCTCGACTATCAGCTGATCGCCGTCGATGCGGTCGCCGAGGGCAGCCTGGCGGTTCCCGGCGAGCGTCTGCTGCTCAATGCCCAACTGGCGCCGCAGGTGCTGGCCGAAGCCAAAGTGACCGCCCATCGGGTGCTGGCGGCGATGAGCGGCCGCGATCTCGCCGGCTGCGTCGCCCGCCATCCGCTCGCCGACCATCCCGAGGCCGGCGGCGGCTACAGCTTCCCGGTGCCGCTGCTGCCCGGCGGCTTCGTCACCGGCGATGTCGGCACCGGCTTCGTGCATATCGCCCCCGGCCATGGCGACGACGACTGGCATCTCGGCATGGCCCACGGCATCGCGGTTCCCGAAACCGTGCTGCCGGACGGCAGCTACCACCCCGCCGTGCCGATTTTCGCCGGCCGTTCGGTGCTGGCGCAAGGCAAGGACGGCAAATATTATTCGCCGGCCGCCAAGCCGATGCTCGAGGCGATGAAGGCGGTCGGTGCCCTGCTGGCCAGCGGCAAGCTGCTGCACAGCTATCCTCATTCCTGGCGCTCGAAGGCGCCGCTGATCTTCCGTACCACGCCGCAGTGGTTCATCAGCATGGAGACCAACGACCTCAGGGCCAAGGCGCTGGCCGCCATCGACGCCTGCCGCTGGGTGCCGGCGCAGGGCCGCAACCGTATCCGCTCGATGGTGGAAAGCCGCCCCGACTGGTGCGTCTCGCGGCAACGCGCCTGGGGTGTGCCGATCACCGTCTTCGTCCGCCGCGACAGCGGCGAGGTCCTGCGCGACCAGGCGGTCATCGACCGCATCGCCGCCGCCATCGAGGCCGAGGGCGCCGACGCCTGGTTCGCCTCGCCGGCCGAGCGTTTCCTCGGCCCCACCTACCGGGCAGAAGACTGGGAAAAGGTAACCGACATCCTGGATGTGTGGTTCGATTCCGGCTGCACCCACAGTTTCGTCCTGGAAAACGGCCCCTGGGACCTGGCCTGGCCGGCCTCGCTTTATCTCGAAGGATCCGACCAGCATCGCGGCTGGTTCCACTCCTCGCTGCTGGAAAGTTGCGGCAGCCGCGGTCGCGCGCCCTATGACGCGGTGCTGACCCATGGCTTCGTGCTCGACGAGGAAGGCCGCAAGATGTCCAAATCCCTGGGCAATGTTGTGGCCCCGCAGGAAGTGGTGGCGAGCTACGGAGCCGACATCCTGCGCCTGTGGGTGGTCGCCTCGGACTATTCGGAGGATCTGCGGATCGGCCCGGAAATCATCAAGACCCAGGTCGACGCCTATCGCCGGCTGCGCAATACGCTGCGCTATCTGCTGGGCGCGCTCAACGGCTTTTCCGAGACCGAACGCCTGGACCGGGCCGAGATGCCGCAACTCGAGCAATGGATCCTGCATCGTCTGGCGGAACTGGACGGACAGCTGCGCCGGACCTGCGACGACTACCAGTTCCATTCCCTGTTCGCCGAACTGCTGAGCTTCTGCACCGTCGATCTGTCGGCCTTTTATTTCGACATCCGCAAGGACGCGCTGTACTGCGACCATCCCGACGATACGCGGCGCCGCGCCGCGCGCACGGTGATGGACCAGCTGTTCAATTGCCTGGTGTGCTGGCTGGCCCCGTTCCTTTGCTTCACCGCCGAGGAAGCCTGGCTCTGCCGGCATCAGGACAGCGCCGAGAGCATCCACCTGCAGTTGTTCCCCGAACTGCCAGCCGGCTGGCTGGACGATGCCCTGGCCGCCCGCTGGGAAAAGATCCGCGATCTCCGCCGGGTGATCACCGGAGCGCTGGAGGTGGAACGCGCCGCCAAGCGTATCGGCTCCAGCCTGCAGGCGGCGCCCAGGGTCTATCTGGCCGACGCCGCCGTCTTGGACGGCCTGGATCTGGCCGAGATCGCCATCACCTCGGCCGTCGAGATCGTCACCGGCGCCCCGCCGGCCGAGGCCTTCGCACTGGCCGATGTGCCGGGCGTCGGCGTCGTCTTCGCGCCGGCGGCGGGAAACCGCTGCGAACGCTGCTGGAAAGTCTTGCCGGAGGTAGGCAGCCACAGTTCAGGGCACAGTCATGACGGCCTGTGCGGCCGCTGTGCCGATGCCGTCGACCGGATGGCGGCGACCCCGTGACCTTTCCCGGCTGGTCATCGCCGCAACTGACGCGGGTGCGCCGCGGCTTGGGCTTAGCCGCCCTGGTCGCCGTCGCCGACCAGGCCAGCAAGACCGAGATCCTCGATCTCATGCGCCCGCCGGGGGTCAACGGAACGCCGTTTGCCGCCGCCGACCGGGTGACGGTGGCGCCGGTGATCGATTTCGTGCTCAGCTGGAACACCGGGGTCAGCTTCGGTCTCGGCAACAACCATGGGGCCTACAACGCCTGGATCTTTACCGCGTTGGCCGTGATCATCGGAACAGTGATGATCGGCTGGATGGCCAAGGCGGAAACCCGTCTGTCTCTGGCCACCATGGGCCTGGTGGTCGGCGGCGCGCTGGGCAATGTGATAGACCGCCTGCGCTTCGGCGCGGTGGTGGATTTCATCTATGTCCATATCGGCGCATTCGACTGGTGGCCGGCATTCAATGTCGCGGATTCGGCGATTTGCATCGGCGCCGCACTTCTTGTATTCGATTCCTTGTTTGGCAACCGGCTTTCGCATAAGAATACGCCATGATAAGCACTCACGCCTCGCCCCTCAGGATCTGCCGCGCAGCCGTCGCCGCGGGTCTTGCCGTCCTTGCCCTCTCCGGATGCTCCGACGCCCGCCGGGCGCTCGGCTATGACAAGGCACCGCCCGACGAATTCACCGTCGTTTCCAGGGCGCCGTTGTCGCAGCCGCCGGATTTCTCGCTGCGGCCGCCAAACCCCGGGGCGCCACGCCCGCAGGAGGGAACCGTACGTGACCAGGCCAAAGGCGCCTTGCTCGGCAGCAAGGGCGCCGGTGCCGGCGCCGGCGCCGGTAATTTCAGCGGACGCAGTCAGGGTGAACAGCTTCTGCTCGCCAAGTCCGGCGCCGACAAGCCGGAACCGGACGTGCGGCGCAAGGTCAATGAGGAGACCACCAAGCTCATCGAAGCCGACAACGGCTTCACCGACAAGATCCTCTTCTGGCAGGAAAAACCGCAGCCGGGCGTGGTCATCGACGCCGCCAAGGAAGCCAAGCGTCTGCGCGACAACGCCGCCACCGGCAAGTCGCCGGTCGAAGGCAACACCCCGGAAATCGTCCGTCGTCGCAAGGGCTGGCTGGAAGACATCTTCTAGCTCGGCTTGCCCAGGATGGGGTGACCCCCTATATCGGTTGCGTTACGAGCACCCTTTCGCGGAGGACCGATGAAATCGTTGACCCGCTGGCTGGCGGCGGGCGGCATTGCCGCCGCCCTGTCGGTCCTGTCGCAACCGTCGGTCGCCGCCGGCGTCTTTTATCCGGAAAGCTTCACCCTGAAGAACGGCTTGCTGGTGGTGGTGATTCCCAACCACCGGGTGCCGGTGATCAGCCATATGGTCTGGTACCGGGTCGGCGCCGCCGATGAGACCCAGGGCAAGACCGGCCTTGCCCATATGCTTGAACATATGATGTTCAAAGGCACCAGGACGGTGCCGGCCGGACAGTTTTCCCATATCGTCGCCACCAATGGCGGGCGCGACAACGCCTTCACCACCGCCGATTACACCGCCTATTTCCAGAACGTCGCCGCCGACAAGCTGGAACTGGTGATGACGCTGGAAGCCGACCGCATGGCTAATCTTGCGTTAAAGGACTCCGACTTCCAGCCGGAGCGCCAGGTGGTGCTGGAGGAACGGCGGATGCGGGTGGAAAACGAACCGCAGGGGCTTCTCGACGAGCAGATGGAAGCGGCGCTGCATGTGAACGATCCCTACCACCACCCGGTGATCGGCTGGCGCAGTGACATCGAGGGCTACAGCCTGAAGGACGTGACCGATTTCTATCATCGCTGGTACGCCCCCAACAACGCCGTGCTGGTGATCGGCGGCGACGTCACCGCCGCCCGCGTCAGGCCCCTCGCCGAACGTATCTTTGGCCGCATTCCGGCCCGCCCCCTGCCATCCCGCGAGCATGGCGAGGAACCATTGCCGGTGGCGGCGCGCAGTGTGCTGCTGCGCGACCCGGAGGTGCATCAGCCGTCCTGGAGCCGGCTCTATCTGGCCCCCAGCTATCACAAGGGCGATGCCGCGCAGGCCTATCCGCTGCAGGTCCTGGCCGAGGTCCTGGGCGGCGGCGCCACCAGCCGCCTGTACCAGTCGCTGGTGGTTGACCAGGAACTGGCGACCTCGGTGACCGCCGCCTATGACCCGGACGCGGTCGGCCTGACCTCCTTCGCCTTCCAGGCCAGTCCGCGACCGGGAATTTCCATGGACCGCCTAGGCGCCGCCATGGCCGAGCAGATCGCCCGCGTTGCCAAGGACGGCCTGAGCGAGCAGGAGGTGGCCCGCGCCAAGGGACGCCTGCGCGCCACCGTCGCCTATGCCAGGGATTCCCTGCAGGCCGGCGCTCGCGTCCTCGGTCAGACCCTGACCACGGGCGGCAGCATCGAGGAAGAGGAGGCCTGGCCGGACCGCGTCGCCGCCGTCACCCCCGCCCAGGTGAACGAGGCGGCACGGGCGATCCTCAGGGACGAGCGGTCGGTGACCGGCCAGTTGCTGCCGGCCGCGGCCGGCGAGGCGACCACCGAGGCGGTGACGTCGCCGCCGTCGAACCGGCCGCCGGCCGGACTAAGCGGGAGGGAACTCCGGTGAGCAGACTCCGCCTTCTGGTGACGGCCCTGATCTGCCTGTGGCCGATCCTGCCGGCCCATGCCGTCGATGTGCAAAAAGTGGTCAGTCCGGGAGGCATCGAGGCCTGGCTGGTGGAAGACCGCGCCAACCCGATCATTTCCGTCAGCTTTGCCCTACGCGGCGGCAGCGCCGTCGATCCGGCGGACAAAAGCGGCCTGGCCGAGATGGTCTGCAACCTGCTCGATGAGGGCGCCGGCGACCTCGATTCGCGGGCCTTCCATGAAAAGCTGGACGATCTGGCCATTTCGCTGGGCTTCTCGGCCGGCGAGGATGCCGTTTACGGCCATCTGAAAACCCTGACCGACAACCGCGACACCGCCTTCGACCTGCTGCGCCTGTCCCTCACCCAGCCGCGCTTCGACCCCACGGCGGTGGAACGGGTGCGCGCCCAGAGCCTGGCCGAATTGTCGCAACAGGAACAGGACCCCGACGCCATCGCCGGGCGCGCCTTCTCCCGGATGATGTTTCCCGATCACCCCTATGGCCGTCCCAGCGACGGCCGGGAAGACACCGTCAAGGCCATTACCGCCATGGATCTCAAGGACTGGGTGGCCGCCCATCTCGGCCGCGACCAGCTGACGGTGGCGGTGGTCGGCGACATCCGGCCGGAGGCTTTGGGCATGGCGCTGGACCAGGTATTCGGCGGGCTGCCGGCCCGGGCGGCGCCGATCGCGGTGGCCGAGGTGACCCCCGAGGCCCATGGCCAAAAGGAGGTTATCAGAAGGCAAATCCCGCAAAGCGTGGTCCAGTTCGGATCGGCGGGCCTGAAGCGCGACGACCCCGACTGGTATGCCGCCTATGTGATGAATTATATCCTCGGCGGCGGCGGCTTTTCGTCGCGCCTGCTGACCGAGGTGCGGGTCAAGCGCGGCCTGGCCTATAGCGTCTACAGCTATCTGCGCCCCTATGACCATGGCGGACTGATCTTCGGCGGCGTCGCCAGCCGCAACGACCGTGTCGCCGAAAGCCTGCGGCTGATCGGCGAGGAATGGCGACGGATGGCCGATAAAGGCGTGACGGCTGCGGAACTGGCCAATGCCAAAACCTATCTGAACGGCTCGTTCCCGCTGCAACTGGACAGCACCTCGTCCATCGCCCGGCTGCTGGTGACCATCCAGATGGACAATCTGGGCATCGATTATCTGCAGCGACGGGCCCGGCTGATCGATGCCGTGACTCTCGAGGACGTCCATCGGGTGGCAAAACGGCTGCTGGACGCCGAGCATCTGGCCGCCGTCATCGTCGGCGATCCCAAAGGCCTGTGATTTGCGGAATTGCCGCCCGCCTTCGGGCAGGTTATGAAGCCAGTCGGAGTCTTATAACGGAGGCGATAATGGCGCGGCTGGTCCGGTGAGCCTGTTCAAGGCCTTGACCGGTCGGGACGAGGTCCGCGGCGCGCTGTGCCGCCTGGCGGCCCTGTATATCCGCATCGTCTATCTCACCGGCCGCTGGACGGTGGCCGGCGGCGATGTGCCGGCGGGCTTCTGGGATCGGGGCAGCCCCTTCATCCTCGCCTTCTGGCATGGCCGCATCCTGATGATGCCGCGGGCCTGGCGGCCCGGCGTCGCCATCAGCATGCTGATCTCCCAGCACCGCGACGGCCAGATCATCGCCCGCACGGTCAGCCATTTCGGCATCGACACGGTGGCCGGGTCGTCGTCGCGCGGCGGCTCGGCGGCGCTGAGGGCCATGCTCAAGACCCTGAAGGCCGGCCGTTGTGTCGGCATCACTCCGGATGGACCGCGCGGGCCGCGGATGACGGCGACCGACGGCATCGCGCAACTGGCCCGGCTGTCGGGGGCGCCGGTGATCCCTTGTTCCTATTCCGTCAGCCGGCGCCGCGTCATCGGCAGCTGGGACCGTTTCATTCTGGCCTGGCCGTTCTCCCGCGGGATATTTTTGTGGGGCGCGCCGATCCGGGTCGCCGCCGACGCCGGCCAGGAACAGATCGAAACCGCCCGCCGGGCCATCGAAGACAGCCTGAACGCGCTTACCGACGAGGCCGATTCCCGCATGGGGCATCGCCCCGTCGAGCGTGTCGCGGCGATGGAGGGCGGCCGGTGATCCTGGGCCTTTACCGTCTGCTGACCATCCTCGGGACACCGCTGATCACCAGCTTCCTGAAGCGCCGCCTGGCCCATGGCAAGGAGGACCGCCATCGCTTCGGCGAGCGTCTGGGCATTGCCGGACTGCCGCGTCCGGCCGGGCGCCTGATCTGGCTGCATGCGGCGAGCGTCGGCGAATCGGTATCCATGCTGCCGGTGATCGAGCATCTGGTGACGCAGGCGGAGCAGACCGTTCTGGTCACCACCGGCACCGTCACCTCGGCAGATCTGATGGCCAAGCGCCTGCCCAACGGCGCCATTCATCAATATGCGCCGGTCGACCGCCTGCCCTGGGTGCGCCGTTTCCTCGATCACTGGCGTCCGGATCTGGCCCTGTGGGCGGAATCCGAATTCTGGCCCAACCTGGTGACGGAAACCGCCGACCGCTCGATCCCCATGATCCTGCTGAACGGCCGGGTTTCCGACACCTCCTATGCCCGCTGGAGTTGCCTGCCCGGCGTCATCCGCCGCCTGCTGTCGGGTTTTGTCCTTTGTCTCGGCCAGACGCCCACCGACACCCAGCGGCTGGCGGCCCTCGGGGCCCCCAAGGTAAGCTTCTGCGGCAACCTTAAATTCGCCTCGCCGCCGCTGCCGGTGGATGACGCGCAACTGACGGCGCTGGCCGACAGCCTCAACGGACGGCCACGCTGGCTGGCGGCCAGCACCCATGACGGCGAGGAATTGATCGCCGCCGAGACGCATCGCCTCCTCGCCGCCGCCCATCCGCGCCTGCTGACCATCATCGTGCCCCGCCACCCCAAGCGCGGCGCCGCCATCGCCGAACAGTTGGGCAGTCTCGGCCTTGCGGTCCGGCAACGCTCAATCTGCCAGGAAATCGACGAGAATTGTGGCATACTGCTGGCGGACACCATGGGAGAACTGGGGCTGTTCATGCGCCTGGCACCGATCGTCTTCATGGGCAAGAGCCTGGCCGGCCAGGGGGGACAGAACCCGCTGGAACCGGCCCGCCTTGGCGCCTCGGTGATGTTCGGTCCGCATATGGGCAACTTCCAGGATATCGCCCAGCGCATGTGCGCCGTTGGCGCCGCCGAACGGGTGAGCGACGTCCGGGCGCTCACCGAGGCGGTACGCCTGCGTCTCGCCGACGCCGCGCTGGTGGCCCGCACCGGCGCCATGGCCCGGACCTTCGCCTCGACCGAGGATGGGGTGCTCGATGCCGTCCTGGCGGAATTGCAGCCCTGGCTGGCCACCCCCACGAGACATCATCATGCAGGCGCCTGACTTCTGGCTGAAGGGCGGCCCGCTTTCGGTCCTGCTGGCCCCGCTGGGCTGGCTGTGGGCGGTGGGCGCCAGGCACCGCGCCACCTCATGCAAACCCTGGAAAGCCCCGGTCCCGGTGGTTTGCGTCGGCAATCTGGTGGCCGGCGGCGCCGGCAAAACGCCGGTGGCCTGTTCCGTCGCCCGCCTGCTGCCGGGGGCGCATTTCCTGTCCCGCGGCTATGGCGGCTCGGAAAAGGGCCCGCTGCTGATCGACCCGCACCGCCATCGCGCCCGCCAGGTTGGCGATGAACCGCTGCTGCTGTCCGCCTTCGCCCCCTGCTGGGTGGCCGCCGACCGGGTGGCCGGCGTGAAGGCGGCGGTCGCCGCCGGGGCCAGCTGCATCGTCATGGATGACGGCTTCCAGGACCCGTCACTGCATTTCGACGTGGCGCTGCTCATCGTCGACGGCCATGTCGGCTTCGGCGCGGGCCGCTGCATCCCCGCAGGCCCCCTGCGCGAACCGGTGGAGCAGGGTGTCAGGCGGGCTACCGCGGCGGTGATCCTCGGCGACGACCGGCGCAAGGTGGCGGCCCGGCTGGGGACTCTTCCGGTGCTGCGGGCCAGGCTGGAGCCGGAGGCGGAAGCCGATGTGCTGAAGGGACAGCAGGTGGTCGCCTTCGCCGGTATCGGCCGCCCCGAAAAGTTCTTTCACAGCCTCAGGTCCCTCGGCGCCGAACTGATCGAGACTTACGACTTCCCCGACCACCACCTCTATCACCCGAGCGAAGTCAGCGAACTGATCGAGCTGGCCGAAAAACATGCGGCGGTGCTGATCACCACCGCCAAGGACAAGGTGCGCATTCCCTTTCATCTTCAGGAACAGGTGGCGGTCCTCAGGATCACCGTCACCTGGGATGACGAAGCCGCTCTGATGATGGCCCTGGCCCCCGCTCTGCGGGGGAGCGCGGCGCGATGAAGCGGCGGGAGTTGCCGCCCCGTCTGGAGGCGGCGCTGATCTGGCTGCTGTTCCACGCCTTTCGCCTGCTGCCGCTGGATGCCGCCTCGGCGGTCGGCGGCTGGATCGGCCGCCATGCCGGCCCCCGTCTGTCCGTCAGCCGGCGGGCCCGACGCAATCTGCAGGCCGCCATGCCGGCCTTGAGCGCCGGCGAGCGGGAACAGGTGCTCCGCCGGATGTGGGATAATCTGGGCCGCACGGTGGCCGAATTTCCCCATATCGAAGACTTCGCCTTCGGCCCCGGCCAACGGGTCGAGGTAGAGGGCGAAGAGCATATCCTCGCCCTGCGCGACGACGGCCGGCCCGGACTGCTGTTTTCCGGCCATCTGGCCAATTGGGAGCTGATGGGACCGACGGCCTTCCATTATGGGCTGCGCGTACATCTGGTCTATCGCGCCGCCAACAACCGTTATTTGCACTGGCTGTACCGGCGGGGCCGCCATAACGAAGGGGTGACGCTGATCCCCAAGGGCTCCGCCGGCGCGCGGACGGCCCTCGGACTGCTGGCCAAAGGCGAGCATGTCGGCATGCTGGTCGACCAGAAGATGAATGACGGCATCGCCGCGCCGTTTTTCGGCCGACCGGCGATGACCGCCCCGGCTTTGGCGGCGTTCGCCCTCAAATATGACTGTCCGGTGCTGCCGGCGCGCATCCTCCG
>Ga0007882_10002099_pt1 | contig 11337 bp, 9 predicted proteins | sample CryBogCBH12Aug01_FD_71195 | JGI IMG/M metagenome (GOLD analysis project Ga0007882, IMG submission 71195) | Freshwater microbial communities from Crystal Bog, Wisconsin, USA - CBH12Aug09.1 | ecosystem: Environmental > Aquatic > Freshwater > Lake | place: Crystal Bog, Wisconsin, USA | collected... | reverse complement strand
CCTCTATAGTGCATGTTCATGCACCTATGAAGGCAGGAATACTGGCAGTATGGATGAAGAAAAATTATGGAATCCCCTTTATAGTTACAGAGCATTCTTCTATGTATGATCCTGCTGCTGTAGATAACTATTATAAACGTTCAGGCTATTTTAGAAACAATACGGTTAAAGTGTTTTCAGAGGCTTTAAAGGTTACTTGTGTATCGGATACTATAGGTCAGATGATTAAAAAGATATTTAAGCTTTCTAAAATAGAAGTAATTTATAATGTAGTAGATACAGAATTATTCTATCCAGAAAATAGTCAGCAAAAAGAAACAAAACCTTTTGTTTGGATACATGTTTCATCGATGTATAAATTGAAAAATGTAGAAGGGATTATTGAAGCTTTCTCAAAGCTGAATGACACTTTTATTAACTGGCAATTAAGATTAATAGGACCACTGAATAATTCGGTAAAGAAACTTATTGCTGATGTTGGTTTATCTGATAAAATTCAGTTAGTAGGGGAGTTATCTTACCAAATGGTTGCTAATGAAATGAGAGCAGCCGATGCTTTGGTTATGTTTAGTAAACATGAAAACTTTCCTTGTGTAATAGCTGAAGCATTATGTTGTGGCATTCCTGTGCTGTCATCAGATGTTGGAGGTATTCATGAAGCTGTAAATAAGGATAATGGTATATTAGTTCCATCTGAAAATGTAGAAGTATTAGCGCATTCCATTGCTGTACTAATGAAAAACTATGCTCATTATTCAAAAAAAGATATAGGCGAAAAAGCAAAGCTTTCCTACAGTGAAGAAACTATAGGAAAGCAGTTTAATGATTTATATTGCTAACTTGAACTGAGCGTTTAAGTCGTTTAATTCGTTTAACGGAATACAAATACAACGTGAATCCTGAGAATACAGAGGAGATAGAATATAGAATATAGGAGACAGAAGAAGAAAAATCGTGAGTTGTGAATAATATATGAATATTGTATTCTGTATTATTCACGACTCACGATTCACGACTCACGACTCACGATGTATTCTTATCCCCAAAGGCTTGCAGGATATTCTTTTTGTGCAACCAGGGTTTCTACCTGTAGTTTTACACCCGGAGCATCTTCTTTATAGGTAACGCCAAACCATTGAGATTCAGTTGGTACCACCTTTACTTTACCTATATTGTGAGTAATGAAATAATTTAATACAAAAGGGAGATAAAATTCAGACTTATAATCTCTGATATTTCTATCTAAGAATGAATCAAATAGTTTTTCACTTAATGTAATAAAAGAAGGAGCAAAGCACATCAGATTCATACTAACACTTTTATCACCGCTGATAGGATGAATTCCACTGATTTCCTCATAAACAATTTCACCTTCAGTATCTAAGTAAATCTTTGTTCTTTCATTTACTTCTATAAGATTAGCATCTGCATCTACTTCGCAAACTCCTCTGCTTACACTTCCATTCTCGCTAAGTGTATTGCTAAGTTTATAACCTATTATTCCATAAGTAGTATCATTACATGCTGTAGTAAGAAATTGAAATGCTTTCCTGAAAGCGTCTCTTCCATAAAAGTCATCAGCATTTATAACGGCAAATGGTTCTTTTACTTCTTCTTTACAACAAAGAACGGCATGAGCAGTACCCCATGGTTTAACTCTATCTTCAGGTAATTTGTGATTTCCTAAATGAGCAGTTAGTTCCTGAAAAACATATTCAACTTGTATTTTACCTTTTATTTTAGGCTCAATCTGAGCTTTAAAACTATCAGCAAATTCTTCTCTGATAATGAATACTACTTTTTTAAACCCTACTTCTATGGCATCATAAATGGAGTATTCCATAATAGTCTCGCCCGATGGTCCAAAGGATTGAACCTGTTTCATACTTCCGTATCTGCTAGCCATTCCTGCTGCCAGGATAACTAATGTTGGTTGTTGCATATTTAAAATTTCATTAATAACGGCTGCGAATGTAACGGAATTGACCTTAAATGTCAAGTTATGTAATAGATACTATCTCTTTATTATCCTGTTTTCAAGGTCTAAATGCAATTCTTTAATACCCGAAAGTACTATTTCTGCTATCTTTCTGGCGCCTAATTCACTAAAATGGGTATTGTCTTGTTTGCCTTGTGGAAAATTAGGATGTTCATTAGGTTCCAGCCAGTTAAACAAGAGTTTTGAGTTCTCTTTGCCTAGTTGTTGATAGAGTATCCTGCTTTTTTCATCCAGGTCTATTATTGGCGTATTTGTCTTTTGTGCAACCTCTTTTACCAAAGCATTATAAATCTCATGCGTTTCCTTAATGTTACCTAGTGTGTCAAAATACCTTCTGCTTACCGGAGTTATTAATACAGGTATTGCCTTTTTATTTCTTGATTCAGTAATGAATTTTATCAGGTTGGCTTTATAATCTTCAGGAGGAGTATAGCGATCCGTTTTTTCCTTTGACTCATCATTATGTCCAAACTGAATAAACACATAATCTCCTTCCTGTAAGCTATCCGCTACAGGCTTCCAAAGGTTTTCGGAGATAAAGGTTTTAGTACTTCTTCCGTTCTTTGCTCTGTTATCTACTGTTACAGTAGAATCAAAGAAGTAAACAAAAGGCATTCCCCAACCTGTTTCGGGATAAGCCTTTATTTCTTTTTTAGCAATAGTAGAATCACCAATCAGGTAAATCTTAATCTTATGGGAAGGTATTATTACAAACGATATACAGCATAAGATGAATGCTGACTGCAATGTTTTAACTAATTTCTGGTTCATATAACTTGTTATTTAGTAGCAAAGAACAGGCAAAATATTTATCAAAACACTTTCGGGATTAGATATTTAAAGGGAAATAGAAAAAACGCTTTTAAGGAACAGTTACATTTGCACAAAATTTATCATTATGACACAAACTATATCTCCGGTTTCATTTACAGAATCTGCTATTAGTGAATTAAAACGTTTGAAAAACGAGGACTCTTTTGATACTTCTAAGTCCCTTAGGATAGGCGTTAAAGGGGGGGGGTGCAGTGGAATGACTTATATATTAGGGTTTGATGAAATGACGCCTGAAGATGAAGAATATATTTTCGAAGACTTATCTTTTATTATGAATAAAAGCCACGGTCTTTACTTGTATGGGATGAAGATAGACTGGTCCGATGGATTGAACAGTCGTGGGTTTACCTTCCAGAATCCAAATGCATCTAAGACATGCGGTTGTGGTACAAGCTTTAGTGTGTAGTGACATGTGAATTGAGTCTAAATTTTCCATAAGAACTTCTGTCTTTCGCCACAGGTGATTAAAGAGCTCACAAGGGTTCTTTAATCAATTATTAATTATTAATTACCAACGGTATCTCCACCCTTGTTTTTGTTCCTTTACCAACTGTAGATTCTATTGTTAGTTTACCATTCAATGCGTATGCCCTTTCGCGCATACCCAATAGTCCATGATGTACTTTGGTATCCACTTCGTTTATTACAAAACCTATACCATCATCTTCAATAGTCATGGCTATATGATGTTCCATAATAAACAGTTCTATCACTACCAGATTCGGTTTTGCATACCGTAGAATATTGGTAAAACATTCCTGATATATCCTGAACAAAGCAAGGCCTGCTGATTGCGATATTAGCTGTTCATTTTCTTTATTGATATTGGTATTATATTCTATATCAATATCAGTGGTAGATTTATAGCTGTTAACAAGCCACAATATAGCTCCTGATATGCCTACTTCTTCCAGCATTTGCGGATACAGATTATTGTACAGTCTTCTGCTGGTATTAACCGTATCGCCTGCAACTTTTTCCAACAACTGTAACTTATCCTGAATAATAGTTTTATCCTCGTCTATATGATGACTTATCCATACTGCATTCAGTTTTATAGCAGTCAGATTCTGTCCCAGTTCATCATGCAGTTCTTTCGCTATTTGTTTTCTTTCTTCTTCTCTCGCATTCAGCAGGTCTTGTGTTAATGACCTTAATTCATCTTCTTTTTTCTTTAATTCAGTAATATCAATAGCTGTTGTAGAAGTAAATTCAGGCTCGCCTTTTTCATTCTTATGAAGTATTATTACCTGTATTACTGGTATGATTTTTCCTTTTCTGCTAAGCCATTCTGCTTCTCCTACCCATATTCCTTCCGCTTGTATTGCAGGAAGTGCAACCTTCGTTATATTTTGGTAGGATGCTGTGGTATGAAAATCTTTTACATTAAGCTTAGTAATATCTTCAGTTGAATCTATATCCAATGCTATTCTGACAGACTGGTTAAAATACGTTGGATGTCTTTTTATATCTGATATCCCTACAAAAGCGGATGAATATTCATTAATCTCTGCCAGTTGTTTTATTTTTGTTTCAGCCTTCTTTTTATCGGTAATATCGCGTGCTATATGTACGCTTCCCAATATATTACCTTCTTTATCAAAAATGGGTGAAGTAGTTACTTCAAGGTGTGCATCTAATTTTTGTTCATATAGGGTAGCTGAATGCCATCTGCCGTCTTCCATTAATGCTGTATGTGGACAACTTTCAACAGGGCAATCAGTGCCATGCATTAAAGTATAACATTTTTGTCCAACAATACTATGTGTAGATTGATTTACTAAATCGGCCATAGCCTTATTGGCACGAACTATATTATGATTATTATCCAGTATGGCTATATAATCGGGTATGGAATTGAAGGTACGTTCCCATTCTTCTTTCGCAATTCTTAAACTCTGATTACTTTTAGCTTTTATGGCTTCATCCTCCAGTTTTTCTATGCCTATAGCTATTACATCGGCTATTTTATCAAATAATCTTATTTCTGATTCCTGAAAATAATCTTTTGCAGTAGCATATACATTCAAAGTTCCCCATATTGTTCCGTTTACATTTATGGTGAATATAGCAGATGCAAAAAATCCATAAGCTCTGGCTTTTTCCTGCCATGGCAAAGTATGGCTGTCGGCATAATAATCGTTGCAGATATAACATTTGTTTGTTTTAATAGCAGTACCGGTAGGTCCTTCTGCATAAGCACTATCATCTGTAGTTATATGAATGTTATCGGCATAATGTATTGCTTCGCCATAAGCTGCCACATTTTTTACGATTTGTTCTTCCGCTATATGTTCTCCTATCCATACAAGGTGCAGATTGCTACTGAATTCTACTATTATTTTACAAGCCTGTTCAAACAGGGTTTCCCGGGTAGTCAGATTTACCAGCAACTGTGTTACCCTGCTGAATGTATCGTATAGCTTATTTGTTTTGATTAAGGATATTTCATTTTGCTTTTTCTCTGTAATATCACTAATCATCGATAAGGATCCATTTAAATTATTATTGATTGAAAACGGAGTTGAATTTACCGAAATGTTTTTTGAAGTTCCATCTGGTAATACTATATCTGTTTCGTAACTTACTGTACTACACTGTTGTAGTTTTTCATAATAATCTGCAATAAATTTCTGGTGTTTTTCATCAAATAAACTGTATATATTCTTACCTAATAAGTCTTCTTTTTTAAGATTATAAATATTGGCAAGATAATCATTCGCAAATTTAATAATCCCCTTTTCGTCTCTCACCAAAATACCTTCTTGTGCCGAATTAACTATTTGTTCAAAGTGGGTTTGTAATTCTTTTTGTTTTTCTTCTGCATTCTTCAGTTGTGTAATATCTCGGATAAAAACAGTTAATCCTTTAGACGAAGGATAAAGGGTTTGCTCATACCATAATTTTACTTTGTTGGAATAAAACTCTTTTCTAACAGAAGTTTGATTAGTGAAAGCCTGGCGATAAGCTACTTCCAGCTCGGAATTTATAAAATGTGGAAAGACTTCCCAGATATTTTTACCTACAAGACTTTCATTTATATTATAATAATGTTCATTATAATGTAAACCATTATTGTTTATATAAGTATATCGCCACTCATTATCCAGCACAATTACAATGTCGGATATTCTATCGTATAAGCCTGCTAATTCTTCTGTTTTTTCTTTTATCTTATCTTCTAAAGAATGATTTAATGCTGCTAGTTTCTGTTCCGTTTCTACCAAAGCGGTAATTTCTTTACCTACACTTATAATGCCTACAATATTACCTTCTTCATCTTTATTTACGACGGTTGAGTGTGATACAATTATCAGTTTTCCCGATTTGGTGTGTTGTACCAGATCATGTTTCATTTCTCCTTCTCTAAAAAGGGTTTCTAATTTCTGTGTATAATCTTCGGGCTTTAAATACGGTTCATCAATTAAATGATATACATTTTGCCCTATAGCTTCTTCGGAAGTATAGCCATATATTTTTTCGGCACCTTTGTTCCAGCCATTTATTACCATATCTGTATCACAGGTTATAATAGCTTCGGTGGACATATTTATTAAACCAGATAAGTGTTGTAGCTCTTTAAAATTACCCGCCACAATATATTCCAGCTTCATCCTTTCTGCTACACCTTTATTAATATTTCTAAGATCAATGTAAATAATGACAATAGTGAATGCTGAAAAAAACATTATACTCACCGTTATACCTTCTATAGAACTAGCAAAAGGTAAGTTAAGGTGTAGCCAGAAAAAAAGTACTGGTAATACAATAGCAACCGGCAACATAATTAGCACTGTTCTGCTACCTATCCTGGTTTTAGTAAATTCCGATACCAATCCTTTGTCGGGGTAAGCAAAGAATATAGCAAAAGCCATAAACAAATGACATACTACAGCAAAAAAAGCAGTAGGAGCAGAGGTATATACGTAGATGACATTGAAAGAGTGAAACAAAAAGCCTAACAACAAAAAACTACCTATAAATCCTACTATCAGGGCAATATATTGTGACAGTATTATTTTTCTGATGTTTTCTGTTTTCAAAAGCAATACTCCAATACTGTTCAATAGCAGACAAAAAGCGGTTAAAGGCGACATTCGGTTGATCCTTAAAGTCCCTATTTCTGCTTTTGTCAGTATTTTATCTATCCCAATATCTATTCCGTATAACCAGGAAAATAAAACACTTACACAAATCAGGATATTAATAAAGAGCAGTAAATTGACTAACCAATCTTTTCCTTGAAATGTTTTTTTAGAAGTAATTAATAAAAAGCAGCCACCTAACAGTATATATTCAATAGCCGCCATAGGATTCATGGTAATGTCTAAAGGGGTTATTTTTTGCATTATCCGGAAGTTGAATAAAGTGCCAGTTACTACAAAACCTGCCAGTACAATAACAGCTATTACCATTATCTTGACTGTGGCAATTAATTGCCTTCTTAATTTAATATCTGGTGTCATATCAAAACAATTTCTGGTGTTAGTAAGTGGGGGTGATTTGGACTATTGGAATAACACAATCAACGGTCAAATATAATGATTTGTTATAAATTATAATTTAAAATATTGTTTGAAATTGTAAATTATTTATTTATTATTTTAAAATGGTATGGATTGGTATCTGAAAGGTGTACCTGTTGGATTTATACAACTGTTTCTGAGCGGACTATTTTGTAGATATGCAACGCATTGCATATTCCTTGCCCCTGTGCCTTTTCTGTATTCACAATTGCCACCTTGCCTATTACCTCTAGCATTGTATTCATTATGAAATTGCCGAATTTGTATTCTGTATTTCTTTGTGCCTTGTTGCCCCTGTGCCTTTTCTGTATTCACAATTGCCTCCTTGCCAATTGCCTCTTGCCTTGTATTTATTATCAAATTGCCTCTTTGCCTTGTTTCACTCCTTTCACAGTAAATAAGTTGCACTTTACCATATAAACGTTCAAGCAAAAGAAGGTGATACTAATTTTGGTTTTATATGAAAGAAGTTAATAATGAATTAATCGAATTGAATGATATTTTACTTAAAAAGTCGGGTTCACTTTCTATCATTTTAGAGAATTGTATTATTCATACATTTAAAGACTTATCTAAAGATGAATTAAAAGAGACTTTATCAAAAGTGGATAGTAAAATGATGCTTAATAGAATTTTTACAAGTTGTTTTAGTAGAAAAGAATTGGAGATATGTTTTGTAATAAAAGAAATTCTCGAAGAGAGACAAGGTATGGAAAATCATTGAAAAGCTAAAAAACCCACAAATACAACCATTACAGAAAATATATTTTCAGAAATAATTTCACCTGTCAACCAGATGAGTTATATACCTGGTGTTCCTTTTTTCCCGAAACTAAAACTTGCCTTATTCTTTTAATGGGGAAAGACGCAACCAGAATTCCAAACTGTTGTTTAGATAAAAAGCAAAATATTCAACGATGCGGACAAAATTTATTTATTCCACTTAGGTATTGTATGGTTACTAATCTTTTTTAGATTCAATTCTTTACTTAAAGCACACGAAACGGTATATTGCTGTGCAAACTGAATATTATTAAAATTCTGATACACCGGTATTTCAGGAATAACAGTAAATGACCAGTCTTTCCTGAAATCTATGGATAATGCAGGAATAAGGGTAATTTTTTGATAGCCTGATGCTACTATTTCCTGGTCATAAAAATAGTCGTTAGATGTTTTTTCATATTTCATCATACCCACAAGAGATAACTTCTTATACATTTTTAATTTAGTAGATAATGTAATAGTAAGTTTATCACCATATTGATATTGTTCAGGATTAATACCATTATATTCATATTCAGCAGAGCCTACTAAAATAAATTTCTTTTTGATATTAACCTTACAAGCATATTCTAAACTTCCGGCATAAGCACCCGTTCCGGATTGTACATCTCTTGAAAGTTTAACGCCTTGTGGTGTAAAGTCTTTATAGTTTCCCAAAGGAAGTTTGCAACCTGGCGAAATGGTCATTGCCCATGTTGAATCTTTTGAATTATAGAAGTTATACTTAATATTCACTTCCCAATCAGAAAGCCCATTTCCTACCAACCATGCGCCATCAACAAAGTTTTGTGTTTTGTTGCCAAAATATCCTCCCTGTGCTTCTATAGAAAGTTTATTGGTAATTCCATAGCCAATACTTATACCAAAATAATCGAATGAAGTGTTCTTTAAACTTAAGGGTGCATTAGTAAAATAGTATTTGTTGGATCCATTAAAATACTGGTTGGAGTTGCTATGTTTCAGGAAACCAGTTAATTCTAGATGATGTTTTTCTAATACATCAAAAATATTAGAACTAGTCATAGAACAACCTTGCGCACAACACTGAGCATAACTATTGTTGCAGAAAGAAAGCATTACTACAAATACTAATAAAAACCTAACCATTGGAGCATTAATTAATTACATTAAATACAACACTTTTTGTAATAGTGTGAACACCATCAGAAACAGTACAACCTATTTTTTGTCGGCCTAAACAACATGGTTGAGCACTACTTTGAATGTGTGAACCACTGCCAAATATTTCGGCATGAGAAGAAGACCAGGTATAGGCTATACCCTTACCGGTTGCTGTTGCATAAATATTAACTATATCACCAATATGTATTGTAGTTGGTATAGCTTCCAGACTCGTAAATGAATAAACTGAACTAGTATCTGTTTTTACAGAACTATTATCCGGAAAATAACTTCCTTCCTTTTTACAGTTTATTGTCAGGATAGAAACTGTAATAATGATTAAATAAAAAATAATTTTTTTCATTGATACAATAGTAATATATATTATTTCAAAAATACATTAAAATATAATTATAGATAAAAAGTTACTTATTTTTTAAGCTATGTTTGTTGAAATGTATGTACAATTTAAGGTATTAAACAGCACTACTAAATACAAACAAATGATGAAAATAAGTGTAACTATAACTATAACCACTATAATACTTAGCTTAATAATTGTTTCCTGTAAGCGGCAAACTTTACCTGCTGATTTTTATGGGGTAAAGGTTGATAGCTTTCAAAAGAGTTATGGTACTTCCGGTGGTAATGAAATTATTAATTCAATAATTCAATCATCCGACGGTAATTATTCATTTACAGGTACCACTACTTATTTAACGAATGGAGGGATGGATGTATATGTAGGACAAACCGACCAGAATGGCGAACTTTTGTGGAGCCTGGCTATAGGAGGAGCATCAACAGATGGGGGGTGTGATATAATAGAAACGCCCGACCATAATTTACTTATCACCGGATATTCAAGAAGCTACAACGCACAAAATTTCTATGAAGTATTTTTATTGAAAATTGATTTTCAAGGAAATATACTCTGGCAAAAAACAATTAGTGATGGAAGTAGTGCACTTAAAATAATACCAGCAAATACCAACGACGGATACCTCATTACTGGCGGTGCTGCCGGATTATTTAGTGCCATAGGTAGATTTGTGTATATTGCTAAAATAAGTTATGATGGTAATTTAATCTGGTCAAACAAATATAGCAATGGCAATGATGAAATAGGTAAAAGTTTGTGTTACGACAATGCAGGTAATATTATGGTAGTTGGTAGTCCTGCTACAGAGTATATAGATAATGATATTTATTTATTGAAGTTTAACCCTAATGGCGACTCTATATGGACTAAATCTTTTGTAGGTAACGGATATGAAGTAGCCGGTAATATATTGCCTGCGGGAAATAATTTTATCATGAATACTTCATCTGGAATGATGACCAATCCTTTAGGTATTTTAAACCTGAGTAACATAGATACTTCGGGTAAAATTATTGCTCAAAAAAGTTTTCAGAGTAATTATTCTTTTGCAGGTTACTGGGCTATAAAAAGTATGGATAACAATTTGTTGGTTACAGGAGCCCAAAGCGATTCAACAGGTATCAGTAAAGCCTATCTGATGAAAACAGATTATTCAGGTAATACTATCTGGAGTAAAAAGTTTACAGACTCTGCTACATTAGTCGCCAATAAAGTATTAGAGACCAACGATTCCTACCTGTTGGCAGGGTATAAACAATTTAATACAGGTAGTATGAATGCGCTGATAATAAAAGTGAAAAAATAAAGCTTATAAGGTTAAGGTGTTACCGAATAAAAAACTTCTTTAGTCTCGGTATGTATGTTGTCGGTAATAGTACACCAGACTTTTATTCTACCCACACAGCAAGGGTCGGCACTACTTTCTACATGATAGCCTGCTCCAAATAAATTCCCATGACTGGTATTCCAGGTATATACCAGATTATTTCCTGTTGCAGTGGCATAAATATTTATTACATCACCAACCTTTGCAGTATCAGGAGATACTACCAGATTGATATAATTAAAAACTGATGAGGTGGTGTCGGGACCTTTATTATCATTGTTGGGAAAATAGCTGCCTTCTTTTTTACAACTAATAAACACTAAAATAAAAGCGGTAAAAATCAAAGAAGAAAAATATTTCA
>Ga0007882_10002098_pt1 | contig 11339 bp, 11 predicted proteins | sample CryBogCBH12Aug01_FD_71195 | JGI IMG/M metagenome (GOLD analysis project Ga0007882, IMG submission 71195) | Freshwater microbial communities from Crystal Bog, Wisconsin, USA - CBH12Aug09.1 | ecosystem: Environmental > Aquatic > Freshwater > Lake | place: Crystal Bog, Wisconsin, USA | collected... | reverse complement strand
ATTTCCTTTTCGCCGTGGAGCTTTTCCTTTTCCTTGAATACCGGGATGAACGCTGCCGTCAACGCACCCTCGCCGAGCAGGCGGCGGAACAGATTCGGAATTGTGAAAGCGTATTGAAAGGCGTCATTAACCCAGCCGGTGCCCATGAAATGCATGTAGACCATCTCGCGCCCCATGCCGAGCACGCGGCTGGTGAGCGTGGCGGCGGCCATGGCACCGGAGGCTTTCAACATCTTTGACACGCGCGGATTTTCCCGCAAAGACGCGCCGCCGCAAAGTTAAATCCCGTGCCTTGGCGTGAGCCGGTTCTAAGGTCAATTGGAAATTGGCAATTGGAAATTAGCCATCTATCCTGCCTCCGTGAGCATTTTGGAAGAATTGAAATGGCGCGGCCTCGTCGCCGATTGCACCGACTCGACGGAACTGACCAAAAAAATTTCCGTGCCGGTCACGCTTTACTGCGGCTTCGATCCGACGGCAGATTCATTGCACGTCGGTAATCTCGTGCCGTTGCTCGCGTTGCGCCGGTTCCAATTGCTCGGCCATCATCCGATTGCCGTCGCCGGCGGCGCGACCGGCAGCATCGGCGACCCCAGCGGCAAGACCGCCGAACGTCAGTTGCTCACGAAGGAAATTCTCGACCACAACATCGCCAGCGTGAAGGTGCAGTTGGCGAAGTTGCTCGATTTTGAAACGAAACAAAATCCCGCGCAGCTCATGGACAATGCGTCGTGGACGGCGGGTGTTTCATTTCTCGATTTTTTGCGCGACATTGGGAAGCATTTTTCCGTCAACCAGATGGTCGCCAAGGAATCCGTGCGCGCGCGCATGGAAGACCGCGAGGCGGGCATCAGTTACACCGAGTTCAGCTACATGCTGCTGCAGGCGTTCGATTTCATGATGCTGTGCCGCGATGCAAACTGCGAACTGCAGATTGGCGGCAGCGACCAGTGGGGCAATATCACGGCGGGCATCGAACTCACGCGCAAGAAGCTGGGCCGGCAGGTTTTTGGCCTCACGCTGCCGCTCATCACCAACGCCGACGGCTCGAAATTCGGCAAGACGGTGGCCGGTGCCATCTGGCTCGATCCCAAACGGACGAGCGTTTATAAATTTTACCAGTTCTGGATCAACACCGACGACCGCGATGTCATCCGCTATCTGAAATATTTTACCTTTCTGACGCAGGACGAAATCGCCGCGCTGGAAAAGGCGCACGCGGAAAATCCCGGTCCGCGCGTCGCGCACAAGGCGCTGGCCAAGGCGGCGACAGATTTAATTCACGGTGAAGCTGCGACGGCGGAAGCCATCCGCGCGAGCGAGATTTTGTTTGGTGGCGAATTGAACGGCATTTCCGAAAGCACCTTCAACGACATCGTTGGCGAAGTGCCGACCAAGGAAATTGAAAAGGCCAAGCTCGACGGTGCGGGTGTTTCGTTGGTGGATTTGTTGATCCACGCCGGTTTGTGTCCTTCCAGAGGTCAGGCGCGCAAAGACATCGAAGGCGGCGGTGTGAATATCAACAACCTCCGCGAGGCGAGCGCGGCGCGGGTGGTGACCGCCGGCGATTTGCTGTTCGGCAAACACGTGCTGCTGCGCAAGGGTAAAAAAAATTACGTTGTGGTGACAGTCAAGTGACATTTGACCTCTGGGCAAAAAAGACGGTGGACATTCTAGGCTGATTCGCTAGATTTTCCTAGCTTATGAAATCCGATACGACCACAACCGTCCTGAATTTTATTCTCGCGGTGCTGGTGCTTCTCGGGGTGGTCTTTGCCCTGTTGAGCATGACGCGCGCCCGCGAGTTCAAGATGTTGAACACCAATGCCACAATTGCGAACAATGCGCTGATGCGTGCGCAAGGGTTGGCAAATGATGCCAATGCTTACAACGCCTCGGCCAAAAGCCCGGAGATGACCCGCATCCTCCAGTCCGTCCAACCCAAAAATGTCGCCCACTGATATGATTACCGATACCCATTCCGAAATTGCCGGGCTGAAGCGACAGGTTTTCTCGCTGTTGCTGGCGCTGATCGTGGTTAGTGGCACGCTGACGGTGTATCTCTACCGCCAGGCGAGCGTCGCGGGCAAGGATATTGACGCCATCCGGCCGCAGGCACAGCAGATCATCGGCGCGTTTAACCAGAATCAGGCACTGATGATTAATTTCGTCAATCAACTGGTGGCCTATGGCCAGACGCATCCCGATTTCCGCCCGGTGTTGTTGAAATACGGCATCAACCTTAATGGTGCGCCCGCAGCGCCCGTCACGCCGAAGAAGTAATTTTACTTCGTCGCTTTCACGCCGCAGTTCGGACAAAAGTTCGACTGCGGCGGATTTTTTTTACCGCAGCCGGCGCAAACTGATAATGCGGCTTTGTTGCGCCGGTGGATGACGAGGTTGCGGATGTAAGGAATCCAAGTGAACGCGTAGGCGAAGATGAAGACGGAATCCTGCTGGTGCAGCGAATAGCACAGCAGCGTGACCGAGCCGGCGAGGCTCAACCACCAGAACGCTTGCGGCACCACGACCTGTTTCCTTTTTTCCGTGGCATACCACTGCACGAAAAACCGCGAGAAGAACACGGCATTGCCGAGCCAGCCGATGACTTTCCAGACGCTCCACGCGATGCCGAGAAATTTTCCGTCGTGCCAGATGAAGTGATTAATCGAATCCATCTGCAGATTAAACCGCCAACGCGCGCGACGGGCAAATCATTTTGCCGCGTCCGGCTTGACGTAAACCGTCTGGGTCGGGAAGGCGAACTCGATTTTCTCCGCGTCGAAGCGAGATTTGATTTGCAGATTCAATTCCTGCATCTCGGCGAAATGTTGTTTCAAATCCGTGCCGTTCCAGACGTGGACGACAAAAATGTTCAGCGCCGAATCAGCAAATTTGTTGAAGCTGATGATCAAGTCGGCGGTGCGTGGGTTAGCCCGGAAAATCTCTGCGAGCAGCGCCGTGGCGCGTTTCACCTGTTCCGCCGGGGTGTCGTAGGTGAGGCCGAAATTCATTTCGGTCTTGATGGTCGGGCGGCGGGTGATGTTGGTGATGATGGCATTGCCCATCAGCTTGTTTGGAATCGTCACATGATGCCCGTCGAGGCTGCGGACGGCGGTGCTGCGGAGACCGATGGCCTCCACCATGCCGTCCACGCCCTCGACGCGGATGCGGTCGCCGATGTGAAACGGCTTGTCCAAAAATATCGCGACCGCGCCAAAGAGATTCGCCACCGTGTCCTGCGCCGCGAGGCCGAGCGCAAGGCCGCCGACGGACAGGCCGGCGAGCAGTGACTTGATTTCCCATTGCAGGTTTTCCGCCGTTAGCAAAACCGCGGCGACAATGATGGCCGCTTTCGCCACCTTGCTGATGAATGGCAGTAACTGATCCGCAAAGGCGCGGTCCGCCGGCGAGACGATTTTTTCACGCCAGATACCGAGCAGCAAGTCCACGATTTTCAGCGCCACATAAGTTACTGAGCCGGCGACCACGATGATGAAAGCACGCGATATGTAAACCTGCGCCCGCGCCGGCCATTCAAATATACCAAGGCCGATGTTCATCAGGATGACAAACGCCACCACCTTGACCGGGCCATGCAGTAGCGCTAAAAGCAGGTCATCGTATTTCGTCTCGGTCTTCGCGGCGATTTGCTTGAGCCAGACGTTGACGACAAAATCCAAAATCTTGGCGACGTAAAACGCCAGAACGATGTAAATCAGCGAGGCGAAGTACTTCCAGAGTGGCTCACCCAGCGTCTTGGTGTCGCAAAGAAAGTCCACCTGATCCAGGCCAAACGACATGGTATGACTGGGCAACCAATGTTGAAACCGCAGGGATGGATTGTTGACCACGCCGCTGGTGGGCGGGTTGGTGGTGGTCTGCGCGTTGGCCCACACCGCGCAAAAAGCGATGCCAAACAACAGCGCCAGACCTAGCCGATAAACCCAGGCAAATCTCCATTTCATGGGTTAACTATAAAAAATTGCGCACTGGCTGCCAACTGCGATCAGCCGCCCGCGACAATCTTGACGATTTCCAGCCGGTCGCCGGCGCAGATTTGTCGCTGGGGAAATTCCGACGGGGCGACCGCCTCGCCGTTGTGTTCCACCACGACGCTCCGCGGCAAAAGATTTTGCGCAATAAGAAATACCTCCAACGAACACGGTACGGCCGCCGCAACCGGTTGACCGTTGGCGATGACCGAACTCATTTTGCTTGCGGCGCGCGTTAGTAACGCGGCACGTTGCGGTCAATTTCATCCGACCAAGCGCTGATGCCGCCCTTGACGCTCTTGACGTATTTGAAGCCTTGCTGCTTCAAAAAGTTCAGCGCCTTCAGCGAGCGCACGCCGGCTTTGCAGTGCAAATAGTATTGCTGGTTCGGATCCAGCTCGGTGAAGCGTTCGTTAAGCTGGCTCAAGGGCAGCAGCGGCACGCCGGCGACCTTGGCGATCTCGTATTCATCCGGCTCGCGCACATCGATGACCTTGATGTTGTGGCTTGGATGATCGAGGGCCCGCTTCATATCCTGCACCGTGACTTCGTCGGGGTTGCCGGTGTTTTCCGGTTCCGGCACAATGCCGCAGAATGTTTCGTAATCGATCAATTCCTTGATGGTCGGATGCTCGCGGCAAATCGGGCAGGCCGGGTCTTTCCGCAATTTCAACTCACGGAACTTCAGGTCGAGCGCGTTAAACAGCAGCAAACGACCGATGAGCAAATTGCCTTTGCCAAGCGCGAGCTTTAAAATTTCCGTGGCCTGAATGCAGCCGATGATTCCGGGCAACACGCCGAGCACGCCGCCTTCCGCGCAACTTGGCACCATTCCCGGCGGCGGCGGCTCGGGATATAAACAGCGATAGCAAGGCCCGCCGAGATGTGGCGCGAACACGCTGGCCTGTCCCTCAAAACGGAAAATCGAGCCGTAGACGTTCGGTTTCTTGAGCAGTACGCAGGCGTCATTCGTGAGATAACGCGTCGGAAAATTATCCGTGCCGTCCACGACAATGTCGTAAGGCTGGATGAGATCGAGCGCATTTTCGGACGAGATGCGCGTATTGTGGATGACGACTTCGCAATTTGGATTGATGCCGCGGATAGTTTCCTTCGCCGACTCGGCTTTGGAGCGGCCCACGTCGGCGTCGGTGTGGAGGATTTGCCGTTGCAGATTGGAATAATCCACGGTGTCAAAATCCACGATACCAATCTTCCCGATGCCGGCAGCGGCGAGATACATGGCGATGGGCGAGCCAAGACCGCCTGCGCCGATGCACAGGACGCGGGTGGCTTTGATTTTCTTTTGCCCCGCCAGACCGACTTCTGGTAAAATCAAATGCCGGGAGTAGCGACGTATCTCTTCGTTATTCAGTTCCATAAATCGAGTCGAACAAAGTAGGGCAAAAACCCAGGAAATCAAGTTGGATGCGAGATTTGTGCGGTATCATGAGTATTTATTGATTTGGCACATTTTCTGGGTGGGTTGAATTTTCCTCAAAATATGATTGTGCCAAATTGACCTTAAATTAAATTGACGAATTCATCGAATGCGCCAATATGCTACCATATTGTTTTAGAATAATTCAATGGCTGCAACTAAATCCAGTTTTCTTGACAAAGTGCTTGGCCGCATCGGGCGATTGGACACCGAGGGGTTGCAAACCGTTGTTCAGCGGCTCGCTCGTGAGCGGAGTTTTTTGGAAACGCTGTTCAACACTATCGAGGACGGTGTGCTGGTGGTGGATGAGCATGGCCGGGTGATTTATTTCAATCAGGCGGTGACGCGGCTCATCGGCTTGCCGCCCAGCGAGGAGGAATTTCATGTCACTAAATTTCTGCCGGAGGTGGATTGGGAAAAAATTTCCCGCGCCGACCATGCCGGTGGCACACGTGTTACGCGGCACGAATTTGAGGTGCATTATCCACGTCCGCGTTTTCTCCGGCTTTACGCCGCACCGCTCGACGGCGTGGCGGCGGGCAGCTCCGGCGTGGCGCTGATTTTGCACGATGCCACCGAGGCACGGCAAAAAACCTTCGAGGCCATCGAAAGCGAACGGGTGCAGGCATTGACGCTGCTCGCAGCCAGTGTGGCGCATGAAATCGGCAATCCGCTCAATGCGCTGCACATCCATCTGCAATTGATGGAGCGCGAGGTGAAAAAATTGAAAGCTGAAGAATGGCGGGCGTCCAGTGGCAAGCATCCCGCCTCGCGGGTCGCGCGCCCGGTGCCGACCGACGCCGGCGATGTCGCTAAAAAATTGGAGCATTATCTTGAGGTGGCTAAGGGTGAAATTCACCGGCTGGATTATATTGTCACACAGTTTCTCGGTGCCATTCGCCCTTCGCCGGTGCAGATGAAGATGTGTTCGCTCAATGACGTGGTGGAGAAAACCTTGGATTTGTTGCGGCCGGAAATTGAGAACCGCGGCATCGTCATTAAGACCAAGCTGGCGCGGCAACTGACCGCTACGCCGGTTGACGCGACGCAAATCCAGCAGGTGCTCGTGAATCTGATAAAAAATGCATCACAGGCTATGACCACCGGCGGCACGCTCACGCTCCAGACCGGTGAAAACAGCGATGCCGTGTGGGTAAGCGTCGCCGACACCGGTGGCGGCATTCCGCAGGAGCAGCTCAACCGGATTTTCGAGCCGTTTTATACGACCAAAAAAAGAGGTAGCGGCCTTGGTTTGATGATTGTCCAACGCATCGTCCGCGCGCATAACGGTCGTATCGAGCTGGAAAGCAATGTTGGCAAAGGCACGCTATTCCGCATCTGGCTACCGCTGCACGAACGCAAGCCGCGCCTGCTCGAAAATAAAAAATTATGAACCCCACATTGCTCATTGTGGATGACGAGAAAACGACCCGCGAAGGTTTGCGTGCAGCGCTGGAGGAGCGCTACGACGTCTATATTGCCGAGGATGCGAAGGCGGCGATGAATCTTTTGGAATCGGAGAATTTCGACGTGATGCTCACGGATTTCCGGTTGCCCAACGAGGACGGCATGCAACTGATCGGTCGGGCCAAGTCGCTGCCGAAGCCGCCGGTGTGCATTTTGATGACCGCCTACGGTTCCGAGGAGCTGGCTGTGAATGCGATGAAGCGCGGGGCGGATGACTATATTGCCAAAGGACGTTTGCAGATTGAAGAATTGGAGATGCGCATTGCCCGCGCCCTGAAGCAGCAGACACTGGAAGTAGAAAATGTTTCGCTACGCAAGCAGCTCGACGCCAAGTTCGGTCTGGAAAACATTGTCGGCCAGTCGCCGGTGATGACGGAGGTTTTTGAAATCGTGCGCCAAGTCGCTCCGACGCGCGCTACCGTGCTGGTGCTCGGCGAAAGCGGTACCGGCAAGGAGCTGATCGCGAAGGCGCTGCACCAGTTAAGTCCGCGTGCCCGGCAGCCGTTTGTGACTGTGCATTGCGCGGCGCTCGCGCCGACGCTCTTGGAAAGCGAATTATTTGGTCACGAGCGCGGCGCGTTTACCGGCGCGCATGAACGGCGCATCGGGCGGTTTGAACAGGCGCAGGGCGGCACACTGTTCCTGGATGAAATTGGCGAGATTGATGCAATGATTCAGGTGAAACTGCTGCGTTTTCTAGGGGAAAGGACTTTTGAACGTGTCGGCTCGAACAAAACTCTGACCGCTGATGTACGGCTCGTGGCGGCGACCAACAAAAATCTGGAAGAACTCGTGAAAGCGGGGAAGTTTCGTGAGGATTTGTTTTTCCGACTGCGTGTTGTGGAGATTCAATTGCCACCGTTGCGCGAGCGGGCGGGCGACATTCCGCTGCTGGCACAGAGTTTTCTGCGTGAGTTTGCGAAGGAAAACGGAAAGCCTTTGACTGATTTCACGGCGGATGCGTTGGAAGCATTGCTCCATTTTTCTTGGCCGGGCAATGTGCGCGAACTGCGGACGGCCATCGAGCACGCGGTGGTGCTGAGCAAGGGCGAACGCGTGACCTTGCGCGATTTGCCGCCCTCGGTGCGGCACGGCGGTGTCGTGGAGCCAAGGTTTTTTTCGGAAAAAGATTTGACCGTTAAAGATGCCGAGAAACAATTGATTATCCGTGCACTGAAGGAGACCAACGGCAATCGCACCCGCGCAGCCAAAAAAATCGCAATGAGCCGCCGGACTTTTCACCGGAAACTGCATGAATACCATTTGGAAGGTTTTTAATTTATGATTTCCGAACGGATTCAGCATCTGATTCATTTTTTTGAGGTCGGGCGTTTTTCGCGCTGGCTCCAATTGCTGCCGCTGGTGGCGGCGGTCATCGGGCTGGCGGTGCTTTATGACCTGACGGAATATCGTGGCTTCAATTCGCCCGAGGCCATGGATGCGGCGCAACTGGCGCGCAACGTGGCGTCGGGCCGGGGTTACACCACGGATTTCATCCGGCCGTTCAGCGTCTTTTTGATTTCAAAGCACAACCATGAGTTGCACGCCGGCGAAATTATGGCGACCAACGAAGTAGATTTTGCCGAACTTAACGGGGCGCATCCTGACTTAGCCAATCCGCCGGTCTATCCCACGGTGCTGGCGGGTTTCCTCAAAATCTGGCCGCCGGAATGGCAGACGCAGACGCGGAAACCATTCTGGGCGGAGGGGGGCAGATTTCAGCGTTACGAGCCGGAATTTCGCATCGCCTTGCTGAATCAAGCGCTGCTGCTTCTGGTGGTGGCGCTGACGTTTATTATCGCCAAGAATTTATTTGATGCCCAGGCCGCATGGCTGACGGCGCTGCTCACCTTGGGGGCGGATGAACTCTGGAAATTCAGCGTGTCCGGCCAGTCTACGCTGCTGCTGATGGTGTTATTTCTAGGGTTGGTCTGGTGCCTGATGCAGATCGAGGAACTGGGTCGCGGCGAGCTGCCGCCGATGAAAAAGCTGTTTTTGTTTGCGGTCACCGCCGGCGTGCTTACGGGGGCGGGAATGTTGACACGCTATACCTTCGGCTGGGTAATTGTGCCGGTGGCGATCTTTCTCGCACTCTTCGGCGGCGTGCGGCGACCTGGCCTGGCCGTGGCGGCATTTCTGGCTTTTGGGCTGGCAGTGGCCCCATGGATCATCCGTAACCTCGCGGTGAGTGGCACGCTGTTTGGTACCGCCGGCTATGCCGTGGTCGAGGGCACTTTTGCCTTTCCCGGATCGCGGCTGATGCAATCGGTGAATCCCGATTTGACTTCGGCTTACTGGGTGCGTCCCTACCTGAGCAAATTTCTGGTGAACCTCCGCTATCTCCTTCAGGGCGACATACTGCACGTCGGTGGCAGTTGGGTGGCCGTACTGTTTTTTGCCGGGCTGTTGCTCGGGTTGCGCAACCTCGCGGCGCGGCGCATTCGTTATTTCACCATGATTTGCCTGGGCGTTTTTGTCCTCGCCCAGTCGCTGGGGCGGACGCAGTTGTCCATCATTTCACCGGACATCAATTCTGAGAATCTCCTGGTTCTGCTCACGCCGTTTGTGGTGATTTTTGCCGTCGCCTTTTTTCTGACGCTGTTGGATCAGATGAAAACACCCTCGCCGCAGGTGCGGCTGGCCGTCATTGTTTTGATGGTGCTGGTTTCCTGCCAGGCGTTCATCACCAACCTGCTGCCCCCGAAAAATTCCCCCGTCGCCTACCCCCCCTATTATCCGCCGGAAATCCAGAAGATTTCCGCCTGGATGAACCCGGATGAAATGATGATGAGCGATATTCCATGGGCCGTGGCTTGGTATGGCCACCATCCATGCACTTGGACGACCATCAATTCCCAATATGAATTTTTCCAGTTCAATGACTACGTCAGGCAGGTCCGCGCCCTTTACCTCACGCTTAATACGCTGGACGGAAAACTCTTCACCGAATGTTTGCAAGGGGGTGTGGACAGCTGGGGGAATTTCTGCCTGAAGTCCGTCGCCGCTAATGAGATACCGGCGCATTTTCCTTTAAAAGTCGCGCCTTACGGCCTGCTTTCCGGCTTGTTCCTCACCGACCGGCAGCGTTGGGAATCAGAATAAATTGCCTTACGCCGCCGCGCGCCGCAGCCGGTCCGCGATGCCCGACCATTCCGGCAGCTCTGGCGGCGCCTCGACGACAATCAGCTGCGCCCCCGCCTTGTCACAGCGGTGCAGTTCCGCGTAAAGTGCGCGGGCAAACGCCTCTGCATCGTGCGGAATCACGCTCACATTCGCTGCGTTGAAACCGGCAGGGATTTTGGTGTGCGCGATGACGTGGATTGTGTCAGTTGCCACTGGCCAATTCCCGATTTGCGCGGCCAGTTCGGCTTCATTGTTCCAGGCGGCGATGATCAACTTGGCTTTTGGTGAGTAATGTTTTTTCAACTGCCCCGGACTTTTCAGCGCGTCGCCTTCAGTTGTTGACGATGAGAAATTGGAGATTGGAAATCCTGCCGCCACTAGCGATTCCGCGTGTATCATCCCCGGCCGCAATATCCGCGCCGGCGTCACCGTCAAGTCCAGCACGGTGGACTCAATGCCGACCTGTGATTGTCCACCGTCCACGATGAGAGGAATTTTCCCACCAAGCTGCGCGCGAACATGCGCCGCGTTCGTTGGTGAAAGCTGGTTTGATAAATTGGCGCTGGGGGCGGCCAGCGGGAAACCGCATTCGCGGATGATCGCCTGCATGAACGGATGACTCGGCCACCGTACGCCGACGGTGGTGCCACCGGCGGTGACGATGTCCGGGATCGTTTTTGCACGTGGTAAAACGATTGTCAGTGGGCCGGGCCAAAATGATCTGGAAAGTTTTTCCGCCGCCGCTGGTAATTCCGCAATGCAGGCTCTTGCCATTTCATTGCCGGCGACGTGGACGATGATGGGATTGTGCGCGGGCCGGCCTTTGATTTGGAAAATTTTCGCGACAGCGTTTTCATCCAGCGCATTCGCCGCGAGTCCGTATACGGTTTCCGTCGGCAGCGCCACGATTTCGCCGGCGCGCAACAATTCCGCGGCATGGCGGACGGCTTTTTGAAAAAGCTCCGAGGTGTGTGTTGATAAAATTTCCGTTTTCATCCGAAAACTGTCGCGCGAAAGACGCGATGGCGGCGAACGAAAAGATTTTTTTGAATTTAACCGCACCGCTTGTTTGGCCTTCGCAATCTTCGCGTCCTACACGCGGCTCATTCATATCGCAAAGCTTCAATCGGGTCGAGCCGCGAAGCTTTCCAGGCGGGATAGAATCCGGAGACAATGCCGATGCCGGCGCTGGAAACGCACGCGATGCCGATCCACGCATACGGCGTGAGTGTTGGCCAGCCGGTGAAATGCGAGGTGGCCTTCGCCGCCGCCATGCCGAGCGCGATGCCCATGATGCCGCCGACCGCGCTCAA